>Ga0307414_10001924_pt1 | contig 10750 bp, 4 predicted proteins | sample DK1Ometagenome_FD_203804 | JGI IMG/M metagenome (GOLD analysis project Ga0307414, IMG submission 203804) | Maize rhizosphere microbial communities from greenhouse at UC Davis, California, United States - DK15-O-3 | ecosystem: Host-associated > Plants > Roots > Rhizosphere > Soil | place: USA...
GCCATACATGGTTTCGATAAAAGCAGCGCGAATACAGTGTTTAATGTGGCATTGGTCAAAATTACACACTGATACTATTATATGAGAAGAAGATGATCACCTAATTTGCCCACCCCACACATAGCTTATAATTCTGTGTGTGGGTATTTTAAAATATTAGATATCTTTCTTCACCTATAATTCTGCATAATTAATACAACCCGTCTACTGAATTAAAATCTAATCTGAATGATATGCCGGTTAATAATCTGTTTGTAGTACAAGAAAATATAACTTCTTAAACAACAATGTAATAGAGGTTGAAAGACCTTCTTACATTAAAGCTTGTCAAGAGCTTACTGCATTTTCAGAAAAAAAACAGCTTGCAAAATGAGGCTGTAATAAAAAAAAATGATTGCGGCATTGGAAGATACGGTTAATGTTCTGGAAAAAAAGGTACAAAATCTCAAAAATATAAAAGAACAGAAAGGAAAAAATGCTAGGCAAAGTTCTTCAGAATTAGAATAGCATTTTATTAACACCTATGTTGTTTACTCCCAGCCACACGTGCGTTGTTAGTTTAACACGTGTGGCTTTTTTTATAAAACAGTTAGTGCGTTATTAGATAGAACTACTTCAGAAATCAAAACATTCACCATAATAAAACTTTAAACAACCAATCATAAACCACCAACCCAAAACTAAAAACTATTATTAACCAAACTATTATTAATTATGAAGAAAGATTCCTTTCTACCCCTTATAAGGGGAATGGGCATTATATTAATGTTCTTGTGGTCTTTACAATTAAAGGCTCAAACACCAAACACCGCAGTACTTACCTGGGATCAGCAGGTAGGGTGTATTAGGTACGACGATAAAGTTGGAGAAGAAATACCTGGTAACGGTGAAGCGCCGCCGCAAACACATGTAAACCTTATAGAAGGTATGATGGACGGTAATTGCCCGCGCTTTTGCGAGGGTAGTCGCGTAAACTTTACTTTGCAGGGTAATACCATAGCGTCCGTACAGTGGCAGGCAACCGGCGGTACCTTACAACCAGGAAGTACCAACAGTAATGCCGTGGTACAATGGGGTAGTAGTGGTAACGGTAGCCTTACAATAATCATAACTTATACAGACAATACCGTTAAAACATATACGGTATGTATTGAAAAAATATTAAGTCCGCATGCAGAGTTTTTAATTGACGGTATTGATCCTCATCAAAAGGTTTTTTGTGCAAACAATCCCATTTCGTTTAACAACATTTCACATGATAATGGCGGATCTTCGCTTGTAAACTATCTGTGGGATTTTGGCGACGGGAACTTTTCAAACACCTTTGAACCTACCCATACCTATGTGAACTCAGGGGGGTATGTGGTAAGGTTGAAAGTAACCAATAGCTGCAACTGTAGTTCTACTTATGAATACGATATAAATGTAGAAGATGCAAAACCCATTGAAATTACCTGTTTAAATGTTACTTGTGAGGGTAATATGGAAACGTATCACGCAAACGATAATTGTGGCGGTGATTGGGAAGTAGTAGGTGGTACTATTGTTGGCGGAGGTAGTGGAAGCCAGTCGGTCAGTGTGGTATGGGATCAGGTAGATCCTGCCGACGGTTTCGGCTATATCAGCTACCGTTCACATTGTAACTGCCCGCATTGGAATACTGTTAAAATACCGGTAATATTGCGTCATGCTCAATTACAGGGACCACAGATTATTTGTCAGGGTAAACAGGCTAAATACAGCTTGCCACAATGGCCTACAACCGATTTTAAATGGCGTTTAAACGGAGACCCGAACCATCCCATGATTGTTTATACCGACCAGCGCAACGAAATAATTGTAGACGGTATGAATCCGGGAACCTATTATATAGATGTTGAGTATAATAATACCTTGCTGGGAACAGATAATTGTAAAGGTAGAATTGAAGGTTTTGTTATTGAAGTGGTAGAAAACGTAAGTATTATCGCTCCTAATGATAGAACGATATGTACAGGACCACAGTATACCTTTGACTCAAGCAACGGGCAACCGGTGTTCTGGGAAGTCCGTGTGGGAGGAACAGTGGTGCATACAGACAATGCACCAAACACATCGTACACCTTTAACACGGGTGGCACCTATGTGGTAACAGCAACTTATAACGGTTGCACAAGCGAGCCGGTAGTTATAGAGGTAATACCTACACCCGTAATTCCGGTGGGTATCACCGGACCCGATAAGGTGTGTTTAGATGTACCCTATATTTATAGCATAGGCGACGATGATCCGGGGGCTATTTTTGTATGGAGTGTTACCGGTGGCAATGTAATAGGCAGTAATGCCGGTAACGAAGTTGCCATAGCATTTAACACCTCAACAGCAACGGTAACTGTAGTTAAACAGTATGTTAAAAATGGTGTTATTTGTACATCGGCACCTGCAAATTACAGTGTAAGTGAGGTGGTGGTAACCCCGACAATAACCAACAACAGCGGGTTAAGTATTTTTTGTCCAAGTGATAAGTATACTTTTACAGCTAATTTAAACGGTGTCGAAGTAGATCACTTAGAATGGGAAATTGTAGGTATACAGTCACCGGGCGTCTATACCACCAATTTTGGAAGCATTATAAGCGGTATGAACAGCCTTATGGTAGAAGTTGCCTTGAACGAAATTAGCAACAACGTAAGCAGTGGTGAACTGCGTTTAAAGGTTACCAAATGCGGTATAACGGTAACTAAAACCGTACCTATACAACTGGTATTGCAGCCAACACTTACGTTAGCACCAATACCGCCTATTTGTCCTGGACCAAATTTTGATATAGTAGTGTATACTAGTGCTGGTGGAGGCGATGTATATGTAGATTTTGGCTACGGCAATACGGGGCCTTATACCTTTGCAAGCGGAGTACCTTTTCTAGTAACTAACGGCTTTTCTAACACAGGTACTAGTTCTATTACCAAAACAATAACGGTAGAATTAGTAGGGGTTTGTAAATACAACCCTAAAGTAAGCCAGTCGGTTATTGTATACCCTGAAACTTCAATTGAAATTTCACCTGGTTATAATTATATAGTATGTCCTGCTACAGGTTTTTCTCCTATTACCTTAACTGCTAATATGTTTTCGGGTATCGGTGCGCCGGCAACCTATCAGTGGATGAAAAATGGTGCGGATATACCAAGTGCAACTGGCAGCAGCTATACCATACAAAGCACGGACCCTAACCCAGGCGGAATATACCGTGTGCGTGCAACAAACAGTTTCGGTTGCATAATAATATCAGACGCTATTGAAGTAACAGAAAGTTGTGGCGGTTCAACGGGTGGCTGTTCTACACCACCGGTAAACGTTACGGCATCGTGGAGTACTTGCAACCAAATTACAGCAAATGTAACGTATGGGGGTACACCGGTAAGCATTACATGGACAGGTAGCCAGCACCTTACCCTGCAAAGTGGACAAGGTACGGCAAATGCGGTATTTACTACCGATGTTCCGGGCATACACACCGCAATAGCTACCGTAGATTATGGTACGTGTTTTACCGTAGAATCTTTTGACGTAGCCAAGAATTACGAAGCCGACCTTAAAACCAAGGTAACCTGTAACCCCAATGGTACCTTTAATGTAGAATTGTTAAACCATTCTAAATTATTCAACATTGCACAAAGTGCTATTAACTTTGGTTATTCGGGACCATTGGTTCCGGCAGGTACCAACGGACAAAGTTATACGGTAACAGGTTTGTCTGCAGGTTCGCATACCTTTACCTTAACCCTTACATCGCCAGGAAAACCTGACTGTACGGCAACGGCAACGGTGGTGTTAGATCCCGCACCTACCGTAACTTTCAGCATTCCGCAAGCTGAGTATTGTGCCGAAGAACCTATACCGCTTACACTGCCAAACCCTATGGTACAGGGCTATCGTTACGAATGGCATTTTAACGGTACACATTACAAGGCAAGTGATGCTACCACACTGGTACAATTCTCGACAGGTGGTTCAAAACCTATTACCTTAAAAATTATTACGCCTAACGGTTGCGAGTATATTACAGATACTCCTGTTTATATTACAATTAATAAAGCTGAATTTGATGGTAATGTAACACCAAACCCGTTAGATTTTTGCGAAGGAAGTACGGTTACACCTTTACAGTTTAATCCTTTTACAGGTTCAGCCACACCAACCAACGCCATCTGGATGCGCGACGACGAACCGGTACATACCGGCTTAACTTTTACGCCTACCGAAAGCGGCAGCTACTGGCCGGTATTGCTAGATGGCGATGATTGTAAATTTTACGGCATGGTAAACAATCCGGTAATAGTTACTGTACGCAAACCGCCGTTTGCAAGCATTAACGGCAACACCAGTGTGTGTTACGGCGAAAGTACTACCCTTACAGGTATTTATACCGACGCTGCGGTGGAACATCGTTGGACATTAAACGGCAATGCGTTGCCGGGTACGCTGGGTAGCTGGATAACAGGACCTAACGATTTAACGCTTACCCTAAGCGGTTTAGCACCGGGCAACCATAACTATGCGTTTGAAACCCGACACCCTAACGACCTTAACTGCGTAAACAGTTTCACGGCTGTAGTGGTATTCCATCCGCAGCTTACAACACCAACTATCAGCGTGGGCTTAACAAACTGCCAGCCGTATACTTTAGGTTTAAGTGCAAACGGTCCGGCAGCAGGCACCTACACCTGGAGCAACGGTATGGTAGGGCAAAGTATTGAAGTCACCCACGGCGGTGCTTACAGCGTAACCTATACCGCCCCAACGGGTTGTAGCGTTACTGCACAGGTACAGGCACCACACAACCCCGAACGTACATTGTGGATTGTACCACAGGGCTGTTACCGCATTTGCGCAAGTACAGGAGCGTACTTACTGGCACCGTTTGGTATGTACGAACAGTATGAGTGGTTTGTAAACGGTGGTATATCACAAACAGGCAACAATAACTTTGTGCCAAACCAGATGGTAAACCAATCAGGCGAATATCAGTTGGCTATCGGTCAGTTTGGCTGTATGTTTTACAGCAACAAACCGCACATTGATTTAAATTACGGGTGCCGCCCAGGTGCAACCACTTGGCATGTAGAACCGGTAACTAGTCCTGTTGTTCTAACGGTAAGTCCTAACCCGGCAACCGAAATTGCAGTAGCAAACTTTAACGTAGGTACGCAGTATCAGCATGCTTCAGGTATTGCAGTTTATGACGTTACTGGCGTACAGCGTTTACAGCAAAGAGTAAGCGGCAAACAAGGCGAAGTGCAGTTAAATATTGGCCATTTGGCGCCGGGTACCTATATGGTAAACCTGCAGGCGAATGGTGTAAACATTGCACAGCAAAAATTAATTAAAAAATAACCATTAACTATTAAAAGGTGTTGAAAGCGTAGGCTTTTAACACCTTTTTTATTATTTTTATACAGTTCTTTGTCATCCCGAGGTAGCGAGGGATCTCATAATACAACTAATCACGTCACTTCGAGCTTGTCGAGAAGTCACTATAATAAAACCAAATTACTAAAACCAAAAACAACCCAGCCAAAACCAAATAACCATACAGTTTGTCATCCTGAGCTTGCCGAAGGATCTCAACAATCAACGATTAAACAATATAACTATGAAAAATAAACTACATAAAAGTAATACTCTTTGTCATGCTGAACTTGATTCAGCATCTCATTCTGCAAGTAATCAATTCATTTCGAATACTGATTCGTGTCGAAAAATCAAATTTCCAAATTTCCACATCCTTCTATTCTCCATGCTCTATGCTCTATGTTCTATTCCTGCTACAGCGCAGCAATACGAATGGGACTGGGCAGTAAACGGCGGCGGCAGTTTAGGCGAAAGTGGCTGGTATTATCGGGTAGAGCAGGTTTTTGACATACAGGTAGGTACCGATAATAACTACTATTTTATAGCCCAAATAAAAAACGGCAGCCCTAAATTAGGGGGGCAGGCAGTAACGGTGTACGGCAACCAACTGGGGGGTAACGATATTTTTATTTTCTCAACCACCTGCGACGGGCAGGTACGCTGGAGCCAGGCGATTGGTGGCGGTGAATTGTTTGATGCCGCCTACAAAATAGCGTTGGATAGTAGTAATAATGTATATGTAGGAGCCAATGTAAGAAATGCAGTAAGCACAAGTTATCCGGTACATTTTAGTCCAACAGATTTTTTACCACCTTGGCCTACTAATCAAAGTACAATAGATGCTGCTTATAAAACGGCATATTTGATTAAATATGATACAAATGGGCAGTTTATATGGAAAAAGGAATTACAAGGAGATGTAAATTATTATAATAAGGATTCCTTTATTTATGATATAGAAATAGATAGTGGTAATAACATCCATTTTATAGCTGGTTTTTTAAACGGGACTCATTTAGATAATACCATAACAGTACCTGCTACATTTACAAATGCTTATCAATATTATGCAGTAAAGTTTGATACTGCGGGTAATTATAATAGTACTTTATTACCTGTTACAGGTCATTTTGCAGAACCAAGTTTTACTTTTAGGTACGACGAACCCCGTAACCGTTATCTTCTAGGAGGTTTTCGTTCAAGGGTAAATGCTAATGAAAACATTCCGTTAACCTACGGTGGCACCACAATTACCGAAAACGCTTATATACTGGCAATAGATGCCGGCAACGGCAGTGAAATATGGCGTCGTGAAATGGAATCCAGTGAACCGGTGTTTCAAGATAACCGTATCTACGATTTGGTAGTTGATGAAGCTAATGGAGATATTTATATTAGTGGAAAACTCGTTGCAACAGGACAGCCTGGTGAGTATATTAGAATAAAAGACCCAAAAAATACGTCTGCAACACCTTATACTTTTAATATAGCTGTTTGGGGTAACATGCCGTTTGTAGCCAAGTTAAACAGTAGCGGTACCGCACAATGGGCACGTACACCAAGTGGTTATAATTGGAGTACAGCGGCAACCGGAGATTATTGGGGTTTTGGTTTGGCATTGCGTTACAACGAGGTAGCTTTTGCTACTATGGGAGGTAATACCATTTGGGATGGTTTTAGTATAAACCGCCCGCAAGGTCACCAAAGCGATCCGTTGTTAATGCGTTTTAATAAAGATACAGGTGCAGTAATAGGCATGCACGATATAGAAGGCAGTACCGGCAATAACCACATGTTAACCGCCGTAGCCGTAGATAACGATGGTAACTATGTGGTAGGCGGTTGTTACCAAGGCAATTTGTTCACAGGTGGCGGTAAGGTTGGTTTATTAGGAGCTATTGGAAAATACGATTTTTTTGTAGCCAAACTGGCAGCAAGTACCTGCGGTACAGCAGTAAGTGCCGATAAGTTTAACAAAATTACAGTTAACGTGTACCCCAACCCAACCAACGACATCATAAACATAGAAACATCCGAAACACTGCAAAATTATGAGGTGTACAACGTATTGGGGCAGCAAATACAGAAAGGCATGTTTGGTAACAACAACCAGATAAACCTGCATGGTGCAACAGCAGGTACCTACTTCATAAAAGTTACCACTGCCCAGGGCAGTACTGCTACGGTAAAGGTGATTAAGAAGTAAGTTTATTGCTATAAGCTTTAGGCTATAAGTTATAAGCAACTCCAACAGTGTTTTAAACACTGTTGGAGTTATTTTACTTTATTTTTATACTGTCATATTGAGTATTGAAGAGATAAAGATTATCAATATCGCAAGGTGGTATTATTTTTTTCATTGAGTGTCAACGTCTTGAAAAGCAGTCAAAATCAAATACGAACGCAGTGAGCGATTATTTGATTTACTGTTTAAAAGACCAGTTGACCAAAGAAAAAATAGAACCTTGATTTTTTGGTTCTTTTGAAACCTTTAGGTTCACGAATTCCTATATTTAAAAATATCAGTGAATGAGTAATCAAGACAAAAGAACATAAAACAAATAAACTAATAAAACCAAATAAAAAATAAAGTTTGTCACTCCGTAGGAGTCTGAAAGATGCTTACAGCATGACAAACATAACGATGAGCATTTGAAACCAAACAAAATATATAGCTATGCAAAATAAATTACACACAACCCCATGTCACCCTCAATCGTCACTTCGAGTAACGAAGTGTATCGAGAAGTCGACATCCAATTTCCTAATCCTTCTATTCTCTATTCTCTATTCTCAATACCAGCCACGGCACAACAATACAACTGGGACTGGGCAGTAAGCGGAGGAGGCATACAAGGCGCCGACCTGATTTACGATGTAAAAGTAGGCAGCGACAATAACTATTACTTTATAGGCAGCATGCACGGCACTATTGGTGTACAGCTTGATGGAGAGCCTGTTGATGTTTATAACAGCTCGTTAGGGGGCGATGACATTTTTTTGTTTTCTACCGACTGCGAAGGTCAGATACGCTGGAGCCAGGCTATTGGTGGGCAAGGCACACAAGATGAAGCTTATAATCTAGTATTAGACAACAACAATAACGTGTATGTCGGGGCTTATTTAACAGGAGGCAGCAATTATTCCATTCACTTTAGCCCAAATAGTGCACACGATGTTACACCATATCCTGCAAACCCGGAAGCTTATAAGCGGATCTACTTGATTAAATATGATAGTAATGGGCAGTTTATAGCGAAAAAAGCATTACAAGGTACAGTTACCCAAGCTAACAGAGAAGCACAGATTTCGGACATTGTAATAAAAAATGACACCATACATTTCATAGCAAATTTTTTAAACGGCACACATTTAGACGGTAACATTACCGTGCCTGCCCAATATGCTTACGACCCTGCAACTTTTACATATACCCGGCAGTTTCATTTAGTAAAATACGGTACCGATTTAAATTATGTAAACAGTATGGTACTACCTATTTCGGCAGACAGTTCTTTACCTTTTAGAGGTAAAACTCGTTTTAATTATGACGAAACTTTAAACAGATATTATTTAGGAGGTAGTAGAGAGTCTGGGTCAGGTTTAGCTCCGTTTACTTATGATAATAAAACTGTTGTAAACCGCTCGTATATAATTGCATTTAATGGTGCAGATGGTAGTTTGGAATGGCTCAGGGAGATTTATTCAAATGACGTCAACGGTTTTTTAGCAACTAACCGTATTAATTCTTTAGTAGTAGATACGAATTCAGATATTTATATTGGCGGTAATTTATATAAAGCCCAAAACGAAACAAACCTTAAGATTTATGACCCTTACGACTCTACGACTGATTATACCTTTACCCCCGGTGCCGATTGGACCATACCGATGATTGTGAAGCTTAGCAGCAGTGGTACCGTACAATGGGTACAGGCAACAGCAGCTTATAGTTCAGGTGTTTTAGGACCTGCACCGCGTCACGGAAAGGGCATTGCCCTTAATGGTAATGAAGTAGCCTTTGGTGCACAAGGCGGTGCAGATTTTTGGGATGCAATAGAAATAGTACGACCAATAGTAAATTATCAACCAGACCCTGTACTAATTCGTTTGAACAAACAAACGGGGGCAGTCATAAATGTACATGATATACCGGGGCAGGCAGTAAGTACTAAACAGATGAGCGTTGTAGCTGCCGATAACGACGGTAACTATATAACCGGTGGTGTTTTTAACTCCAATTTGTTTATGAACAACACATTGGGTATTACACCTTTGGTAAGCAGCGGCGATGAGGATTTTTTTGTAGCCAAACTGGCTGCAAGTGTATGCGGTACACCGGTAAGCACCGAAAAATTTAACAAGTTAAACATAAACGTATACCCTAACCCAACCACAGGTATTATAAACATAGAAGCACTGGAAACCTTGTTTAACTATGTAGTTTACGATATAAACGGGCGTGAAATACAAAAAGGTATGTTTGGCAGCAGTAACCAGTTAAACCTGCAAAACGCAAACAGCGGTGTGTATTTTGTTAAAGTTACCACTACCCAAGGCAGCACTGCTACGGTAAAAGTTATTAAAAAGTAATTGCTTAGTCGAAAGTCAAATGTCAAAAGTTTAATATCAAAAGACAAACGGCTAATAGTTGTTGGGCTTGTCGAAGTAACATTCTTTAGTAAGAAACATTAAGTAGCTCCGATAGTGTAAAAGCTGTCGGGGTTATTATGCTTTTTTTTAACATTATTGTCATCCCGAACGCAGTGAGGGATCTCAACAAACCCAAAAACACAAAGTTTGTCACTCCATAGGAGTCTGAAAAATGCTTAAAGCAGACAAATAAACAATGAACATTTTAACCAACCAAAACCAAATAAAATATACAGTTTGTCACTCCGCAGGAGTCTCTAAAAAATTAAACAAATCATCGATTCAACAAATTAACAATATAACTATGAAAAATAAACTACACACCATATCATGTCATCCCGAACCGTCACTTCGAGTAGCGAAGCGTATCGAGAAGTCAAAATTTCCAAATTTTAAAATCTTTCTATTCTCTATTCTCTATTCTCTATTCTCTATTCTCTATTCTCTATCCCAACCACAGCTCAATACAAATGGGACTGGGGGCTTACAGGTGGTGGCAGCACGGGCGAAATCGGTTGGGATTACCAGACAGAACAAATTTTTGATATTGCCATAGACAAAAACAACAATTACTATTTTGTCGCTAAAATAAAAAACGGTACCCCACAATTAAACGGGCAGCCAGTAACGGTATATGGCAACCCGCAGGGCGGTAACGATATTTTTATTTTTTCAACCACCAGTAACGGTACGGTACGCTGGA
>Ga0307414_10001925_pt1 | contig 10749 bp, 9 predicted proteins | sample DK1Ometagenome_FD_203804 | JGI IMG/M metagenome (GOLD analysis project Ga0307414, IMG submission 203804) | Maize rhizosphere microbial communities from greenhouse at UC Davis, California, United States - DK15-O-3 | ecosystem: Host-associated > Plants > Roots > Rhizosphere > Soil | place: USA...
TGAATGTGCAGCCTTCGCATGTTCTTAACCTCATGGTAGTGCGTCGGGCATGTAGTCGATGATCACGTTACTCTCGCGATCCACCAGCAACAGGTTTCGTCCGACGAATCGATATCTGACTTCTTTCGGTAGTTGCGGCAGCTTGGCGAGCAGCGTCGCAGGCATTTCCGACAACTCGGCGTTCTCTGCATATGGATAATTCACGCGCAGGACCACGCCTTGAGTTTCGGTTTCAAAGATCGTGTCCCGTAGTTCGCGTCGATCTTTGCCCTGGAATTCGGTCTTCAAAGTTCGGCGAATGTAATCTGCGGTTTCCGGGCGAAATAGTTCGCCGCGTTTCGCACCGGCACGCGAGTTTCGCAGCGACTCTTCGAGTGCTGTGCGATAAGCGTGAAGCTGTTCAGGCGTGCTGTCCTTCGAAAGCTTGGGCGCACTTGCTCTAATCTTCTTGCGCAGCTCAACGTATGCGTTGACTTGCTTCTCAAACACATCAATCGCGGCCTTGTCGGCAGGTGACACTACCGCCGGAGGCGCCAACGCCGCGTTCTTACTCTCCTGAGCAAAAACCGCACTCGCTACTGCTAATGAGACACCGAGACACAACAAATATCGCAATGTTTGACCTTGCATACCCAATGTAAAGTGCAAGGAAGATGCCAGTCGGAAACTCACGCTACAACGCTATCGTTGTGTGCGATCTGGAGTCACTGCGATGTACGAACTTCGTGCAAGGGATGAATTTGATTCGTTAGGTAGAACAAGTCAGGAAGAGGGGCTTGCCCCCGCTCCAACAACCTCGATCAGCGGGGGCAAGCCCCTCTTCCTGACTTGTTCTAGTCAATCATCTAAATTCCTCTTCGCGCTGTTTGGTCTTAAAAAACGGGGCCGGCGCTGATGTCGAAATCGACGTTGGTTTCGGGTGCGGTTCTTTCGTGCGCGAGTTGTTGGAGAATTTCCGCCAGCTCTTCCAGGTTGAGTGGTTTGGTGAGGTGGGAATAAAAGCCTGCCGCACGTGCGCGCGAGACGTCGCCGCTGCGGCCAAAACCGGTGATGGCAACCACCGGAACGTGTTGGTGGCCATCGATGTTTCGTAATCGCTGTAGAAACTCAAACCCATCCATCTCCGGCATCGAGATGTCGGAAAGTATCACGTCAAACTCATTTTTTTCCGCGATGCGCAACGCCTCCGCGCCATTCGTTGCCGTCATCACATTCGCACCGGCCACTCGCAGCAGTTCCGTTAACATCGCAATCGTGTCTTCCGAATCGTCTACTACCAGAAAATTTTTTCCCGCAAACGCTTCGAGCTCAACCGCGCTCTGGGCAACAAGTGAAGGCGCTGCTATTTCGCGTAACAACGGCAAGCGAATCGTGAACTGTGAACCTTTGTTTGGACCACCAGATTCAGCGCTGATCGTCCCGCCGTGAAGTTGCACCAGTTGCCGCACGAGCGCGAGTCCGATTCCCAGACCACCATGCCGCCGACGATTACTACCGTCAGCCTGGCGAAACATTTCAAAAACGTACGGCAGAAAACTCGCGTCAATTCCCTGCCCTGTATCCGTCACCTGCAAAACCGCGCTATCGCCGTCACTCCTCAAACTGATCTCGATCTTCCCGCCCGCTGGCGTAAACTTCACCGCGTTGTTGAGCACGTTCCACGCGATTTGTTGTAGACGCAGACGATCGCCTTCGACGAACAACAGTTGATCGTCCACGTGCAAACGAATCTCAATCGCTTTTGCCGCGGCGTCTGTGCGCACTGTCTCCACCGCACTGTCGATGATGGCCGCGACTGAAACCGTCTCCAGGTTGAGCGAGATCTTGCCGCGCTGTAGACGGGAGAGATCGAGCAGATCGTTTATCAGTTGCGACTGCGATTGCGCGTTGCGGCGCAGTGCTTCACCCATCTTGACCAAACGTTGCGAGCCCTCGATCTCCGGCATGCGCAACAGCAGCTCCGAATAACCGAGAATCACGTTCAACGGATTCCGCAGCTCGTGAGAAAGCGTAGCGAGAAACTCATCTTTGAGCTGATTTGCCTTTTCCGCGGTGTCGCGTGCTTCCTGCTCGCTCTTCAGCAATCGCTCGCGTTCAGCTTCCGCACGCAGCTTTTCTACAGCGGTCCAGGTGCGTTCGGCGGCAGTTTGTACTAACGCCACTTCCTCCTTGGTCCACTTGCGCGGCTGGTCGTCGCTCGCCCACAGTGACGCGACCCAACGCCCTTCGCGCAACAAAGGGAAGGCAATGTAAGCACGCTCACCAGTCGGCTCGTAACTACGTTTGTAATCAGCCGCAGTTCTCGGGTCGGTCTTTGAATCGTAATTAACAACGGTCTTTCCGAGTTGCATTTCACGAGAGGTGATGCTGCTGTAATCCGAAATGCGATGCTCGCCCGCAACCGATTCGACGCCATTGCAATAATCCTTATAGATGATCTCGAGATCGCGCTCGACGTCAGTCTCGTTAAACAAACAGCGACGAACCTTGAGATGAGTGCCGACAGTTTCGGCAACTGCATAAGAGAGTTCGTAAGGATCACGCACCGTGCGTATCAACTCGCTGACTCGCGCCAACACCGCGAGTCGCCCTTCGGCGAGGCTGCGCTCGCGGTCGGTACGGTTCAGCGAAACAGCAGTCCACCCAATCAGCGCGCAGAGCAACACCAGCACTGCTAAAACAAACACTGAGGTGGCAAGTCCCTGGCTATACGAACTACTGACTCTAATCCAGCCCAGCAGAATTACTATGAACAAGGCCGGCCACATGCGCCGCGCGACAACAGCTCCCGGACTGTTTCCAAGGACTGCGGTGATGACTCCTCGTTCGGGTCGCGCCAACAGAATTGCTGCGCAAAAACTGAGAAAGGCAACTACCGTGTGTAAAGCGATCGTGAAGTAGTATGCGAAAGGTTCGTCTTTCTCGATACCGTAGAAATAGTAGAGAGAAATAAGTAGGGTGATTCCGACGACGAACAACACCAGTATGTTTGCGACGCGAAACCAGCGTCGTGAACGCGCGTCCAGTAAGATCAGAGAAATGCCGAGTAACGCGAAGTTGAGCGATGCTGCTACTCCCATCCGGCCGGGAAACGACAAGCCCGCCTCGGCTCGCGACTCGTGAAAAAGCAATTGATCGAGTCCGGAGTTCCAGCCAAAGAGATGTTCGCTAAGTGTAACCAGGCCGACAACCGCGACTATGACGGCAAGCAGTCGACTAATGCGACGCCTCAGAGGTGAGGCGGATCTGGCCTCGATTAGAAATAACGACACAGCGGCCAGCATCAGGCAAACAGCAGTGTTTGCCTTCATCGTTACCAGTGCCGGGTAAATTCTTTTGAGCAGCGGGTTGTCGAGTATCCAACCGAGCAGTGCGGCCGCGCCAATACAGAATGTCACCAACAACAGACTAATCGAGTAAGCCTGGCAGCGGATCCGTTGTCGGTGTTCGTCCAGATTCATCAGCTACTCAGCTTTGAAGATTCAGAATAATAATAGTACGACGGAACTGGGGCGCACGCACGGAAGTCTGCTTGCAACTTTTGTTCATCTCAGTCTCTCTTTTATGTGCTTTGTGTGCTTTTTGTGGCTAATGTTCGAGATGATAAGGAACGCTGGTGACGATCACGCCCTTCTTGAACAGCAGCGAACCTTTCAGCAACAGTGAGCTTTGATTGTGAAGCGCGTGTTGCCACCAACGCGCAGGAATGAATTCAGGAAGCACCACGGTGATGATGTCGTTAGAGTTTTCTTTCGCGAGGCGATTAATGTGTCGCAGTAGAGGCCGCGTCAGTTCACGATAAGGAGACCGGAGCACCACGAGCTGCACACCTGCGCCCCAACGTTCCCATTTGTCCTTCAAATTCGCCGTCGCTTCTTCTTCAAAGTCGACATAAACAGCCTGCACTTTATCTGACGCGATCGACTTCGCATACTGCAGCGCCGAAACAACGCCGCGGTGTATACCCGAGATAGGAACAATCACCGTATGCTTAATCGGCCGCAACGGCTCGAGCCCTTCAGTCGAGAGTTGTTTTGCCACCATCACATAATGCCTTTGGATTGCCCTGAAGAGCACGACGAGCAGCGGAATCACGACTACAACGATCCACGCACCGTGAATAAATTTCGTCGCGATGAAAACGCAGAGCACGATGAAGGTCGCTAACGCGCCAATCGCATTGATCACGAGCGACTTTTTCCAGTTCGTTTTATTTGCACGTTCGCGCAGCCAATGGACCACCATGCCCGACTGTGACAACGTGAACGACAGAAACACACCGACAGCGTAGAGCGGTATCAACCGCGATGTGTCGCCTCCGAACGCGCTCACAAGCACTCCCGAGAAGATCGCGAGAATCACGATGCCGTTCGAAAACACGAGGCGGTCGCCGCGATTAGCAAGCTGCCGCGGCAGGAAACGATCGCGAGCCAGCAGACTCGATAGCCGCGGAAAATCAGCAAACGCCGTATTCGCAGCCAACACGAGTATCGCCGCCGTCGCGGCCTGTACGACGTAATAAAACCAACCGAACGCTCCCGTGAACATGATGCGCGCGAATTGGGAAATGACAGTCTCACTCGCCTTCGGATGCACGCCATACAAGTAGGCCATCACGCTCGTGCCGAGAAACATCGTCGTTAAGAGCAACGCCATCCAGATCAACGTCGTCGCCGCATTCGTCGCTTCGGGTTTTTTGAAGGCCTGCACGCCGTTCGAGATCGCCTCGATGCCCGTGAGCGCCGCGCAACCATTCGAGAACGCACCCAACAACAAAAACAATGTGAGCGGTTGCAGCTTGTAACCTTCGGCAACTTTCAACTCTTCCGGACCAGGCGCCGTCGCAGTGCCGCCGTAAATGAAGTAGTGAAACAACCCAAACGCGATCATGAAAAGAAAACTCACGACGAAGACGTACGTTGGCGCAGCAAACAGTGCTCCTGATTCACGGACACCGCGCAAGTTCGCAATCGCAATGAATGCGATAAAGATCAAACACAGGATCACTTTGTGATCGTCGAGCCACGCATAACGTGTCCCTTGCACCGCCGACGTGATCGCCGCCACACCTGCTGCAATCGACACGGAGACCGTGAGTACGTAGTCGACGAGCAGCGCGGCAGCGGCAATCAATCCCGGACTCGTGCCGAGGTTCTCTTTCGCGACGATGTACGCGCCGCCACCCGACGGATAAGCATGAATCGTTTGCCGGTAACTCGTCGCGACGATCGCCAGCAACACCGCGATGCCGACCGAGATCGGAACCACGTAATAAAACGACGTCCCTGAAGTGAAGGCCGCGGCGGCAGCGAGCACGAGCAGGATTTCTTCGGTGGCGTAAGCAGTCGATGACAGCGCGTCAGACGAAAAGACAGCAAGCGCAGTTTTCTTCGTTAACCGCTCGTGAATCGCCTGCTGAGTTCGCAGCGCCCTACCGACTAATAACCGCTTGACGGCGGTTGCCATGCCCTATTTTCCTGTCGTTGAGATCCATGAAGTGACCACCGAGGATAATGATTGGAATGCCGGCTATGAGGAGCACCAAACCGAGTCCGTGCAGCAGGGGATGAATGTGGTCGTCGAGCAGCCAGCGTGTGGTAAACACAAATCCGATCACCAGGGAGATGCCTGCGACTACAAAACACACGCACGCCGCCCACGGCTCCCAGGCGATCCTGTTCCGTTCTTCGCTCATGAAACCAACTTACGCCCCCGCGTATAAAAAGGGCGTAAAGGGTTCATAAAAAGTTTGTAAAGAGGAGTTCAGGTGGTTGGATCGGGATCGAAGCGATAGCCGATCCAGGGTTCGGTGAGGATGTATCGTGGCGTAGTGTCGGGCTCGATCTTCTTGCGCAGGTTACCGACAAACACGCGCAGGTATTCGTTCTGCTCAACGTAGTTGCCGCCCCACAAAGCTGCCAGCAGCGTGCGATGAGTTAAAACCTTTCCGGAGTGCCTGATGAAGTACACCAGCAGATCAAACTCTTTCGGTGTGAGGTGAATCGGTTTACCGCGCACAGTGATCTCGCGCGATTCGAGATCGACGTGAAAGTCACCCGACTCGAGCGTAGTCTGCGTCGCTTCATTCATTGGCGGCGCCTTCGCACGACGCAGCGAAGCTCTCACGCGCGCGAGCAGTTCGTCGATCCCGAAAGGCTTGGTAACAAAGTCGTCAGCACCCAGATCGAGTGCTTCAACCTTCGTCTTCTCTTCACCTTTCGCGGATAACACGATGATCGGCACCTGCGAGATCGCGCGCAAACGTTTGCACAACTCCAGGCCATCGACATTCGGCATTGCCAGATCCGTGATCACCAGATCCGGGCGCCAGTCGTTGAATGCTTCGAATCCCGCGAGTCCATCAGCCGCGGCGCGCACGTCGTAGCCGCGCGACTTCAATCCAGTGCGAAGCACGCGCGTCAACTGCGGCTCGTCATCCACCACCAGAATTCTCGGCTGGCTATTCATTGCGCCCCAACTGTAAACAAAACTCGTGTTCCCTTGCCGCCATTGCCTGACTCAATCCAGATCCGCCCTTCGTGAGCTTCAATGATTCCCTTCGCGATTGCAAGGCCCATGCCGGTGCCGCTGGGTTTGCGTGTCGTGATATCACCATCGCGAGTGGCGCGGAAAAATTTATCAAAAACTCGCTCGCGCAAATCCTTCGGAATGCCCGGCCCTTCGTCTTCAACACCCATTTCGATTAGTTCTTCGCCCGAACGTCGAGCAGTGATCCGGATCGTCGAACCTTTCGCGGAATACTTTGCGGCGTTGTCGATCAGCGTGTAGACCACCTCACTCACGGCTCTTTCATCAACTCGCACACCCGGCAACTCTTTTTCCACGTCGAGCTCGACGTGATGATTACGCGTGATTGGTTCGGCTCGTGCTAGCGCTGTCGAGATGATCTCATCGACCGCGCCCCAGCGACGGCGCAGTTGCAATTCGCCGGCTTCGATACGCGCGAGTTCGATCAGTCCGTTGATAAAGCGATTCAAACGATCGCTTTCTTCGTCGATCACTTCCATCATCTCAACTCTCGAATCGCGATCGAGTGGAACGGGCGGTTCATCGCGCGCTTCGTCGAGCAAAGTGGTGATGGAAGCTTTGATGGAAGTGAGCGGTGTACGCAGATCGTGTGTCACCGCATCGAGGAGCGCTGATTTGAGTTTCTCGCTTTGTCGCAAAGCCTCCGCATGACTCGCACGTTCAAACGCGTCGCGGAGCTCAGCGTAGAGACGTTCGATCTCGCGTCTTCCGGTTTCAGCCTCTTCTGCGCGTCGCTTGGCGCTGGCCGAGAGTTGTCCGGCGGTTACTGCCGTAATGAGAAACGCCAGCAGCGCAACCCAGTTGTCAGTTGCAGCAATCGTGAAGGTGGCGAAGGGAGGCAGGAAGAAGAAGTTGAAACAGAGCATCGCGAGGATCGAGGCTAAGAGCGCGGGCAAGCTGCCCCAACGAGTGGCGATGAAAAGGACGTTCAGCAGCAGCGCGAGTGCGACCGTGGTTGCGTTGAAGTGTGTTCCGACAATCTTGAGCAGCAGCGTTATCGTACTAACACTCAACGCAGCTACGGCGTACCCGGCCCACCTCTGGTCCAACACCGACCGTCGCATGCCGGTATTGTACGTGTTTATTTGACCCGATTGAAAAGAACAAGTCAGGAAGGGCGGCTTGCCCCCGCTGCTTAGTGAACTAGTCCAGCAGCGGGGGCAAGCCCCTCTTCCTGACTTGTTCTATTTGTTGCAGCCTTATTTTTCTAGAAGCTGCAGCTACTACCGTGTCAAGCGGTCGCCGCGTCCAGTGATGCCGCCACCCAAATACGTATGACTGCCTTCACCACTGCCGAGCGCGACGTAGAAACGGAAGAGAATATTATCAAGCTGACGCGGAACTACCACGATTCCGGCGCCGTAGGTGTGTCGCATCCGTCCCTCATCAAAGCGACTAATACTCGACGCAACTTTTCCGAAGTCGTAAAACAGGATGAGATCGAGAGGGCCGTACAACCTGCGCAAATACTCGGACTGGACCAGCAGGTAATCTCGATCGCGGAAACGATAATCGCGAAAGCCACGCAACGTATCGTCACCACGAATGTTCGAGCCTCCCAGAGTCTCCATCAGATAAAAAGGCACGCGTTGTCCTTCGCGCGTCTCTGACAACGAAAGCCGGCCACGAATGCGAAACTCGTTGTTGTCACCAAACGGAAACTTGTGGCGCAAGTCAGCATTGAAGCGACGAAATGAGTAGAGGTGATCGTCCAGATCCTGGTAAGCGTGGTAGAAGAAAAGGTACTCGAGCTTGCGTTGTTCCGGTTGACCGCGAGAGTTCAACCTGGCAAACGCGGTCAGATGCAGAAACGGTGGCTGCTCATTCAACCCTGGCGCAGTGACTTCAGTGAACTTTCGTTCTACCGACGTCACGGTAGGATTAGTGATGGTCACGATGTTGGGCCAGATACCTTCGACCGCGCCACCAATGTCGAGCCACGGAGTGATCGGTTGGGCAATGTCTCCTCCAACCACACCCTCGCGATAGTGAAAGACAGCGCGATCCTGTTCCCGGCTTTCAGGTCCGAGTCCGAAGAAGTCGATACGCTGCATGTCCTTCACGAGACCGTAGATGTTTACTTTCAAGTTTCCCAGGTCGGACGGCGCGGTCGTGCTGCTGCTTGTCTTTGTGAGACGGAGGTTGGCATCCAGTTCCCAATACTTCTTCACTGAAATTCGCCCCGAAGAAACAAAGTCGGTGCGCCAGTTGGGATCGTTGGTGTGGTGTCCAAAACCGACGCCTCCGGCGAGTCCGCCGCCTGGAGCGACGCTGCTCACTACCAGGCGGAAGCCGTCCTTTTGTGTGAGTTTGTCGTACCTCTTCTTTTGACACTTGAGCCAGTTTTCGAAGCCGCTCTGCCCGCACGGGTCCGTTGCAAATGGCGTCGGCACTGGCGCAGCAGGAGGTGGCGTTTGAGAACGCGCCATCGCACACGGCAACAGAGTCAACGAGATTAGGAGGATGAGACTCTTGAGTAAATTCATTGGTGTATACACTCCGGACTTCAGCGTTTCTTACTGGCGGCTTTCTTCTTAACCGCCTTCTTCGCGGACTTTTTCCTCGGCTTCGCTTTAGAGGTTTTTGGCGTTCCGTTGCGGTTGGCCTCGATGCTTTCGCGGACTCGTTCCAGATATTCCGCAGCCTCGGTTTCAGTTGTCAGCGAACCAAACTGTGCCGCGACGGTGTGGCCCGGCAACATAGTGCTGTCAGCCTGAAACGCCTGAAAGACCATCGCCTGTTGAAAATCATTTAGTTGATGGGATGACGAATTAGCCGATGCTTTTTTTGACGCGGCTGCCGCGTGAGGTGAAGGCGGCTCGGGAGCTTGCTTCGGAAATTTCACCTTGTCCGTGCGCGGCGACGCAAGTGTAAGGCAATCTTCGAAAGTGCTCGCGAGACGATCGCGTTCAGTGAGAAACGATTTTTCCCACTCCGGAACAAATAGTTTTCTCGCCGTGGCGATGATTGAAGTGTGATCGAAGGTTTTGTCATGAATGACCGTGCCTTTCTGGATGAAGGGTGACACCAGCACCGCCGGCACGCGCACACCAAGCCGCTTGAAATCAAACACTGTAGCATCAGTCGGCTTGTCACCGGGATTAACAGTTTCGGGCGGCGGCACATGATCGTAGAGTCCGCCGTGTTCGTCGTAAGTGATCACCAGCAACGTGCTTTCCCACGTCTGTTTATTGCTCGTGATGGCCTGATACACATCGTTAACGACTCTCTCGCCGAGGCGCATGTTGTGATCGGGATGCTGATCGGAGGCGCCGAAGAATTCACCCGCTGTCGACAGATCGTTGTAGCGCGGCTCGACAAAGCTGAGCGCCGGCAGCTTGTTTTTCTTAGCGTCTTTAAGGAAGTCGTCGAAGAAGAACAGAAACTTCTTCGCGCGTTTTGCAATGAAGCTGACCGCTAAACCGAGCGTCCAGTCGGTGTAGTAGATCTTCGACGAGACGTTATTGGCATCGAGCACTTCAAAGATTGTTTTCAGCGCGAGGTAGTTGGGATTCATATCGACGCGTCCCAGCGAGGTGGCGCCCATCGAAAAAGCGCGATTCGGCAGTGTCGGTCCGGGCACAGAGGCAAACCAACGATCGCAAACGGCATACTCCTTAGCCAGAGTCGAGATGTTTGGCAGACGACCCGGACCAAAACACTTCATCACGCGATGCGACTTAGGGACGTTCTTCGTTTTGCCGTCGTAAGCTTTTACGAAACCCTCCATCGTCGCGGTTCCACTGCCCGCCAGGTTCCCGAAGATCTGCTGGTTGACGCTGAGGAAGTCGTGACCTGGATCGGGAGTAAGATCTCCCGCGTCACGAGCGTCGGGTGTGACTTTCACCGGCGTGCCCTGGCTGTCGGGATTGGTTTCGTTTCCGTTCAGACCATCGATAGGCCATGAAGCGTCCTTCATGAAGCCGAACATGTGATCGAAGGAGCGATTCTCCATCATCAACACAACCAGGTGTTCGATTTTTGCCGCCATTGGGGCATTCCTCCACTGTGAATACAAATCGAGGCTCTCATTCTCTATGACCTAAGAATGAAAATCGTTTCGCGTTTATTTGTGAAGATCTGCGGCTGGCTTTGTTCCGGTGACGAGAATCATTTGCGTGGGAAAGTTCATTTGGTCGTGAGGAAAAAATTCTTTGACTTCCTGCTCGACTTCGGCTGCGATCTGCGCCTGCTCGGCGT
>Ga0307414_10001926_pt1 | contig 10746 bp, 8 predicted proteins | sample DK1Ometagenome_FD_203804 | JGI IMG/M metagenome (GOLD analysis project Ga0307414, IMG submission 203804) | Maize rhizosphere microbial communities from greenhouse at UC Davis, California, United States - DK15-O-3 | ecosystem: Host-associated > Plants > Roots > Rhizosphere > Soil | place: USA...
TGGCCGACCGGGTGCGTCGCAGCCGGGTGGTTTCGATCGAGGCAGTGGGTGATTTCGAGCCGCTGAACGTCTTGATAGACGAGATCAGTCCCGAACGCTGGTTCAGCGGGCGGCAGATCCTCAAGCGACTGGCCGAAGCCTTCGACCTCCTGCCCGACCGGTGCCGGGAGGTGGTCTGGCTGCGAAGGGTCGATGAACTTTCACAAAGGGAAGTGGCCATGCGCCTGGGCATCAGCGAGAAAACCGTGGAAAAGCACGTCGCCAAGGGCATGCGCCTGATGGCCGGGTATTTCTATGGCGGTGGCGCGGAGGCGCCATCCAGCGCGCCATCGGCCGGAATCGGGAGTGGGCATGGACAGCAGCGCACGGATTGAACAAACCGCGGCGGCCTGGCTGGCAAGGCGCGATGGCGGCGACTGGCGGGAACCGGATCAATCGCACCTGGACCAGTGGCTGGCGGAATCCATCGCCCATCGGGTGGCATTCCTCAGGCTGGAAGCGGCCTGGGCGCACAGCGGGCGACTGAAAGCGCTGGGTGCCGGCATCCAGGCAGGGGCGATACCCGCTCGCGGCCAATGGTCGCAGGCGCCCTTCGACGGGCATGTGGTCCTGCATGGGCCGTTGGCCGCCATGGCATCCGCCGGCGATCCCGGCTCACCTGCCCGCTCCAGCGTCGATCCGCTCGGGTTACGCCACCTGGTGTTCGCCCCGCGCGTGGCCCGGCGGCCCTCACGCCTTCCCCGCTACATCGGTGGTGCGGTCAGTCTGGCGCTGGCGGTGACACTGGGTTGGGGCTGGATGCAATACACCACGGTCGAACAGGCCGCCTATTCGACGCCGATGGGCAGCGTGCGGACCGTGCTGCTGTCCGATGGCTCACAGGCCACGCTCAGCAGCGACAGCAGGATCCGGGTCGCCCTTTCGCATGGCGAGCGGCATATCGACCTGCTGCAGGGTGAAGCCTATTTCGAGGTCAGCAAGGATCCGGAAAGGCCCTTCCTGGTTGCCGCCGGCGAAAGGCAGGTGGTCGCGGTCGGCACCCGGTTCGCGGTCCGCCGCGATCGCGCGGACCTGCGCGTGGTGGTCACCGAAGGCACGGTGCGGCTGCAGCCCGGATCGACCGGCAATGTTCCTTCCCGCCCGACCCTGCTGCGGGCCGGGAGCATGGCGCTGGCCAGCGCCCATGGCGTGCTGGTACGCAGCGGATCGATCGAGGAAGCCGAACGCGAAGTCGACTGGCGCGACGGCTACCTGACCTTCCGCGACAGCACCCTGGCCGATGCCGCCATCGAGTTCAACCGTTACAACGCCCGCAAGATCGTCATGGGCGATGCGGAGGTCGCCGCCCTGCGCGTGGGCGGCAATTTCCGGTGGTCCAATACCGAGGCCTTCGTGCGCCTGCTGGAACAGGGCTTCCCGGTCCGCGCCGAGCAGCAACCGGACCGCATCGTCCTGCACAGCCATTGAGGGACCTGTGAATATTTCCTTCTTTTGCATCCATGGGACTGCTGGAGTTCCTGCGGGAGCCGTGATGCCGGTAGCCGGTAGCCGGAAATCAAGAGTGCTCTCCGGCTTCCGGCTTCCCGCTACCGGCTACCGGCTCCGGCTACTGCGGGAACGTCCGCAGTTATTCGATCCATCGCCAGGCCGCTCGTTGCCCTTGCCGGTACGCGGCGAATGTCGAGGGGGGGATTTGTCGGGTTCGTTCGTCCATGTCTAACGATGAGCGCAGTCCCATGCGCCACTGGGGAAAACGATGTCACGTCCGTTCCGTGTCCTGCTGTTGAGCCTGGCCTGCTCGGCCGCCCTGGCTACGTATGCGCAAACCGCCGAAGCCGCGCCGATCAATATTCCCCCGGGCGATCTGGTCTCTGCGCTGGATTCGTTGGCCAGGCAATCGGGCGCGCAATTCGTCTACCGCACCGAGCAGCTCAGCGGCCTGCGCACGCCGGGCGTCCAGGGCGCGCAATCGGCGCAGGAGGCCCTGGGCAAATTGCTGCAGGGAAGCCCGTTCGTGGCCCAGCGCGACGCCTCCGGCGCCATGGTTATCGTCAAGCGCACCGCGCCCGCCAAGCCGCGGCCCGTGCGCCAGGTCTCCATGGCCCAGCAGGCGCCGGCCACGCCGGTGGAAGAGGCTCCCGCGGTGCAGGAACTGGAGACCATCCAGGTCACCGGGTCGCGCATTCCACGCGCACAGCTTGAAGGCCCCGCGCCGATCACCCTGATCACCGCCGAACAGATCCAGGCCGCAGGCCTCACGTCGGTCCCGGACCTGTTGCGCTCGCTGAGCCAGAACAGCGGCAGCGTCTATGGCCAGCAGAACACCACCAACGCGCAATCCACGCCCGGCGCGCAAGCGGTCGACCTGCGCGGCCTCGGCCCCAACCACACCCTGGTGCTGATCAACGGCCGCCGCATCGCCGACTTTCCGTTGCCGCTGAACAGCCGCAGCAACTTCACCGACATCGGCAACATCCCGTTGGGGATGATCGAGCGCGTGGAAGTGCTGACCGGCAGCGCCTCGGCCGTCTACGGTTCGGATGCCATGGCGGGCGTGATCAACTTCATCCTCAAGAAGTCCACCGACGGCACCACCATCGACTATCGCTACGGCGATACCGAACGCGGCGGCGGAGAATCCCACCGCCTGACGCTGACGACCGGCTTCGAGCGGGAAAACTTCAGCGGCATCGTCGGCCTGGAACTGCTGGACAAGAGCCCCCTGTGGGGCACCGATCGCAGCGTCCAGGATTCCACCCTCGACGCACCGACGTCGCGTCGCCGCCTGCCGCGGATGATCGCCCAACTCTACGACTGGGACGACGACGTCAACATCGCCCCGATCGACGATTGCGCGGCGCTTTCGGGATTGAACGAAGGCACCACCGTGCTGGCGGAAGACCGGTTCGGCGAACCCTACTGCGGCAGCGAACGCGCCATCGCGTATCGCACGATCCAGAACGAGCGCGAGGGCGCCAATCTCTACGGCTCGTTCGAATACCGCTTCTCCGACGCCCTGTCCTGGTTCGCCGATGTCCAGGCCGGGCGGCAGACGGTCAAGCTGCTCACCGGCACCAACGGCAACGACGTGACCAGCGACCACATGGCCTGGGAATTCCACGATCCGGAATCGACCGACAACAACGACAAGATCTTCTACAACGCCGGCACCGGCCATTACGAGATCTGGTCGCGCCAGTTCTCGCCCGAGGAAATCGGCGGCATGGGAAACCGCATGAATACGACCGTGCAGAAGACACTGGCGGTGACCACCGGCTTCAATGGCACGTTCGGCGAGGACTGGAACTGGGAGGCGGCCTACAACCATTCCCAGTACAAGGCCGACGTGGATATGCCGCGCATCAAGGCCGATGTCGCCAACCGCTTTTTCCTTGGCGAACGGCTGGGCTACGACGCCGAGGGCTATGCGATCTACAACCCGGACCCGACGCGCCTGTTCACGCCGCTCACTCCCGCCGAGTTCGCCACTTTCGGCGTGATGTCGGTCTGGCACCCCGAGGCCAAGAACGAGAATCTCAGCTTCACCGCGAGCACGCCGACCCTGTTCACGATGCCCGCCGGCGACGTGGGTTTTGCCGGCGCGATCGAATACGGCGACCAGTCCTACCGCATCAACCCCGACCCCCTTGCCCTGACCGCCGATGCCTACTATGGCCCGCGGTATGGCGACGGCAACGGCAGCCGCGACCACTGGGGCGCGGCAGGCGAGTTGCGCGTACCGCTGCTGGCCTCGCTGCAGGCCAGCCTTGCCGGCCGTTACGACCGATACAGCTATGGCAACAAGGATCCGGGCAAGTTCACCTACAGCGCAGGCCTGGAATGGCGCCCGGTCGACACCCTGCTGCTGCGCGGCTCCTACGGCACCGGCTTCCGCGCGCCAGATATGCATTACCTGTTCGCAGGCGATGACTTCTATCGCACGCTTTCGACCGACTACTACCAGTGCCGCCAGGACGAACCGGACTTCAGCGACGGCGATTGCTACGACGACGGCACCTGGGACGCCAACACCTTCGACGTCTACGCCGGCAACATGGAGCTGGACGTGGAAACCAGCAAGTCGTTCACCGCGGGCTTCGTCTGGTCGCCCAACGCCAATTTCGACCTGGCGGTGGATTACTACAAGATCAGCGTGTCGAACCAGGTGCAGGCCCAGAGCAGGGAGCGGCTGCGCGTCGACGAAGCCAACTGCCGGCTCGGCGTGACCAACGACGGCGACCCGGTCGACATCACCTCGCCCACCTGCATCGATGCGATCGCGCGCGTCATACGCGACGCGGATGGCACCATCACCAGCGTCCACTTCGCCCCGATCAACATCGCCAACGAGGAAACGTCGGGCATCGACGTGGCCGCCAACTATCGCCTGCAGACCGCCACCGCCGGCAGGTTCACCTTCAACGCCAACTACAACTGGACCCACGAGCACACCCGCCAGCAATACCCCGGGGACCCGACCGAAGACATGCTGGATGTCAGCTTCTCCTCCACCACGCTGCCACGGTCGAAGGGCAACCTGGGCCTGGGCTGGGACCGCAATGCCTGGGGGGCCAGCCTGTTCGGCACCTACGTCAGCCGCGTCGCCAACTACGACAACGATGCATGGACGCAGGCCACCTGGCGTTTCAATGCCGGGGCCCGCTACGACATCAACGACCACCTGCGCCTGTCGCTGACCATCAACAACCTGCTGGACAAGATGCCGCCAAGGGACGCGACCTGGGCGAACTACCCGTACTACGACACCTCGTGGTTCGACTCCACGGGACGCAGCTATTACATGCAGATCACCTGGAAGCTGGGTGGCGAGGGGCTGTAGGCGCCTGGCTGCTGATGGTGCAGGACAAAAAACCCGCCTGTTGGCGGGTTTTTTTTGAGAAACGAGGAACGAGGAACGAGTGCTTTTTCGCCACGCCAGCTGGCCCATCACTGCTCACTTCTCTCCACTCACTCCTCGTTCCTATCCACTCGTTCCTATCCACTCGTTCTGGCTTCAAACGTTGAAGCGGAAGTGCAGCACGTCGCCTTCCTGTACGCGGTATTCCTTGCCCTCCAGGCGCAGGCGCCCCGCTTCCTTGGCCCCGGCTTCGCCCCTGTATTTGATGAAGTCGTCGAAGGAGATGGTCTCGGCGCGGATGAAGCCCTTTTCGAAGTCGGTGTGGATCACGCCCGCGGCCTGCGGCGCGGTGGAGCCGGCCTTGACCGTCCACGCGCGTACTTCCTTCACTCCGGCAGTGAAATAGGTCTGCAGCCCGAGCAGCTTGTAGGCCGCGCGGATCACGCGGTTCAGGCCCGGCTCGTCCAGGCCCATGTCGGCGAGGAAGGTGTCGCGGTCGGCGTCGTCCATCTGCGAGAGTTCTTCCTCGATCGCCGCCGACACCGGAACCACCTCCGCGCCTTCGGTGGCGGCGCGTGCGCGCACCGCATCCAGATGCGGATTGTTCTCGAACCCGTCCTCGGTGACGTTGGCGATGTAAAGCACCGGCTTGAGCGTGAGCAGGAACATGTCGCGAACCAGCGCCAGCTCTTCCTCGTCCAGGCCCGCGCTGCGGCCCGGCTTGCCGTCGTTGAGCGCGGCCAGCAGCTTGGCCAATACCGGCTTGCGCGCGATCGCTTCCTTCTCGCCCTGCTTGGCGGAACGCTCGGCGCGGTTCAGGGCCTTTTCCACGCTGTCCAGGTCGGCCAGAGCCAGTTCGGTATCGATGGTATCGATGTCGGACAGCGGATCGACCTTGTTGTTGACGTGGATGACGTCGTCGTTCTCGAAGCAGCGCACCACGTGGGTGATCGCGTCGACTTCGCGGATATGGGCCAGGAACTTGTTGCCCAGGCCTTCGCCGCTGGCCGCGCCGGCGACCAGGCCGGCGATGTCGACGAACTCGACCGCCGTCGGCAGCACTTTCTGCGGCTTGACGATTTCCGACAGCTGGTTCAGGCGCAGGTCCGGCACCGGCACCACGCCGACGTTCGGCTCGATGGTGCAGAACGGGAAGTTGGCCGCGGCGATGCCCGCCTTGGTCAGCGCGTTGAAAAGGGTCGACTTGCCGACGTTCGGCAGGCCGACGATGCCGCATTTGATGCCCATATTCTTAAGAGTGAGTAGTGAGGAGTCAGGAGTGAGCGGAATGTATCCCTCACTCCTCACTGCTCTCCGCTCAACCCTGCTTCGCCGTATGCAACCGCGTCATCGCGTCCATGAAGTTGCCCGCGACCGCGAGCGGCAACACCTCGATCGCATCGTCGATGGCCCGACCGATCAGTATTTCATCGTCCTTGCCCGGCTTGCCCAGCACCCAGCCGGTGACCTTGTCCTTGTGGCCCGGGTGGCCGATGCCGATGCGCAAGCGGTGGAACTTGCCGTGGCCCAGCAACTGCATGGTGTCGCGCAATCCGTTCTGGCCGCCATGGCCGCCATCGAACTTGATGCGTGCGGTACCCGGTGCAAGGTCCAGTTCATCGTGCGCCAGCAGCGCCTCTTCCGGCGCGATCTTCCAGTAGCGCAATGCGGCGGTCACCGACTTGCCGCTGAGGTTCATGTAGGTGGAAGGTTTCAGCAACCAGACCGGTTCGCCACCGACGTGGACCTTCGCGGTCTCGCCGAACAATTTGCTTTCCAGGCCGAAACGCACGCCTTCCTTTTCGGCGAGCAAGTCGACAAAGCGGAACCCGGCGTTGTGCCGGGTCCGCGCGTGTTCGGGCCCGGGATTGCCCAGCCCGACGATGAGACGGAGTCCTGCCATTGCAGCGATCGCCGCTGCGCCCGCGCGTGCGGGCGCAGCGCGTGGCGATTACTTCTTCGACTCGTCCTTCTTGGCGGCCGCCTTGGCCGCCGGGACTTCGGCGGTTTCCGCGCCTTCTGCAGTTTCCTCGGCCTCTTCCTTGCCATGCTTGGCGATGACCACCGCATCATCGTGATCCTTGCCCAGCTTCAGGCTCGGGATCTCGACACCGGCCGGCAGCTTCAGGTCGGACAGGTAGATGATGTCGCCGACGCTCAGCGCAGCCAGGTCGACTTCGATGAATTCCGGCAGGTCCTTGGGCAGGCACGCGATGTTCACGTCCTTCAGTTCGTGCGTGACCACCACTTCGGTCGACTTGCCGGCCGGCGACTTGTCCTCGTTGAGGAAGTGCAGCGGAACAGATACGTGCAGGGCCTCGTTCTCGTTCACGCGCTGGAAATCCATGTGCATGATCTGCTGCTTGAACGGATGACGCTGCAGGTCACGCAACAGCACCTTCTGCACGTCGCCGTTGAGGCTCAGGTCGAGGATCGACGCATAGAACCAGTCGTTCTGGCTGGCGAGCCAGACCTCGTTGTGGTTCAGCTGGATGCTGACCGGCTTGAGTTCGCCACCATAAACGATGGCCGGCACGGTACCGGCGTGACGCAGGCGGCGGCTCGCACCCTTACCTTCGTCTTCGCGGCGCTGGACCTTGATTTCATGTGTGATTGCCATTTTCTTTACTGCCTTTCGTTGAATGAACCGCCTCACGACGGTTTTTGTGACTCTTCCGCGACCAGAAGAGCCGTGCGTTCCCGGGAATCGGGAATCGGGGATGGAGAATCGGCAAAGCGCTCGGTTTGTTCGATTCCCTATTCCCCATTCTCCATTCCCGGTTTCAATCCACGTACAGCGAACTCACCGACTCGCCGAACGCAATGCGGCGAATCGTTTCCGCCAGCAGCTCGGCCACGCTGAGCTGGCGGATCTTGCTGCAGCCGCGCGCGGCGGCCGACAGCGGAATGGTGTCGGTGACCACCAGCTCGTCGAGCTCCGACGCGTTGACGTTGTCCACCGCCGGGCCCGAAAGCACCGGATGCGTGCAGTACGCGGCCACTTTCAGCGCGCCCTGCGCCTTCAGCGCGGCGGCGGCGGCGCACAGGGTGCCGGCGGTGTCCACGATGTCGTCGACCAGCACGCAGGTCTTGCCCTGCACGTCGCCGATGATGTTCATCACCGTGGACACATTGGCGCGCGGGCGGCGCTTGTCGATGATCGCCAGGTCGGCGTCATCGAGGCGCTTGGCCACGGCCCGCGCACGGACCACGCCACCGACGTCCGGCGACACCACGATCAGGTTTTCCGTGCCGTAGGCGCGCCAGATATCGGCGAGCAGCAGCGGCGACGCGTACACATTGTCGACCGGCATGTCGAAGAAGCCCTGGATCTGGTCGGCATGCAGGTCCACGGTCAACACCCGGTCGGTGCGGACCGAGCCGAACATCTGCGCCGCGACCTTGGCCGTGATCGGCACCCGCGACGAACGCGGACGGCGATCCTGGCGCGCATAACCGAAATACGGCACCACTGCGGTGACGCTGGCCGCCGAGGCGCGCTTCAACGCGTCCACCAGCACCAGCAGTTCCACCAGGTTCTCCGCGCTGGGCGCGCAGGTCGGCTGGATCACGAACACTTCCTGCTTGCGCACGTTCTCCTCGATCTCCACCTGCACTTCCCCATCGGAGAAGCGCGACACCAGCGCCTTGCCCTGGCGGATGCCGAGCTCGCGGCAGATGCTGGCGGCCAACGGCTGGTTGGCGTTGCCGGAAAAGACAAGCAGGTTGCGTTCGTCTTGCATGTCGTCGATCCGGGAGGAGTGCGTTTGAACTGGGAAAGCGCGTGCACGGGCACGGGCTTCGCGTGAAACTGCCTGGAAAAATATTCTTGTGGAACGATCTTGCTGGCTGGGGCGGCAGGATTCGAACCTGCGAAATGCCGGGATCAAAACCCGGTGCCTTAGGCCTCTTGGCGACGCCCCAGTGGTTTTCTAAAGTCTCTTCGCCAGGGAAACATGCAACGGCGAGCGATCCACGCCCGCCGCCATCCAGGCATTCAATCCTTCCGGCAACTCCGCGAGCGCGGACTCGGCGGAGGCGCGATCGCTGAACTCGACGAAACAACCGCTGCCGGACCCGGTGAGGCGTGGCGTGCCGATCCGCGATAGCGCCGCGAACGCAGCCTCGATGGCCGGTTCACGACGACGCAGGACTGGCTCGAACGCATTACCGAGCAACTTTCCCGAAACGAAGTCGGCTATTTTCGCGGGTGCAGCATTGCGCGTCAAATCAGGGGCTTGGAACAACTCGCCGGTCGGGACGTGAATGCCCGGATCGGCCAGCACATAGCAGGCGGGCGGCAGCCGGATCGGGGTCAGCGTTTCGCCCACGTCCTCGGCCCAGGCATTGTCGCCACGGACGAAAACCGGGACATCGGCGCCAAGCTCCAGGCCCAGCGCTGCCAATCGATCCAGATTGAAATCCAGCCTCCACAGCCGGTTCAGGGCAACCAGTACGGTGGCCGCATCGGAAGAACCACCGCCAAAACCCCCACCTGCTGGAATGTATTTTTCGACGAAGATGTCTACGCCTTCGCCGATCTTTGCCTGCATTTTCAACAATCTGGCGGCCCGGACGGCCAGGTCATCTGCTTCAGCCACGCCTTTCACGGACTCGCCATGGCGGACGATGAGGCCATCTTCGCGAACCCTCAGTCTAAGGGAATCGCCCCAGTCCAGAAGACGGAACACGGTCTGCAACTGGTGGTAGCCGTCGTCCCGCCGGCCGGTGATCTGCAGGAACAGGTTCAGCTTGGCCGGCGCCGGCCAGGTGGACCAGCCATCCGCTGCGTCTTGCCTGTTCATTGCGCGGAAAAATCCCAGTGGTCCACGATCAGGCGCACCGAGGCCTTTTCCCGCTTCGCTTCGATCCGGCGTGGCAACGAAGGCCGCGGGCCCTCGGGCGGAAACCACAGCGGATACTCGATGTGCCAGCCGGCCTGCTCGACGCGCTGCAATTGCCCCTGTGCGGAGTAGGACCTGTCCTGCAAGGGAAAACTTCCCGCCGGAAGTCCGCGCACCCATTGCGCCAGCGCGTTGACCGGGATGTCCCAGCCCGTGGCTTCCAGCAACAATGCTTCGGCGTCCTCGCCTTCTCGCGGACCGCCTTGCAGGCCCTCCAGCCGGCCCGCTGCGGAATGGGTATCGCCGATCAGCCGCCAGCTCTGGCGGGTAATGGGAGCGACCAGCGAGACCACGTAGCCCTGGCCATCCTGCCGCCACTCGATCCTTCCATTGCCGCCCTTGCCCGCATTGTTGATCGCCATCCGGCCCTCGAACGACCATTGCCGCTGCCCGTGCAGCCAGGCCGCCCGGCCGGCCTGCGCACGTTCGGCGTCCTCGATGCCTTGCCGATCGAGAGGCGGCGCTTCGCGCACGGTCCGGGTGGCGCAAGCGCCCAGCAACAGCAACGACGCGCACAACACGAGCGGACGAAGGAAGCCGGTCATGCGCCGGTCTTCTCCAGCGCGCGCTGCAGCGAGCGGTTCTTCGGATCCAGCTTGCGTGCTTCGTCGAAGAACCTGCGCGCCTCCTCCTGGTTGCCGGTCACCCACAGGACCTCGGCGATATGCGCGGCGATCTCCGGGTCCTTCTGCAGGATGAAGGCGCGGCGCAACTCCACCAGCGCCTCGGCGTTGCGGCCCAGCCGATACAGCACCCAGCCGTAGCTGTCGACGATCGCCGCCTCGTCCGGTTCGGCGGCGCGCGCGCGATCGATCAGTTCCAGCGCTTCCTGGTAGCGCGTGGTGCGGTCGGCCAAGGTGTAGCCCAGGGCATTCAACGCAGCGACGTTTTCCGGATCGGCTACCAGGATCTTGCGCAGGTCGGCTTCGGCCCGATCGATGCGGTCGCGCCGCTCCCAGGCCAGGCCGCGTGCGTACAACAGTG
>Ga0307414_10001927_pt1 | contig 10746 bp, 12 predicted proteins | sample DK1Ometagenome_FD_203804 | JGI IMG/M metagenome (GOLD analysis project Ga0307414, IMG submission 203804) | Maize rhizosphere microbial communities from greenhouse at UC Davis, California, United States - DK15-O-3 | ecosystem: Host-associated > Plants > Roots > Rhizosphere > Soil | place: USA...
CAGGGTCGCGGGTCACCAGGTCGACACCGGCGAGGCGCTGCGTTCCCATGTCTCCGATAGGCTCTCCGCCATGGCCGACCGCTATTTCTCCCGCGCCGTCGCCGCCAACGTCACCTTCGGCAAGGGTCCCTATGAGGACTTCACCTGCGACATTGTCGCGCCTGTCAATCAGGGCGTCGTCCTGAAATCTTCGAACCGCGCGGGCGATGCGCATGTCGCGTTCGACGGTGCCGCGGACAAGATCGAGCGGCAGCTCAAGCGCTATATGGACCGGCTGCGGGAGAGGCGGGGCGAGGGTGACGGCGCGGCGGTTCCCGAAACCGCGGCCTACACCGTCTTCGCGGGTCCCGCCGACGAAGAGCAGCCGATCCCGCCCTCCCCGGCCATCGTCGCGGAAACCAAGGTCGACATCCCGGAGGCGAGCGTTTCGGACGCGGTGATGATGCTCGACCTTCGCAACACCAATGCCCTGATGTTCCGCAATCCCCGGAGCGGCGATTACAACATGGTCTATCGCCGGGACGATGGAACCATCGGCTGGGTCGAACCTTCCTCGAAGTGACAGCTTGGGTTTGCTCGGCTAACGGCCGTTTCGATCCCTTCAGCGCGTTGCGGCTTGTCCTGGAATATCGTTCATGCAGCTTTCCCGGTTTCTCGATTTTGAAGCAATCCGCGTCGACCTCGCCGCGGGCAACAAGCGTCAGCTGTTGAATCAGCTTGCGCAGATCGCGGGCGCTCGCCTGTCGGTCGATCCGTCGCGCATCGCGGACGCGATCGCGGAGCGCGAGCGGCTGGGCTCGACCGGGTTTGGCGGCGGGGTCGCCATCCCTCACGGCAAGCTTGCCGACCTTGACCGGGTTTATGCGCTGGTCGCCCGGCTTGCCGCGCCGATCGATTATAAGGCGATCGACGGGACTCCGGTCGACCTAGTGTTCCTGCTGCTCTCGCCGCCCGATGCCGGGGCCGAGCATTTGAAGGCGCTGGCCGCGGTCAGCCGGCTGGTGCGCCACGGGGCGACGGTCGAAAAGCTGCGCGGCGCCCGCACTCGTGACGCAATGGCCGCGGTGTTGATGGGCGCCGAGGAACGCGATGCCGCCTGAGGAGGCGCCGACCGGCGAGGAGGCCCATCTGCGCGCGCTGGAGGGGCTTTACGATTCGGCACCCGTAAACCGGCTGTTCCAGTCGCGGCTGACCCTGCCCGAAGCCGGCCGAAGCGAAATCGCCTTCACCGTTTCGCCCGACAGTTTCCACGCCGCCGACGCCGCCCACGGGACGCTCTACTTCAAGATGCTCGACGACGCGGCCTTCTACGCCGCCAACGGACTGGTCAGCGATCGCTTCCTGCTGACCACCGCCTTCAACCTCCATTTCACCAAGGCGATGCGGCCTGGCCAGGCTCGCGCCGAGGGGCGCTGGATATCGGGCAAGCGCCGGGTTTTTGTCGCCGAAGCGCGCATCGTCGACGAAAGCGGCGAAGAATGCGCCCGTGGCACGGGGACGTTCCTTCGGTCCCACATCGCTTTGTCCGGTCTGGAGGGCTATCGCGGCCGCTGATGGACGAACGATTGCCCGCGCATGTCGAGGCCGGCGCCCTGCTACGGGGTGCCGAGCAGGCCGGAGGCTTCGGCACGGTTCTTCGCAAGGGCGATCCCGATCGGGGTGCGATCATCCTGTTCGTCGGCCGCCGCGGGGAGCATTTCGCCTGCCTCGAGAGGACGCTTTCCAGTGGCGGCACCTATCGCTGGGAGCAGGTTGGCCCGGTTTCGGGGGCTGGAACCGAAACAATCGCGGATTGGAGCCAAAAGCGCGTCAATTTCGATTCCGATCTATGGTTAATTGAACTGGATATCCCATCGCCTGAACGATTCATCGCTGAAACGACCGGTTCAGGTTGACCGGCAGGGCCCGTTCCGAACAGAGGGGTCTCAACGACAAAGCGGGGGGCATCCGCGTCGGCTCCAGTTCATGGCCGTAGAGATGCCACGCAGTCGGGGAATCACCCTCGGCAAGCGCTGCATGGATGCAGCCGACGCCAACGGGCCGGTTCACCGCACAGATAACGGTTTTCATGTTCGTGCCAATTCGTTCCGCCCTATTGGTGATCGCTGCGCTCAGCGCGTCGTCGGTCGCTCCGGCCAAGGTTAACCCGGCCACCGAGCCCCTGATCACCGAAGGGTCGAACATATTGCCCGTTCCGGCGCCGAGCAGCTTGCTGCCGAGCGAGGAATCTCCCGAACTACTTTCCGCGCCGAGCGACGATCCGCTCGCGCCTGCGGCCGACGAGGATGACCAGGCCGTCCCCGAAGGCGCGACGCTGGCCGAGGCCGTTGCTAGCCTGCGCAGCTCCGACCCGGGCAGCCGCGAGCTCGAATGTCTGGCCGGCGCCATTTATTTCGAATCGAAGAGCGAGAGCCTGCAGGGCCAGCTCGCGGTCGGTCATGTGATCGCCAACCGCGCCAATTCGGGCCGCTTCCCGTCGAGCTATTGCGGCGTCGTGTTCCAGCGTAGCCAGTTCAGCTTCGTCCGTGGCCGTTCCCTGCCGCATATCCCGCGCGCAAGCCGCGATTGGCAGGAAGCTGTCGCCATCGCCAGGATCGTCGACCAGGATTTGCGTCCCTCGCCGGTCGGCAAGGCGTTGTTCTTCCATGCTCGTCGAGTATCGCCCGGTTGGCGGCTGACGCGCGTGGCGACGCTGGGCAACCACATCTTCTATCGTTGATCGACTCCGGGCCGCTTTCGGGCGGTCCTGATTTGTTCTAGACGGGGCCATGGCCTCGAATCCGATTCCCGACTGTTTTATCGATGCTCCGCCGGTGGCGGCGGAAGTCGCGCGCGGCGTCACGCGGCTGTTTTGCCGGCACGACCTGTTCGCCATGTGCGAAGTGCCGCTCCCCAATGGCCGCCGCGCCGATCTGATGGCGATCGGGCCAAAGGGCGAGCTGACCATCGTCGAAATCAAGGTGAGCCGGGCCGACCTGCTTTCGGACCAGAAATGGACCGATTATCTCGACTATTGCGATCGCTTCTTCTGGGCCGTGCCGCAATTGCTTGCGCCGTTGCTGGAGGAGGAGCGGTTCCTGCCCACCGATGCCGGCCTACTCATTGCCGACCGCTACGATGCGGTGGTCATGCGGGAGCCGTCGACGCGTCTCCTCGCGCCTGCCCGGCGGAAGGCCGAGACGCTGCGCTTTGCACGGCGCGCCGCGCGCCGCCTTTCCGCCCAGATCGATCCCAGCCTGGGCGATTCCATTTAGTTGATGCTCGGGCCGGCCACCTTCTTCTTCGTCGATTTCACCGTCTCGATCAGCCGAAGCAATTGCGGATTGCGGCTGTCCCGCTTGGCATAGTCGCGGGCCGAATATCCGGCCGCGTGGTCAGCCTTGTCCGGGTCGGCTCCCGCCTTCAGCAATAGTTCGACCAGCCGCGGCCGTCGCTGCTGGACCGCGACGATCAGCGCCGTCTCGCCGCGCCGGTTCGTGGCGTCCGCGTTCGCCTTGTATCGAAGCAGATATTCCGCCGCCTCTTCAAACCCCGTGCTCGAAGCAATGATCAGGGGCGTATCGCCATTGCGGTCGCCGATGTCGGGATCGGCGCCTTTCTTCAACAGGTAGCCGACCCAGGGCAAGTCGCGGTTTCGGGTCGAGACATGAAGCGCCGTCTCCCCGTCATAGCCGCGATAATTGACGAGGCGTGAGCCCGGCTCCTCCGCCAGCTGGAGGGCGGTGGCATTGTCGCGCTCCTTCACCGCCTTGAGGAATTCTTCGCCCTGCGATGCGTTGAGCTGGGCGAAAACCGGCGCCGCCAGGCAGGCCACCATCAATGTCAGGCCAGCCTTCATCCACCGCCGCATTTTCCGCCCTCCACAACATGTTATCTTGATATCGGCGCCCTGCCACCCCAAGGCTTAGTAGGCCATGAATAGCGCAAAAGCCTTTTGGGAAAAGCCCTTGTCCTCGCTCGATCGCGGGGAGTGGGAGGCATTGTGCGACGGCTGCGGGCGCTGTTGCCTGCACAAGCTCGAGGATGACGAGACGGGCGAGCTGTTCCCGACGAACGTCGCCTGCAAGTTGCTCGACCGGAAGATGGGCATGTGCACCGACTATCCCAACCGCAAGCGGCTGGTGAGCGACTGCGTCAAGCTCGACCCGGCCAAGCTCGACGAGCTGGAGTGGCTTCCCTCCACCTGCGCCTACCGGCTGCGCTGGGAGGGGAAGCCGCTGCCCGACTGGCATTACCTCGTTTCGGGGAGCCGGGAGACGGTTCATGAAGCCGGCCAATCGACGCGCGGCTGGACGGTCAGCGAGCTCGATGCCGGCGACCTGGAATGGCACCTTGTCGACCGCCCGCTCTGAGCCGCTCAGCCTTCCCGGCCTCGCCTGGCCGGTCGAAGTCCGCCCCAACCCTCGTGCCCGATCGCTGAAGTTGAGGCTCGACGAAGCGCGCGCTGTCCTCACCTTGACCTGCCCGAAGCGGGTCGGCCGCCGTGCGGCGCTGGACTGGGCGCTGCGGCAATCGGACTGGGTCGACCGGCAGATTGCGCGGATCGAGCCGGGCGAGCCATTGCTTCCGGGCGCAACCATCCCGTTCATGGGCGGGGCCATTCGCCTCGAATGGGCCGAATCATTGCCGCGCACCCCGAAGCTGGCCGGCGACAGGCTTTCGTGCGGCGGGCCGGAAAGCTCCTTTCCGGCACGGATCGATCGCTTCCTGCGGTCGCAGGCGCGCGAAGCGCTTAGCGTCGAAACCCGGCAAGCGGCGGCGAGCGCCGGCGTTTCGGTGCGATCGGTCGCCGTCGGCGATGCGTCGAGCCGCTGGGGAAGCTGCTCGGCGAACGGGTCGATCCGCTACAACTGGCGGCTCATCCTCGCCCCGCCGCACCTGCTGCGCTGGGTCGTGGCGCACGAAGTCGCCCACCGCCGCCATATGAACCACGGGCCGCAGTTCCGCGCGCTGGAGGCAGAATTGTTCGGCGGGAACGTTGCCGCAGCGCGGGCCGAGCTTCGCGCTCTAGGGCCTCGGCTGAAGCGGGTCGGCCGGCCGGTCTGAGGGCGGCTGGCGTGGCGGCGCCGCGCGGGGCGCCGGCGCGGGCTGGGGCCGGTTTTCGGGGTTTCGATCGAGCACCTCGTCCAGCCATTGCTGGTCGACCTGGGTTCCCCCCGGCGGCGGTTGCGGGCTTTCGGGATCGCCCGGGCGAACCACCTCGACGCCGATCGGATTGCCATCGGCATCGACCAGCGGCGCGCTCTCGTTGAAGTCCATGCCCCAAGCCTCTTCGTCGGGTTCCAGCTGCCAGTCGGGAAGAGGCGCCTGCGTTTCGAACTGCTCGACCGGCCGCTTGGCCACCGCGACCTTCATGAAATCGGAAAAGGCGCGCGCCGGCGCGGTTCCGCCCTGCAAACCGCCCACACGGCGCGCATCGTCGCGGCCCATCCAGACGCCGGTCGTCAGCCCGCTCGAAAAGCCGATGAACCAGCCATCCTTGTTGGACGAAGTCGTACCGGTCTTTCCGGCGACAGGCCGCCCGATTTGCGCGGCCCTGCCGGTACCGGACAGCACGGCGGACTGAAGCAGGTCGGTCATTTCCGCCGCCACCCACGGTGCCACCAGCACGCGTTCCTCGGTCGACTGATGCTGGTAGAGCAGCTGTCCGTCGGCCGTCACGACCTTGCGGATGGCATAAGGCATGACGCTGACGCCCCGGTTCTGCACGGCGGCAAAGGCTTTCGTCATGTCGATCAATCTCACGTCGCTGGTGCCCAGCACCATCGACGGATAGGTCGAGATCTTGCCGGAAATGCCGAACCGTCGGGCCATGTCGGCGATCGTCCCGAACCCAAGGGCCTCGCCGATCTTCGCGCTGATCGTGTTGATCGATCGCGAAAATGCCTGGCGAAGACTTACCGGCCCCAAATGCGTGCGGGTCGAGTTGCGCGGCGTCCATCCGTCGATCGTGACGGGCTCGTCGACCACCGTGTCTTCAGGCTTCATCCCCGATTCCAACGCGGCCAGATAGACGAACAGCTTGAACGCCGATCCCGGTTGGCGCTCCGCCTGGGTCGCGCGGTTGTAGATGGAATCGACATAATCGCGGCCGCCGATCATCGCTCTTACGGCGCCGTCGCGGTCGATCGCGACCAGCGCGCCCTGCGCGCCAGCGGGCGTGTTGGCGTTGATCGCCCGATTGGCGGCCGACTGCATTCCGGGGTCGAGCGTGGTCCACACGTCGATCGGCTCGCTGGTCTCGTCGATCAGCGTGTCTAGCTGGGGCAGCGCCCAGTCGGTGAAATAACGCACGCTGTCCTGTTTCGCCGCCGGCTGGACCTTGATCTCGGCGGGATCGACCCCGGCGGCGGCGGAAGCGGGCAGGAAGCCGTTCGCCACCATCGAATTGAGGACCACGCCGGCGCGACCGCGGGCGGCCTCGACATCGGCGGTCGGGGAATAGTTGGACGGCGCCTTGACCAGGCCGGCGATGATCGCCGCTTCGCCCAGGCTCAGCCGCTCCGCGCCATGGCCGAAGAAGGTCCGGCTGGCGGCGTCGATCCCATAGGCTCCACCGCCGAAATAGACGCGGTTGAGATAGAGTTCGAGGATCTGGTCCTTGGTGAACTTCTGTTCGAGGGCGAGGGCGAGGACGCCTTCCTTGACCTTGCGCCCGAAGGTGCGGCTGTTGGTCAGGAAGATGTTGCGCGCCAGCTGCTGGGTGATGGTCGAGCCGCCCTGGCGCCAGCGCCCGGTGTCCAGCCGGACCTTGACCGACCGGGCCATGCCGATCGGGTCGACGCCCAGGTGGCTGCGGAAGCGCCGGTCCTCGACCGCGATCATCGCGGTGCGCATCGTCGCCGGGATTTCGTCATAGTTGAGCCAGCGGCCAAAGCTTGGCCCGAGCGATACCAGCAATGTGCCGTCGGCCGCCCGGACCCGGACCATCTGGCCGAGATCGGACCGCCGCGTCAGTTGCTGATAATCAGGAAGCGAGGCCATCGCGACCGCGACCGCGATACCCAGGCTGACCAGGGCAAGGGCGCCAAGGGCAAGGCCCCATTTCAGGGCCGAGATGAAAATTCCCTTGGCGCGGGACGGTGCGGAGCTGGCCATTGGGATGAATCCCTATTGGCTTCGTCCTCTGCCGACAAGCGGGCGGGCATTTTTCCCCGGCCCGCTAATCCCCTCAGTCCGCCGCCTTGTCGAAATTCACCGGTCGGTTTCCGGCAGGGGTGAAAGCAGCGTTAACCTTGTTTCAACGCCGCGCTCATAGCCTTGTCGCCATGCCGGGCCATCGTATCGCCCTTGCCCTCCTCGCGACGCTGGTCGCCCTGGGCCTTGCCGCGCCTGCCCTCCCGCAGGACGTGAGCGCTCCTTGCCGCCTGTGCGATACCGCGGCCTCCAAGGACGAACAGCCCGCCGCGCCGGTCAGTCTCGACGTCGAGGCGAGCCTTGATTTCGACCGGCTGATCCTGGCCGGGAAGGGCGAGGGCAGCGCGCAACTGTCCCCCGACGGCGGCAGGAGCGTCAGCGGTTCGATCACCGCGATCGGCGCCCGGGCGATGGTTGGAGAAGTCGCGGTAAGGGGCGAGCCGGGACGAATCGTCCGCGTGTCGCTTCCCGACAGCATCGAGCTCTACGGCCTGTCGGGCGGGACGATCCGCCTCGAATCGATCCGGTCGGATCTTCCCGCCATGCCCAGGTTGGATGCCGACGGACGGCTGACCTTCCGATTCGGAGGCATTTTGCGCGTGTCGGGCGACCTCGACGGGGAGTTCCGCGGCGACGTGCCGATCGACGTCGAATATTTCTAGCCTCTCCTGAGTCTCCTCCAGAACGGACAAAGCTTAATCATCCGATAACCATAGGATTGAGCAAAGCCGTAAGCAGGCACGGTTAATGAGGGCAGCACGGATGGGCGGCTACTCGCTCGGCCAGCCGCCATTTTTTGGAACAAGTGGGGATAGTCATCATGACCAAGTTCGTTCGTCTGGCGGCGCTGGCCGCCGCTGCCACCCTCGCCGCGACCCCGGCTATTGCCGCTCCGGTTTCGGCGAGCCCGAAGGCGAAAGCCTCGGCGAAGATCGTCAAGCCGCTGACTCTGACGGCCCAGCGCAACCTCGACTTCGGCACGATCGTCAACGGCCTGGCCGTCGGCGGCACGCGCACTATCACCGTGTCGAATGCCGGCGTCCGCGGTGGCTGCGACGCCACCGTCGTCGTCTGCTCGGGCACCGCGGCTTCGGCGCAGTATCTGGTGACCGGCACCAACAACATGACGATCAACGTCGACACGACCGGATCGAACCTGACCAACACCACGTCGGGCGGCAACGAGACTCTGCCGTTCACGCCGGACGCGGACTTCACGCTGGCTCTCGGCAACTCGGGCGCCGCCGGCGTCCAGTTCACGCTGGGCGGCGCGATCACCATCGCCGACACGACCGTTGGCGGCCTCTACGTCGGCGACATCGAAGTCACCGTGGACTATTAAGCTCGACCAGAGGCTCCGGTTCGCCGGGGCAAGAGAGGGGTTGCCGGGCGACCGGCGGCCCCTTTTTTTGGCATTTCTCCAGGGATGGTTAGCCGGATGCTAACCATTTTCGACCGATACTCCTCCAAATTGCTGGAGGGTTTCATGAAGTTCTTGCCGTTCCGCCGCCTTGCCGGCCTCGCCTTGCTTGCGCCTGCCTTGCTGATTTCGCCGTCGGCTCAGGCCGGGGTCGGCGACCTGCTGGTCGCGCCGACCCGGATCGTGCTCGACGGCCGCCGCGGGACCGAGGTGATCCTCAACAATATCGGCGACGACGTCGCCACCTACCGCATTTCGGCCGAGCTTAGGCGGATGACCCCCGACGGACGCCTGTCCGACGTCGGGACCCCGACCGAGGCCGACAAGATCGCCCAGGACATGATCATCTACGCACCTCGTCGGATCACCTTGCCGCCGAACCAGCCGCAGACGATCCGTATCTCCGCCCGTGCCCCGGCCGGACTGCCCGATGGCGAATATCGCGTCCATATGCTGTTCCGCGCGGTCCCCCCGCCGCGCCCGGCCGTCGCGCCGCAGAAGATCGAGGGTGTCGCATTCCAGCTGACCCCGATCTACGGCGTGACCATCCCGGTGATCGTCCGTCTCGGCAACCTCGAGGCCAAAGCCGGCCTCGCCAACGTCCGCAAGGTCATGGACGGCGGAAAACCGGCAATTTCGCTCGATATCAGCCGCACCGGCGACCGTTCCACATTCGGCGAAGTCCGGGTGCTCAAGGCCGGCATCGCCGACCCAATCGCCGTCGTTCGCGGCGTCGCCGTCTATACCGAGCTCGGCCAGCGCTCCGTCACCATTCCGATCGACCCTGCCCATGTCGCCGACGCGACGGGCCCGGTCACCGTCCAATATATCGAGCCGACCGACACCGGCCCGGTCACCCTCGCCGAAACCACCGCGGTCCTGCGCTAGGACGGGGCGGGAGCGGGGTTTCCTCGATGCGGCGTCCACTCAGCTGGATGCGCGGCGCGCTCGCGTCGTGGGCGCTCGCCGCGGCGGGCGCCGTTGCCGCATGGGCGGCGGTTCCAGTCGGCCCCGGCTGGACCGCCAATCCGGACGAACAATTCCTGCTAGACGTCAACATCCGCCAACTCAGGCTGGGCGATGGAGTCCGCGCCTACCAGACGCCCGAAGGCACTTGCGTGGTGTTCGGCGACTTCCTGACCACCCTCGACGTTCCAATGCAGATCGACCTGGCCGCCCGCAAGGCGTCGGGCTGGGCCTTCAACGAGGAAAACCGCATCGAAATCGACCAGGGCACCGGCCTGGCCCGCTTCGGCAAGGGGCAGGAGCGGATTCCGCCGGGCACGATTCGCGAGACCCCGGAGGGCTGGTGCGTCGACAGCGCCGCGCTGGGCCGCTGGTTCGGCATCGGGGTCGCTGCCAGGACCGAGGGATCGATGCTCCTGCTGGAATCGGAGGCAAAACTGCCGGTGGAGCTGGCCCGGGAACGCGAGCAGCGCGCCGCCCGGCTTCATAAGGCCGCTCTTCCGCTCGAGGGCCTGCCGACCGTCAAGCTGCCCTATCGCATGTGGCGGGCGCCGGCGCTGGACTTCGTCGTCAATGCGGGCGTCACCTACCGCGCGTCGGACGGTCTGAAGGTCGATCGCAGCGCGTCGGTCGCCGCAGCCGGCGAAATCGCGCGCCTTTCCTACGACGCCATGATGACGAGCGACAGCAAGGGGCGTCCCCAGAGCCTGCGCCTGCGCGCTTATCGCTCGGATCCGGACGGCGGGTTGCTCGGCCCCCTCCAGGCCACCCATTTCGCGGTCGGCGATGTCGATGGCTTGTCGAGCAGGCTGGTCGGCGGGGCGAGCGGTCGTGGCGTCCAGGTCACCAACCGGCCCTTGTTCAACCCGGTCGCGTTCGACCGCACCCGGTTCGAGGGAGACCTGCCCCCAGGCTGGGATGCGGAGCTTTATCGCAACGGAGAATTACTTGCATTTAGCCGGTCCGACGGCTCGTCGCGCTATGTTTTCGATGATGTTCCAATGATTTACGGCGACAACCGGTTCGAAATCATCCTTTACGGGCCGCAGGGCCAGCAGCGGAGCCGGCTCGAAACGATCAATGTCGGGCAAAGCCAGGTGCCGCCCGGCAAGACCCGGTACTGGGCGGGCGTCAGCCAGCCCGGGCGCAACCTTCTCAGCAACTTCGTCGGGCGCGACGATGGCGGCGGCCCGCCCGGCGAGCGGGAGACCGGTGATTTCCAC
>Ga0307414_10001929_pt1 | contig 10735 bp, 5 predicted proteins | sample DK1Ometagenome_FD_203804 | JGI IMG/M metagenome (GOLD analysis project Ga0307414, IMG submission 203804) | Maize rhizosphere microbial communities from greenhouse at UC Davis, California, United States - DK15-O-3 | ecosystem: Host-associated > Plants > Roots > Rhizosphere > Soil | place: USA...
CCAAAAAAGGTAAAAAGGGACCAATGGCGATTAATTTCAGTGCAAATACTTTTATCTCTCAACGCCCGGATCTGGATAAACTAAACCTGATGAATGCCAATGAAAAGGTAGATTTTGAATTGGGACTGGCTTCCAGAACGGACCTTAATTACAGAGATAACCAGGGTGGTGTTTCCAGGATTCTAAGCAAAAGCGGTGAGCTGAGCCAGTTTAGAACGGGTGGATTCTCCAGCCTTAGCCCGGCTACCCAGACTGCGATCAATAACCTCAGACAATCAGGTACAGACTGGGGCAAGGAATTGTATCAGACAGCCATCAATCAGCAATATACGCTGGGCCTGTCAGGAGGAAATGAAACGGCTACTTACTATGTATCCGGTGGTTACTACAATGAAAAAGGAACCACAAAACAAACAGGATTGGAACGTTATAACCTGACGATGAAAACCGATTTCAACATCTCCCAGAAATTAAAAGCAGGCGTAGCCTTTTTTGGTTCAAAAACTACCCGTAATAATTACCTGACTGATGCAGATTCATTTACCAACCTAAGTACTTATAGCAGAAATGTAAATCCATATCTGCAGGCAAGAGATGCGTCTGGTGCTTATAATTATGATGCGGATATCTTTGGTAACGTTAATGGGGATGTTTACCTTCCTTTTAACATGTTGGAAGAGCGGGCCAATACGCATTATACTTTGGGTAATAAAAGCGTGAAAACCGTATTTGATCTGGGCTATCAGATCAATAAAGACCTGAATCTGCGGACTGAATTCGGACTTCAGTTTGAAGACACAGGAGTTGAAAAGTTTGCAGGACAGGAATCCTATTACCTTCGTAAGCTGAGAGAATCTTCAAAGTTTTATAATTCAGCGATTAAAAAAAATGATTATTTCCTGCCTGCCGGAGGAACCATTCAGAACCAGAATACAGATTTTTTCCAATACAACTGGAAATCTATCCTGGAATATAAAAAGGTTTTCAATGAAAAACATGAAATTGAGGCACTTGCAGGATCTGAGCTAAGAAGAAACAATAATAATGTAATCATTACCAAGGGATTTGGCTTCAATGAACGTACGCTGACCAATCAGAATATCGTTTTTCCAAATGCGAATTTCGCTAAAGAATCAACCTGGAGAGCTTATCAGAAGACAAAAAATGAAAATGCATTTGCTTCCTTTTATGGTACTTTATCTTATACTTACGATAGAAAATACACCTTATATGGAAGTATCCGTTATGATGGTTCAGATCTTTTTGGTGTAGATCCTAAATACAGATACCTGCCTATTTACTCCGTTTCCGGTGCATGGAATGCCAATGAGGAAAAATTCATTAAAGACATCAGCTGGATCTCCAACCTTCGCGTAAGAACTTCTTATGGGCTTCAGGGAAATATCGATAAAAATACTTCGCCTTTCGTGGTTGGTGATTATTCTAACGGAGCTATTCTTCCGGGAACAAATCAACCTACTATTTCGGTTTCTAATCCGCCAAATGATAAATTGAGGTGGGAAAAAACATCAACCTTTAATGCTGGTCTGGACCTGGGTATCTTCAATAATGCGGTGCAAATTACTTTTGATTACTATAATCGCTCCAGTAAGGACCTGATTGGAACCCAATCTCTGCAGTTGGAAAACGGATTTAACTTTACCCGTTCCAACGCTTCACAAGTGAGAAATAAAGGTCTGGAGCTCACGATATCTACCAGAAATATAAGTACCAGCAATTTTCAATGGTGGACCGATTTTAATATCGCACACAACAAAACCAGAGTGGTTAAAGATAAAGTCCGCGATAACCAGCTGACGCCCTCAAAAGAAGGTTATCCCTTGAATGCGTTATTCGTCATCAAAACAAACGGACTGGATGCAAATGGTATCCCTCAGTTTCAGAGAGATGGTAAATCGGTTTCTCTGGAAGAGTTCTACAAATTATATGATCCTTATGCGGACTTTTTTCCTGGTGAAATTGTAAATAGTGGATTGGATGCAAAAAGCACTCAGGGGCTATACAGCTATGCCGGAGATATGGATCCTCAGTTTATCGGTGGGTTGACGAACCGTTTCCGTTACGCCAGTTTTGACCTTTCGGTAACCGCGATCTTTAACATTAACCAATGGGTAAAGGCCAGACCAATTTATAATCCTGCTCAGGTGGATCGGGGAAGAAACTACTCCAGAGATATCCTGAATGCCTGGTCTCCGGCAAACCCTGGAAGCACCCTGCCGGGAATATATGGCAATGACAGCTATGAAGGCAGCAGATGGATGGCCTATAAATGGCAGAATGGGAATGACCCTGGTAATACCTACAATGACCTGGACATCTTTGCGAAAAAGATGAGCTATGTAAGGATCAACAGCATTCGTCTGGGATATACCTTACCATCCGCTGTATCGGGCAAGATCAAAGCAAATAGCTTGAGAATTAGTGTGGAAGGTAGAAATCCTTTTGTATTTGGAAGCAGTCACAAAGGATTCTTTGATCCGGAGACTTATGGTAATATTTATTCACAACCGATCACTAGAAGTATTTCTATTGGTTTAAATGCCACCTTTTAATTAATTATCTGATGAAGAAGATCATAGAATTAAGTGTAGCGCTGTTGCTGGTTTTATCGGCCAGCAGCTGCAAAAAATATTTAGATATAGAACCGGTAGGAAAGGTAATCCCTACTACGGCAGAAGATTTTAGGGCGCTGCTGAACTCGGGTTACTCGGGCTTTGCGGAACATAAATCCATGCTGGCTTTGCGTACTGACGAGCTGTTGCTGAATGAGAACGAGGAAGGAACAGCTGCCTACCGCGATATCTACAAATGGAATGATGCCAATCCGGATGCAGTTTCTGTTGCCTTTCCATATCTTGCGTTTTACAGGTCCATATTTTATGCGAATTCTGTCATCGCTGATGTGGAAAACAGAGCCGGAAAAACTCCGGAAACTGCACAATTGAAAGGCGAAGCGTATTTGTTGCGTGCTTACAACCATTTTGAATTGTTAAATTTATATGCGAAGTCTTATGATAAAAATACGGCTTCAACAGACCGTGGAGTTCCACTGTCAGTAACCGTTAATCTGGAGGCAAACTATAAACCAGCAACCATAGAAGCGGTATACAATCAGATTTTCTCTGACCTCGCCGAGGGACAGAAATTGCTGAATACAGCTAATTTTGATGCGGGTAAGAATTATCGTTTTACCAAACGTGCTGCTTTGGCCTTTGCGGCAAGGGTTTATGAATTCAGGGGAGAATGGGCGAACGCATTGAAAGCAAGTCAGGATGCGCTGGCTTTGGGTAGCCAGTTGGAAGACCTGAATGCAGAAGGAGCTTTGTTGCCTAATCAATATACGTCCAAAGAAAATATCATGTCTATGGAAGATGTTTTCAATAGTGACCTTACTAAAATTAGTTTTATTGCACCACACCTGATTGGCATCTATGATCAGGTGAACGACAAAAGGTTTGCTTTGTACTTTTCTAAATCTGGCAGCAGGTATATTGGAAAAAAAGGAGCATCTGCTGAATTTAAAATTTCTTTCCGTAACGGAGAGTTATACCTGATCCAGGCTGAAGCTGCTTTACAAACAGATAACCTGCCCTTGGCATTGCAGCGTTTAATGGACTTAAAAGTAAAACGTCTGAGTCCTGCTTATTTCGCTACGGAGCAGATCAGGATCTCAGCTCTTGATAAGGCTGGTCTTTTAGAGGAAATTCTGAAAGAGAGAGAAAGAGAACTGGCATTAGAAGGTCATCGCTGGTATGACTTGAAGCGTTATGGCCAACCGGAAATTAAACATGTGATCAATGGGCTTACCTATACCTTGCTGAAAAACGATCCAAGATATATAATTCGTTTCCCTCAGGAAGCGATTACTGCAAATCCTAATCTTCAATAGGGGAGCATAACACACTTCTTTTGAACCTGAATTACTCCGGTCTGTTTTTACAGGCCGGAGTTTTTTTTTACATTTACAGTTCAGCAAAAAAAGATGAGGGTATTAATTATTGAGGATGAGGAACTGGCAGCAGATACGTTGCACAAGATGCTGTTGCAGCTGAATCCGAAAATAGAAGTGCTCGCCATCCTGGGAACCGTCGAAACTGCGGTCTCCTGGCTGAGTAAAAACACCGCAGACCTGTTGTTCATGGACATTCACCTAGGTGATGGAGAGAGCTTCCAGATCTTTGAACAGGTGAACATAGAAAGTCCGGTGATCTTTACCACAGCCTACGATCAGTATACCTTAAAAGCCTTTAAAAATCAGGGCATCGATTACCTGCTCAAACCTTTCGATGAAGAAGATGTAGCCCTGGCCCTGGCAAAGCTGGACAGCATCCGTAAGTTTTCTGAAATCAATATCCCTCAGATCCGCTTTAAAGCAGAAGAGCCTTTGGCCAGAATCCGCAACCGATTTATGGTTAAACTGGGCAAACTCATCAAAACCGTACAATCAGATGATGTGGCCTATTTTATGGCGGATGATAAATACCTTTTTCTGATCACCAATGATAAACAGAATTACATTATTGAAGAAACGATTGGCAGCCTGGAACCTCAACTGGACAACTCCGATTTCTTTCGCATCAACCGAAAATTTATCATCCATATCAAAGCGATCAGAGAGATGTATAAGCTTTCCAGAAACCGGGTAAGAATCGTGCTCGAACCTGCACCGGTAGAAGGACTGGAAGTAGTGGTGAGTGAAGAACGAGCGGAAGCTTTTAAAAACTGGTTAAATCAATAATCGCTTTTAATTTCCGTTAAATTCGATACTTTTACCTCCGACCAAATGCTGTGCCCCAACCTGTATGAATCCTAACAGACTGTTGTTTTTTTTATTGCTGTGCTGTACTATGGGAGCGCAGGCGCAAAAGTCTAACATTAGTTTTAACCACCTGACCGTAGAAAACGGACTTTCCCAAAGTAGCGTACTCTCCATCACTCAGGACAGCATGGGCTTTATGTGGTTCGGCACCAAAGATGGCCTCAATAAATTCAATACCCAGAATTTCGAAATTTATAAATACCATAGAAAAGACAAATCTTCTTTAACGAGTAGTCAGAACATCAATGCCCTGCTGACCGACCACAAAGGGAATTTATGGGTGGGTACCCAAAAGGGGCTCAACCTGTACCTGCCAAAGACCAATTCCTTCAAGCGCTTTCAGCACCATAAAGAACAAAAGAACAGCCTTAGTAATAACGTCATCAGGTGTATCTATGAAGACCGTCAGGGAAACATTTGGGTAGGAACAGACAGCGGGCTAAACAAACTCGTTGGGAAGGACCGCTTTGAACGTTATTTTACAAAAGCAGACCTGGGAAAAGGCCCGGTTCATCACCTCATCAAAGCTATCCATCAGGACCACAACAATGTGCTTTGGATCGGAACTTTGCAAGGGTTGAACAGCATGACCCTGGAAAAAGGTAAATACCGTTACCAGTCTTATGTTCACGATGCCAAACGGCCGGAAAGTTTAAGTGATAATGACATCGCTTCTATCCTCGAAGACCGTCAGCATAATTTATGGATCGGAACCCATAGCGCCGGACTGGAATTACTGGATCCGACAAGGACTACTTTCCGGCATTTCAGGTCTAAAAAGGGAACTGCCAATAGCATCAGCAGCAATGTGATCCGGAAAATGATAATGGCAAAGGATGGAAAATTATGGGTGTCTACCTTAAACGGCATCAATATCATCGATGTGGAAAATCATTCCGTGAGGGTGTTGAACCACCATCCGGATGACCCTTCCAGCCTGAACCAGAATTCCATTTACGACATGATGCAGGATGCCGCCGGATCGATCTGGGTGGGGACGTATTATGGTGGGGTGAACGTATACCATGAAAATTCTACGCCTTTCAGAGAATATAAATCGAATACGGGTAAAAATGCATTGAGCAGTAATGTCGTGAGTTCTGTGCTCGAAGACAAAAAACACAACCTCTGGATCGGAACCGAGGCGGAAGGGTTAAATTATTATGACCGCAGTTCAGGGAAATTCAACAGCTTCAGGCATGATCCTGAAAATCCGGCTTCCTTAAGCTCCAACCTGGTTAAAGCAGTCTCGATAGACCACAATGGAAAAGTCTGGGTCGGTACTTATGAAGGCGGACTGGACCTGTTCCTTCCCGAATCGCAAAGTTTCAAACATTATAAGCCCAATCCTTTAGATCCTTATGCACTAAACTCTAACCGGATTGTGGCCTTACTTCACGATAGTCAACAGCGCTTCTGGATCGGAACGAGGGCACAAGGGGTCTACCTTTACAATGAGAAGTCGGATAACTTTGCACCCTATACGGGGCAGGATGCCCGGCACGACCTGAAAGTGGTCCGCTGTTTCTTTGAGGATTCCAAAAAGAACATCTGGATCGCCTGCAATTCGGGAACTTATATCCTGGAACGGAATTCTAATATCGTGAGGCGCTTTAAAACAAAGGACGAACATACCCTGTTTAACGACATCAATTTTATTCAGGAAGATTCCAAAGGGACAATCTGGCTTGGTGGATATGAATCGGGATTGATGCGTTATATTCCGGAACTGAAAACGACGCGCTTCTTTACAAAAGCCGACGGCCTTCCAAGTAATGTGGTTTTGGGTATGCTGGAAGATGCAACAGGAAACTTATGGATCAGTACAGATAACGGACTTTCCAAGTTCGATCATAAGGTGTTTAAAACTTATACGGTAAGGGATGGACTTCCTGGAAATGTATTCAATTACAATTCTTTCTTTAAAGACAGCAAGGGTGAGTTTTTCTTTGGGGGATTCAATGGCATGGTGAGCTTTTTCCCGGAGCATATCAAAGACAATAACATGGTGCCCAAGGCGGTATTTACCCGGCTCAAACTTTTTAATAGGCTGGTGAGCATTAACGATGAAACGGAATTGCTCTCTGAAAATTTTAGTCTGACCAAAGCGATTACTTTTTCCCACCATCAGAACATTTTTACCGTAGATTTTGCCCTGCTCAATTATATCAAATCGGAAAAGAACAGGTACGCGTATAAGCTGGAAGGCTTTGAAAAAGACTGGAATTATGTGAACAGCCCTTCGGCTACTTTTACCAATCTCCCTTCAGGAACGTATACCTTGCTGATCAGAGGTTCCAATAATGACGGAGTCTGGAACGCTGCGCCGGCACGTTTAACGATCCATGTCAATCCGCCTTTCTGGAAAACATGGTGGGCTTACCTGATTTACCTGAGCTGTTTCTCAGGCCTCCTGTTCCTGTTCTCCAGATTTTTATGGATCAGGGCGCTGCTGAGAAGAGAGCATGAGTTGTATCAAATGAAACTGGATTTCTTTACCAATGTTTCTCATGAGATCAGAACCCCATTAACGCTGATTGTTGGCCCGCTGGACAACCTGATCAATGAAACCCAAGAATCTCCGGCATTAAACAGGAAACTGCTCCGGGTGCGGAAAAATGCAGGAAGACTTACCAGACTGGTCAATGAGCTGATGGATTTCAGGAAAGCAGAATCAGGAAAGCTGAGGCTGAACATCTCTCCCGGAAATATCGTGCCCTTTGCCAAGGAGATCTTTCTTTCTTTTCAATACCTCGCGCTCAAACATCAGATCTCTTATCAGTTTCTGACAGAAGAAGAGCAGATCGAAGTTTATTTCGACAATGAGCAATTGGAAAAGGTCTTGTTTAACCTTTTGTCCAATGCCTTTAAATTTACTCCGGATGGGGGAGCCATTCATTTGTCCATCCTGAAAACGACGGATGGTTTCCTGAAGATCAATATTTCCGACAATGGGAAAGGGATTCCTGAAGAAAGCAGGGCTCAGCTGTTTACCAATTTTTACCAGGTAAAAGATCCCCTGTCCAGAAATAGTGGTACCGGAATCGGACTGGCACTTTCTAAAAAGATTGCGCAGCTCCATTATGGAGGTTTGTTCCTTGTGGAGGAAAAAGACCTGACGGAAGCAGGAATGTGTACCTGCTTTTGCCTGAAGCTAAAGCTTGGCCAAAGCCATTTTTCTAAGGAAGAACTGGTGGAAGAGTTCCTCAACAGCGAAAATCCGGAACACTATCAGTTTGAAACCGATCCTGAAAATACCTGGAGTCCACAGCTCCCGGAAAGCAGCGAAGAGGAAACCTTGACTTTGTTGATTGTCGAAGATAACTCTGAAGTAAGAGATTTCATTGTACAATCTTTAAGCCCTTATTACCAAATTCTGGTCGCCGAAAACGGCGCAACGGGAGTGGAGCTGGCAATTGCCAAAATTCCGGACCTGATTGTCAGCGATGTCATGATGCCGGTCATGGATGGCCTGGAGCTTTGCCGCACCTTAAAGACCGATGTCCGCACCAGCCATATTCCAATCATCCTGCTGACGGCACGATCGGGAAATATCCATGAAGTGAATGGATTGAAAACAGGAGCAGAGGCTTACCTGACCAAACCTTTCAGCATCAACAGCCTTCAGCTCAACATTTCCAACCTGCTGATGTTACAGGCCAATATGAGGCGCAAATTTTCTCAGCAGATTACCTTGCAGCCTTCCAATATTTTAATAGAGTCTGCGGATGAGGAATTCCTGGACAAGGTGATGGGCATCATTGAAAAGAATTTTGCCGAACCGGAGTTCAGTGTCAACAGCCTCGCTTCAGATCTGGGGATGAGTACGCCGATCCTCTATAAAAAAATCAAGGTCCTCACCGGCCTTACCGTAAACAACTTTATCAAATCCGTCCGCCTGAAAAGAGCGGCCCAGCTGCTGCGCCAGAATGTCTACACCGTATATGAAATTGCTTATATCGTGGGTTTCAATGACCCCAAATATTTCAGTAAAGAATTTGTGAAACAATTCGGAAGAACCCCCTCTGATTATGCTTTTGAAGAATAAAGGCCGTTAATTTAAGAATTTCACCCCTTTTCTTTAAGATTTCACCCCCTCGGATATTGCGATGACACTTACATTAGCAAAACCAATTATAAATATCTGTTAAGATTAAGCAATCTATGAACGAGTATCCGACGATCCTTCTTTCTGTGGCTTCCTGTTATAAGGAAGTTTGCAGCACGCTGATTTCCCGAGTCCTCAACTAAATAATTATTGATTATGAAAGCACAACTACTTAAAGTATCTATGGCTCCTGCTCAATCATTTAGTGTAAGACAGGATATCGAACCTTTTGTAAATAACAAATGGCATTACCATCAGGAACTGGAACTGATCTATTTCAATGAAGGTAAAGGAACCCAGTTTATCGGCGATAATATCCAGCCTTTTAACTCCGGAGATATCGTCCTGGTAGGGGCACACCTGCCGCATTACTGGAAGTTTGATGAGATGTATTTTGATGAAGGCGGAAAAACGGCAAACCTGGATGTGAAAGTAGCCCATTTCTCTGAAGCCCTTTGGGGAGATTTCTTTTTGAACCTGCCGGAAAACAGGCTGTTAAAAGAAGTCCTGGAGAAATCCAAAAGAGGGGTAAAGGTAATGGGAAAGAACAGGCAGCAAGTGGCAGACCTGCTCACGAGAATGCTGAAAGCCGAAGGAACGGAAAGAATCATTATGCTCATGCAGGCTTTAGTGGAAATTGCCAAATGCGGAGAGCTGGAAACATTGGCGTCCATCGGTTTCCAATACGACCTGGAACAGGTAGAGAAAGACCGCATCAGCGATATATATGAATATACCTATGCCAATTTCAGGAATAAGATCTGTCTGGAGGAAATTGCAGACGTCGCCAAAATAAGCCCGAACTCCTTTTGCCGGTATTTTAAATCACGGACCCGCAAAACCTATTCACAGTTCCTGACCGAAATTAAAGTCGGACAAGCCTGTAAGCTCCTGATCGAAGCACACCTCAACCTGAAACAAATCTGTTATAACAGCGGCTTTAATAATTTTGCCAGCTTTCATAAGTGTTTTAAGAAAATTACCGGGAAAAGCCCGCTTTGTTACCAGCGGGAATTTGTAACCGAATAAAGAAAATAAACGAAAATCATCCCTTATACCAAACCAATATAAAACCTAACCAAAACGAGCATGAGAACCACCATCAAAACGAGCCTAAGGGATTACCGGCATCACCCTCCTGAGCGACTATAACCCGGAAAAACCGGATGAATCAGTCGATGATCAATTAAAATATTTACTCATTTTTTTAAAACAGAAGTATGAAGGAAATTTATACTAAGAACCTCTATTTGTCTAACAAATGGAAAGTGTGCAATATCCGTCAGGTTGGCGTAATCGTCTTACTGGCACTGGGCATATTATTTTCGCCCGCTGTATTTGCACAAAAAACAAACAAAGTAAAAGGGATCGTGAAAGACGATAAAGGCGTTCCACTTCCCGGTGTAGGTGTGAAGGTAAAAGGAACGAGTATCGGAACCTCTACCAATGTAGATGGGGTATACAATTTAAATGTCCCTGCAGAAACATCTATACTTATATTTAGCTATATCGGTTACGTTTCACAGGAAGTAATAGTAGGAGCTAAGACGAGCATCAACATCAGCCTTAAAGAAAACTTCTCCGACCTTGATGAGGTCGTGGTAACAGGTTATGGTGGGGTGGCGAAAAAGAGAGATTTGACGGGTGCGAGTTCTTCGATCAATGAAAAAGTAATCCTGGAACGTCAGCCAGTCAACCTTTTTGACGCTTTACAAGGGCAGGCTGCAGGGGTTTTGATCGTGAACGATGGCGGTGGTGCACCAGGAGCAACGGGCTCTATCCAGATT
>Ga0307414_10001931_pt1 | contig 10728 bp, 7 predicted proteins | sample DK1Ometagenome_FD_203804 | JGI IMG/M metagenome (GOLD analysis project Ga0307414, IMG submission 203804) | Maize rhizosphere microbial communities from greenhouse at UC Davis, California, United States - DK15-O-3 | ecosystem: Host-associated > Plants > Roots > Rhizosphere > Soil | place: USA...
AGTAGAAGGCGCCGATCACCGCGCAGACCACGCCAAGGATCGCCAGCCAGGTCATCCCCGCTTCCACCGCCGCGCCCAGCACCAGCAGCTTGGCCCAGAAACCCAGGAACGGCGGCACGCCGGCCAGCGAGAACATCGCGCACATCACCATTCCCGCCTGCCAGGGATTGCGCGCGTTGAGACCCTTGAAGTCATCGATCCTGTCGGCCTCGAAACCCTGGCGCGACAGCACCACGATGGCGCCGAAGCCCGCGGCGGACATCAGCGCATAGGTGATCGCGTAGAACAGCGCGGCGGCGTAACCGCGTTCATCGCCACCGGCCAGGCCCACCAGCAGAAAGCCGATGTGCGAGACCGTGGAATAAGCCAGCATGCGCTTGAGGTTGGTCTGGGCGATGGCGATCACGTTGCCGATGACCAGCGATACGGCCGCAAGCCCGCCCAGCAGCAACTGCCATTGCTGCGACATCGGGCCGACGCCGGCTTCAAGCAGGCGGTAGGCCATGCCGAACGCGGCGAGTTTCGGGCCGGCGCTGATGAACAAGGTGATCGGCGTCGGCGCGCCCTGGTAAACGTCCGGCAGCCACATGTGGAATGGCGCCGCGCCCAGCTTGAAGGCGATGCCTGCGACCAGGAACACCACGCCGGTCAGCAGCAAGGTCCTGTCGGCGACGCCGCCCGACGCCGCATGGATGCCGGCAAGGTCCAGGGTGCCGGTGGCGCCATAGACCAGCGACATGCCGTACAGCAGCAGGCCGGAAGCCAAGGAGCCCAGTACGATGTACTTCATGCCCGCTTCGGTCGAAAGCCCGTCGTCGCGGTTCAATGCGACCAGCGCGTAGGAGCACAGCGCCAGCAATTCAAGTCCCAGGTAAATCATGACCATGTTGCCGGCCGAGACCAGCATCATCATGCCCGCCGTTGCGAACAGGACCAGCACCGGCACTTCGCCGGGATAGAGATTGCGTTCGCGCAGATACGGCCAGGCATAGAGCAGCGACAGCGCGCTGGTCAGCAGGATCACCACCTTGCTGACATCGGCCATCACGTCGCGCACGAACATGCCGTGGAATACCGTACCGTGCCCGCCGGTCCCGCAGAGGATCATGGCACCCACCACGGTCAGCAGGGCCAATGCGAGCATCTGGGTGACGAAGCGGCGATTCGCGTCCAGGAACAGGTCGAGCATCAGCAGGGCGAAGGCACCCCCGATCAGCACCAGCTCCGGCAGCAGCGGCATCAGGTCGGCGGTGGCGGATAACGTCGGCGTGGTCATCATTCTTCCTTACAGCTTGCTGTTGGCGAGCTGCATCGCCAGTTGCGCGATCGCGGGTTCCATCAGGTCGGTGAGCGGCTTGGGCCAGAGGCCGAGCGCCAGCACGCCGATCGCGAACACACCCAGGACCAGGATCTCGCGGCCGTTCAGGTCCTTCATCTCCGCCACGTGCGCATTCTTCACTTCGCCGTACATCACCCGCTTGGTCAACCACAGCGTGTAGGCCGCGCCGGTGATCAGGGTGGTGGCCGCGATCAACGCCATGTACGGGTTCCGCTGGAACGCAGCCACTATCACCATGAACTCGCCGACGAAACCGCTGGTGCCCGGCAAGCCGGAGTTGGCCATGGCGAAGAACACGAACAACACCGCGAACCATGGCATCACGTTCGCCACCCCGCCGTAGTCGCGGATCATGCGCGTATGCATCCGGTCGTAGAGCACGCCGACGCAGGAGAACATCGCGCCCGATACCAACCCGTGCGAAATCATCTGCACCATCGCGCCCTGCAGTCCCAGGCGGGCGCCGTCGAAGTTGCCGTCGCTCATCATCCCGAACGAAATGAAGATGCCCAGGGTCACGAAGCCCATGTGCGAGACCGACGAATAGGCGATCAGTTTCTTCATGTCCTCCTGGACCAGCGCGACCAGGGCCACGTAGACCACGCCGATCAGCGACAGCACGATCACCAGCAGCGCCCACTCGCGGCCCGCATCGGGCAGCATCGGCAGGGTGAAACGCAGGAACCCGTAGCCGCCGATCTTCAACATGATCGCCGCCAGGATCACCGAACCGGCGGTGGGCGCCTCGACGTGCGCGTCCGGCAGCCAGGTATGCACCGGGAACATCGGCACCTTGACCGCGAACGCGATCAGGAAGGCGAAGAACAACCAGGTCTGTTCCTTCGCATTCAGCGGCAACTGGTAAAGGTCCACGAACTGGAAGCTGCCGCCCTTCAGGTACAGGTAGATCAAGCCGACCAGCATCAGCACCGAGCCGAGGAAGGTGTACAGGAAGAACTTGACCGATGCGTAGATGCGGCGCGGCCCGCCCCAGACGCCGATGATCAGGAACATCGGGATCAACATGGCCTCGAAGAACACGTAGAACAGCATCGCGTCGGTGGCGCAGAACACGCCGATCATCATGCCTTCCAGGAACAGGAACGCGGCCACGTACTGGCTGACACGCTTCTCGATCACCGTCCACGCACCGACCAGGGCCAGCACGGTGGTCAGCGAAGTCAGCACGATCAGGGCGATGGAAATGCCGTCGGCGCCCAGGTTGTAGCCGATCTTGTAGGCGGGTATCCACGCATGCGTTTCCACGAACTGCATGCCCGGATTCGCCATGTCGACCCCGGTCAGCAATCCGATGCTGGCGACGAAGGTCAGCAGGGCCACGCCCAGCGCGGTCCAGCGCGCGGCGCCCGGCCGGGCATTGCCCAGGGCGAGGACCAGCGCGCCGCCCAGCATGGGCAGCCAGATCAATACACTCAGTAAAGGCCAGTTCGACACGTATTGTTAGTCCGTCAGTTCAACGCCGCGGCGTTCATTGCCAGAAACGCATGAGCACGGCCAGGAGTGCAATCAGGCCGATGATCATCGCGAAGGCGTAGTGGTAGAGGAAACCCGATTGGGTGCGTCGCAACAGGTTGGCGGCCAGGTCGACCAGCCGGGCGCTGCCGTTGACCGCGACGCCATCGATCACGTTGCTGTCGATCTTCCGCGACAGGTCGCCCAGGGCCAGGCCGCCGCCGGCCAGGCCACCGATCCAGATCGTGTCCATCCAGTATTTCTTGTCGAGGATGTTGGCCAGGAACCCGCCGATGCGGCTGTTGCGCATGCGCGCCGGCCACTCCGGCGACAGCACGACGTACAGCAGCGTGGCCAGCGCGAAACCGGCGAAGGCCAGCCAGAATACCGGTGTCGTGAACGCGTGCCCGACCGAAGCGATCGGAGCAGCCGTTCCTTGCGCCGCAGCCTCATGGAAATGATGGCCAAGCTTGGCAACGACATCACGCCCGGGATTGATGAAGTCGATCGCTCCCAGGAAGAACGGCAGTTGTTCGTGCCTACCTGTCCAATCTGTACCGAAAAGCATCGGCCCGATGGTGAAGAAACCAATGGCGATCGACGGGATGGCCAGCAGGATCAGCGGCATGGTCACGACCCAGGGCGACTCGTGCGGCTCATGGACGCCGTGATGAGTATGGTCGTCGTGCGCATGCTCATCATGGCCATGGTCGCCTTGCGCATCGCGGAAGCGTTCCTTGCCATGGAAGGTCAGATACAGCAGGCGGAAACTGTAGAAGCTGGTGACCAATACACCCAGCAGCACCGCCCAGTAGCCATAGGTCGCGATCCAGCTGCTGGCGCCATGGATGCCCTCGGGCGCCATAGCTCCGAGCTCGGCCAGCTTATGGGCGGCTTCACCCGCCTGCTCCCGGTGCAGCTCTGCGGCCTCGATGATGGTGTCCTTCGAATAGAAGCCCGAGAAGAACGGCGTGCCCACCAGTGCCAGCGTGCCGATCCACATGGTCGCGAAGGTGATCGGCATGTACTTGCGCAGGCCGCCCATTCTGCGCATGTCCTGCTCGTGGTGCATGGCTATGATCACCGAGCCGGCACCCAGGAACAGCAACGCCTTGAAGAACGCATGGGTCATCAGGTGGAACACCGCCGCCGAATACGCGGACACGCCCAGGGCCACGGTCATGTAGCCGAGCTGGGACAGCGTGGAGTACGCGACCACCCGCTTGATATCGTTCTGCACGATGCCGATCAGGCCGGTGAACAACGCCGTGGTGGCGCCGATGAACAGCACGAAATCCAGCGCGGTCTGCGACATCTCGAACAGCGGCGACATGCGCGCCACCATGAAGATGCCGGCGGTGACCATGGTCGCGGCATGGATCAGCGCCGAGATCGGGGTCGGGCCTTCCATCGAGTCCGGCAGCCACACATGCAACGGCACCTGCGCCGACTTGCCCATCGCACCGATGAACAGGCAGATGCAGATGATGCTGGCGATGGACCACACCGCAGGCTGGTCCAGTACCTGCCAGCTTCCGATGGAGCCCGACCACACCTGCACCATCTTGCCGGCGAGCAGCGGCGAGTTGGCGAACACCTCCGCATAATCCAGCGTGCCGAACATGCTCAGCACCGCGGCGATGCCGAGCAGGAAGCCGAAGTCGCCGACCCGGTTGACCAGGAACGCCTTGAGGTTGGCGAAAATCGCGCTGGGACGCTTGAACCAGAACCCGATCAGCAGGTACGAGACCAGGCCGACCGCTTCCCAGCCGAAGAACAGCTGCAGGAAGTTGTTGCTCATCACCAGCATCAGCATCGAGAAGGTGAACAGCGAGATGTAGCTGAAGAAGCGCTGGTAGCCCGGATCGTCGGCCATGTAGCCGATGGTGTAGATGTGCACCAGCAGCGAGACCAGGGTCACCACCACCATCATCATCGCGGTCAGCTTGTCGATCATGAAACCGACATGGGCGTGGATGTTGCCGACCTCGAACAGCGTGTACAGGTTCTGGTTGAACGGCGAGGCGCCCTGCCCGACCAGCTGGTACAGCACCCAGCCCGAAAGCGCGCAGCTGACGCCGACGCCCAGGATGGTGATCCAGTGCGCACCGGTCCTGCCGACCTGGCGCCCGAACAGGCCGGCCACGATGCTGCCCAGCAGCGGCGCCAGGACCACGGCCAGAAGTAGATTCTTGGAAATTTCCAGACCTGTCATCGGTGCATCAGCCTTTCAGACTATCGACTTCGGCCACGTTGATCGTGTGCCGGGCGCGGAACAGGGCGACCAGGATGGCCAGGCCGATGGCGGCCTCCGCGGCGGCCACGGTCAGGATGAAGAACACGAAGATCTGTCCGTCCGGATCGCCGAACTGGCGCGAGAACGCGACGAAGTTGACGTTCACCGCCAGCAGCATCAGCTCGATCGACATCAGCAGCACGATGACGTTCTTGCGGTTGAGGAAGATGCCGGCGACGCTGATGCAGAACAGCACCGCGCCCAGCGCAAGCAAGTGGCCCAGGGCAATCATGGCTTGGCCTCCGGATCGATCGCGGTCGGCGCGATCAGGGTTTCGCGGACCGGATTCTCCACCGCGACATCGACCATGCGCAGGCGGTCCGATGCCTTGACCCGCGACTGCTCGGCCGGCTTCTGGGTCTTGGTGCCCGGGCGCTTGCGCAGGGTCAACATCACCGCGGCGATCACCGCCACGGTCAGGATCACCGCGGCGAACTCGAACGGCAGCAGGAACTTGGTGAACAGCGCGTGCGCCAACCACTTGGTGTTGGAGGCATCGGCCGCCGCTGACGCTGCATTGGCGGCATACGGCGTGGCCAGCTTCGCCTTGAAGCCGATCAAGGCGAGGATTTCGACCAGCATCACCACCGCCACCAGCAGGCCGACCGGCAGGTAGCGCACCCAGCCTTCGCGGATCTTGACGATGTCGATGTCCAGCATCATCACCACGAACAGGAACAGCACCATCACCGCGCCCACGTACACCAGGATCAGGGCCACGCCCAGGAACTCGGCGCCGACCAGCAGCCAGACGCAAGCGATCGAGAAGAACGTCAGGATCAGGCACAGCACCGCATGCACCGGGTTGCGCACGCTGATCACCCCGCCGGCGGCGACGACCGCGATGGTGGCGAATGCGTAGAAGGAGAAGAGCAGCAGATCCATCATGACCTCAGCGGAAGGCGGCGTCGGCAGCGCGGCGCTCGGCGATCTCGGCTTCCAGCCGGTCCCCGATCGCCAGCAGCTGCGGCTTGGTGACGATGTTCTCGCCACGGTTCTCGAAGTGGTATTCCAGGATGTGGGTCTCGACGATGGAGTCCACCGGGCAGCTTTCCTCGCAGAAACCGCAATAGATGCACTTGAACAGGTCGATGTCGTAGCGCGTGGTGCGGCGCGTTCCGTCCTCGCGCTTCTCCGAATCGATGGTGATGGCCAGCGCCGGGCACACCGCCTCGCACAACTTGCAGGCGATGCAGCGTTCCTCGCCGTTCGGATAACGACGCAGCGCATGCAGTCCGCGGAAGCGCGGCGACTGCGGGAACTTCTCCATCGGGTACATCACCGTGTACTTCGGCTTGAACGCGTACTTGAGCGTCAGCCACATGCCCTGCACCAGTTCGACCAGCATCAGGCTCTTGAAGTAATGGAAAACCTTGTTCATCACTCAGACGCCCTTCTCGAACAAAGGCGCCCGTGCTGCCGTGGCAACATCAGGCCCTTGAAGTAATGGGACACTTTTACTCATCGCTCAGACGCCCTTCTCGAACACGCCAAAGAACACCAGCAACGCGGTGACCGCGATCCAGGCGATGGTCAGCGGGATGAATACCTTCCAGCCCAGGCGCATGATCTGGTCGTAGCGGTAACGCGGGAAGGTGGCGCGGAACCAGATGAAGGCGCTGGCGAAGAAACCCACCTTCAACAGCAGCCACGGCCAGCCGCCCTGCCAGATCCAGTCCACCCACGGCGACACGTCGGCGACGATCCAGCCCTGCAACGGGCTCAGCCAGCCGCCCATGAAGAACAGCGATACCAGGAAACTTACCAGGATCATGTTGGCGTATTCGGCCAGGAAGAACAGCGAGAACGCCGCGCCCGAATATTCCACCATGTGCCCGGCGACGATTTCCGATTCGCCCTCGGTCACGTCGAACGGCGCGCGGTTGGTCTCGGCCACGCCGGACACCCAGTACACGATGAACAGCGGGAACAGCGGCAGCCAGAACCATTCGAACGGACCGGCGTTGCCGGCCTGGGCCATGACGATGTCGGTGAGGTTGAGGCTGCCCGAGGCGATCAGCACGCCGACCAGGGCGAAGCCCATCGCGATCTCGTAACTGACGACTTGCGCGGCCGCGCGCATCGCGCCCAGGAAGGCGTACTTCGAGTTCGACGCCCAGCCCGCGATGATGATGCCGTACACGCCCAGCGAGGTCATCGCCAGCAGGTACAGCAGGCCGGCGTTGGCGTTCGACAGCACGATCTTCGCGTCGAACGGCACCACCGCCCATGCCGCGAATGCGGGCGCAAGCGCGATCAGCGGCCCAAGGATGTACATGGTCTTCTGCGCCTTGGCAGGCATCAGGACTTCCTTGAACAGCAGCTTGAACACGTCGGCGAACGCCTGGAAGACGCCCATGCCCACGTACATCGGCCCATGGCGGACGTGCATCCAGCCGATCAGCTTGCGTTCCCAGACCACGTAGAACGCGACCGCGACGATCACCGGCACCGCGATGACCAGGATCTTCAGCACGATCCACAACACCACGCCGGCATTGCCCAGCGCGAAGAACCACTCGCGCAACGGGTCGATGGCGTTCAGCAGCAACTCGTTCATGCGCCCACCACCGTCACGTTGCCGGCGCCCAGCGGCGCGGTGGCGCCATGGCCGCTTTCGATCCAGGCCGCGCCGCGCGCTACGCGTGCATCGATGAAGACCGGCAACGTGGCCGTGCCGTCGGGTGCGCCCACTTTCGCGACCGTGCCTTCGGCCAGGCCCATCGCTTCGGCGTCGACGGGATTGAGGGTGATGCGCGGCGACAGGTTGAGGGGATGTTCCTGCAGGGCCTGGGCCCGGCGCACGACGCCGTCCGTGCGATAGATCGCTGCCGTCGCGGCGAGTTCCAGTCCACCCGTGGCGGACGCAGGCGCCGTCGACCTGGCGATCGACGACGGCGACAACGCGGCTCCCGAAGCGCGGGCGCCGGCCAGGTCGGTGAATTCGAACGCCGGCAACTGCAGCTCGCCACCGAGCGCGCGCAGCACTTTCCAGCCCTCGCGGGCCTCGCCAGGCAGCTTGCCGCCGGCCTGGGTGTGCTGGTCGATGCCATCCAGGTTGGTCAGCACCGCCTCGATTTCCGGCAATGCGCCGATCGGCAGGATCACGTCGGCCACGTTGCGCGTGGACTTGCAGGCGAAGTGGCTGAAGGCCACGACCTTGGCCGCCTTCAATGCCTTCTGCGCGGCGGCGCCATCGGCGAAATCCAGGCCCGGTTCGATGCCGTAGATGACGTAGGCAGAACGCGGTTCCGCAAACATGCCCGCAACATCGCGCTTGGCTGGCAGCACGCCGTTGCGAGCGAGGCCAACCGCATTGGCACCTTGCGGGATGCGGCACAGTGCCGCCCCGGTGGCGACGGCAAAGGCTTTCGCAGCGGCACGCAGAGAAGCGGCTTGCGGGTGGTTCTCGGCGAGCGCGCCGACGACCAGTACGGGGCGGCTGGCGCCCTTCACTGCGTTGATCAGTGCGGCATCGTCCAAGGCGTTGGCCAATTGCGACGGTGCGACGATCTGCTTGCCGGCCAGCGGGAACGCAAAATCGAAGTCGACCGGATTGATCGCATGGACCTTGGCGTTGCGATGCGTGTTGGCCTTGCGGATGCGCTGGTGCAGCAACGGCAGCTCATGGCGGATGTTGCTGCCGAACAGGACGATGACATCGGCCTGTTCGATCTCGGCCAGTGGCGTCGCGAATGGTTCGGCTACGGCGCCATCGGAAAAATCGCGATTGAAAATGCGATGGTCCAGGTTGCCGCTGCCCAGCCCTTCGGCCAGGCGTGCGAGCAGGCCGCCCTCGTCGTTCGACGTGGCCGGATGCGCGAGCACGCCAAGATCATCGCCCTTGTTGCCACGCAGGATTTCCGCGGCGGCAGCCAGGCCTTCGGCCCAGGACACTTCCTTCCACTCTTCGCCTGTCTTCAGCAGCGGCTTGACCGCGCGGTCTTCGGCATACAGGCCCTGGTGCGAATAGCGGTCGCGGTCCGACAGCCAGCATTCGTTCACTGCCTCGTTGTCGCGCGGGACCGTGCGCAGGATTTCGCCGCGGCGCACGTGGGTGAACAGGTTGGAACCCATCGCATCGTGGTAGCCGATCGATTCGCGCGCGACCAGTTCCCACGGACGCGCGCGGAACTGGAACACCTTGTTGGTCAATGCGCCGACCGGGCAAACGTCGACGACGTTGCCAGATAGCTCGGTGGTCAGCGGCTTGCCGTCGTAGGTGCCGATCTGCAGGTTTTCGCCGCGGTACATGCCACCCAGCTCGTAGGTTCCCGCGATGTCCGCGGTGAAGCGCACGCAACGCGTGCACTGGATGCAGCGGGTCATCTCGGTGGCGACCAGCGGACCGATGTCCTCGTCCGGGACCACGCGCTTGCGCTCCTGGAACCGGCTCACCGAACGGCCGTAACCCAGCGACAGGTCCTGCAACTCGCATTCGCCGCCCTGATCGCAGATCGGGCAGTCCAGCGGATGGTTGATCAGCAGGAACTCCATCACGTTGCGCTGCGACTTCAAGGCCTTGTCGCTGCGGGTGGCGATCTTCATGCCGTCCATCACCGGCGTGGCGCAGGCCGGCGCGGGCTTGGGCATCTTCTCCACTTCCACCAGGCACATGCGGCAGTTGGCGGCGATGGCCAACTTGTCGTGGTAGCAGAAGCGGGGAATCGGGATGCCGGCCTTGTCGGCGGCCTGGATGATCATCGAGCCCTTGGGCGCGGCCAGCTCCACGCCGTCGATAAAGACGGTGACGTGGTCGGGCGCCAGGTTCGGATTGACGGGCTGGGCGCTCATGCGGCGCGCTCCTGGGCAACGCGATCCATTTTCTCGTCGACGATCGAACGGCCGTTGAGGATGAAGTATTCGAACTCGTTCCAGTAATGGCGCAGCATGCCCTGCACCGGCCACGCGGCGGCTTCGCCGAACGCGCAGATGGTGTGGCCTTCGATCTGGCCGGCCGATGCCTTCAACGTATCCAGGTCTTCCAGCGTGGCCTTGCCCTCGACCACGCGGGTGATCATGCGGTACATCCAGCCGGTGCCTTCGCGGCACGGCGTGCACTGGCCGCAGGACTCGGCGTAATAGAAACGCGCGATGCGCTGGCAGGCACGGACCATGCAAGTGGTCTCGTCCATGACGACGACCGCGCCCGAACCCAGGCCGGAGCCCGCCTTCTGGATGCTGTCGTAGTCCATGGTCAGGCCCATCATGGTTTCGCCCGGCAATACCGGCATCGACGAGCCACCCGGGATCACCGCTTTCAGCTTGTGCCCATTGCGGACGCCGCCGGCCATTTCCAGCAACTCCGGGAACGGCGTGCCCAAGCGGATCTCGTAGTTGCCCGGACGCGCCACATGGCCCGAGACGGAGAAGATCTTCGGCCCGCCATTGTTCGGCTTGCCGAGGTTGAGGAACCATTCGGCGCCGTTGCGGATGATCGCGGGCACCGAGGCGTAGGTTTCAGTGTTGTTGATGGTCGTCGGCTTGCCGTACAGGCCGAAGTTGGCCGGGAACGGCGGCTTGAAGCGCGGCTGGCCCTTCTTGCCTTCCAGCGATTCCATCAACGCGGTTTCTTCGCCGCAGATGTAGGCGCCGGCGCCGAGGGCGTTGAAGATGTCGA
>Ga0307414_10001932_pt1 | contig 10725 bp, 7 predicted proteins | sample DK1Ometagenome_FD_203804 | JGI IMG/M metagenome (GOLD analysis project Ga0307414, IMG submission 203804) | Maize rhizosphere microbial communities from greenhouse at UC Davis, California, United States - DK15-O-3 | ecosystem: Host-associated > Plants > Roots > Rhizosphere > Soil | place: USA...
GGTGAATACAGTCAATGTTGCTAGCTATCCATTGATGGCCCGATTACTGCCCTTGCTCGCCAACAGTGCGTTCATGATGCGGTGGGAGAATGGTGTTAGGCGACCGATGGATGACAGCTTTGAGGCCTATGTTGATGTGGTGATATTTGGTTTGGAGAGGCTGCGGGGGGAAGTCTCGCTGTAGAGGTTATTCTAAGAACAAAAAATAATTGTCCGTTGACCAATTAAAATGATCTGTGTAAAAGCGGATCATGGATTATTCCTCGATAAAAATCAGTGTAATTGGCTGCGGCGCTTTCGGTCGGCTAATCCTTGAGCTGCTTGCGCCTTTAACCGAGATCATCGCGTTTGATATCGATCATAACGCCGTGCGTGATCATGCATGGCCTATTGCGATGGATTTTCCCTCCGCTGCCTGTGCGGATATCGTCATTCTAGCAGTCCCGGTCCAGGTCTTGGAAGAGACCCTCGTAAGAATTGCTCCCTATGTGCGCCCTGGCTGCTTGGTGATCGATGTATGTTCAATCAAGCAGCATCCAATTGCTCTGATGAAAAATGCGCTGCCCGATTACTGCGAAATACTGGGTACGCACCCACTATTTGGTCCGCAAAGTGCTGTGGGGGGGGTGAAAGGTAGCAGTATCGCGCTTGTTCCCGTGAGGGGAGCGCAATGGCGAGGTGTCGCTAACTTCCTGAGAAAGAGGCTGGGGTTGCATGTCGTTCTGACCAGCGCGGAGCGGCACGATCAAGATATGGCGTATGTGCAGGGATTGACGCACATGCTGGCTCGCGTTGCTGGTGGTATGAATTTGCCTCACACTCGGCTGGGTACAAAAACTTATCATCATATGCTGGAAATGACGCGGCTGGTGGGGCGGGATTCAAATGCTTTGTTTGAGGCGATAATGGCAGAGAATCCATATTCCTCATCCGTCTACGATGAGTTTGTCGAGAGATTCAATTGGCTTCGGGAAATGGTGCAAGGCTTTGAAGCTGTTGATTGGACGACGCAAGTGGAATGCAAATGATGACTAAAATGTTCGAGAACAGAATTGATTGGCGTATTGAATGGGGCGATTGCGATCCGGCCGCTATTGTTTTTTACCCGAACTATTTCCGTATGTTCAACATGGCTACTGACGCTTTGTTCGAGGCTGCCGGTTTCGCGCCAGCTTCGGCCTTCGAGCGCTTTGGAATTATCGGTTATCCTATGATCGATACAAGGGCGACGTTCGCCTCGCCGAACCGTTTTGGCGACCAAGTGATTATAGCAAGCCATATTGCCAAATGGGGTCGGTCGAGTTTTGAGGTGCGCCATAGCATTTTCAATCAGTCACGCTTGTCGGTCGAGGGTTTCGAAAAGCGCGTGTGGGCCGCAAGTCAGCCGGATGGCAGTTTGAAAGGGTGCGCCGTGCCTGACGAGGTTCGGAAAGTGATGCTGCCGGCAGATGGCCGGATGGATCACGTCTAATTCATGTTTCTATAAATTTTATGACATTTCAGCATCTTAATCAAGTGTGACGGGCGTGTATGTGGAGAACCCTGTCAATTTCCGACTTTTGCGGCCATTAATTGTTCGATGTCCAATTATTAATTGTTATAAAATTCGATGCGTGATACTGGACTCGGGCAGATTTAAAAAGGACGTTGTCAGTTGAGTAATAATTCTCTCGCATCGCATGTCATGCATCGGACTCTTGACGCGCAACCGCCGGTGGTGGTGAAGGGTGAAGGTCTTTTGCTTCATTTGAGCGGCGGAGAAACCGTCATCGATGCGACTGGCGGAGCTGCGGTTGCATGTTTGGGGCACGGAAATCAGCGCGTAGCTGACGCGATAGGCCGTCAGGCAGCGAAAATCGGCTATGCCCATACGGGTTTCTTTTCGAGTGAGCCCGCTGAAGCTTTGGCTGATTTACTAGTCGGGCATCAGCCGGGTAGGTTGACTCATGCCTTTTTTGTTTCCGATGGTTCGGTCGCCATGGAGTCCGCGCTGAAGCTGGCGCGGCAATATCATGTCGAGCGAGGAGAGCCTCAACGGGTTCACTATGTATCGCGTAACCTGAGTTACCACGGCAATGTATTCGGGACATTGGCTGCAAGCGGTCATAAGGGGCGTCGGTCAATATATGAGGACGTATTGCCTCATAACTTCAGTCAGGTTTCACCCTGTTTTCCATACCATTATCAGGGGCCAGGCGAGAGCGATGAGGCCTATGTCGCTCGCCTTGCGGCTGAGCTTGAAGATGAGTTCCAGAGGATCGGTCCAAACAAGGTAATCGCGTTCATCGCGGAACCGACTGTTGGAGCGACATCTGGATGCGTGTCGGCTGTTCCGGGCTATTTTTCGGCAATGCGTGAAATCTGCGCCCGGCATGGCGTACTGCTGATCCTCGACGAGATCATGTGTGGGATGGGGCGCACCGGAACCACTCATGCCTGGGAACAGGAAGGGGTGGTTCCGGATATACAGGCGGTCGCAAAAGGGTTGGGCGGAGGATATCAGCCTATCGGTGGAATTCTCGTTTCGGCCAAGGTGATCGAAGCTCTGTCGAGGGGCACAGGAGCGTTTGTTCATGGCCATACATATCAAGCGCATCCCGTGGCTTGCGCGGGAGCGCTTGAAGTTCAGCGGATTATTCAGGAAGAAAATCTTGTAGATCGGGTGGTCGAACGAGGAAAGCTCCTTGGATCATTGCTAAACGAGCGATTTGGCCAGCATCCATTTATCGGCGACATACGCGGAAGAGGGTTGTTCTGGGCGCTTGAATTTGTCGAAAATAAAGAGACCAGAGCGCCGTTTGCTCCAGAGCAGAACATCAACTGGGCAATCAAGCAGAGCGCGTTGCACAATGGGCTTGGCATATATCCCGGTGGTGGCACGATGGATGGTGTGCGCGGCGACCACCTCCTGATCGCGCCGCCATATATTGTTACCAACACGGAACTAGAGGAAATAGTCGATCGCCTCGGGCGGTCGATCGATGCAGTGTTCAATTCTCAAAAAATCGGCGATGGCAGGTAGCCACAGCGTGCAAAAGGAGTCCTCGGGTCGCAAATCTCACGTGCGCGCTGTCGCCGCCGCATCGCTCGGTAACGCACTGGAATGGTTCGATATTGTTGTCTATGGTTATTTCGCAACCATAATAGCCGCTCAGTTTTTTCCTACGAGCGATCCACTCACATCGCTATTGGTTGCGTTCGGTAGTTTCGGTGTCTCGTTTTTCGTCAGACCCTTGGGCGCGGTCGTGATCGGCGCCTATGCCGACCGCAAGGGCCGCAAAAAGGCGCTGTTGCTGACGATCAAGCTGATGATGCTGGGGACCTTCATCATAGCCGTGATGCCGTCCTATGGTGCTATTGGTATTATGGCCCCGGTTTTGATCATTCTCGCCCGTTTGATCCAGGGATTCTCCGCCGGCGGTGAGTTTGCTTCGGCGACCGCGTTCCTGGCCGAACAATCGCGTGAGCATCGCGCTTTCTTTTCGAGCTTTCAGTTCGCCAGCCAGGGGCTGACATCTTTGCTGGCTGCCGTTTTCGGTACCGCATTGACGGCTCTTCTGACGCAGGATCAGCTCGAAAGCTGGGGATGGCGCATTCCGTTTTTCTTCGGCCTACTGATCGGGCCGATTGCCATTTACATTCGTCGTTTCGTAAATGAAACGCCAGAATTTGAAAATGCTTCCGAATTGGAAGGAACCCTTTCTGCTTCATTGATCTCGCAACGCGGCAATCTGGCCATAGCAGTGGGTCTGGTGATATTGGCGACGGTTTCCATGTATATGCTGCTCTATATGCAGACATTCGCCGTGCGTGAACTGTCGCTTAGTGCCGAGACTGGTTTCAGAGCCACGCTTGCTGTGGGTGTCGCCCTGATTTTCATAACGCCGTTGGCGGGTGCGATCTCTGATCGGAAAGGGCGGCTCAAGGTTGCAGTTCCAGCAGCGATCATGCTTCTCCTGCTGCCGACTCCATTGTTTCTCTGGATCGTGGCATCACCGAGCGCCACGAGACTTCTGGTAATCGAGGCGCTGCTCGCAGTCATAACGGCCTTATATCTGGGTGCTATCCCTGCGCTACTCACCGAGCTTTTCCCTGTCCGCGTACGAACCACCGGCATGTCGATCAGCTATAATCTCAGCGTGATGATCTTTGGCGGGCTTGCGCCTTTGTTCATAACGGCCATCATTGGCCTGACGGGCATGCGCATTGCACCGGGCATTTACATCTCGTTCGCCGCGCTTCTCAGCCTGGGCGCACTGTTCGCTGCATATCGGAAAGGCGTGCGATGACCGGCAATGTTTTGCCCGTTACCGGTTATCTGGACCGGCTTTCGGTCCCGCCGGGCGAAGTGCTTCTTGCTCATATCAGCAAAAGGAGAGCTGGGCCTATAAGAGCACGTCTGGTCAGGGTGATAAGCGGAGATCCCAACCCTGCTGGACCGGGCATGAAATTCGAGGACTTCTCGCACCGTTTCGATAAGGTGATGGATGGGGAGTATTACCCGATCCGCCTTGGTTCATACGCTATGGCTGGCGTCACGCCCGCTTCATCTCAAGTCACCCAATCGACATGGACCGCACTGGTTTGGCCGTCATATGCCTATGACGGATATCGCACCATTTTGTCACATGAAGATGGCGATGCTTCCCTTTCCATTCGACTGGGTATGGGGGGTGTCGAACTTTGGTTGGGTGACCTTTGCCTAACGCTCGATGCAGACATTCAACCGCTTCATTGGTATCGACTATGGGTTGCAGTCGATCAAGCTGCCCGCGCGTTAACTCTGGGAATCGTGCCGGTTGATAGCCCGGACAAGGCGATTGTGAGGACTGCCGGGTTGCCGGAATCCACAGTGCCGTCCGGCGGCCATGTTCTTGTTGCAGCGCGGGATAGCGCAAACCACCATGATCATTTCGATGGCCGTATCGAGGACCCGGCCGTTTTGAGTGAATATTGTTCATCCTGGTCTGATCCCTTGATTAAAATGGCCGAGATTCCGCAATTGGCGGCTGGATGGGACTTTTCACGCGGGATCGGATCACAGAAGATCGTTGGACTTGGCCCCAGAGCCAAGGACGGTGTACTCGTGAACCTGCCGATGGACGCCGTAAGGGGTGCGCGCTGGACGGGAGAGGAACTGTGCTGGCGTCATGCTCCAGACCATTATGGAGCCATCCATTTCCATTCAGATGATCTGGGTGATTGCGACTGGCCTGTTGCTTTTGAATGGGAAGCGCCAATCGATTTACGAAGTGGAGCCTATGCCTTTCATCTCAGTTGTGATGACGGCGAGGACTGGTTGCCCTTTTATGTGCGACCGGCGCACGATGCGACGGAGCGTCCGGCGGTGCTCTATCTTGCGTCAACCTATACCTATCAGGCCTATGCCAACCACGCTCGCGGAAATTTTGATGATGCTTTCCGGGCGCGAGTACAAGCCTGGGGCGCCTACCCGTATAATGCCGATGATTTTCCGATTTATGGCCGGTCCACCTATAACCGGCACCCGGACAACAGCGGGATAGCCTATTCGAGCAGATTGCGCCCGATGCTGACAATGCGGCCGGGATATCTCACTTTCAATGACCCCAAAGGATCGGGGTTGCGGCATTATCCGGCAGACACTCATTTGCTGGCATGGTTGGAAGACAAGCAAATTGCCTTCGATGTCATAACCGACGAAGATCTGGATGCTGAGGGTGTCGCGATACTTGAACCCTATAAGGCGGTTCTCACTGGCTCACATCCGGAATATCATACAGCGGCCACATGGAATGCGTTATTTGATTACACTCGTCACGGGGGGCGTTTGGCCTATCTGGGAGGAAACGGCTTTTACTGGCGTATCGGGCGTGATCCCAATCAGCCCGGGGTAATCGAAATGCGCCGTAGCGAGGGGGGAACCCGCGCCTGGGCTTCCGAACCGGGCGAATATTATAACTCGCTGGACGGCTGCTACAGCGGCATGTGGCGCCGCAACGGGCGTGATCCGCAACAGTTGGTAGGCGTCGGCTTCACCGGGCAGTCCGCTTATGAGGCAACCTATTATCGCCGTCAGCCTGCCGCTGATGATCCGCGCTGCGCCTGGATTTTTGCTGGCATGACGGATGAGATCATAGGTGATTACGGCCTCAGTGCCGGTGGCGCTGCAGGTTTTGAGTTCGACCGCGCTGATGTTTCACTGGGAACTCCGCACGACGCGCTAGTGCTCGCTGCGTCGGAAAATCCGCCCTCCAGCTTTTTTACTGTGATGGAAGAATTACTGGGGCCGCAACTCACTCTGACGGGGGGAACGCCGGAGGCATTGATCCGCGCGGACATGGTATATTTTGGACTGGATGGGGGAGGGGCCGTATTTTCGGTAGGCTCCATAACATTTTGTGGAAGTCTCTGGCGTTCAGGCTTTGAGGGACCGGTATCGAGAATATTGGAAAATGTAGTTTTGGGATTTTGTGGGAGACCGCCGGTTACCTAGAGGAGGGGTTTCCCAGCCTTGATCGGATTTTCCAATATTGTCCGATAATTTGCCGTTGCTGGCGAACCGGCTTTCATATTGCGCTGGCAGAATGGAACGCAGTCTCCGCTTGACGCCAGCTTCGAAGTCTTTGTCGATGTCGTCATTAAGGGACTGAAACCCGGGTGGCCAAGGCCATTTGCGACGCACGGGAGTAATATCAGCTCTGTTTCATGGAACGAGCCATTCAGACTGGTATAAGTCGAGGAATGCCTCTACGGCTTCGCACAAGCCATCAATATGCGTTTGCTTGAGTTCCAGATTGAGCGTTATGAATCCGCGCCTTGCTATATAATAGCCGTGATCGGCGAGAAAAAAGAAAAGCAAATCTCGCAAGGCTGTGTCCGTATTCTGGATGTCTTTCAGTTGGACGATGGGGGAACTGGTAGCATGGGCATTCATCAACGAGCCTAGTCCGATGAATTGCAGCGGTGCCTGATAAGCCCGGCACAGCAGGTTGAGCCGTTCGCGCAGACAGTCTCCCTGTTGATTGAGCTCTTTTGCGCGCTCTTTCGTATATATATCGCGGAGTCCGACGGTACCGGCCGCCATGGAGATTACGTTGTTGTTGAATGTTCCCGCATGTTGCAACGCATTCGGGCGATCTGGTGCAAATAGATTCATCAATTCGGCATTTCCGCCAAACGCGCCGATGGAGCTGCCGCCCCCGATGTATTTGCCCAACGTGGTGATATCGGGGGACAGGCCGAGCTGTTCCTGACGTCCTCCAAAAGCGAGGCGGGAAGTCTGTATCTCGTCGAGTATGAAGAGCGCGCTCGCTTTTTTCGCGGCCTCCTGGACTGTCGACAGAAATTCCCGCGTTCCTTGAAGGCAGCCTGCGGCGCCGAGCATGGGCTCAACAAGCACGGCCGCCAAGTCCTCCGCATTCTCCGCTATCAACGCACGCGTCGCATCGGCAGCATTATAATCGCCATAAATGAAATCATGCGGGACATTTACCGTCGATCGACCGTTCAAGAAGGATAATACGCCGCCATGATATGAACCCTTGAATACGAGTATGCGGTTGCGCCCAGTAGCGGCGCGCGCGAGGCTGAGCGCCATCAGATTGGCTTCGGTTCCAGAATTGGTAAAGCGGACGAGGTCAATCGAAGCGAAACGCGTGACGAGAAGATTTGCCAGTTCAATCTCATATGGACTTTGCGCAGACAGGCTGATCCCGTCAGCCATAGCGTTTGTAATCGCCGTTCGGATTAAGGCGTTAGAATGGCCAAAAAGTCCGGCCGTAAACTCGCCGAGGAAATCTATATATGCATGACCATCGGCATCCCAGAGGGTTGGCCCCTCTCCCCTAACCATGGCGATAGGGAAAGGGTCATAGTGAAGAACGGAACGGGTATTCCCTCCGGGCATCACCTTGCGGGCCTCAGAGAACATGCTTGCACTCTTGGGCCTCCGCTCAGAAAATTTGCACTTTGCTGCCTTCAACAACGAATGCATGATCCCTCTCTCTTTCTCTGTTCGGTTATTCGACCGGGTCCCTAGCCAATAAACATCTACAGAACAAATTAATTGTTCAGCGATCAAATATGGCGGCAACGACGCCATTTCGCAAGGGTAGGCAAAGATCCAATCCACCATTGTTGACACGCCAAGTGCGTTCAACATCCATTTCAATCATCCGACGATCTCCGATGCGGATGGCAGATGGATTCATCCGTGACAGCCGGCTCAGGTTATATATGGCCGGTGGCCAATTATATATTGTATAACGTCTAATAGACGCTTATCCATGGCTGGGCTCGCCGATTCTAATTGGTCGATAACCAAATCTCTCAGTGGGTGAGTTTTGTCGAAAGGGGGACGCTCCATGAACAGGTTGACTATCGTATTGCTCGGGTCGACGGCGACGCTTCTGTTGCCCAATCAAGCTTCTGCGCAGGCTGAGGTTGCAAATGATGTAAACGGTGACAATGCCGCTGGTGAGATTGTTGTCACCGCGACACGTCAGAATGTGGCTCTCAGTAAGGTTCCGATCAGTGTTGCGGCCTATAGCCAGGAAAAACTCGATGCCCAGGGCGTTCGCCGTATTGATGATATTGCGCGCCTGACTCCCGGCCTTTCCTTGACGCCTTCAGGCGGCGCGGATATTTCAGGCAATCGCCAGATTATCTCCATCCGAGGGGTTTCATCGAACATTGGTGCAGCTACCACCGGCGTTTATCTGGACGACACGCCAATACAGGTCCGTTTTCTAGGCAACGCCTCGTCGAACGCCTATCCGCAGATATTTGATCTTGAGCGTGTCGAAGTGTTGCGCGGCCCGCAGGGTACGCTTTTTGGCGCTGGAGCCGAAGGCGGTACAGTGCGTTTTATAACGCCTTCGCCCGATCTGCATGACTATAGCGCCTACGCTCGTGGGGAAGTAGCCTTTACCGAGCATGGAACACCAAGTTTCGAAGCCGGTGGCGCTGTCGGTGGACCGATCAGTGCGGGCACCGTCGGCTTTCGGCTGAGCGCATCTTACCGTCATGACGGCGGATTCGTTGACCGGGTGGATCACTTCAACGGCCAGATCGTTGAAAGGGATGCCAATAGCAAGGATAGCTGGACTGTGCGCGGCGCACTGAAGTTTCAGCCTGCTGATGATCTTGATGTGACGCTGTCGGTCTACCATCAGGATGTGCGGCAGAATGGATCCAACATCCTGTTCATGGATGTTTCGGATCTCGACAAAGGCATCTTTAGAAATTCGACAGTTCTGCCACAGCTTGTGCGTGACAAATTCACATTGCCAAGCTTGAACATCGAATATGATGCCGGGTTCGCAAAGTTCATTTCGACGACATCCTATTTCCACCGTAACGCCAGCGTCGATATCGATTACACTGCGTTCACTGGCGCCGTGCTTTTCGGAAACCCCTATTTTCTCTTGCCTGGCGAATATTCGGCAACGACGATTACCGATAAGCAGCGCGCATTCACCCAGGAATTCCGCATACAGTCGAGCGATCCGGATGCGCGGCTTAACTGGGTGCTGGGCGGATTTTACAGCCACGCAAAACAGCCCTCGCTCCAGGAAACGGCTGACCCATTCGCGGATGCCATTCAGATGCGCCGGGATGGCCGGACCTTCGCGCAGAGGTTCGGATCGCCCCTTTATCAAGGGCGGTATAGCTTCATCAACAGCCTGGAAAATGTCGACAAGCAAACCGCAGCCTTTGGACAGGTCGATTTCAAGATCGTGGAAGCGCTCAAGCTGACAGCCGGTGTTCGTGTCGCGCACTCGGTGGTTGAATTTGACCGCAATGCCATAGGCCCGATCGCAGGCGCAAACGGGATCAAGGTGACTGGCCGCCAGTCCGAAAACCCTGTGACGCCTAAGTTCGGAGCTTCCTGGCAAGTCGACAAGGACAACATGCTCTATGCGTCAGCGGCCAAGGGATATCGTGTCGGTGGTATCAACGGACCGCAGATCGCGTTGTGCGACCCTTATTTCGCGCAATTGGGCATCGCTGCGCCGACCACTTACAAATCGGACTCGGTCTGGTCGTATGAAGTCGGATCCAAGAACCGCTTGTTCGATGGAAAGCTCAGGGTTGATGCCAGCGCGTTTCATATCGACTGGAGCAATATTCAGCGGTCGATCCGTATTACACAGTGCGGCTCGACCTTCGTCACCAATCTGGGCAAGGCGAAGAGCGATGGTTTTGACCTGGCAATCGACCTCAAGGCAACAGATCAACTGACGCTTGGATTCAATGTCGGATACGTGAATGCGCGGATCAGCGAATCGGTCTTCGGTATTCCCACGAATAACGTGACGCCGCTATTCGCAGGCAAGGGCGACAAAATCGGTGGGGCACCATGGAATTATTCCGTATCCGGCCAGTATGATTTCGATCTTAGCGACCGGGTTGCAGCCTATGTGCGTAGCGATTTTCAGCATACAGGGCAGGGGGTTGATCTGAACTACAATGTTGTAGGTGCCGATCCGACCGTTGGTCCGTCGGAAGCCTTTGATCAGCTTTCGTTGCGTGCGGGCGTAAAAATGTCCGGGCTGGACGTTTCGGTTTTCGTCAATAACCTGCTTAATGAAGCTCCGTCCTTTGGGCGTCGGCGAGATAGTCTGGCTTCGCCACTTTATTTTGACCTCACCGCACGGCCGCGCACTGTCGGTTTGACGGCATCTTACAGATACTGATTGGAATTATATCGCCTGTGTCATGAGGTGATTATTGAAATGTGGG
>Ga0307414_10001933_pt1 | contig 10723 bp, 9 predicted proteins | sample DK1Ometagenome_FD_203804 | JGI IMG/M metagenome (GOLD analysis project Ga0307414, IMG submission 203804) | Maize rhizosphere microbial communities from greenhouse at UC Davis, California, United States - DK15-O-3 | ecosystem: Host-associated > Plants > Roots > Rhizosphere > Soil | place: USA...
GTCCTTTTTCTTCTTGTCGATCAGGACCGCCTGTTGCCATCGGCTCGGTGCTTTGTCAGTGCGGTGAATGCACCCCGCCCAGCAGCATGGACGTTTTTTCCCTTCGAGCAACTCTTCGCACGTCCGATCGATGCGACGTTGGCGTGTCGCGGCCTGTTTCGCGTCATCGACCCAGCAGATGAATTCATTCCGGCCGAGCGGTGTGAGGCTTTCCCATAGCGAGAGGATGCCGGGATCGGATCGCACGGCGGCTTGAAGATCGTCTTTTGCCTGATGGACCGTGCCGTGGAGAAAAGCATTCGTCACAAAACCTCCGGGAAGCGCGCCTGATTTGAGCCGGGTGCATCGATAGGGTGAAAAGCGCCTGCATCGCGGATGCTGACCGCCGGACCGGGAAATGTCCACCCTTGAATAGGCCCCAAGCCGCAACGTGCCGGGCGACGAATGACCGCTTTTTCAGGGGACCAGTCGGGGCGCCTGATCGAACAGCCGCGCGCTGATGCCTTCCGCGGTGGTTTCGAGTCTGATCCAGCTGTTCGCCGCGATGACCGATGCCAGAATGTGCGAGCGTTGATCGTCGAGCAGTTCCAACTCGTTCGATGACGGCGATCCGGTCCGGGCGCGGAGGAAGAGTGTCGTGCCGTCGCGCGGCGGCGTGGGAGCTGCGATCTGCCGTCCGGTTTCGCGCGGCAGGCCGAGCATGGCTCGGATAGCGGCGAGCACGAAGAAGCGGAAGCCGACGAGCGCCGCGACGGGGTTGCCCGGTAGCCCGAAGAAAGGGCGGCCGTCGGGCAGGATCGCAAACAGCATGGGTTTTCCCGGGCGCATCGCGATTCCGTGAAAGATGATCTGTGCGCCGATGCGGTCGAGCGCTTCGCACACCAGATCATGGGCGCCCACCGACACGCCGCCGGTTGAGACGAGTAGATCGGCCCGGGGGTCATTTCCGGACGACAGGAGGCGATGGCAAAGCTGTTCGAGGTCGTCGCGTATCGGGCGCGTCACCCGATATGGGAGCCCGAGCGAGCGGCACATGGCGCCGATCATCGGGCCGTTGCTGTCGATGCGCGCCATCGAATCGCCACCGATATGCGGGGCGAGTTCCGAACCCGTTGCGACGATCTCGATACACGGAGGGCGCCGGGCTTCGACTTGCGATACGCCATAGGAGAGCAAGGCCGCGATCAACTCCGGCGACAGGGGCGCGCCCGCGGACGCGACATGTCCGCCGACCGGTGCATCCTCACCGCGCCGGCGGACGTTGCGCCCGGCGGCAGCTGATTCCGTCAGCTCGAGCTTGCCGCCCGTGATCCGGCCATATTCTTTCGCAACCACTACATCGGCGCCTGCGGGGATAGCCGCGCCGGTGCTGATCGGCGCGGCGGCGCGGGGCGGCAGGGCAGCGGGCACGGCTTCGGCCGCGATGTCGGCGGCGAGGTCGAGAAGGACCGGTGCCGATGGGGTGGCTGCATGGGTTTCGCGGCTGCTGAGGGCGAAGCCGTCCATCGCCGAGCAATCGAATCGCGGCGTGTCGGCGGCGGCGGTCACAGGGGCGGCGAGGATATGCCCTTCGGCTTCGGCATCGACCGCGATCCATAGCGGGGCAGACGGCGAAACATGTCGCTCGATCCGGTCGAACGCCTCGGAAACCGGAATTTTTTCAGCCATTTGCGCCGCCCAGATCGGCAAGATCGACGGGGCTGTTTATATTGGGAATGTCGCCTGTCCAGTCGAGCGGCATGATCCCGGCCGCCTGTGTCCAGGCGCGCATCGATCGCGGGCCGCCTGCGGCAAGATGGGTTTCGAGTTCAGCGCCGAGCCGGGTCGGCCAGAAGCCGATGACGGGGCAGCTTGCCGCAAAGCAGCCCTCGGGATGCGTCTGCAGCGCGTCCAGCAGGCCATGCGGGAGGCGGGGCGTATCGCAGGGCAGCGACAGCAAATGGGTGAATTGCCGGTCCTGTGCAGCGGCAAGCGCGCCGGCCAGTCCGCCCAGTGGTCCGAGGCCCGCGACGGGACGGTCGGCGACGGTGAGATGGCGCGGGTGGGGGCGGCCAGACACGAGCAGAAGCTCGACATGGGGTTCGAGCGCCGCGAGCGACCAGTCAAGAAGCGAGCGGCCCCCGAAATTTTCTTCGGCCTTGTCGGACCCGAAGCGGCGCGACTGCCCGCCCGCCAGAACCACGCCCGCGATCCGCATCTTAGGCATCGCTCGCGAGCAGGGCGTCGGGGCGTGCGAGGACGCGAAGCGCGAGACCGGCGCTGGCCGCGCGCTCGACGGCGAGCCGCGTTGGCGCCGAAATCGTCACCAGCATCGGGCAATCGGCCAGCGCCGCCTTTTCGACAAGTTCGAAGGAACAGCGCGAGGTGAGCAACGCAAAGCCGCCATCCCAATCCAGCGCCGCGCGGCGCATCGCGCCGATCAGCTTGTCAAATGCATTGTGGCGGCCGACATCTTCGCGGACGAGGCGGATGCTGCCATCCGCCGCGACCAGCGCCGCAGCATGGACCGCCCCGGTGCGCGCATTAAGCCGTTGATGGACGCCAAGCGCGCCCAGCGAATGAAAAATGGCGGCGTCGCTCGCCAGCGTCGTCGCCGTCACGCGCGGCAGCGGCCGCATCGCCTGCGCGATATTTTCGATACCGCACATCCCGCACGAGGAGTCCGACGCGCGGTGGCGGACACGGTCGAGCAATCCGCGTGCCTGTTCGGCGGGCAGGCTGGCGCGCGCGACGATCCCGTCCTCGGCTGGGTGGAGCGCGACGGCGACTGTGCTGTCGCTTCGTTGCTGAAGCCGCTCGGCGAGCAGAAATCCTGCGACCAGATCCTCCAGATCGGTCGGGGTCGCCATCAAGACCGCATAGCCGATGCCGTTAAATTCGAGCGCGATCGGTACTTCCTCGGCGAGTTCGCGCGCGACGGTTTCGCGGGCGCCGTCGCGTGCGATGCGCTGCAGCGGAGTCCGGGTTGCGGTCAAAATTGTCCGATCCGCGCAATGGCGGCGGCCGCGATCGGCGATAGGGCATCGGGCCGTTCGGCCGCCAGAAGGCTGATCCGGGCCCGCATCGCAGGGTCCCAGAAGCTGCGGATATGATCGGCGACCATCGCCGCCGCCTGTTCGGATCCCTCGCTCGCCAGATTGCGGGCGATCTGGTTCGCCATGTAGATGAGCCGGTCGCCGGTCGACATCACGCCGTCCTCGTCATGCGTCACCGTCATCTATTCGGCCGCTTCGACCGGAAGGACGCGTCGGCTCTGTCGCGCGTGATCGGCATAATCCTCCTGCCAGTCCGACGGGCCGTTCGAAAGGCCGACCTGCACCGCAGTCACCTTATACTCGGGACAATTGGTCGCCCAGTCCGAATAATCGGTCGTGATGACATTCGCCTGCGTGTCGGGGTGGTGGAAGGTCGTATAGACGACGCCGGGCGCGACGCGTTCGGTGATCAGTGCGCGCAGGGTCGTTTCGCCCGCGCGGCTTCTGAGGCCCACCCAGTCGCCATCCTTGATCCCGCGATTTTCGGCGTCGCTGGGGTGGATTTCCAGCCGGTCCTCGGGGTGCCAGGCGGTGTTCGCGGTGCGCCGCGTCTGCGCGCCGACATTATAATGGCTGAGAATACGGCCGGTGGTGAGCAAGAGCGGGAAGCGCGGCCCGGTCTTTTCGTCGGTCGGGACATAGTCGGTGACGACGAACTTGCCCTTGCCGCGCACGAAACCGTCGATGTGCATCGTCGGAGTGCCGTCGGGCGCGGCGTCGTTCGCCGGCCACTGCAACGATCCTTCGGCATCGAGCCGGTCGTAATGAACGCCGGCAAAGGTCGGGGTCAGCGCCGCAATCTCGTCCATGATTTCGGAGGGATGCGTATAGTCCCAGCCGAGCCCCATCGCGTTGGCGACGCGCTGGACGATCTCCCAGTCGGCATAGCCGTTCAAGGGCGCCATCACCTTGCGCACCATCTGGATGCGGCGTTCGGCGTTGGTGAAGGTGCCGTCCTTTTCGAGGAAGGTCGATCCGGGCAGGAAGACATGCGCGTAATTGGCGGTTTCGTTGAGGAACAGATCTTGCACGACGACGCATTCCATCGCGGCGAGTCCCGCCGCGACATGGCGGGTGTTGGGGTCGGACTGGAGGATATCCTCGCCCTGAATGAACAGGCCCTTGAACGTCCCGTCGGTCGCGGCGTCGAGCATGTTGGGAATGCGCAGCCCCGGCTCATGGTCGAGTTTGACGCCCCACGCGCTTTCGAACATCGCGCGGGCATTGTCATCGGAGACATGGCGATAGCCCGAGAATTCGTGCGGAAAGCTGCCCATGTCGCACGCGCCCTGGACATTATTCTGGCCGCGCAGCGGGTTCACGCCGACGCCTTCGCGCCCGATATTGCCCGTCGCCATCGCCAGGTTGGCGATCGCCATTACGGTCGACGAGCCCTGACTATGTTCGGTGACGCCGAGGCCATAATAGATGGCGGCATTGCCACCGGTGGCATAGAGGCGCGCGGCGGCGCGCAGATCGGCGGCGGCGACGCCGGTCAGCGGCTCGATCGCTTCGGGCGAGCGCGCGGCTTCCGACACGAAATCGGCCCAATCCTGAAATTCGTCCCAGTCGCAGCGTGTGCGAATGAAGGCTTCGTCATAAAGCTTTTCGGTCACCACGACGTGCGCCATCGCGGTGAGTAGCGCGACATTGGTGCCGGGGCGCAGCGGCAGATGATGTTCGGCCTCGACGTGCGGGGACTTCACCAGATCGATCCGGCGCGGGTCGATCACGATCAACTTGGCGCCCTGCCGGAGCCGCTTCTTCATCCGGCTGCCAAAGACCGGGTGCGCGTCGGTCGGGTTGGCGCCGATGACGAGGATGACGTCGCTTTGTTCGACGCTGTCGAAATCCTGTGTTCCCGCCGATGTGCCGAAGGTGGTCTTGAGCCCGTATCCGGTCGGCGAGTGGCAGACGCGCGCGCAGGTATCGACATTATTGTTGCCGAAGCCCTGCCGGATCATCTTCTGGACGAGGAAGGTTTCCTCATTGGTGCAGCGGCTGGAGGTGATGCCGCCGACCGAGAGGCGGCCATATTGTTCCTGAATGCGGCGAAATTCGCTGGCGGTGTGGGCGATCGCGTCGTCCCAGCTGACTTCGCGCCACGGCTGATCGACGCTGGCGCGGATCATCGGGTTCAATATGCGTTCCTGATGCTGCGCATAGCCCCAGGCGAAGCGGCCCTTGACGCAACTGTGGCCGCGGTTCGCCTTGCCGTCCTTCCACGGCACCATGCGGACGAGTTCTTCGCCCCGCATCTCGGCGCGGAAGGTGCAGCCGACGCCGCAATAGGCGCAGGTGGTGACCACCGCGCGGTCGGGGGTGCCGGTTTCGACGACCTTCTTTTCGATCAGGCTCGCGGTCGGGCACGCTTGCACGCAGGCGCCGCACGAGACGCATTCGGACGCGAGGAAATCATCATCTTGCGACGCGGCGACCTTCGATCCGAAGCCCATGCCCTCGATCGTGAGCGCGAAGCTACCCTGCACCTCGTCGCACGCGCGGACGCAGCGCGAGCAGACGATGCATTTCGACGGGTCGAAATCGAAATAGGGGTTCGACTGGTCCTTCGGCTGCCCCATGTTGGTGGCGCCGTCATAGCCGTAGCGGACATCGCGCAGGCCGACGGCGCCCGCCTGATCCTGCAATTCGCAATCGCCGTTGGCGGCGCAGGTCAGGCAGTCGAGCGGGTGGTCGGAGATATAAAGCTCCATCACCCCGCGGCGCAGCTGTTTCAGCCGGTCGGTCTGGGTCCGCACCGCCATGCCTTCGGCAATCGGTGTCGTGCAGCTGGCGGGATAGCCGGCGCGGCCCTCGACCTCGACGAGGCACAGGCGGCAGGAACCGAAGCTTTCCAGATTGTCGCTCGCGCAGAGTTTCGGGATTGCGGTGCCGGTCAATGACGCGGCGCGCATGATCGACGTGCCTTCGGGCAGGGTGACGCTTTCGCCGTCGATCGTCAGCGTGACATGCTTGCCCGTCGCGAGGGCGGGCGGCGTGCCATGGTCGGTTTCGCGGGTGAAGCCCATGTTCCTACTCCGCTGCTTCGGTGACCGATGCGGGGGCACCAAAGTCTTCGGGAAAATAATCCAGCGCGCTCAGTACCGGATAAGGGGTGAAACCGCCGAGCGCGCAGAGCGATCCATATTTCATCGTGTCGCAGAGGTCGCGCAGCAGCGCGGTCTGGGCGCCGAGGCTGACGTCGATGCGGTCGGGCGCGCGGGAGTAGAGGGCCTTGCCCAGATAACCTCCTTGCGCACCTCCCATCGCCCCCGCCTGCGCGGGGACGACGGCATGTCCTCGCGCCGCGATAATCCGGTCGACAATCTCGACCCCGCGCGTCGATCCGATCCGGCATGGCGTGCATTTCCCGCAGCTTTCGACCGCGCAAAATTCCATCGCGAAGCGCGCCATATGCGCCATGTCGACGCTGTCGTCGAAGACGGTGATCCCGGCATGACCGATCAGCCCGCCCGCCGCCGTAAAGGCCTCATAATCGAAGGGCAGATCGAACATCGATGGCGGGAAATAGGCGCCCAATGGCCCGCCGACCTGTACCGCGCGCACCGGGCGGCCGCTGGCGGTGCCGCCGCCGATGTCGTTCACCAGTTCGCCGAGCGTGATACCAAATCCGACCTCGAACAATCCGCCATGCTTCACATTGCCCGCAAGCTGGACGGGCATCGTCCCGCGCGAACGGCCGAAGCCGACGGTCGCATAGGCTTCCGCACCTTCGGACAGGATGAATGGGACGGCGGCGAGGCTCAGCACATTGTTGATTACCGTCGGCTTGCCGAACAGGCCCGCGAGCGCGGGAAGCGGCGGCTTGGCGCGGACCTGCCCGCGCTTGCCCTCGATGCTGTCGAGTAGTGCGGTTTCCTCGCCGCAGACATAGGCGCCGGCGCCGGCGCGGACCTCCAGCGTGAAGGGCGCGATGCGGCCTGCCGACAGCGCGATGGCGTCGCGCATCGTCCGGATCGCATACGGATATTCGCTGCGGATATAGATATAGCCGTGGGCGGCCCCGACCGCGTGGGCGGCGATTGCCATGCCCTCGATCAGGCAAAAGGGATCGCCCTCCATCAGCATGCGGTCGGCGAAGGTGCCGCTGTCGCCCTCATCGGCGTTGCAGACGATATATTTGGGGCCGCGCCCTTCTTTTTGGCCTGGCGCATCGAGCACCGTCTGCCATTTGATCCCGGTCGGAAAGCCCGCGCCGCCGCGCCCGCGAAGGCCGCTCGCCTTGACGGTGTCGACAACGGCCTGCGGCTCGGCCGAGCGCGCGATGTCGAGGCCGGTCCAGCCGCCGTGCGCGGCATAGTCGGCGAGGCTCAGCGGATCGACGATGCCGCAGCGGGCGAAGGTGAAGCGCTGTTGCGCGGCGAAGAAGGGCAGGGCGGCGACATCGCCGAGGCGGTTCGGGTGGGTGCCGTCGAGGATAGCGCGGACATCGCCGGGGCCAACCGGGCCGTAGCCGATGCGGCCTTCGGCGGTTTCGACCTCGACCAGCGGTTCGATGCTGAACAGCCCGCGCGATCCGGTGCGGACGACCTCGCAGCCGGCATCGGCGAAGGCGCGCGCGAGATCGTCGGCGCCGAGCGCGACCGACGCCATGTCGCGGCTGATGAAGACGCGCGTCATGCCGCGATCTCGATGGCGATGCGGTCGAGCGTCGTCGCATCGATGCGCGCGACCGGGCGGCCATCGACCAGCGCGTTGGGGCCGATCGCGCACAGGCCGAGGCAATAGACGGGTTCCAGCGTGACCTGCCCGTCGCGGCGCGTCTCCCCCATCGCGACGCCAAGCCGTTCGGCGGCAGCGGCCTCGATCACTGCGCCGCCGCGCGCCTGACAGCTTTCGGCGCGGCACAACTTCACGATGTGGCGCCCTGCGGGCTGGCGGCGATAGTCGTGATAGAAGGTGAGGACGCCGTGGACGTCGGCGCGGCTGAGATTCAGCGCCGCCGCGATGGCGGGGATGAGCGTGTCATCGATATATCCTATCTCGTCCTGCACGGCATGCAGTAGCGGCAGCAGCTGGTCGCGCCCGGCGCCTTCGCGCTGCACCCAGTCGTCAACGAACGCCTTTGCTTCTTCCAATCCCATGCACGCCATCCTTTTCAGGAAATTCAGTGGCGCAGAGGCGCACGCAGGTCAAATCGATCTGCGCCATGTTTGATAGATTTTGTCTATCACGATTCACCTGCCGTGGTGCCAGCGGCGGGCAGGTGTTTAGCCGAGCCGATAACCCTGCGGGAGCCGCAACTCGCGTGCGACGGCGAGGACGCTTTGCGCGAGCGGGCTCATCGGTGTGCGGTCGGAGACGATGACGCCGATCCGGTTGGCTTCGCCCATTTCGGGTAGCGGCGTGACCTGCGCCCAATCGAGCCCTTGCAGCAACAGCGCATGATTGTCGGGCATGATCGAGCAGAGATGCCCCTGCCGGACGATGGCGAGCAGCGCAATATAGCTGTCGGCGGTGACGATCGGCCGTAGCGCGAGCCCCAGCGCGGCGAGGTGAGCGTCGAGGATGCGGCGGTTCTGCATCCCCTGATGCAGCAGGCAGAGCGGCAGGCGCGCGAGGTCGGGCCAGTCGGGCCGTTCTGGTACCGCGATGCCGTCCTTCGCGCTGACCAGCTGGCTGCGTTCGCTGTAGAGCGGCACGGCGAGCGCATGCGCGGGCGGCTCAAAATCGAGGTAGGTGACCCCGGCGTCGAGTTCAAAGGCCGCCAGTTCGCGTTCGATCTGGCGCGAGGTCAGGGCGCGCATCTGGACATTGAGGTCGGGGAAGCGCGCCCGGATCGCCTCGATCAGAAAGCCCGTCGCGGGCATCGATGCCGGAATCGCGCCGAGCCGCAGTTCGCCTTTCAGCGGCCCGTGCGCGGTGCCGGCGATCTGTTCGAGCGCATCGGCGGCGGCGACCAGCTGCCGTGCCCATGGCAGGATCGCCTCACCTTCGGGCGTCAGTCCGGCATATTTGCGGTCGCGGACGATCAGCCGCTTGCCGAGCTGTCCCTCGAGCGTCGCGATCCCTGCCGAAAGGGTCGGTTGCGACACGTTGCAGCTCGCCGCCGCCCGGCCGAAATGCCGTTCGCGGTGGAGGGCGAGGAAATATTCGACAAGGCGGGTCTGCATCGGGGTGCTGCGTCGCACATCGGAAAGGTGCGGGCAAGCCGTTGACGAGGGCTCGATGGCCGGCCGTGCGCGCCGTGCGGCATATGTGACATGCCCGGGTGAACGGAAAAGCGACGCGGGGTGGGGGGCGTGCGACCGGCAATTGGTCGAAAATGGTGCGCTTACAGCACTGACAAATTCGACCTAATTATTTGTTATTTTTCAGTGGCTTGTCTCAATAGATCTCGGCGCCCCCACTGGTGCCCCCCGGACCTTTTGAACCATTTCGGTTAGACATTTTGGTTCGTTTTAGGCGTTCTCGAGATCTCCTGCACTTATAGCGAATCGAGGGTCGTGCGTCCAGACGAGTAATTGAAACTGTGCTCTATCCGACACCTGGGAAGGCATGCTCCGCACGACGACACGGCGCGACACATTTGCTGTCGCGACAGTATCTCTGATGCGGTCAACCGTTGGTCGCATCGACCGGCGGCTGGCAAGATTTTGTTAACCTTATCGGCGCAATTTTGATGCGGGGGGCACGTTGAAGCGGCTTCAGCCGCGCGAATGGAGAGTTCGCGGTGCTCGATTTGAAGAAGAAGCCGACATCGGTCGCCGGACCGCTGGGCCCTGTTACAATGGACGATCTGCCGTCCTCATCGACGACCTATTGGACGGCTCGCCGCAAGGCCGAGGTTCTGGCGGCGATAGACGGCGGGCTAATGGACTTCGAAGAAGCCTGCGAGCGATATCGCCTCAGCCGCGAAGAGCTCGCCGGATGGCGGCGCATCCTCGACCGTGCTGGGGTACCCGGACTCCGTATTACAAACAGGCAGCGCCTTCGTGATCAGTATATTTTTGAATAGACAATGGGTGCGGCGCGTTCCCCACAGCGCGCGGCACCAAGAGGGCGGCGCGGGCAGACTGGTCCCTCCCGCGTCGCCCATTCAGTTCAGCGGCATTTGAGTTCACCGCGGTCGATGGCCCGCCCCAATAGCCCGCCGCCGGCCGCGCCGATGATCGTCCCGACCGTCCGGTCGCGGCCGCCATCCAGCTCGCGTCCAACGAGCGCACCAACGGCGGCGCCGATGATCAGCCCCGTCGTGCCATTGTCGCGGCGGCAGTAATAGCGCCCATCCTTCGCTCGCCAGATGCGGTCGTTTTGCGACAGACGACGCGGCTCATAATAGCGCCCAGAGCCGTCATACAGCCCGCGATCCTTGGCCCGCTTGCCATGCGCGGGCGCCCAAGGCGGCGGATCGGCAAGTGCCGGGGCACTCGGGATAGCAAGCGCAGCGAGAACAGCCGCGGCAATATATTTCTTCATGGCTCATCTCCTTCTTTGAACCGAGAGTGATAGTCTTACCGAGCCAAACCGTGGCTGAACGAAACATTCATGAGGCAGCGATGAGCCACTCTGCGATGCGTTCGCGCAATTGCTCGATACGCGCCGACATGCTGCCGCGGCCGCCGCCGTCGTCGTCACGATAGCTTCGGGGACGGTCCTGATATCGATTGCCTGGAGACTACGCAGCTTCAGGGCCAGTTATCGCCGCCGCCGCAAGGCCAAGCCTA
>Ga0307414_10001934_pt1 | contig 10717 bp, 10 predicted proteins | sample DK1Ometagenome_FD_203804 | JGI IMG/M metagenome (GOLD analysis project Ga0307414, IMG submission 203804) | Maize rhizosphere microbial communities from greenhouse at UC Davis, California, United States - DK15-O-3 | ecosystem: Host-associated > Plants > Roots > Rhizosphere > Soil | place: USA...
ATTTAGCGCTGAACGTGAATCTCCCACGGGACGAGCCCGTGGCATCCAGTCTTTATCGCTGAGACCATCGGTGTAGCGACCAACGCGAGTCTCCACGGCACAAGGCCGTGGCATCTTCGACTTCTTGTGCAAAGCCTGGCGGCGCCTGAATTCCATTAGCACATTGAATGAGCTTTGATGTTAGCAGCGCTCGTTCCATTGGCCAAAGCAAGATGGGAGCTTCCGGCATCCGAGCCATTCAGCACCAGGCGACCGGCCACCAGAAAGCCCGAACAAAATCAACACTCGAGAGCAAAGCTTGCGTAAGGGAATTTCGCGCAAGCAATGTGGAAGTTTCCGCAAAAATGAGTCAAAGCGGCCGTCTGAAACGACGGCCAGGACCCCCGTTTCATTGGTTCAAATATTGCCTCTAACAAGCGCGGAGACATGTGTAGTCACATGAGAAGGAGGTTTTATGACTACCGCTAGAATTCAATTCAATTGGAGTTTGATCGGACTCGAGTGGATTGCAAGAGTTGCTAGTATCGCCAGCATCACACTGCTGGCAATGATCTTTTTTGGTGAGGCGTTTCATCCATCACAAATCAGTCCTGAGGAATGGGTGGGGCTTATCTTCTTTCCAACAGGTGTGGTAGCGGGAATGATTATCGCCTGGCGCAAGGAAGCTGTGGGTGGATTTATGACCGTTGCAAGTTTGGTTGGTTTCTACCTCGTCTACGGTTACCTCTTAAGAAACCACATCGGCGGCTGGTACTTTTTGGCATTTTCCGCTCCCGGTTTCTTATTTCTTTTCCACTGGCTCTTGTATCGTACGACCGGCAGACCTGGGCACTGAACCGTCGTAAGCGATCAGGAAAGGGTGGCGAGCGCTTGTTGTGGAGGACCTAATAAAGCAACTCGATGATTTGATCGTCGCTGATACCACTTTAGGACCGGCGTTATTCGAGGAATTGCGAGTTGCCCAGCGTGAGCTTGGGTTGCTTCAGGGTGATCGCGCCACTTGCCCCTTTCTGCGGCCTCATGTCATGCCGCGTGCCCAGTATGAAACTATAAAACGTGCAGCCGAAATACTTGCGGTGGCTTTCGAAAAGATCGCGATCGGGGCGCTATCCGATCAGACGCTAATGGCCTTTATGGCCCTAACGCCGGCCGAGGAGGAGGCGGCGCGCATCGAGCCCCGCTATTCCCGATTGTGCGTGAGCAGTCGACTCGATGCTCATCCGAATGCGAAGGGGTTTCAGTTTCTGGAATACAACGCCGAATCGCCGGCAGGCGTCGGTGATCAGATGCAGCTGGAGAAAATTCTTTTCCGCTTACCGGCACTGACACGCTTTCTCGAAACGAATTCTCACTGGTTGCCTCAGCCGCATCGCGCGCTACTACGGTCGCTGTTGAAAGCGTACCGCGAATGGGGCGGGGAAGAGGATAAGCCTCGGATCGCAATCATCGACTGGAAGGGCGTGCCGACGAGTAGTGAATTCCGAGTGTTGAAAGACTATTTTGTCGCCGAAGGATTTCCTGCGCTGATCGCCGATCCACACGATCTCGAATTCAACGGCGATTACTTGTCCGTTGACGGATTTCGCATCGACATCGTTTACAAGCGAGTCGTCATTCACGAGTTTCTTAACGAGTTTGGTCTGAACCATCCCCTCGTCCATGCATACCGCCTGGGCCGTGTGTGCATGGCAAATTCGTTTCGCACAAAGCTCGCCCACAAAAAGGCAACGTTCGCGGTTCTTTCTGATCCGGCTTACCAGTATTTGTTCGACGCAGCAGAGCTTGAGATGGTTCGGAAACACATTCCGTGGACCTGCTTGGCGAGACCTTCGCGAACAGTTTTTCATGGTTCAGAGTTTGACATCGAGACACTGCTTTTGAGTGACCGAGATCAGTTTGTGTTGAAACCCAACGACGACTATGGGGGCCATGGCGTGGTTCTCGGTTGGGAGACCGGTCCTGAGCAATGGCGTGAAGCGGTCAAAGCGGCATTTCAAAAACCTTACATCGTCCAGGAAAGAGTAGTTTTAGAAAAAACGAGGATTCCAGCTTATTCCGATCGGGTGTATCTCGATCGTTTGTTCGTCGACTTCAATCCGTTTCTGTTTCAGAACGAAGTCGAGGGAGCGTTGATTCGCTTATCAGCGTCAGCGTTGTTGAATGTTACCTCCGGCGGAGGACAAACGGCGTTGTTGGTACTGGAAGAATGAGCAACTGCGGACTGCGGACTTATACGCATCACGACCAAAAAATCCGCATTCGGTTTCTTTAAAAACCCGCCAATATCATGCACTTTTCCAGGGAATGTGGTTTGCACAGGCCTGAGATGAGGACGCGAGTGTGTCCGAAATAGCTTTGCCTCGAAGGTCAAAGATTTTGTTGGATACAGTCAGTACCACCTGCGATAGCGGGTGGGTGGGTTAACCACCCGGATTCAAAATCAGTCGGAACTTTGCGTACCGAGCAACGACCCACCCGCTATCGCAGGTGGTACTGACTGTATCCACATTGATTTCTGACTTTTGATGCAAAGCCGCCCGAGAGATGTTAATAGGGAGAAAAACAGATGATTAGTTCACAGATGACTGTGCGGGAAGTTGCCGCGCAAGTACCGGAATCAACAAGACTCTTCGAAACACTGCAGATCGATTATTGCTGCGGTGGCAACCGCCCGCTGACGGAGGCCTGCGCGTCTGCTGGAGTGGAAGTCGATAGCGTTATGAAACAGTTGAGTGTCCTTGATAAATCGGCGCCAACTGAAAGAGCAGTGGATTTTCAGAAGCTATCACTCACCCAACTCATTACTCACATTGTCGACACGCATCACGTCTTTACCAAATCTGAAATGAGCAGGCTTCGAGCATTGGTGACGAAGGTGATCGGCGCGCACGGTGCAAATCATCCCGAGTTGCTCACGGTGGGTGAACTGTTTCAACGGCTCTGCGCGGATCTGGAGCCGCACATGTTCAAAGAAGAACAGGTCCTCTTCCCTTACATCATCAGGATGGAGAAAGCAGAGACCGTTCTCTTAGCGCCGTTCGGCACTGTCAAGAATCCGATTCGGATGATGATGATGGAGCACGATACTGCCGGCGACATTCTGCGCAAACTGCGCGCGGTGACGTCAGATTATCGAGTGCCATCAGATGGCTGCATTAGCTACCAGACTCTCTATCAGGCGTTGCAAGGGTTGGAGAAGGATCTGCACCAACACATTCATTTGGAAAACAACGTCCTGTTTCCAAAAGCTGTTGAGTTGGAGAGTCGTTAAATCACAATGCGGCTACAGAACAGAACCCTCGCAATCAGTGCCGACGCTTTGCTTCCGGACGTCGTCACGCAATATCCGGGAACGCGCGCAGTCTTCGATCGCTATGGACTGCATGGATGTGGCGGGCCGCAGGGTCCGCGTGAACGGATCGACTGGTTCGCGCGTTTACACGGCGTACCACTCGAAAGATTATTACGTGAGTTGAATGAAGCCAGGACGAAGCCGTTTGCTTCAGACTCTGAATTTTCACCATCAATCGCCGACACGATTTACCGGCCCTTCTTCCTGGCCGGAATCGCAACCGTACTGACACTCGGTTGCATGTGGGGCGCAATCAACCTCTTAACCATCGGCCTGAACAAGAGCTTCAGCAGCGTTGCGTATTCCTGGGTGCTGGCACACGGGCATGCGATGGTGTTCGGCTTCGTCGGCTTGTTTATTATGGGTTTTGCTTACCAGGCGTTCCCGCGATTCAAGCATACGAGCCTGTGGCGACCTCGCCTCGCGTTCTCGGCTTTACCATTAATGATTGCAGGCATCGCGCTGCAAACGATCGCCCACTTGCTGTCGCCTCCGTCTTTAACTCTGGAGATCCTGGCGGCGGCGATACAACTTATTTCAATCGCGATTTTCGCCCTGACGATCACGATGACGGCTCGGGTCGCAAAGAAGCCGGAGACGTATGATCGTTTTGTATATGCGGCCTTAGGCTGGTTTCTTTTTGCAGCTATTCTGAATCCCGTCATCTTCAAGTTGTTTGAATTGCCGGGCAGTCGCGAAGAACTTCTTTTCAATCTCGCCACCTACAATATTCCGTACCGTGATGTGCAGTTGTTGGGAATTGCCGTGATGATGATCCTTGGAGTCTCGTTGAGATTTCTGCCTCATGCTTACGGTATGCGCGAACCGTCGCGCGGCTGGCAGACATTTCTTTTCTGGGGCCTGAATGGATCGATCCTGAGCGGCATTGTGCTCTTTGTTGTTGGCATGACTGGTGGAAATCACTGGCTGTTGATGGTGCAGTGGTTAACTACGATCATTCTTCTCGTCATAGCTATCGTTACGCCGTTTCAATATCGATTGTTCGGTCCGGTCCCGGAAAGCGAACGGGATCGCAGTTTGAAGTTTATTCGCGCGGCGTATGTGTGGTTCATTGTGGCAACGGCAATGCTGGTGTTTACTCCGCTTTACAACTTCGGCATCTACATGCCGGTTACGGGCTCGCGCGTGCCTTTCTCACATGCTTTTTTTGGCGCGTATCGTCATGCGTTAACTGTGGGTTTCATCATGATGATGATTGTCGGAGTGTCGAGCAAAGTTGTGCCGACACTTTCCGGCATTGATATGAGACGTGCGCGCTCGCTGTGGCCGACCTTCCTGCTGCTGAACCTCGGTAACTTGACTCGCGTCTCGTTCCAAATTGCCACCGATTTCTCTCCCGCAGCATACAAGGTGATGGGCGTTTCGGGTTTTATCGAAGTCGTCGGACTGACGCTTTGGGGATACGAGCTGTTTTCCAATATGCGAGCCGGGAAGAAGATCCAAAACGAGTTCAGCCGGCTGAAGGAAGTGAAGCTGGAGCTCGAGATTACACCAACCGTCAAAGTTGGTGACGTACTCGACAGGTATCCGCAATCGCTCGACGTTTTTGTGCGTCACGGATTCACGCCGTTGCGCAATCCGGTTCTGCGCAAGACGATGGCGCGCGTTATTACAATCGAACAGGCCTGCCGCCGCGAAGGCGTGGAGATGTCGGAATTGTTGAGGGAGTTGAACACAATTGCCGAAACGAGCGTTGGTTCGGGCCCGCTGGTGTCAATCACAAAGTTAAAAGAACCGCAGGCAGTTTAGACTGTGATGTCATGGGGCAAGTCAGCCAGCAGTTGATTGATGATCACGCTGCAATCGATCGAGTATTAAAAGAGCTTCAGGCCGCGCTTTGGAGCAGCGATCTCGAGACTGCCCATGCCAAACTCGATCTGTTTTGGGCAAGGCTTGCGGTGCACGTTCGTGCGGAGCATCTGCATGTTTTCCCGACGGTGTTAAGTAGTCTTGACCGCGCGTCTGCGCCTTCGCCGGATGAAGCACAGTCGGTCGTTGCCGAACTACGCCAGGATCACGACTTTTTCATGCATCAACTCGCACTTGCAGTGGAGATCATGCGGGAATTATTGACCTTGCCGCGGCAATTTGTCGCGGAAGGAGTGAACAATGTAAAGAAAATTCTCCTTGAAGTTGAAGAGCGATTAGTCAGGCATAACGAGCTGGAAGAGACTCAGATTTATCGTTGGGCTACAATACTCCTGAACTCTGAGGAGCAGGCGAAACTGGCAAACCAGATAACGACTGAACTCCTCAAGCACCCACCGAGATTTACATTGAGCACGTGGTTAGACGAGTAGAGTGGTATGACTAGTCCGTCGACTCATCGAAAGCCCATACTGCTGGCGTTAGCAGCTTCTTTCCTGCTGACGGTTCTGATCATCGTCGGCTCGCGTAACCTGGAACATTACGACTCGGCGCTTTTTGGTTACACGATCGCGAGCGTCGTCGCCTTCGGCGCCATCGTCTTTCGCTATGCCATCTGGTTGCAGCGACCAGCGACGCGCGTCTATTGGCGCCGCGGCTGGAAACTCTACCTGCAGCGCGAAAAGTTTTTGCAGAACACGGCGGATGCGGCCAAAACGTTAGCCACCAACATCGTCGGTCAGCGCTTCATCTTCAAGCGTGGGTTCTCACGGTGGGCCATGCATTTTTTGATCATGTGGGGCTGCGTTCTTTCAGCTCTCATTACTTTCCCGCTGGTCTTTGGCTGGGTGCATTTCAAACTGGAAGGTGACCTCGGATATCGAGCTTACGTGTTTGGCTTTCCGTTGAACGTGATGCAGGGCCGGAGCGTGATTGCGTGGGTGACATTTCACGCGCTCGATTTCACAGCCGTGATGGTCATTGCCGGCTGCGCAATCGCGATTCATCGACGTTTGCGCGATCGCGGCGCCATCGCGCTGCAGCAGTTCACGCTCGACTTTGTTCCGCATCTGCTCTTAATCGCTATCTCGGTCACCGGCCTCATGTTGACGGCGTCCAGTTTATGGCTGAATGGTTATATGTATCACTTCATTGCCTTGACGCATCAGGCAACGGTGATCATGACGCTCTTCTATTTACCGTTTGGAAAACTATTTCACGTCGTTCAACGGCCGGCGTCGATCGGGGTTGAGCTATATCAGCAGCGCGCTCGTGAGATGCCGCAAGCTAAATGCGCGCGATGCGGCACTGAGTTCGTCGCACAGCTCTGGCTCGAGGATTTGAAGACTGTAGTTGACAAGCTCGGGTTTGACTATTCGATGGGCGATGGTAAAGCGCTGCAAGACTACTGTCCGCGCTGTAAACGGATCATACGTGGCCTGGCTTACGCGAACCTGCCACAAGCGAACGAACCCGTGTTCCACGGATCTCGAGATACTTCTGATACGCTTTATACGAAAAGTCACCCGGACGATTGAGAACAACTGTAGGGGCGGCCCTCCGTGGCCGCCCGTTCTTTCAAAAATACGCGCGTATCGCGGAACGGGCGGCCACGGAGGGCCGCCCCTACAAGTTGGCTGAGCCTTCTGATACACAATGAGCAAAGTTGAGAATCTGGATCAAATAATTGACGCGTATGGGCCGCATCTTCACGACGCGCCGCATGGTGGTTGGCGAGCGGACCGCGTCATCGATCGTGTAGTGCCGACACATTGTCCGTATTGCGCGGTGCAATGCGGCATGAACCTGCTGGTGGAGCAGAATCATGTTGTTGGTGTCGAGCCGCGCTACGACTTTCCGGTTAATGAAGGCCGGCTCTGTCCCAAGGGCGTAACGGCTTACTTGCAGGTACATCATCCCGATCGCTTGCTGTATCCACTGATCAAACGCAACGGTCACTTCGAACGCGCTTCCTGGGACGAAGCACTCGATCTCGTTGTCAGTAAATTCAAAGAACTGCAAAGCGCTCACGGTAACGATTCGATTGGTATCTACTCAGGATCGTCTTTGACCACCGAAAAGACTTACCTGATGGGTAAGTTCGCGCGTGCCGGGCTGGGTACTCGTTACGTCGATTACAACGGCAGGCTCTGCATGGTATCGGCAGCGGCCGGGAACAATAAAGCCTTCGGAATTGATCGCGCTGCAAATCCCTGGAGCGACATCCCACTCGCTGAGGTGTTGCTTATCGCCGGATCAAACTGCGCCGAGACTTTTCCCGTGCTGAACAAGTTTCTGTGGCAGCAGCGCGATAACGGCGGGCGCTGGATCATCGTCGATCCGCGTGCAACAGCTACCGCGCGTCAGGGTGATCTTCATCTTCAGTTAAAGCCTGGCACCGATGTCGCTCTCGCTAATGGAATCCTTCATGTTCTGATCCAGGAGGACCTGATCGATCAGGATTTCATCGATGCTCGAACAAACGACTGGCAGGCGACGCGCGAGCTGGCGCTGCGCTACACGCCTGACGTCGCTTCACAAATCACTGGCGTGCCGGCCGAAAAAATCGTTGCCGCCGCTCGAATGTACGGCCGTGCGAAGACCGGAATGGTGATGCATGCGCGCGGCATCGAGCATCACACGAATGGCGTCAACAATGTTCTGTCTTACATCAACATCGTATTAGCGACCGGAAAGATCGGAGCGCCTGGTCGTGGTTATGGAACTATCACGGGGCAGGGAAACGGCCAGGGTGGACGCGAGCATGGGCAAAAGGCGGATCAGCTTCCCGGTCAGCGTTCGATTACGAACCCCGCACATCGCAAATATGTGTGCGATGTCTGGGGCCTGCCTGAAGAAGAGTTACCACAGGCCGGCGTCTCGGTGGTTGAGATGTTCACGAAGATGCGCGAAGGCGAAATTCGCGGGCTCCTTTCGATCTGCAACAACGTCATGGTGAGTCTGCCGGACACTAACGACGTACGCCGTTCACTTGAAGGACTCGACTTTTATGTTTGCATCGACTTCTTCATGTCCGAAGGCGCGCGTTATGCCGATGTAGTATTACCCGGCTCAGCCTGGAGCGAAGATGAAGGCGTGACCTGCAACAGCGAAGGTCGTGTCGTAAAGATCAATAAGGCTAATGACCCGCCCGGTGAAGCGCGAGTCGACTGGTGGATCATCCAGGAGATCGCAAGACGCATGGGCCGAGAGAAATATTTCAAGTTCGACTCACCGCGTGAAATCTTCGAAGAACTACGAATAGCTTCTCGAGGCGGCAATGCCGACTACTACGGCATCACCTGGGAAAAGATCGAACAGAACAACGGCATCTTCTGGCCCTGCCCGACTGAAGATCACCCCGGAACGCCGCGCCTTTTTGAAGAGCGCTTTTATCACGCGGACGGCAAAGCCAAGTTTCACGCGCTCGAATACACGCCGCCAAAAGAAGTTCCTGACGAAGAATTCCCGTTGATACTCACGAGTGGTCGCGTTGTCTATCAATATCTTTCCGGCAATCAAACGCGAAGGATCGGTTTCCTCGTTGAACAATGTCCCGAGCCATACGTCGAGGTTCATCCTGAAACTGCGATGAGGCTCAAGATCATTGACGGCGAGCGTGTCCGCGTCGTCTCGCGCCGTGGCGAAGGAGTTTTTCCAGTGCTGGTTGTGCGCACGATCCGCTCGGATACGATTTTCATTCCGTACCACTGGGGTGAACAACTCGCCGTTAATCAACTCACAAATCCCGCGCTCGATCCGGTGTCGAAAATTCCGGAGTTTAAGGCGTGCTCGGCGCGAATTGAAAAGATTCATTCCCGGCAATTACCGCTTATGGGCCAGCAACGAAAAGGAGCTTCGTTGAGTGAGGTGAGAAAAGGGTAATGGAAGAGACGATGTTCATCGATCCGCAGCGTTGCATTGGCTGCCGAGCCTGTGTCGCTGCCTGCCGTGAATGCGCCACACACAAGGGTTACTCGATGATCTTTGTCGATTACCTCGACCGCGCTGAAACAACTGCAACGATGCCCACCGTCTGCATGCATTGCAACGAACCCACGTGTGCACTCGTTTGTCCGGCGGATGCGATCAAGGTTTCAGATGACGGCGTAGTGATGTCTGCGCTTAAGCCGCGCTGTCTCGATTGTCGTAACTGCGTCAACGCGTGTCCGTTTGGAGTGCCAAAGTACAACACGCAAATGCATCTTCAGATGAAGTGCGACATGTGTTACGACCGATCATCCGAAGGGCTGAAACCGATGTGCGCGAGCGTCTGCCCGACCGGGGCTATTTCGTTCGGAAAGTATGAACAGATCGTACCGTTAAGACGGACCAAACCCGTCAACGTCCACGTGTTTGGCAATCAAAAGGTTGAAACGAAAGTTTACTTGATGTTGCCGACTGATGCCGACGAAGTGAAGGTTGACGGTTGTGGTGTATTCGAAGGGATGCTCTCACGAGCAGATGCGGAAACGCCGACAACCGAATCCTGGATCGATACGCAAGTCGAGCACTCGGATAAAGCGAACGAGTTCTAACCATGAGCAACAATCTTTCAGAAACGATCAAGCGAGTAATCGAGAACGAAAGACGGTCAGACGAGAACGACGTTCGAGTGGCGACGGCGCCTTTTCAAGCGGAGTTTCCTTACGAGCGTGACGAAGAAGCACACGTCACTCGTCGTGAGTTTTGCAATTTCCTCGGCTTCACTTCGGCGGCGCTGTTTCTGGGAGCAGGAGCGTTTGCGGCAAAGGCCGCGATTGATGCGCGAGAGTCGGAGTCGTTCGCCGCTGCGCCGATTGCCGGCGGCGAGGCGCTCGCGCCGAATAGTAGTTTGAACTTCAACTATCCGACTGATCGGGATTCCGCCATCCTGATTCGAACCGTAAATGGCGACTATCACGCGTACGGTCAGAAGTGCACGCACCTGGCCTGTCCCGTTTACTACTCACGCGACAATCAGCGACTCGAATGTCCCTGTCATGAAGGCGCCTTCGACGTTGCCACCGGCAACGTTCTTTATGGACCACCGCCGCGCGCGCTTGACACGATTGAAGTCGAGGTCCGTGACGGTCAGGTTTGGGCCACCGGTCGCAAGCCCACAGGGGGCCAACATGCAAGCTGATGTAAATACACAAAGCGCGCGTCAGCGCCGATCGGAGCGTCATCCTGCTGCCGTCTGGCAGGCCCGGCTGATTATGCTCGTCATGATCAATATCGCTCAGCTCTGGATACTGGCTGCGACCGTCGATGCAGCCCTCGCGCGACACTACTCCATGCTTTTGCCACTCGTCATTGCTTCCGGGATTTGTTTCCTGATCACGGTCTCGATTCTTCGCTGGTGGCGTCCCGTCTCGCGCCGCAAAACGAGCACCGGCTACATACGCACTTCAGACAGCAATCAATGAAGCAGAAGATCACCGGCTTTGAAAAAGACGAAGAAGACCACTGGCGCGCGATTCTCGAGTGTGGTCACCG
>Ga0307414_10001940_pt1 | contig 10702 bp, 12 predicted proteins | sample DK1Ometagenome_FD_203804 | JGI IMG/M metagenome (GOLD analysis project Ga0307414, IMG submission 203804) | Maize rhizosphere microbial communities from greenhouse at UC Davis, California, United States - DK15-O-3 | ecosystem: Host-associated > Plants > Roots > Rhizosphere > Soil | place: USA...
CCGTTGGAGAAAGCACTGGTTTCTTTGAACCGATCCACGGCTCTGCGCACGACATCACCGGAAAGAACCTCGCCAACCCGCTGGCTTCTATCCTATCGGTATCTCTGATGCTGGAAATCGGCTTCGGACTAAAAGATGAAGCAAAAGTGATCATCGATGCCGTAGATCAGGTGCTGAAAGAAGGTTTCAGAACAAACGACATTGCTGATGATACGACCAACCCCTACAAAGTTCTTGGAACCAAAGAAATGGGACAATTGGTCTTGAAATATATTACACAGAAAACTAATCCCTAAACTCCAAGAATTATGTTACACGATCCTAATAGAGTCTATGTGTTTGACACCACCTTACGTGATGGTGAGCAAGTACCGGGTTGCCAGTTGGCAACTCCTGAAAAAATTGAAATTGCAAAGGCACTGGAAGCACTTGGAGTGGATGTAATTGAAGCTGGCTTCCCTATTTCCAGCCCTGGTGATTTTCAAAGTGTAGTAGAACTATCCAAAGCAGTACGCGAACCGATTATCTGCGCCTTAACCCGCGCCAACAGAAAAGATATCGATTCGGCTGTTGCTGCTTTACAATATGCAAAAAGACCAAGAATCCATACCGGAATTGGTTCTTCAGACATGCACATCAAGTATAAATTCAACAGCACCAGAGAAGACATCCTTCAAAGAGCAGTTGAAGCGGTAAAATATGCGAAAAAGTTTGTAGAGGACATTGAATTTTTCGCAGAAGACGCAGGCCGCGCAGACAATGCATTCTTAGCACAAATGATTGAAGCCGTAATTGCTGCCGGAGCAACGGTAGTAAACATCCCTGATACGAACGGCTATTGCCTTCCGGATCAGTATGGCTCAAAAATCCTTTACTTGAAAGAAAACGTTAAAAATATAGATCAGGCAATTATCTCTGTACACTGTCATAATGATTTAGGCCTGGCGACGGCTAATAGCCTTGCAGGATTGATCAACGGTGCCCGTCAGGTGGAATGTACCATTAACGGAATTGGTGAGCGTGCAGGGAACACCGCGCTGGAAGAAGTGACGATGGTTTTAAAGACACACCATGCACTGAACTTAAAAACAAATATCAACAGCAAACATTTCACAGAAATTAGCTCCATGGTGAGCCGCATGATGCACATGCCGGTACAACCAAATAAAGCAATTATTGGTCAGAATGCTTTTGCCCACAGTTCCGGTATTCATCAGGATGGGTTTTTGAAGCATAGAGAAAACTATGAAATCATCAATCCAGAAGATGTAGGTTTAAATTCAGCAGACATCATTTTAACAGCACGCAGTGGCCGTCATGCCTTAAAGCATCACTTAGAGCGCTTAGGTTATGAGATCGACCGTCTAAACCTCGATCAGGTCTATGAGCGCTTCCTGATCATGGCTGATGAGAAGAAAACGATCGGTGATGATGACATTCTTTATCTGATGAGTGATACGGAAGAAGGTGCCGTAAAAAACGGATACAAACTGAACCTGTTACAGGTACTTTGTGGTGATCCTTTGAGTCCTACTGCGAGTATCAGACTGGAATATGATGGTGTAGAGAAAGAAGCAATGGCCACCGGAAACGGCCCTGTAAATGCAACGATCAAAGCGATTCAGACGATTGTCGGAAAGGACATTACGCTAAAAGAATTTACCATCCAGGCCATGCATGGCGGAAGTGATGATGTGAGTAAAGTGAACATGAAAGTTTCCTATGAAGGAAAATCTTATGTGGGCTATGGTTTTAGTACAGATATCGTGAAGGCCTCGGCCAATGCCTATCTGGATGCAATGAATAAATTTATATAAGATGAGTGTAGAAAAAGAAGTTGTACTGGATTTTCTGGCGGCAGCAGAACGATTGAAAGGTACGGTAAAACGTACCCCCTTGGAATATAATGCAGGACTTTCTAAAACCTACCAGGCGAATATTTATCTGAAAAGAGAAGATTTGCAATTGGTACGCTCCTATAAACTAAGAGGTGCTTACAACATGATCAGCACGCTGGAGCCAGAACAAATGGCACAGGGTGTGGTATGTGCAAGTGCGGGAAATCATGCACAGGGTGTAGCACATTCCTGTAAAAAACTGAACATCAAAGGGGTTATTTTTATGCCGGAAATTACCCCGAGGCAAAAGGTGAAACAAACAGAAATGTTTGGTGGTGACCATATTGAAATCATCCTCGTAGGTGATACTTTTGACGATTGCTTAAAAGAAGCATTGGAATATACCGCAGCCAATGGCATGACTTTTATCCCTCCTTTCGATAATACAAAGGTGATTGAAGGTCAGGGAACAGTTGGTGTAGAAATCTTTGAAGACCTTCCGGAACTGGACGTCGTGATCATGCCTATCGGTGGTGGTGGACTTGCCTCTGGTGTAGGTAGCTATCTGAGAAACCTGAAACCTGGAATTCAACTGATCGGTGTGGAGCCAGAAGGTGCGCCTTCTATGAAACATGCCTTGAATACTGGTGCTCCCGTTTTACTGGGCGACATCGATCGTTTTGTAGATGGTGCGGCAGTAAAAAGAGTAGGAAACCTCACTTTTGAATATTGCAGGGAACTGTTGAATCAGATGTTACTCATCCCTGAAGGAAAAATCTGTACGACGATCCTGAAGTTATATAATGAGGATGCCATTGTGGTAGAACCAGCAGGTGCACTGGCAGTAGCTTCCTTAGATCAGATCAAAACGCAGATCATAGGTAAAACAGTAGTATGTATCGTAAGTGGTGGTAACAATGATATTGAAAGAATGCAGGAGATCAAAGAGAAGTCATTGCTCTTTGAAGGACTAAAGCATTATTTCATTGTCCGTTTTCCACAGAGACCAGGGGCATTGAAATTATTCGTGAATAATGTATTGGGTCCTCACGATGACATCACCCGTTTTGAGTTTATCAAAAAAACCAATCGGGAAAATGGTCCTGCGCTGGTGGGCATCGAGTTGGCAAAACCAACGGATTACGATGCACTATTGCAAAGAATGAAGGAGTTTAAATTTGAGATTATTGAATTGAATAACGATCAGACACTTTTCGAATATCTGGTATAACAACAATAGATAGGATCACCCGGCCCGGCTCAATACAATTGAACCGGGCTTTTTTGTGATCTATCATTTTGATTAGAAAGAATAACCTAAGCCAACAGAAAGCACTCTGTTCTTAGCTTTTCCTTCACCACCAGCATTTATAATATTGCTTAAACCAAGGCCATATCCTGCGTGGATATTAAAGCCATTAGTTAACTGATAACCTGTTAACAGATTAATACCGAAATCGCCGCGTTTGAATGCTTTGTCATCGCCATATTCAATATCGTCCTTCACTTCAACTGAAGTGGAGCCAGATATTCCTTTAACTTTAACCTTTCCGGCTACACCAATTGCATAGTAAGGTCCAGCTCCAACAAAGAACTTACCACTTCCTGATTCAAAATTAGCCACAATATTTACCGGGATTTCCAGGTAAAATGGGTTTATGGTTGCTTCTGCCTTTCCTGAACCACCTTCACCGAATTCAGAAAAATCACCTGAATCTTTCGTGCCTTTTCCAATATACAAAAGACCTGGCTGCACAGAGAACATTTCACTTACCGGTATATCTACAGTACCGCCAACATAAAACGAAGTATTTAATTTGCCCGTTTCGTTAACTCCGGAACCGGAGAATGACATATTTGAAAATGTAGCACCGGCTTTAACCCCAAATTTAATAGGACTTGTTTGTGCCGAAGCAGTTAGACCCAAACCTGTTAGGATCGTTAATGAGAGTAATAGTTTTTTCACGCTTTTTAAAAATTTAATCGTTAATATTTTATTAATTAACGATAAGACGTATAAAAGAAACAATAGTTACAATCGATTTGCATCTATAAGCAAAATCAGGGTATTATTTCCAACACTATCCTGACGGTCAACTACTTTCATTTCAAAAATAGGATCTAATATTTTATCCTTATCAAGTTCATCTAAAATATCATTAATTTTATCATTCGTTAACTCTTTAACAAGAGAAGCTTAGGAATAACATGGAAAAACAGCATTTAATCAATGAGGACATACTTCTGGAGAAATTTCCAGGTAAGGGAGGCTGGACCTTTGCGCGTCTTCCAGGTATCTCAAAAGATAAACACAGGCCTTTCGGAACAAGAAAAGTAAGGGGTTTTATTGACAGCTATGAAGTAAAAGACACTGCATTGATGCCAATGAAAGAAATGCTGTTTATTACCGTAAGAGCAGAAATACGTAAGCTGATCGGAAAACAGGCGGGTGATTATGTCCGAATTGTATTATACGACGATAGCGAACCAGTTTCTGAAATTATTCCTGAAGATTTTATTGAATGTTTGAAAGATGAACCTGCTGCATGGGCTTCTTTTCAGAAACTAAACAAAGCGAAACAAGAAGAATGTTTTCAATGGCTGATGGAATCCCCGGTTGTTCAAACCAGGATTCAGCGCATGGCTGATGCAATTACAAATTTAGCATCAGGATTGCCTTTTCATGCAACAAAAAGATAAGCGTAAACTCTTAAAAAATGATCAAATCCCTGTAGTTATATAAAGATCAGAACTACTATATGCAAAATTACCTCGGAGAAAAAATCACATAATCAATCAATAAATCCACATTAAACACGTTATTCATAATATTATTCCGTATAACATTTTAATTACAGTATAAGTAAAAGCAAAATTGTAATTTTATGGCAACAGATTTGCTATACGAACATCAAACACACAAATCATATGAAAAGAATTTTTTTACTACTCATCGCTACAGTCACGCTAGGCTTGGCTTCGTGCAAGAAAGACACTATCATTCAGGAATCATCAGCTGGAAAAACATACTATCTGGAGATTCTACCGTCAGACTGGGTTAGAAATCCTAATGGCAGTTATTCTTTCAAATGGAATACAAATGCAATTGACGAAGACGTGTTAAATTTAGATGCGATCGTTGCATATTTCTCACATCCTGTCGACATCGGTACCGACATTGCCCTTCCATATACTTTTAACGACGAAATTGCCAGTTGCCAAATAGCCGTTGGTAGAATTACATTTGACATGCAAAGTAAGGAGAATATAGCCACTACACCACGACCAACACAAAAAATTCTGGTTAAAGTAGTTGTTCTTCGTTCAGATAAAGCATAGTTGAAATACTTATTCAGTAATTTATAACTTCAAAAAACGACCAATGTTCGCTTGAACATGGTCGTTTTTTTTATGTTCTCCCCTGTTCAACTGAATTGCTCTGATCGTTACTCCATTTCGTTCCAGCAACAGTTCTTCGTAAAAACCTTTGTAATAAACATCCTTCACCTCAAAACGTCTGCTGTTCCAGGAATTGCTTAATTCTACCCATTCCGGATAAAACACCGCATTGCCTTCCTTAATTTCAAGACCGAGTTTTTTTGCGTCATCAGTATTAAGTACGACTGCATTCCCCAGCATCCGGGCAGTATAGATATGATTTGGATGGTTATAAATCTCCGCAGGCTTTCCTCTCTGCATCAGATGTCCATCTTTCAGGATCAGCAACTCATCTGCTAAGAACAGTCCATCGGCAGGATCATGAGAAACCATAATCACAGTTACCCCGGTTTCCGCAGCAATTCTTTTGATATCTGCTCTAAGCTGATTTTTCAACAAAGCATCCACCTGACTAAAAGGTTCATCCAGTAACAGCACCGAGGTATTGGTTACCAATGCTTTTGCAATGGCCACCCTTTGCTGTTCTCCCCCACTCAGTTGTGTAATCTTTTTATCCTTCAGATGATCAATGTGTAGGTGAAGCATCATTTCCATCGTCTTCTCATGCTTATAATTCACATCTGTATTTGCCATCATGGAAGCGATGTTGTCATATACTTTCGCATAGATGTTCAGGGAGAAATCCTGGGTCACCATTTTCATTTCCTTATGACCAGGAATTAGCTGTTCATTTGGCCCTAGGATACGTTCTCCTTTAAAAGTTACTTCTCCTTCATCAACACTCAGCAATCCATAGATACATTTCAGCAGGGTAGATTTCCCACTTCCACTTTCGCCGATAATGGCGATAATCTCTCCTTTATTAATATCAAAACTGATATTCTGTACTCCCGAAGCCTGTTCCTGCTGGTATTGTTTGCTGATGTTTTTAACGCTGATGATTTGTTCCTTCACCCTGTAAAGATAAAGCATTTACAACGGTCGTGAAAAGAGCGCGACTGGGTTTTTCTTATTTCTACGTAAAAAAGCCGCCTCATCAAGTAATGACGAGACGGCTTCCGATTATATTTGTGTGCGTGTGTTTCTTTTTTACAATCCTAAGGTGACACCGAAGGACATATTTCTCAGGCCTTTTTGCGCAGTAGTGGTAAACATATCATTGAAATAATATTTAGTAAAGAGCCCAATTGCGCCATAACCTATACGGACAGTTCCACCATAACGGAAAGGTTCGAAATTATAGTCGTCTTTAAACTTCTCTTTTCCTCTTTCTTTGCTAATCTGTTTCACTTTAGCATTTAACAGGAAGGCCACTTCAGGACCTACGACAAAGTAAAAGCGTTTTCCACTGGCATTCTCTTTTGTACGAAATTCAAAGTTCAGAGGAATGTGTACATAGCTGCTGGATAACCTGTTTTTGGAGAAGTTAATATCTTCTTCGGTATAAGCCATTGTCGGACTGTTTTTGGCTAAGGTGATGTTCCTTTTCAAACGGATCATCGTCCAGTCAAAACCACCCGCCAAATAAATCTTAAAATTTGGATTGAAACGATAGCCAAACTGAAGTACATCAAAAGAGAAGGTGCTTGATTTTCCACCGGTATAATCCAGGAACTCGTTATCTTTAGATAAAGAAAAACTGCCATTATCTACCAGTCTTGTAAATCCCCAATCTAATCGGGTAAAGGTAATTCCGCCGATAAAACGACCTTTCGCAGCTTTTGCTTTCTTAACGCTATCGCTCTCCACCTTGCCTACAGAAATACTGGTTTCACTACCGATGGATATGCTAATCCTACGTTTTGTCTGGGTACTATCCTGTTGTGCAGATACGCTTTGAGTCATAACACCGGCAAGTCCGCTTACCAAAAGTGTTGTTAATAATAATCGTTTCATATGGTTGGTTTGTTCCTTATCTTATTTATTCTTTCTCGAATTGAATTTCAAAATGCCAATGTTGACCGCTATTAAGGAAGAGTTGTCGTCATCATCCGTCTTAAATTGTATAATTTTCTTTTCTCTTTTATCTAATTTATCTACCACAAAGTTGATCACATCTCCTACATTTCTGATGCCTTTACGTTCCCTTACCTCCGTCTCTGCGATTTGATTGCTCTGCTCAGTTACGACTGGAGGATCTACTTTTGCAATCATGATTTCTTTTTCCAGGGTAGCTACTGATTTGATTTCTTCTTTCTGTTCAGGAGCAACATCTACCACTTTAATCTGTTGACGCTTAACTTCGGGGTTTGGTTGCACAGCCAGCTGACTATTTTTACGAACCAGATTCTCCAGCTTTACTTTGGGAGTAAGCACCAATGGCGTACTTTCGGGACGCGTAACAACCTGTTCTTCAACCACGCTGTTCTGCTTAGATGGTGTTACAGGGAGCTTTTCTACCTGAGCTGTTTCAACAGGATTTCCCTGTAATTTTAAAGGTTCAGTTTTCTGAGAAAGCAAACCAATCGTTGTCGCAATGACCACTACTGCCGCTGCTGCCCAATATACCGGGAATACCTTTTTTTTCTTTGGTGTCAGTTCTTTCTCAATATTGCTCCATAAGCTGGAAGAAGGTTGAATTTCTGCCTCCTCAAACCTATCTTTAAATAACCGATCAAAATCTTTATCCTGCATAGCTTGCATAATCTATACCCTCCATTTTTATAATCTCTTCTTTTAAGATCGCCCTTGCTCTCGACAACTGCGATTTACTTGCTCCTTCAGAAATGCCCAGTGTTGCGGCGATCTCTTTATGAGAATATCCTTCGATGGCGTACATATTGAATACCATCCTATATCCATCTGAAAGCTTTTGTATCACTTTCAATAAATCCTGCATCCCCAGGCGGCTAAAGTCAAATCCGGTAGAAGGCTGTTCGTAAGCATCTTCAATCGGAACGACATTTAAAGTCCTTAGGTTTTTGCGGTAACTTTCAATTGCAGTGTTGACCATTACCCTTCTCATCCAGCCTTCAAAAGAACCATCTCCTCTATATTCAGCGACCTTTTGAAAGATCTTAATATAACCCATCTGCAATACATCTTCCGCTTCCATTCTGTCCTTTGCATAGCGCATACAAACCGCCAGCATTTTTGATGCAGTTTGCTGATAAAGCGCTTCCTGCATCTTTCGCTTACCGGCTTTGCAGCCTTCCATGAGTTCCTCTATCTTATACTGCGTCAAAATCATTGTCTGTTTGGTATATAGAAGATGTGCATAACAACAGAAAGGTTGCATGCAAAAGAAAATAAAATGAAAAAGAATAAGAGAGGACTTAGCAGTCGTGCTTTTTCCTGTAGTGTTTGTACCATTTTACAGCAAGCATAATGACCACAGCAAATATAATCAGACCTACAAGACCGTAAACCCAATTTACGGCACTTTTAAGGACGACAGTAAAGACAATAGCAACCAGGAGGATAGTTGCGACTTCATTCCATAAACGAAGCTTAAAAGAGCTCGTTTTGCACTTGCCCAGTTTCAGCTGATACATGATGTTCTGACAAATGAAGTGATAGATGAGTAACAATGCGACAAAACCCAGTTTTACATGAAACCAGGAAGTCTGTAACAAATCAGGATTCAGCCAAACCATGCTAACCCCTGCGATAACCGTAAGTGTCATTGCCGGGGTGGTGATGATATGCCAGAGCTTCGCTTCTATGCGCTCATATTCCCTTTGCAGAATATCCCGCTCTATTTCGGGCTTATCCTCTGCTTCTACATGGTAGATAAACAGGCGAACACTATAAAACAATCCCGCCATCCAGCTTACCATAAAGATGATGTGAACAGAGAGTATGTAACGATAGTATTCCATTGATGTTTGTATTTATTTTAAAATTAAAAGAGGCCGTTTAGCAATAAACAGCCTCTTCATTGTATTTAGTATCTGAATTCTTTAACCACTTCAATCGCATATTTTACGTTATCAAATGGAATATCCGGCATGATGCCATGACCAAGGTTAAAGATAAATCCGTTCTCTCCACGCATACGTTCAAACAATTGAAGGATGTGCTTTTTGATGACTGGTTTATCCGCATATAAAATATGTGGATCCAGGTTACCCTGAACCGCGATACCTGCAGGAAGCGCTTGTTTAATGTTTAAAAGATCCGCATTCCAGTCTACCGAGATCACATCCGGATTGGCCTGAGCCATAATTGGTGCAAATACGGAACTTCCTTTACAGAAGGAAATGACAGGAACGTCTTTTCTGTTTAGGTTGGCAATAATTTCCTGAATATAACGGTGTGAAAACTCCTGATAATCGTTCCATGATAAAGCCAGTGCCCAGCTATCAAAAATCTGGATGGCATTTACGCCCGCAGCAATCTGAAGGTTCAGGTAGTCTGCTGTAACTTTTGCAATTTTCGAAAGCAAGCGATGCGCCAGTTCCGGATGATTGTGCATCAGTAATTTCGTCAGTTTGAAATCTTTCGAAGAACCGCCTTCTACCAGGTAGCTCATTACGGTGAATGGTGCACCGGCAAAACCGATCAAAGGAATACTACCGTTTAAACGTTGCTGAATCACTTTAATCGCATCAGCTACATATTCCAATTTGTCCAGTACATCTACATTCAGGTTATCAATATCCTGAGCATTACGTACAGGATTGGCGAATTTAGGACCAACACCCTGAGTAAAACTCAAATCTCCGCCCATTGCCTCACCTGTGACTAATATATCACAGAAAAGAATGGCAGCATCAATCCCCAACAAATCAACAGGTAACATCGTTACATCAGCAGCAATTTCAGGCGTTTTGCACATCTCCAGGAAAGAGTATTTGTTTTTGATTTCCCAGTACTCAGGCATAAAACGACCTGCCTGGCGCATCATCCATACCGGTGGACGTTCTGTCTGCTTCGAAAGTGCGGCATCTAAAAATAACGTATTCATGTGTAATTTGTTTGTTTATAAGCGGTTTGCTTCTTGCTCTATTTTATTAATTATCTCTTGCGCCTTTGGGGTTACTGCCAGCTCTTTTGCCTTCTCGATATAAGCTTTTGTCCGTTCCACATCCTTCTTCCGAAGTGCCAGGTTGGCCAGGTGGATCAATACAAAAGCCTTATCATTCTTTCCTCCAAGAGGAAAGCGGCTGGCAATTTGAAAATGATGTTCTGCCACATCATATTCTTCTCTTTTCAATGCGATATTGGCACGCATAAATTCATAATACCCTCTCCTGTTGCGGGCTAACCGGTCGGGATTAGGTACTTCTGCCAATATCTTTTCTGTTTTTTCGTAATCTCCATTCTTAAAATGTTTGGAGGCCAGCAAAATGGAACTGTGCTTGAAGTGGCTCCAGATCACGAAGGCAAAGAAAAAACCGGCCAAAACAGCCAGTTGAATCTGATCGTAAAAAAGGCATACTCCTGCTGCAATCACGAAGAGTGCCATCAGGGCATACCTGCCTTTTGCGTTATACATTAATGAATATCCGTAAATTTATAAC
>Ga0307414_10001941_pt1 | contig 10697 bp, 9 predicted proteins | sample DK1Ometagenome_FD_203804 | JGI IMG/M metagenome (GOLD analysis project Ga0307414, IMG submission 203804) | Maize rhizosphere microbial communities from greenhouse at UC Davis, California, United States - DK15-O-3 | ecosystem: Host-associated > Plants > Roots > Rhizosphere > Soil | place: USA...
CGCCGATTGCATAAAGGAGCAGACCGGGAGGCAAAGTGGGAACGCGCTGCGCCTTTTCAGCGCTTTTGCGAAAGCGAGAGAAAATTCCCATAAATCGATGTCGACCTCAGCTTTTTCTTAGAGCAAGGGGGCGGAGTTCGCCGAATCTTGTGAGCGCCTTTAGCTAATTTACCAACGGCAGACCAGAGGTTCACTACCGGCTGCGGCAAGACTATGCCAGATAACCCGCTTGGCCGATAGTCGAGGCAATTTGCCTGCTTTGGGATTCTAGCAGATTAAATGATTAGAAATTATTTTACCTTATACACCGACCGGATTGCAAACGGCCGCTAAATTGGGCCCACGTTATGAATGAGAGATAATTCAGGTGTCGACGCGGATCGCTATTGTTTTTGGCACCCGGCCCGAGTCTATCAAGATGTTCCCAGTGGTCCACGCGCTCCGCGCGTTGCCCGGCATTGATACGCGCGTCTGCGTGACCGCGCAGCATCGCGAGATGCTCGACCAAGTGCTCAATATTGCGTGTATCGCACCCGACATCGACCTCAACGTCATGCAGGTCGATCAGACGCTCGACAGCCTGCTTGCGCGGCTCATAACCGGCCTCGGCGAGGCATTTGACATCGAAAAACCTGACCGCATCCTCGTCCACGGCGACACCCTGACGACAATGGCAGCGACGCTTTCAGCCTATTTCCGCAAGATTCCTGTCGGCCATGTCGAGGCGGGACTGCGTAGCGGTGACATTTATCACCCTTGGCCGGAAGAGGTGAACCGCAAGGTAGCCAGCGCGGTCGCCGATTTGCATTTCGCTCCGACCGACGCCGCCGCTATGGCGCTGCGCGGCGAAAATGTCCCCACCGACCGCATTCATGTTACCGGCAACACCGTCATCGACGCGCTGCTCGCGACCAAGGCGCGGATCGACGAGGAGGCAGCCCTTGCAGCGGGACTTGACCCGCTCGTGAGACGCTTTGCCGACAAGCGCATCATCGCTGTCACGTCGCACCGCCGCGAAAATTTCGGCGACGGCATGAAAGCCATCGCCGATGCGATCGCGGCGATCGCGGCAAGGTCCGATGTCGCAATCGTCTTTCCCGTCCATCCCAATCCGCACGTTCGCAGCGCGATGGAGCCTATCCTCGGCGGGCTAGACAATGTCGCATTGATCGATCCGCTCGACTATCCACATTTCGTCCGACTGCTCGCCATGTCCGAACTCGTCCTGACCGACAGCGGCGGCGTGCAGGAAGAAGCGCCTGCGCTGGGCAAGCCCGTGCTGGTGATGCGCGAGACGACTGAGCGCCCCGAAGGTATCGAGGCGGGCACTGCGCGGCTTGTCGGAACCGACAAACAGCGTATCGTTACCGAAGTATTCAATCTTTTGGACGACAAGGCCGCCTATGCCGCCATGGCCCGCGCCCATAATCCCTTTGGCGACGGGACGGCGGCAAAACAGATTGCGGAGATTATTGCGCGTGCCCATTGATATGGAACAGAAAGTCACCATCCTCGGGCTCGGATATATCGGCCTGCCGACTGCGGCGCTGATCGCGCGTTCGGGATGCCGCGTCACCGGGGTCGACGTCAGCCAGCATGTCGTCGATACGATCAACAACGGCAAGGTGCATATCGAGGAGGTCGATCTCGATGGCCTCGTCCAGGGCGTAGTATCGCGCGGCGCTCTCACCGCCTCGACCAAGGTCGCGCCTGCCGATGTTTTCGTCATCGCCGTGCCGACCCCGCATGACGAAGAACATCGCCCTGACATCAGCCACGTCCTGTCCGCGGCCCGTGCCATCGCGCCGGTGCTGGAGGCGGGCAATCTGGCCATCCTCGAATCGACTTCGCCGGTCGGCACGACCGAAAAAGTCGCCGCGCTGATCGCAGAGCTGCGTCCCGATTTGAAAATACCCGGCGCTTGCAGCGGCGCGGCCGATATTTTCATTGCCTATTGCCCTGAGCGCGTTCTTCCCGGCCGCATCCTCGTCGAACTGGTAGACAATGACCGATGCATCGGCGGCATCACCCCGCGCTGCGCGCGCCGTGCGATGACCTTCTATCGCCAGTTCGTGCGCGGCGCCTGCGTCACCACCTCGGCGCGCGCCGCCGAAATGGTAAAGCTGGTCGAGAACAGCTATCGCGACGTGAACATCGCCTTCGCCAACGAGCTGTCGATGATGGCCGAGCAAATGGGTGTCGACGTGTGGGAAGTGATCCGCCTCGCCAACCGTCATCCGCGCGTCAACATATTGCAGCCCGGCCCCGGCGTCGGCGGGCATTGCATCGCGGTCGATCCCTGGTTTCTCGTTCATGGCGCGCCCGATCACAGCCGCCTGATCCGCACCGCGCGCGAAGTGAACCTGGCCAAGACGGCACATGTTATCGGAGCGGCGGAGATGCTGGTTTCGCAGTACCCGCAGGCGCGCATCGCGTGCCTTGGCCTCGCCTTCAAACCCAATATTGACGATTTTCGCGAAAGCCCGGCGGTCGAAGTTGCAGCCGCCCTCGCCCGCCGCTTTGGCAAGCAGATCCAGATCGTCGAACCCTATGCACGCGGCCTGCCGCGGGAGTTCGCGGACACCGGGGCCGAACTGATCGACCTCGATTCAGCACTCGCCGCCTGCGACATTCTGATCGTGCTGGTCGATCATGAACTGTTCAAGTCGATCCCGCTCGAAGAGCGCGGCAACAAGATCGTTTATGACACCCGCGGGCTGTGGCTCGATCAGCCGAAGGCCAGAGAAGATAGTCACTTTCCTCGCGCGGCCTGACATTCGCCGACTTGACGGCAGAACAGTCGCACCACATGACTATCTCATGGTCACACGTCTTCAAACACTTGCCATAGAAAAGCCTTGGGGCCGCACGGATATTCCTGGCGACTTTGGGGATTTTGGAGATCGCCGTATCGGTGAAATATGGTTTGCGCTTCCGGATGGTGGCGTCGCGCAGATCATGGTCAAATTCCTGTTCACCTCCGAGCGCCTTTCAATACAGGTTCACCCTGACGATAATGCAGCAAGAGCCGCGGGCTATCCGCGAGGTAAGGACGAGTGCTGGCTGGTATTAGATGCGAAACCAGATGCTGAACTCGGGGTCGGCCTACTCACCAACACGACGCGCGAAGCTCTTCATGGCGCAGCGCGAGACGGAACGATTGTAAACATGATCGACTGGCGCAACGCGCAGGTCGGAGATTTCATCTATAATCGAGCCGGCACGATCCATGCGCTCGGTGCTGGGTTGACCATCGTTGAAGTTCAGCAAAATGTCGACTGCACCTATCGTCTTTATGATTATGATCGTCCGCGCGAGTTGCATCTCGACGCTGGCCTCGCCGTATCGGAAACTGCACCGCGCCGCGATCCGAGAGATGGTCGCGTCGTGGCAAACGACAACCGTTTACTGGTTGACGGCCCTTATTTCCGCCTGCTGCACCTGTCGGGACCCGAAGCTGCCGGAGCGCTGCCGCAGAGCAGAGCGGATTTCACTTTCACCCCCTTGTCGCATGGCTGCACGATATCGGGCGAAGACGTGAGATTTGGCGAATGCATTGCGATCGAGCGCGCCGACTGCATTGCGCTTGCCCATGGTGCGCGCGCGCTGCTCTGCTGGCCCGTTTGACACCCCTCCTTGAAAATCGAGACAGGCAATTGATCGTTCCCGTCATTTTGTCCGGCGGCTCGGGCACGCGGCTCTGGCCGGTGTCGACTAACGCTTCACCCAAACAGTTTCAGCCGCTTACGGGCCAGGACAGCATGTTCCTGCAAACACTCAATCGCGCGGTCGACCGCAGCCGCTTCACCGCCCCGATGATCGTGTGTGGCCTACACCATGTCGCGCATGTCGAGGCTGATCTTCTCACGGCAGGCATCGATGATGCACGCATTCTCATTGAACCAGCCCCGCGCAACACCGCCCCCGCGATTGCCCTTGCCGCCTTCGCGGCGCTCACCGAAGACTCTCACGCGACGCTTCTCGTCATGCCCGCTGACCATGTGATGACCGATGTCCCTGCGCTGATGGCCGCAATCGCCGCCGCTTTGCCGGCGGTTACAAGCGGCGCGCTGGCCACATTCGGTATCACGCCGTCTCATCCGGAAACGGGCTATGGCTACATCGCCGCAGGCGCGCCTCTCGCCACGACACCTGACCTTTGCGAGGTCCGTCGCTTCGTCGAAAAGCCCCAGCGCGACCAGGCCGAGGCCATGCTTGCAGAAGGTGGCCACTATTGGAATGCTGGCATCTTCCTGATGCGTGCAGATGCATTCCTCGAAGAACTTAAAAAGCAACAACCGGCCATGACGACGTCCTGCGCGGGGGCGTTTACAAAGGCCCACATGGACGGTGCGCGGATCCATCCCGACGCCGACATCTTTCTTTCCAGTCCGTCGAACTCAATCGACTACGCGGTGATGGAAGGGGCCGAACGCGTGGTTGTCGCCCCGGTCGACCCAGGCTGGTCCGACGTCGGCGGCTGGGCGGCGCTATACGAATTAGGCGCCAAGGACGACCACGGAAACGTCAGCATTGGCGACATCGTCGCGATCGGCGCGACGGGCAATTATCTACGAGCCGGCGAAGGAAAACGCATTGCTGTGGTTGGCGTCTCGGACCTTGTCATCGTGACACATGGCGACGACATACTGATCATTCCTCGCGACCGGGCGCAGGAGGTCAAAACAATCGTCGAATATCTGGCGAACAATCCCGCAAGCTAACCGCCCCCTCCCCTTGCGCGCCACCGGGCGATCTCCCATATCGCCGTTCATGAGCGAAACATCCACGCAGCGTGCCGCGCCTTGGCACGGAACCACCATCCTTTCCGCCCGCACTCCCGAAAAGGTCGTCATCATCGGTGACGGCCAGGTGTCGATGGGCCAGACGGTGATGAAACCCAATGCCCGCAAGGTTCGCCGCCTGCACGACGGCAGCGTCATCGGCGGCTTCGCCGGCGCGACCGCAGATGCCTTCACCCTGTTCGAGCGCCTCGAGGCAAAGCTCGAACGGCACAACGGTCAGCTTCTGCGCGCCGCGGTCGAACTGGCCAAGGATTGGCGCACCGACAAATATCTGCGCAACCTGGAGGCGATGATGATCGTCGCCGACAAGGAAGTCACGCTGGTCATCACCGGCAATGGCGATGTGCTCGAACCCAAAGGCGGGATCGCCGCGATCGGATCGGGCGGCAATTTCGCGCTCTCCGCCGCAACGGCGCTGGTCGAATACGAAAAGGATGCCGAGGTGCTGGTGAAAAAGGCGATGCAGGTCGCCGCCGAGATCTGCGTCTACACCAACGACCAGTTCACCCAAGAAACTATTGAAATTCAGGCATAATCCCATGAACAAAGATCTGACCCCGAAGGCGATCGTCGCCGCATTAGACACGCACATCATCGGCCAGGACGCCGCCAAGCGCGCGGTCGCCGTAGCGTTGCGCAACCGTTGGCGCCGCCAGCAGCTGTCGTCCGATCTGCGCGACGAAGTGACACCGAAGAATATCCTGATGATCGGCCCCACCGGCTGCGGCAAGACCGAGATTTCGCGGCGTCTGGCGAAGCTCGCCGATGCACCGTTCATCAAGGTCGAGGCGACCAAATTCACCGAGGTCGGCTATGTCGGCCGCGACGTCGAACAGATCGCCCGCGATCTCGTCGAGGAAGCCGTGCGGCTGGAGAAGGACCGCCGCCGCGAAGCCGTGCGCGCCGCCGCCGAAGAAGCCGCGATGGAACGGCTGCTCGACGCGCTCACCGGCAAGGGCGCCAGCGAGGCGACGCGTCAAAGTTTCCGCCAGCGGATACGCGAAGGCCATCTCGACGACAGCGAAGTCGAAATCGAGGTATCCGATGCCCCGAGCATGCCGTTCGAGCTGCCCGGTCAGCCGGGCCAGATGGGCATGATCAACCTGTCCGATATGCTCGGCAAGGCGATGGGCGGCATGCCCAAGAAGCGCCGCAAGCTGAAGGTCATCGAAGCCGCGACGCGGCTGATCGAGGAAGAGCAGGACAAGCGCCTCGACCAGGATGATGTCGCACGCATCGCGCTCGCCGATGCCGAGGCCAATGGCATCGTCTTCCTCGACGAAATCGACAAGATCGCGGTCAGCGATGTGCGCGGCGGATCGGTGAGCCGCGAGGGCGTCCAGCGCGACCTGTTGCCGCTGATCGAGGGCACGACGGTCGCGACCAAATATGGTCCGATGAAGACCGACCATATCCTCTTCATCGCATCCGGCGCCTTCCATGTTGCGAAGCCCAGCGACCTGCTCCCCGAACTGCAGGGCCGCCTGCCGATCCGTGTCGAGCTGAGCGCTCTCAGTGAGTCCGATTTCGTCCGCATCCTCAGTGAAACCAAGGCGGGGCTCCCCGAACAATATGTCGCGTTGATCCAGACCGAAGGCGTCACCATCTCTTTCACCGACGACGCGATCGCGCGCGTTGCGAAGCTCGCTGCCGAGGTGAATGAGAAGGTCGAGAATATCGGCGCGCGCCGGTTGCAGACGATGATGGAACGGCTGGTCGAGGAGGTCAGCTTCGGCGCCGAGGACATGGGCGGGACGACGCTCGTGATCGACGCCGCCTATGTCGACGGCCAGCTTGCCGACGTCGTCGGCGACACCGACCTCAGCAAATATGTCCTCTGATCGCACCGCTTTTTGCCAGGCTTCGGGGCGAGCCGAACAAGGCCCCCATTAAGCCGTTCGTTTTGCCGAACTTCATTTGACTTTGCCGCGCCGTCAATGCGATGAACGGTGCGACACGGTCGTCATGGGTTGCAACCGACCGGCACGGAGACAGTAATGGCAGAAGAAGAGGGCGCCCCCCAAGGCGAACTGGCGATCACGCGTACCGGCGATCGGCTACGCCTGGCGCGCGAGGCCGCGGGGCTGTCGCTTGCCGATATCGCCACGCGCACGCGAATTACCCAGCGTCATCTTCTGGCCATTGAAAAATCGGAATTTTCCGAGCTTCCCGGGCGGACCTATGTCACGGGTTTCGCGCGCGCCTATGCTCGCGCTGTCGACCTTCCCGAGGCAGAAATCGGCGCGGAGATCCGCCGCGAGCTCGAAGAAGATGAATATGGCGCGCGTCCGCTTTACGAGGCGTATGAACCGACCGATCCCGATCGCCTGCCGACGGCACGGCTGACGTGGACGCTGGTTGTCGTCGCGCTGATCCTGGTATCGGCCTATGGCGTCTGGCGCTTCCTGTCGGTCGAACCCGACGAGGCGTTGATCGCCGCGCAAAATCGCGATGCGGACGCGTCCGAAGCGCCCGCAGCCACTGGCGTGGCAGCGACCAAGGCCGGAACTCCGGCCGGACAGGCAGCGATTGCCACCAATGCCCCGGTCGTCCTGACCGGCCTTTCCGAAGTCTGGATCGGTTTCGACGACGCGACCGGCAAGACCGAAAACTGGCGCACGCTCGATGCGGGTGAAACCTATGAGGTTCCGCCCGCCTATGTCGAACAGTTCACGCTGCGCACCAGCATTCCGCAGGCGTTGAAGGTCACCGTTGGCGGCCGTGATATCGGCGCGGTCGGTCCTGCCGATACGCTCGTCAAGGGCGTGTCGCTGAAACCCGCGGACCTGGTTGCGCGCGCCGAGGTTAATGGCGCGCCCGGCACGACCCCGGCGGCGGCACCGCTTCCGAAACGCTGATCACAGGTTCAAACGGCCGCCATTTCGGCGGACCGGAGCGACCGCGCGCCGAATTGGGTTTGCGCAGCGGCTGGTTGCGGCGTTATGGTGCAGAAGTGTAATAGTTAATTGTGGGGACCGATCGGCCAATGAAGACGCGTGATATCATGTTCCTGGGTGCAGCAGCGATCGCTTTGTCGGCGACGCCCGCCGCACAAGCCCAGCAGGCCGGAATCGACAAAAGGGTCGAGCGGCTGGAAAAGGAAATGCGCGCGGTGCAGCGTTCGGTGTTCCCCGGCGGCGCACCTGCCTTCTTCGAAGGCGAGATTGCGCCCGACAAGGCGCCGGGCACCGGCGTCCGCAGCAACACACCCGTGATCGAGCTGACCACCCGGGTGGATGCCCTCGAATCCCAATTGCAGGCCCTGACCGGCCAGACCGAACAAAATGCCTTTCAGCTGCGTGAGCTGGAAAAGAAATTCAATGCCTATAAGGCTGAAATGGACAAGCGCTTCACCGATCCCGCCGCCGCGGCCGCCGTCGAAACCCCGGCTAGCCTGACCCCGACGGTCAAGCCGCCCGCCGCGACCTCGACCGTAGCAGCCGCTCCCGCTCCGGCGAAGAAGCCCGCGGCCAAGCCGGCCGCCGCAACGACGCCCGATGCCGCCCGGCTCGCGCTGGTCAAGAGGGTCGAAGTTCCCGCGACCGGCAATGAGGTCGAGGATGCCTATAATTATGGTTTTCGCCTGTGGGAGGCCAAGCTCTACCCGGAGGCACAGACCCAGCTCAAACAGGTCGTGACCAAATGGCCCAGGGATAGCCGCGCGAGCTTCGCGCAGAATCTGCTCGGCCGCGCCTATCTCGACGAGGGCAAGCCCAGCCTCGCGGCGGTCGCCTTTTACAATAATTACAAAGATCGGCCGAGCGGCGCGCGTGCCCCGCACAGCCTGATGTATATGGGCGTCGCGCTCGACAAGCTCGGCCGCAAGGCCGACGCCTGCAAGGCGTTTCGCGAACTCGATGAAGTCTATGGAGCCAAGGCTCCGAAGGATGTCCGGGACGATGCGGCTGCCGCAAAAACAAAAGCTGGTTGCTGACGGCGACGCCGCCGACCGGCTTGCCGGCGATCTGCTCGCGCTGGTCGGCGGCGACTGGCACCGGCGGCATTATGGCGTCGCCGTTTCGGGCGGGCCCGACAGCATGGCTCTACTCTGGCTGATGGCTTCGGTGCTGCCCGGACAAGTCCGGGCGGCGACCGTCGATCACGGCCTGCGGCAGGGTTCGGACGAAGAAGCAAAAATGGTGGCGGGCTTTTGCGCCCGCGAACATATCCCGCATTCGACCCTGCATCCCACCGAACCGATCAAGGGATCTTTGCAGGCGGCAGCGCGCACCGAACGCTATCGCCTGCTCGACCAATGGCGCGAGGCGCATGCGCTCGATCATATCGTCACCGCACATCACGCCGACGACCAGCTCGAGACGATCGTCATGCGCCTCAACCGCAGCAGCGGGGTCGGCGGCCTCGCCGCGATCCGCGCCTGCAACGGCACACTCCTGCGGCCGCTGCTCCATTGGCGGCGGAACGCGCTGGTGACGCTGGCACTCGAAAACGACCTGCCCTTCGTCGACGATCCATCGAACAGCGACAATCGCTTCGACCGCGCGCGGCTGCGCCATGCACTGCAATCGCAAAGCGTGATCGATCCCGAAGCGGCGGCGCGATCGGCGCAATGGCTGGGTGAGGCAGATGATGCGATCGACTGGGCCGTCGAGCGCCTGATCGCATCCTGGCCCGACGCATCCGATATCGCGGTGATCCGTGACGATGGCTATCCGCCCGAAATCTTCCGTCGCATCGTCACCCAGCGACTCCGCGCCAACGCACCGCAACTGGCGCTGCGCGGCGCATCGCTCGACGGCGTGATCGCCGCCATGCACGCGGGGCGGCGCGCGATGGTCGGGTCATTGTTGATAGATGCGGTACGCGGCCTCCAGGGCACAATTTGGCGCATTTCGCTCGCTCCGCGCCGGAAAGCCCGCACAAAGGGCTGATTGGCTCATTGTCATTTAACCGGATTATCCTATCTTATGTGGGTAGGGTCGCGACAGACGCGATATTTTGGAAAGATTCCGCATGCAGGACGACAAGGAACCGCAGGGCAACCCCTGGATGAAGAGCGTGATGATCTGGAGCGGCATCTTGCTTGCCATGCTCCTCGTTGCCTCGATGTTCGGCGGTGCAGCACAGCCCGCGGGAAGTCCGCTTGCCTATTCCGAGTTCCGGCAAAAGGTCGAGGAAGGCGCCGTCAAGGACGTCGTCCTGTCCGACGACCGGGTAACGGGCACGTTGTCGAACGGCGATCGCTTCACGGCCAACGTCGTGCGCGACCCCGAACTGCTCAAGATGCTCAACGACAATAATGTCAAATATGACGGAACGCCGACCGAAACGGGCAATGTCTGGATGTATATGCTCATCCAGATCCTGCCCTTCCTGCTGATCCTCGGCATCGCCTTCTTCGTTTTCCGGCAGGTGCAGAAAAACAACGGCTCTGGCGCGATGGGCTTTGGCAAGTCGCGCGCGAAGATGCTCACCGAAAAGCAGGGCAAGGTGACGTTTGACGATGTTGCCGGCATCGACGAAGCCCGCGAAGAGCTGGAAGAAATCGTCGAATTCCTTCGCGATCCGACCAAATTCTCGCGGCTCGGCGGCCAGATTCCGAAGGGCGCGTTGCTCGTCGGCTCGCCCGGCACCGGCAAGACGCTGCTCGCCCGCGCGATTGCGGGTGAAGCCGGCGTTCCCTTCTTCACCATTTCGGGCTCGGACTTCGTCGAAATGTTCGTTGGCGTCGGCGCAAGCCGCGTCCGCGACATGTTCGAACAGGCGAAGCGCAACGCGCCCTGCATCGTCTTCATCGACGAAATCGACGCAGTCGGCCGCCATCGCGGCGCCGGCCTCGGCAACGGCAATGACGAGCGCGAGCAAACGCTGAACCAGCTGCTCGTCGAAATGGACGGCTTCGAGGCGAACGAAGGCATCATCATCGTCGCC
>Ga0307414_10001943_pt1 | contig 10693 bp, 6 predicted proteins | sample DK1Ometagenome_FD_203804 | JGI IMG/M metagenome (GOLD analysis project Ga0307414, IMG submission 203804) | Maize rhizosphere microbial communities from greenhouse at UC Davis, California, United States - DK15-O-3 | ecosystem: Host-associated > Plants > Roots > Rhizosphere > Soil | place: USA...
AGTTTACAGCTTCCGGAGTTCCTGATTTTACTGCATTTGTCAAAGCAGATTCGCCTTTTAAGTTTTGAGCATTTACATTTTTTGAAGTAGGAAGTAAAAATTCCAAAACAGAAGTTTCTCTTGCTGAGGCAGCAACCATTAATGGAGTAACTCCTTCTTTATCTGCTTTGTTAGGATCAACTCCTTTGCTTATGAAATATTTGATAATTTCGGTCTGGTTAGCTTTGCCTGCCAAAAAATGAAGTACATTTTTACCCTCTTTGTTAGTGGCAGTTGGTTTAATTTTTACTTCTTCAACCAGATATTTATAAGTTTCTATTGTATTACTTTCTCTACGGCTCCCTTGAGCAGCAGTAAAAAGCGCATTATCATTTGGTTTAACGCCTTTTTCGAGAAGTTTTTTCAAAAGTGGAATATTTCCGGATCTTGCTGCATAAGTAAAAGCGGTATTTCCATCATTGTCAACATCTTTTAAAGACATTCCTTTTGTAGCAAAATAATCAGCAGCTTTTAATTCTTTGTCAGATGCTATGGATAATAATAATAAGTTAGCACCGTCTCTGTACTTTTTTTTAGGATCGATTCCGGCCTTAAAAAAAGCTTCGTAGATTTCTGTATTACTTTGACCGCTGCTGGCTGCTGCCGTAATTGGAAACGAGCCGTGGCTGTCTTCTAAATTAATGTCAGATCCTTTATCTATAAGATATTTTACGATTTCTGTATTTCCTTTTCCCGCAGCCCAGTGAAGATAAATTCGGTTATCGTGTGTGGGCTTGTTTACTTCATTGCCCGGTTGTTCCAATAAGAATTTTATAGTTTCTGTGGGAGCATCATTATTAATAGCAAAAACTACTACATCAAAAGCATTTGAAGTAGCTGCTGATGGACTGTTGCCTTTTGCTATTTCTGCTTTAACGGCGGTAACATCTGGAGCGGTTTTCCAAAAGGATTGTTCTAATAATGTGTTTTTTTGCTGAGCGTTTACAAAAAATGATGCCACTAAAGCAAAAGAAACAAAAAGGTTATTTTTCATAATTTTAGATTAAGTTTTTTAGAAAAGGGATCTAAACGCCTGTTAGATGCTTTTATACTAAAAAGGTTTAAATATGGCTGAATTTTTATTAATTATTTAGAATAAATAAAAATAACGCAAATATAAAAATAAATGTTATAATACCAATGTTTATTTGATTTTTAAGGGAGATTTAAGGTTTTATAATGTATGAATGGATTTCAATTTTTAAATTTAAGATGAAATTGAGCCAACTTATTCATTATGTCCTTGGTATACATCTGTTGCCTCTTGATGTATACCAAGTACCACAAAGGACCCTGCCGTTTCTCATCATGTTTCTACCGTCTCTTGAGGCATTTATTAAGGAAGAGAACATTAGGATTTGGGGAGATATAATATTTAGGAAAAGCAGTCCTAAATACTTTGTTCCCAAAATTGATTAAAAAACTAAAATTAACGATCAGATTTAGAAGCACATGAAAGTTTTTATTATTAGTTTATGCACTTGGAGCTTATAAAATGCTGGTACTGGAATTGCCTCAATAATTATCGCGGTTTACGTTTATAATTTTGGCTATTATAATTTTGGATTAAGCTGCCACAATGGTACAACAGTTTCTTTTAATAAAGCGCCAATAAATACTACTGCGCTATCATTGCTATATCGTTTGAAGTCACAAATCAGACCTTTGTGTGCAGAAGGTCCTATTATCGTTAAATATTTAAGTCCTTGACTTCCATCAATAAAATCTCTCACAATTTTTTCCTGAGATTTTTTTGCACTGTCTACCTGTGCTTCTTTGGCAAGTGTTTTGTCTGTTAATTTATTGCTGATTTTATCATAAGCTGTTCCATCCAAGGGGTTAAATTGTACGCTCATAGGAGATGCTTTTTTAATTGGTCTGACAAAATTCGGGATTCCGTTTTCTGCTGCGACATCAATTTCTATTTTATGACCAAGGTTTGTGTTCGCAATTCGTTCTACTTTATAACGTACCGAAAGTGGATTTTCAGGCTTGGCTAAATTTGTCCATGCATTAATATTGTCTTCCCACGGAATCATGCGTGAGTTGGTAGTGGAAGTTCCTGCAACAAGATTCGCAGCATTTGTGGCACCGCCATTTTGTGCTCCCTGAACATGTAACCATTCCCAATCCTGACCTAGTTTTAATTCCGGTTTACCGTGGTGAAACCAATAAGCAGCATAGGCAAGTGCATTCCATTTCCCCATTGCTGCAAACTGTCCTTTGCCACGTTTTACAGGATTAACATATCTTTTATAATCTATCCAGGGTGTCGTTTGCACTAAAGGTCCTGCTGTAGGCAGTTTTGCGGTATGGGTATCATTATTAAAATGATTATGATCTGTTACACTGTCTCTTCCAATCTTAAACTTAGACCGATCATTTCTAGGTGTAATATCCCGTTTGTCAAAATGGCGGCCGTAGGCAAAATCGGCTGTAATTTCAGTCCAGAAATTTTTATATTTATCGATCTGTGTTCTCCATTCATCACCCGGTATTTGATAAAACTGGACACTATCTGGTAAGTCACCTAATTTTTCTTCAGTACTTTTTTTGCTCAGTTTTGAAAACAATACACCATCAGCATCTGCAAATCGATGCTGTAATCCTCTTGCTCTGTTAGGATCTTTTGTAAGTGGATGATTTAATGCTTTTTTGATAAGAAAATTACGGTTTGGTAAAAGAGTAGTAACATCTTTATCTTCAGTATAAAAACGAATCGTAATTCCTGCTTTAAAGTATGCGAGTTGTTCACCCTGATTTATTGCATGTTGGTTTAAATCAGCGTTTTTATATAAATCTTCAAGTTCTATATCCAATTTATCCAACTCAGATTTTAGTACAAATACAGGTTTGTCATTATATTCAAATTTACAATAATAAACCTCTGTATTTTGGGCAAGAATTTTTCCGGCTTCGGTTTCTTCATATACACCATCATCACTATCAACCAGTTGTATTTGCCTTTGTATAATAGTACCCGATATTTTATTGCCGGAATTTGGAGGAGCAGAAATTGTTTTTCGCTGAATTGCTTTATTTCCTGACAATGCTTTTGCTCCCATAACATCAGCTTCTTTTTCTAAACCTGTGTCAGCATTCAAATTTACCTTGCCTTTCATTTGCAAAGTAGGTTTTACACGTCCTTGTTTTTGCTGAACGACATGCCAGGCTTCGTGTGCCAAATGTTTTTCCTGTCCTGATGCCACATGAATATTGGTTCCCTGCGCATACGCATGAGCATTTAATTGCGCAGGTTTATGAGAGTTGTAATGTACTTTTACATCATCCATAGTATGACCGGAAAGGTTTTCTATTCCATATTTTAAATTATCGGGTAAACCGGTATTATTATTTTTTCTTTGAATAGGAAAAAAAGAAGTTTCCTGTGTTGTGTTTTTTTGGGAAAGTTTTTGTTGTAAAACAGATATTGCCCGATTATCTTTTAGTTGAGCGGTAGTATTGTTTCTACTTGCATTTGTAGCAGCCGCTTCTTGTGTTTTATTTTCAGATATTTTTTCTCGATGTTGTATCATTTTTATTCTTTAAAAAAATAATTACGTTGTTTATTTCAAGCTACTGTATTTAATAATTTTTTAAAAGTATTATTATCGGAATTCTATTGATCAGGCCATTTTGAATGCTCGCTTGCCAATATTTGGGCTCCGGTAAAAGTTTTATCGGACAAATGAGGTACATGTGTTCGATTCACCTGTATGGCATTAACATTGACTCCGTAACGTTGTAATTGACGAAGTACACGTACCATAGCTTCTATATTAGGAATATAATGACCACTATCATTTGAAATTGAAACTACCTGACCATTGTTAACCCTCATCATACCAGCCGATATAGCATCTGCAAAACCAACTAATGATGAGTGAAAGAAAAGGGCACCAAGTGTTCCTGAATAGATACGTCCCCTTTTATCCATTGCAAAATGTTTTTCGCCCCCTGAAGTGTAGACTCCAAATGACGAATCTGATTTTAGAATTTCCTGCCAACGATAAGCCACACCGCCTCTAAAAACAAGTTTTGCTGTACGCTTTTGATCATCATTCTGTAGGACAACATAATCTTGATCTTCATTCATGTGCCTGCTATTTTTCCAGTCAGCCCGATGGGCAACTTCAGGAAATATACGACCTGAACGTCCATCCCACGTTATAACATCTTTATTCCCATGAGCACCTGTCACACCACCATTTTCCAGTTTACGGTCGTTCACAATTTGGTCAAGTCCATCCTGATGATGATTTTTGAATAACCATGCAGCACATACAAGGGCTAAACTAAAAATTCCTGATCTTCTTTCTTCTTCTCCTTTTAACTTCAGTGTATTACCGCCCAAGTTTATTGTGTCATTTTGTGCACCAGTCGGCTTTTTACCTGTATAGGCCTTATTCACCTTCTTTAACCAAAACTCACAGGCAATGCTCATTTCCTGAGCCAGCTCTTTTTTCGTAGCCGGAGTGATTCCTGTTTGGTTGAACTTTTCCAATAAATCATCAATTTGTACAAGCACATTATCTGAGCTGCGACGTGCAAAGAATTTGGAAGTTGCATCCTGAAATTGTTTTAAAGTAGGTATTCCGGAGGCCCACATTTTAATGTGAACTTTTGCTGCAGTTATAGTATCCTCATTTGTCTCTTGATAAGCAACTGAAGTCCTGTTTCCATCATCTCTTACACTTTGCTGATCCCCTCCAATCAACTGATAAGTATTAGAATTATTAGAATGAACAGATTTGATATATGAATTAAGTTTAGCAGATTTCATTTGCAATGCCTTCGCCCCCATAACATCCGCCTCCTTCTCCAAACCTTTATCATCATTCACATTCACTTTCCCTTTCATTTGCAAAGTAGGTTTTACCCGTCCTTGTTTTTGTTGCACTACATGCCAGGCTTCGTGTGCCAAATGTTTCTCCTGTCCGGATGCCATATGAATATCAGTTCCCTGAGCATAGGCATGAGCATTTAATTGTGCAGGTTTATCAGAGTTGTAATGCACTTTTACATCATCCATAGAATGACCTGAAAGATTTTCTATTCCGGATTTTAGATTACCAGGCAGACCTGTATTATTTTTCCTTTGAATAACAGATGATTCCTGAGCGGTAGCTTTTTCAGACAGTTTTTGCTGCACAATAGAATGTTGCCGATTATCTTTTAACTGAACAGCAGTTTTGCTGCTATTCGTATTTGCAGCAGTAATTTCGGTCTTATTTTCGGATATTTTTTTCTGATGTTGCATCTTTTCAGAATTTATAGTTTAATCAGCAATCAATGTTACATCCACAGGTCCAATAGCTCCCGAATAATCAATAGCAGAGCAAAAAGGATGATGTTGAATCATTAATTTTAAATCTTCAAGCTTTCTGTCAAAATAGGGAAGTACCACTTTTTTTCCTGTAAGGAGTTGTATTAAATATTCATTTTTTAAGGGATATAATTTAAATAATGGCTTTCTGATAGTATAAAAAGCATCATCTTTATCATCAGCCATAAAATCATTTTCATGGATTTTTTGTATTTCTTTCTTGTGTATTTTGAGCAAAAGATGAATATGAATTTCTATTTTATTTAGCAGGTTGTCAAATGTTTTTTCATTGGTTTTTACAATCAGATAAATCGTTTTTGATGTCATCAGATACCCGTTAATTATGAAATCCTTGTCTTTAGTGCAATGATTTAAGGTCATTGCAATTAGGGTGTTTACATAATTTAAATCTAATTTTTTGCTCCAGTTTCCTATCCTAAGTTCTATTTTATGTTCGTGTAAACGCTTTTCGATTGTTATGGATATAGATTTGTCGTCTACTTTTTTCATATCAATTCATTTGCGTTACACTAATTGTACGGTTCTCTTTTTTAAATTCACGTCTGATGCCTTCCAGCAAATCCCGTTTATTGACAGTAGTTTCGTTTTTTTGTATCGCTTTTAAGGCGGAGTACCGTAACACATTGATAATTGCTCCTCCTGCGAGTTCATACTGCTCTGCAATATTTTCTAAATCAATTTCGGGATCTAACTGACATTTTCCTGAAAAGGCATTTTTCCATAATAACAGACGTTCTTCAGGACCTGGCATCGTAAAATGAATCATGGATTGAAATCTTCTTGAAAAGGCTTCGTCCATATTTTCTTTTAGATTGGATGCTAATATGACAACCCCCGGAAAATCTTCAATTCTTTGCAGCAAATATCCCGTTTGCTGGTTGGCATGCCTGTCATTTGATGATGATGCACTGGTTCTTTTGCCAAAAAGTGCATCGGCTTCGTCAAAAAACAAAATCCAGTCTTTATGTTGTGCCACATCAAAAATTTTGGAAAGATTTTTTTCCGTTTCTCCAATATATTTTGATACAATCATAGAAAGATCAACCCTGTAAACTTCCCTATCTGTGTTTTTTCCTAATAAGCTGGCAGTTAGGGTTTTTCCGGTTCCCGGAGGCCCATAAAAAAGGGTTCGATAACCGGGCTTAATTTTATTTTCAAGTCCCCATTCTGTCATAAGGGTTTCGCCATGATGTAGCCACGCATTGATTTCCATGACCTGTTCCATAACATGATTTTCTAAAACCAAGTCAGCCCAATTGAGCTTTGTAGAAATTTGCTGAGCCGGAAACGAAACACTATGTTCTAATTTTGGCAATATTCCGGTCATGAAATAATGAAGCCAACGCTCGTTAATCGAAATGATCTGATTTAAAAGGGGCGTATTAGATTCTGTAGCCTCTAAAATTAAAATCTGTTCCCTGGAGAGAACATTTGTTGCGCTGAGAACATCGAGCATTTCCACCCTTAATTCCGGATTAACAGCAGTGATTAAAAAGGAGAAGGTCTGGCCAGTAGGCAAAAAACCGCTGTGATTTTTGTTTACAACTCCACCAAATTCAGTAAACCCACGGTCGTACATGGCATTTTTGCTAAAAAAAATATCCAGTGCTTCAGGCTTTATCTGAGGTGCAATTATCAAAGCAAGGCAAAGTCTCTCGAATTGGTTAAGATTCCACTCCTTTATTTTTTGATAATAGGTACAGTTTTCTTCCCCTTCATCAATTTCCGGAAACGGAATATCCATCCAATGGTTTTCATGACCTTCCTGAAGCAAATAACTGCAGATAACCTGATCGATTACGCTCTGCAGCCAGTCCATTTCTTTGTACAAAACCAGAATATTTTCTTTAGTTTCCATAGCTTTCAAATAGTTTTTCGATGTCATCTAAACTGCTATCAGCCCATTTAAAATACAATAATGCTGTGTTCGGATTCAATTCATTTGCCTGCAGCATATCCAAAAAAAAGCCCTGTGCATTTTGCATCGTCATTTGTGGACTGTAATCAGTATCATTATGAAAATCCGAATTAAAAAAAGTTTCTGTCCACTCACTTGAATTATTGCTTTTATTTAAAAAATCACTAATAAAATAAGCAAGTTTATCCTCTTGCACGACGAGTTTTTTTGCCTTAAAATAAGCCGGTTTCCTTTTTGTTTCACGATGGTAATAGTCGATATCCTTCGATTGTATTGTTTTGGTTGTTTCATGCCCGAAAATATCAACCAGCCCAAAGTTTTCCTCATCGCTAGCCAGTTCCAGTTCGGCATTTGCTTCGCCTGCCACAGCCAGTGTAGTGCTTGCCGCAGTAGTACTTTCGGTCACGATGTAGAGTTCACGAAAGGAGAATAAGGTTTGCGTAAGTTTTATAATTAATTGCTGCTGGATATCATTCCAGTTTTTAATTTTTACGGATTCGGGTTCTTCGGCCCTAAAAATAAAACTTCCCTTATTCGCAAAAGCAAGTATCTGTTTGCTAAATTCAAATTGCCCTTCAATAGCACTATTTCCCAAACCTCTTCCTGCATAGGGTTTTGAAATGCCGTCACTAAAATTCCAGTTTGATGGATTCAGTTTGATTCCAGGACTTATATCAACATCTTCGGGAGCTACGATACCATTGCGGTATAAATTTCCCAGAAGGGTAATAGTACCGTTTTTAATTTGGAAATAATCACCCGGGAAAAAGCTTTGATTTAATGGTTTAGCAGGCATAAAACCACCTGTTCTCAAATAAAAGTGCCTGTAATAATTTTTATAAATTAAATCCATAAGCTAAAATTAGTTAATTATGTCCACTGAACTTTTATTGAAGAACAGTGGACAATTTTAATGTTAAGAAGCAAGAGCAGCAGCGTTTGCAGCAGCCAAAGCAGCCTGTAGGGATTTAAGCGCAACCTGAGCTTTATTTAAATTGATATTCGCTACATTCAGTTGTCTTGTCGTTTCATCATTTGCTTTATTTGCTTCCAGATAATTGGCTTTTGCTTCATCGTCTGCTTTGTATATCAGGGCTTGTACTGAATTATTTCCATTTAAAGTGAAGGGATCTTCCGGTGCTGTTTTTCCGGTAAGCGCCAAATAAAGTGTTAAGGCCTGTTTTTGCTCAAGGGCTGTGGATGCCTCCGATTCAAGGGATAGGGATTGTGCGGCAAATATTGATTTTAAGGCAATTAATGTGAGTGCGATTGCGTTATTGGAATCAGTTCCGGCAGCATTTATTTTGGTTATCAGATCATCTGAAATAAGCGGGTTTAAAGATTTTTTGCGAATAACAAGATTAGACAGTTTATTGATAATCTCTACAGAATAGATAAGTTTATTAATCAGGACTGTTACTTCTTTTGCAATTTCTGCTGTTGCATTGTTTGCCACAGTCATTTTTGAAAAAGCAATTTCAGAGTTTTCAAATAAATCCAATGCGTTCTGAGCTACCTGATCTACAAGTTCTTTGTTGCTTTTTGCCTGAGTTCTTGAATTTTCAGCGTCCAGTAAATAGCCCTGATATTTTATTGATTTTTGATTTAAGGAAGCGACAACTGCTGATTGCTGATCAACAACAGCCTGAGTGTCTGTAACCTGAGAAGTCAATAAATCGATATCTGATTTCTTCTTTTCGCTAATGCCATATCTTTTTGGATTTGAATGCAATATAGTTTCCATATTTTAGAATTTAATTGGTTAGTATTTGTTGGTTATTGGTGATGGAAAAAGTGAAATATTCCTCATTTTCCCAATCTGATAAATTGTTATTGTATTGCTTTTTGCTCGTTTCAGCTCCTTTATAATAAGACAGGATTACAGGTATGTACAATTTATTATTTATTAGTGCATTACCAAAGTTGTCTGTAGTTGAAGGATCAATTTTAACTTCGTAAGTCAGCGAATTTGCTGAAGATTTAACGGCAGTGATATAATTGCCAGAAGGAACATTTTCGGCCAATTTTAAATTGAAGAAAAAAGCTTTTGTGTTTTTGATTTGAGCTTTTTTTCGGGAATACATTTTTTCAAGCCCAATATACAGATGGTTCAGTTTGGTTTGTGCCATTTCCAGTTTTAAACTAATCTCTGTCCCAAGCAGGCTATAATTGTTTTCATCATTTTTAATTCGGACCGTTTCAGCTTCCAAATTTTCCTTACCAGCTAAATCAAGAGATTTTCTTTCCTGCTTCAGCTCTTCATTTTTATTTGAAATTGAATTTAATTCAGACTCATATTCCTGTATTTCATTTTCAACAGACGCTATTTCTGTTTTTAAAACAGATTCCTGAATTGATTCTTCAAAATTGTCAAGATCATTTTTTGTAAAGCTATTTTCGCTGTAAGGCAAAAACATACATCTGTATTCTGTAATTGGATCATCATCCTTATTCACTGTAAAATTTACCGCAAGAGGAGAAAGTATTGGCAGGCCAAATTTAGGATTATCCTTTTTTTCTGGTTGTTGCACAATGTTAATGCCTTTTATCGCTTTTAGTGTTTTCTTTAGGCTGAAAGTCTCTGATGGAGCCGATAGAAAATCATCGTAAGTGTTGATTCCTTTTTTATATTCATCTGTAAATACAGTAAGCAGGAAGATGACATATTTCTCGCCCAAAACAATCATTTCGTTATCTGTATCCATCAGATCCATCATGTTGATGGTTTTAAAAACGTCTTTCTTTTCTTTAAAAGCGATTTCGGCACTTTTAAGATCATTTTCATCAGTAGCAACTAATGTTTCGGCTTCCGATAATTCATTTTTGGCATTGGCTACATTTGTGTTTGCAATTTTTAAATTATCTGCAGCTACTTTAACAAAGTCAGTTGCTTTTGTTTCGGTAAGTTTGGCAATATTCAGCGATTGTGCAATGGTATCCTGATCTCTGGCTGCTTGTGCAGAAGCTCTGGCTGCTTCCTTATCATCAGGATTTTTTTTAGCATATTCAGTTGCTTTTGCTGCATTCTGTTTGGCTGTATCCAATTCTTTAGTTAGTCTGCTAATGTTGGTTCTGGTATTTGTAACTGCAGCATCAGCATCACTTTTTTCTTTGGTTGCGAGTACCAAAGCTTCATTGGCTTTGCTTAAATTGTCTTTTGCCTCAAGAGCTTTTTGTCTGGATGTCCTTAGGTTATCTATTGCCTGAAAGCGGGTTTTGTAATTAGAAAGAATGGTCTGGCTTGTCAATAAATTTGCTTTAACAGGGCTACCGGCAGGAGGAATCAAGTCAGCCAGCGGAATTATCTGAATATGCTGAAGCGCATTCCCTATCAATTCCTCAGCTGCTGATGCTGAAAAAACAGACTTTTTACTATCCTTGACCAAAAA
>Ga0307414_10001944_pt1 | contig 10691 bp, 6 predicted proteins | sample DK1Ometagenome_FD_203804 | JGI IMG/M metagenome (GOLD analysis project Ga0307414, IMG submission 203804) | Maize rhizosphere microbial communities from greenhouse at UC Davis, California, United States - DK15-O-3 | ecosystem: Host-associated > Plants > Roots > Rhizosphere > Soil | place: USA...
CTTTACCCGCCCGGCAGAACGCGTCCCGATCAAGACCACTTCATCTAGCTGAGCAGTGTTACTTTCCAAACTGATCTGAAAGCTGGCATTGGCACCAACCAGTTGAGTAACCGGCTTATATCCGGTATAACTGAATACGAGCTGATCAGTTGGCGCAGCCTCGATAGAGAATTGTCCACCGGAATTGGTGCTTGTTCCTTGTTTACTTCCTTTGATGTATACTGATACACCAATTAAAGTTTCTTTGGTCGCGGCATCGGTCACCGTTCCGGTAATGGTCTTTTTTTGTGCAAATGTCAATTCTGAGCCCAGAAATAGCAGCGCAACGAGGAGTAATAATCTTTTTTTCATAGTGGTTGAGATGATTAAAAAATCAGGTTTAGGTTTTCCAACATAAAATACCAATTATTATCAATAATACCATAGACAATATCATTGACGGGCAGATATTTAAAATAAAATTTTAGAATGTCATCAAACATCATTTTTTAGCTGAACATGTCATTTTTTTGCTTCATCTATAACAAAATTGGACTTTAAGAAATTATAAACTATCTTAGGTAATGGCCTTCAGCCATATAAACCAAATATTACACCTATAACAGGCGAATTTTAGCCTGGGTAAAACATCATTAATTTCCTGCCATAAAACCCTATTTACTAACCATACCAAATCAATTATGACAAGCAATTTTTTACTCAGAAATGCCAGAGTCGTTTTTAGAAACAGACCCGATGCAAAAACGCTGCAAAAAACAGCAATGTCCCTCTTCATCTTACTCTTGTCCTGTTTTACCGCCTATGCACAATCGGTTGTTACAGGAACAGTCACAGATAAGGAGAATACCACCCTCATTGGAGTAACCGTTTCGGTTGAAGGTAAAAGCGTCAGAGCTTTGACCGATGCCAATGGAAAATATGCCATCAATGTACCTGCAGATGGAAAAAAGCTAATTTTCAGCTACGTAGGTATGCAAACCCTGACCCTGGACATTGATGGAAAGAAAGTTCTGAATGCCGTGTTGGGATCTGCAAACGAATTGACGGAAGTTACCGTAGTCGGCTATGGATCCGTAAAAAAAAGTGACCTTACCGGTGCTGTGGCTACCCTTTCGGCCAAAGATTTTAATAAGGGCCCACTCATTGCGCCCGATCAGCTGCTTCAGGGAAAGGTTGCCGGCGTGCAAATGATCAACAACAGTGGACAGCCGGGAGGTGCAACTACCGTAAGAATCCGTGGAAATGCGGCCGTTACCGGTTCCGGACAACCCTTATATGTGGTGGATGGAGTTGCGCTGACCAGCAATTCGGCAAGACCAAGTGCCAGCCCAAGTTCTGTAGGTGGTGTTAAAGCCACTCCTGGAGGAGGTTTAGGAAGTGCTCCTGGTGGAAATCCACTCAACTTCATCAACCCGAGTGACATCGCAACCATGGAAATCTTAAAAGATGCCTCAGCAACTGCCATTTATGGATCAAGAGCTGCTTATGGCGTCGTACTGATCACCACAAAAAGAGGTGCCAGCGGAGCGATGAAACTTGATGTCAATGCCTCCACAGGAGTTAGCAACCTCATGAATCAGCTGGAGGTCTTAGACGGTAATCAATACCGCTCGGCTTTGAATAAATACGGCCTTACCGCAGGTGATTATGGAGGTAATGTAGATGCCATGAAAGCCATCACAAGGACGGCTTACAATCAGAATTATTCTGTTGGTATTAGTGGCGGGAACGATGCCAGTACTTACCGTGCTTCCTTCGGTTATCAGGACCAGCAGGGCATTGTGCGAAAAACTGACTTAAAAAAATACACTGCTGCTTTTAACGGCAATTTCAAATTCCTGGACAGTAAAAAGCTGGGCATGGATGTGAGTTTGATCAGCAGTCAATATAACGAAAACATTGCGCCCATCACCAATGATGCAGGATTTACAGGAAGTCTGATTAGTCAGGCTCTATCCTGGAATCCAACCAGACCTTTAAGAAATACCGATGGCTCTCTCTTCATCGAAAATGGCCGGATCATCAATCCCCTGGCCATGTCGGAAGCCTACAGTGATAAATCTAAAGTATCTTCTATTTTAGGAAGTGTCTCTCCTTATTATAAAATCACCCCCTGGCTGGAATATCGGATGTTGGTGAGTCTCAACTACAGTTCCGGTGTAAGGAGAAATTCCACCCGTAGTTTCATTAATATTGAAGGTGTTCAGGCCAAACCGGCGGATAAATTCCTCGGCGGTTATGCCAGTTATTCGAACAGCGAACTGCTGACCCAGCAATTCACAAACACGTTGACCTTTAACAAGGAAATCGCTTCAAAACTAAACCTGAACGCAGTAGTTGGTTATGAATACACCAATTACATCAACAAAGGAACCAATATGAATGCCAGCGGATTTGGCGACATTCCAGTAGATTACACTGATGCTTTTCAGGCTACCCCAGCAAACAACAGAAGGATGAGTTCTTTTAACGATCCGACTACTGAATTGCAATCTTATTTTGCACGTGCCATTTTCAACTATGCAGGTAAATACCTGCTAACCGCCACCATCAGGGCAGATGGATCTACCCGGTTCGGTTCCGATAACAAATACGGCTATTTCCCTTCTTTCTCTGCGGCCTGGAACATCAAAAATGAAGATTTCCTTGCCAATACAGAATGGCTGGACCAGTTAAAGATCAGGGCAGGATACGGACGGACAGGTAATCAGGAGTTCCCATCCGGATCCTCGCAAAAACGCTTTGCTTTCGGTTATGACTCCGGAGGACCGAATTTACCAGGAGTGAACAATGAGAATAAAAGACTAAAATGGCAGGCAGATGAACAAATCAATATTGGTGCTGATTTCGGCTTGCTAAAAAGCAGGTTAACAGGGTCAATAGACTTTTTCAAAAAGACCACAACAGATCTTTTATTCCCCCAGATTCCGTTCTATCCTTCTGCTGCCGGAGCTTCGGTAACCTGGGTAAACCTGCCTGGAAAGATCATCAATAAGGGAGTGGAACTCACCTTAAACGGCAGCATTATCGACCGTACAGATTTCTCCTGGTCCCTGGGCGGAAACGTGACCTTTCTGGACAATAAAGTAAAGGACATTGCAGGAATCATTAACACCGGGACTTTGAATGGTCAGGGATTGAGTGATGTTACCCTGGAAGTCATCCAAAGTGGATTGCCGCTCTTTGCGATGGTAACAAGACGTTATGAGGGTTTAGATGCAGGTGGTTTTTCTAAATATACCGATGACGGATACACCCTTTACTACGTGGGAAATCCCAATCCAAGTGTCATCCTAGGTATCAGTACAGATTTCAGGTACAAAAAGCTATCATTGGGCTTAAACTTTAACGGCTCATTCGGACAGGACATTTACAACAATACCGCCAATTCTGTATTGCCGATTACTAATTTAGGAACGAGAAATATTGCGGCTCCACTCTTGAATTCAGCCATCCGGGAATCCCTGGCCAACCCAATCTCTGCCTCTTCCCGTTATATTGAAAAGGGAAATTACCTGAAACTGGCCAATGCCACCCTTAACTACAATGTAGGCAATCTCGGAAAAACCATCAAAGGCCTGAACGTCTATGTGAATGGGCAGAATCTTTTTGTCATCACCAAATATACTGGCTTTGATCCGGAGGTAAATGTCGACAAAAGCATCAACGGCGTTCCATCAGCCGGAATAGAATATGTTCCTTATCCTACGGCAAGGACCTTCAATTTCGGAGTTAATTTTTCCCTTTAATTTAAATATTCTGAACATGAAAACTAGATATATAACCGCTGTAATGATTGCTTTTCTTTCGATTACGGCATGTACCAAACTGGATGAAAAACTAAACGGACAGATCAATGATGCGGGGGTAGGCTCCGGCAATGTCGCGGCAGTACTCAACTCAGCCTACAATGCGATGCGTGCACCTTATCAGGGCCCTTATGGCTGGTGGGCTTTACAGGAATTTCCAAGCGATGAAGCCATTGTGCCCACCCGGGGCGGCGACTGGGACGATAATGGCGCATGGCGGGCATTGCATCTGCATCGCTGGGCATCAGACCATACCCGAATCCATAGTGTTTACCGGGACCTGAACAGCGTAAGCTATGTGGCAACCAGTGTATTGCAATTCAGCCCAACACCACAACAGGCAGCTGAAGCTCGTTTTTTACGCGCTTTTGCGCAATTCTCTATCCTCGACGGTTGGAACCAGGTGCCTTACCGTGATCCTGGTGAAGACGTTACACTACCTTCCAGGGTGAGAAAAAATACAGAAGCCATCGCCTATATCATTGCAGAGTTGACCGAAATTCTACCCGCACTGCCAACCAGCCCAAATACCGGCGCGACTAAAGATGCGGCGAAAATGTTATTGATGAAATGTTACCTGAATAAGGGCGCTTTCCTGAACCGTGCCGCGCCTACTTTCGATCCGGCAGATATGGCCAAAGTGATCGGCCTGGCAGATGAAATCATTACCGGAGGTGCCTATAGCCTGACCCCTAATTATTTCGATAATTTTGCCCCGAAAAATAATGTGCTCTCTAAAGAAAACGTCTTTACCGGTAACAACAGTGGAGGCATCGATGCCGGTGGATTAAACGCCATGTGGGTAGCCCCCCTACATTACAATCAAAGCCCAAGTGGAAATAACGGTTTTTGCACCCTTTCCGACTTCTACAATAAGTTCGAAGCTTCGGATTCCAGAAGAGGTGGAGCTTATGCAGGCGTTACAGACGTATCCGGTGTTCGGGTAGGTTTTCTCGTAGGTCAGCAGGTCGATCAAAATGGTGTACTGATCAAAAACAGGCTTGGCGAAAATCTGATTTTTACGCCTGAAGTAAACATCATCGAACGTGAACAGAAAAGGCTGGAAAACGCAGGAATCCGTGTCATTAAGTATCCTATTGATTATCCGAACAACACTTCCGGATTCCCTGATAACGACTGGGTTTACTATAGGTACTCAGATGTATTATTGATGAAAGCAGAAGCTTTGTTAAGGACCGGACAAGGACCTCTTGCCCTGCCTTTAGTGAACCTGGTACGGACTACCCGGGGAGCCTCTATCTGGGGCGGCCTAACCTTAGATCAGTTATTAGATGAACGCGGTCGCGAGTTCTTCTGGGAAGGCGTAAGAAGACAGGATCTGATCCGCTTCGGTAAGTTTTTAACGCCGTGGCAGGAAAAACCAAGCGACGACCCGAAATACCTGATTTTCCCGATTCCTGCCAATCAGATGGCTAACCCTAATTACACTCAAAATCCAGGGTATTAAATCAACTGAATTACCTCATTCTATACAAAAAACCCCTGCTTTGAAATTCAAAACAGGGGTTTTTCTTGAGGCCCCTATCACACCCAACCGTATAACAAACCTCTTAGAAAGTTTCCCCAAGACTAAAGGTAAAACTATTGTAGCCTTTGCTCGTTCCATAGTCAACACCAATATTGGTATTTGAGCTCTTATTGAATTTCACCCGAAGCCCCGTGCCGACAGCAGGTTTCCAGGAGCTAAACATATCCTTCGAACCACTCACCGTATTGACATTCGCAAACACTACAAAACCAAACAAACCATTATTGGTAATGTCCCTTCGGTATTCACTTTCCAGATAAAACAAGGATCTGCCGCGGTAACGGTTCTGGTCTATTCCCCTGCCTGAGCGGTTAGCGGGGTCCCAACCGATACTGGGTAAATCAAGATAAGGAGTTTTATTTCCCAGGGTCGCCCATAGATAAGTCCAGAAAGCCAATGTATTTTGCTGATCAGGTTTTGATGGATTCATGGAAATATATTTTCTAACATCCAGGTACAAGGAGCTCCATGAATCATTGCTTCCTAAAAATTTAGGATTCACCCGGTAAACCAGGTTGCCATACATCCCTGGGAGTGGGTTAATGGAGTTGTTCCTGGTATCGTACAGTAAATTGAAGGTGATACCCGAAGAAAAAGAGTTACTGCCAGTCCCGTATTCATAGTTTGTATACTCTTTCAGACTCACATTCGGGTCTTCACTTTTTATATTAAAACGGTAATCAAGACTATACCCCAATCCTGCAAAGAAATAAGGTCTGACTTGTTTCAGTGCACTTTGGTAAAATCGAATATACTTGTAATCTACCAGGGTAGGCGCTGGATTTACGGCCTTACTTCCCAGTCCCCAGGTATATTGCGGATAAACCAGAAAACGCGTATCTCCCTGGATAACCCATTTATTATCAGGAAGCCACATCGTGCTGCGCAAGGGCAAACCAAAACGGCTTCCCAAATTCCAGTAGGGTGTAAAGGTGACAGAAGACAAGTTCGTAGTCTTTCTAGGCCCAAGATACATGGCTGCAGTAGTACTTGTCACCAATGCCCGACCACTTCCACCAGGAACAGTACTACTCACCGGAAGTATAGAGAAATAGATCTTTTTACCCCGTTCTTCCTTGATCGGCTTCGGTTTTATCTTAAACCATGATTTGGCCACATCGATCAGATCTTTCTGAGCAGAGGTATCAGTTTCCACCGTTTGCTGCGTAGTTATATTGCTAACGTTCTGGGCATATAAGCCACAAGGAAATAGCAACAAGAAAAATAAACTTGTTTTTACTGGAAATCTTTGCATAAGAAATAACTGAGTAATTAGTTATTCAATAAACGTGCCTGTAATTAAGGGTTATTTTAGATTAAGGTTTATATACTTCAAAACTATTCCCAATCAGATCATGAATAATCAATGTCTGCGGAAGAATCACCTGGTTCTGGTAAGTAAAAGGACGCTTGCCGAAATTCGCTACCACCTCCATCTTATCGCCAAAAGTAGTTTTCTGAACCTGCCGATCTTTGCTCAGCCAGTCGAATGCCGTCATTTCCAATTTCACTGCCAGGTCATGTGTTTTCGAAAAAACTTTTACATGTTTAGCTATGACCTCTTTAAATTTAAACCAGCTTTCCTCATTGAGATGATACAATGGCGGTACATTAAATAAGATCTCTTTTAACTCCGTATTTTTTATTTCTGAAGGCACTTTCAAGCTCCCCCATTCCCAGTGATGGGAAGTGATCACTGCAGTGTTGTACACCAGTTGAAATAAAGGAATGTTAAAACGGCGATCATAATAAAGATACCGGTATTCTTCTTTTAACGCAGCCTGCAAACCATACCTGTCCGGAACCCCTCCGTTGTTAGAGAAATATCCTCCGATATAATATTTTGATGTTTTGTTCTTTCTCATGTCCGGATCATTCCAGGCAATCACGGGTGTAGTCATCCCATGACCATAAGCAATAACGCCCGCAGCAAAATCATTTCCAACCTCCGAGCCAACAACCAGTTTATACGTATCCCTGATCCAGGCCATTCTTTGCAAACGCGCTTTGACGTCATCTTCCTGACTCGTCATTCTTCCAGGTGTATAATCATCCAGGCTCTCCCCTGTTGCATCGCAATCAATAAACCAGGAATTAAATACCTCCCCTGTATTGTCCATTACTTCTGTCATCCTGTTTTTCACCGCAGGCATGGACAGCGTAGGGTTAAGCTTCCTCCCTTTGCCTAGAAAACCCAAAGATGGTTTTCCATTTTTATTCCTCACAAAAGCCTGTGTAAATAGCGTGGTATCAGAAAACTTTGCGGTAATCCAACCTTCTTTTCCTGGCTGATGAATGCTGTGGTAGGAATCATAAGGACCAATTAAATAGCCATTTGCTACCGCCTTGCCGACAAACTCCGGATGAATTTCGGCAGGCATCCAGTCGTTCAAACCCAACCAGGCCCTTTTTATTCCCGCAGCCTGCATTTCATCCAGCATTTTGGGTGCTGCACCTCCCCAATCGGCTATCGGACGAAACACCTCCGGGTAAGCAGTACTGAGTAATAATTTGTTGAAGCGATAAAGCTCCACCGCCTTCAATTGATCCGGGCCTTTACCGATCAGGTTGAATACCTCTTCCCCTGGCTTTACCTTGCTCCAGGCCAATTTATTGTAAAAATCCTTTCTCAGCAAAACCTCATTAAGCGCCTGAATCAGCCCGTTTTTCTGGTATTTCGTGGTAAAGTCTTCCTTTACAAAATCGTTCAATTGGTTTTGAAATTCTCTTCCTGATTCACCTCCTGAAAATTGTCTGAATATATTTTTCGTAGGATTCATGGCCCTATCCTTCAATTGTTCCAGAATCATTTTTTTAAACAATTTCCAGTTGAGCACATCATTTGATACCAGAAACTTATCATTCCAGATATAGATATGAGGAGCGCCATATAATTTCCTGATATTGGGATTATCCGCTGCTTTTTGCTCCAGCGTAATGATCTTCCCTTTTTCTTCTACATATTTTTTATAGGTCTTTGCAATGGCTGTCGTACTGTTTGCCCTCAGATAAATTCTGAAACCATATTGCTTATCGGAAACCGTGGCAGGAAATTCATGATTAAAACTCAATCCCAATGTGCCATTGTTGTTCGCAAAGTTCAACTCATTATTGAACATATTCCTGATCACATACACCAGCGCTTTATCTCCGATATTGGCGGCAAAAAACTGCATGGACAAATCCTGAGCTCCACTTAAAGGACCGGTTTTGGTCAGATGACTGATCCATGCCGTATCCCTGGCCGGAATGTATTTCCCCTGATGTAAAGGAATCGTTAAGGCGTCCATCTTTCCATTTAAAACAGGCCAGGTAAAGTCCGTTATTTTGCTCGCTTTGATGCTGACCTCTAAAAAATCAGGATGCAATTCCAGCGATACCTGAATCCCTTTTTCGGGGTAATTCCATGATGCCCCCTTTTCAGCAAACACCAATCCGCTCAATGCTTGTTTTTGAAGCGGGGCCGAAACCGGATACCGTTTTCCATCCACATCGACAGCCGTAATTGAAAACGATTCCGGATTAACTTCCATCTTCTGTGTACCGTTTACCAGGTACAACAGCTCCTGCTGATTTACATTTTGGCTGAAAGTATCCAGTCCAACAAACAACAGGACCAACACCATTCCTTTTCTTCCCAGCCTCTTCAATTCTCCCAATATTTCTTCTTTTAGTTATTGTCAAATACGCCACACCAGATTTCGTAATGATCACCTGCCCATTTCTTCATTTTTGGGAAATACCATTTTGCAGCACCCTGCGCCAAACAGAATCCGTTATCATCATCAACGATGCCTTCCTCCTCAAAATTGCTCAGGGCATGATGTAATGCGGCACTACACAGTAAAAATTGTGCAAAATTATCGGCGACTACATCGCCATAATCCCAATTTCCGGCTCCGTGTTCCAGTCTGAGAATACCGTGTTCAGGTGCATCCATATTAATCAAAATCGGGTCTGCCCCTTCGTCGGCAAAGATGAAATGACCTTTATCCCAATCTTCCAGTTCTGATTTCGCCGACGAATCGTAATTGTATCCGTCCTGAATATATTTTAAATTATCAATGCCATACACCACTATTGGGTTACCGGCAGTAAGGAAATAAAAGTCTTCTGAAGGTGCAAAACTGCTGACATATTTTTTTAAGTCTTCCGGCAATGCGCGGCCAAACTCCTTTTCCAATCTTTCGATAGCTGCACTATGATCTGATAACCCAAAAGGCAATTCTTCTTCATCGTTCCAGAACTTTTTTATTTCCTCAATAGCGGTCTCTATGGTCATATTTAATTTCGTTGGTTTCTATACCCGACAAACATACACTATTCGGAAAAACATATTCCTATATTTACCCAAAGGTTAATTTAATGAAGGAAGTTATTCATCAATATGGTGTAGAATTGGATTGGGTGGCAGGTCTGGCTGCTCAGCTGGGTGGTCATGTGGAAGGAAACCGCATCATCATTCCCGACGAGGTCCATCCTGGAAACCGCTATGTACTCCCCATTAATGAATCTTTAACGGTCTTTATTATTGATGTAAACTATCGGCAGGATGTGGTCTTTAAATTAAGAAATACCAGAAGTGATTTTGTAGGCATTTATTTTAACCTCACTGAAGGAGATTCCATCCATATTCTTGATCAGGTATCCAGAACTGCCGGACGCTGGGGCTATAACCTGGCTATATTTGATGCAGATATACAGGGCGATTTTCAGGTCAAAGCGGAATGTACGACGTATATGATTGCCATTTTCATCAAAAAAACTGCCTTAAAACAATACATTTCTAATATCCCCCAATACACGCAGCTGGTAGAATCTATATTTAACCCAAAACTCAATACCATTGTGCGTTTTGACCGGATGAGCAATCAGGCCTGGTGGCTCATGAATGAATTGCGAAAAGTATCAACCGAAGGCCCTTTATACGATGTATTTATCACAGGAACAGTCTATGGTTTGATTGGGGATTATATGGACCAGCTCATCAATCAGGAAATCATTATTGAACAGGTAATTGCAGAAGATGTCGTCAACATCATGACTTCTCAGGCTTTTTTAATCGAAAATATTGAAAACGCATTCCCCGGAATCGCCGAACTGTCGTCGAAGGCAATGATGTCAGAAACAAAATATAAAAAGCTTTTCAAGAAAATGACAGGTGTAAGTCCCAATGCCTTTTTCCTGAGCAACAAACTTTCTTTTGCGAAGGAGGTATTGGAAACGGGTAATTATACCATTGCAGAAATCGCAGACCGGTTTAATTTTTTCGGCGCTTCACACTTCATTGAACAATTTAAAAATGCCTACGGTGTTCCTCCAAAGGAGTACCT
>Ga0307414_10001945_pt1 | contig 10689 bp, 14 predicted proteins | sample DK1Ometagenome_FD_203804 | JGI IMG/M metagenome (GOLD analysis project Ga0307414, IMG submission 203804) | Maize rhizosphere microbial communities from greenhouse at UC Davis, California, United States - DK15-O-3 | ecosystem: Host-associated > Plants > Roots > Rhizosphere > Soil | place: USA...
GTGACCCCCGGGGGTCCCGGTCGCACAAACGTACACGACGCATCCCCGGAGCCGGTCGGGGCTCGCGGAGGGGAAACCGGTTCCGTGAGTGCCTGCGAGGGGGTGGCTGCCGGCAAATCGATCGCCGGCTCCCGACAGCACCGCCTGCCTGATCACCGGCTCCTTGACGCTGCACACGTCGGTGAGCAGCGCACCCGGCTCGAGAGCGGAGCTCATCCCGCCTAGGAGATCCAGCGTCGCACGCGGTGGAACCGCGAGTACGACGAGGTCGCTGCCCCGAGCGGCGCGGATGGCGGTCTCCCCCAGCTCGGTAATGGCTCCCGCCTTCAGCGCCTGAATCCCTTCCGCCGGCCTGGGGGAATACCCGACGACCCGGGCCACACCCGCCAAGAGGGATTGCCACGCCAGCGAGCCACCAATGGCGCCCAGCCCGATTACCGTCAGAGACGAGGGAACCACCGGTTGCTACGGCAAGAGGCGGTGCCGGGTTGTTGCCCGACAACAGCCACGATTGTACTGATAAGGCATAGGCTTTCCCGGAAATCTGCGCGTGCCGAAAATCCTGATCGTCGAAGACAGCCCCGATAACATGAAGCTCTTTCGTACCTTGCTCACACTCAAGGGATACGATGTGGTTGGATTGCCCGGAGGAGAGGGGCTGCTCGATGCCATCGAGCATGGAAGTCCCGACCTCGTCCTCATGGACATCCAACTTCCGGGAAAGGACGGTTTTGCTCTGCTGCGGGAAATTCGGGGATCTCCATTCGGCACCGTGCGGGTCATCGCCCTGACCGCCCATGCCATGACCGGTGATCGCGAGCGTGCGCTGCAGGCCGGATTCGACGGGTACATCACCAAGCCCATTGACGTCAGAAGCTTTCCTGACCTGGTGCAGCGGGCGCTGCAAGGCGACCGGCTCAACGGTTAAGCCGGGAAGCCTCGCCGCTGCTGATCAAGCGAGACACCGCCCAGTGGCTCGAACACATCCGCCCGGAGAGAGTCGTAGCGCAGCAGCATCAGCGAGTGCGCCACCAGGTTTACCCGGCCTTCCCGGACCTGCCGGGGCATCGGGTGGGCGGTGTTGAGGGCCTCGGACCAGGAGCCTGGCCAACCCAGCACCGGGAGCAGGAACGGCTTGGAACGGGTGCCCCCGTTGAGGAGCACCAGGATGGCGTCACCCGTCACCTTCCGGCCCCGCTCATCCACTTCATCGGTCGCCTCGCCCCGAATCAGCATGCCGAGCACGTGATTGCCGGCGTCATTCCACTCCTCTGCCGTCATCTCTTTTCCATCCGGCCGGAGCCAGGTCAGGTCTTTGCCCGACCCCTCGGCGGCCTCGTGCCGAAAGAATGTCCGGCGGCGGAGCACCGGATTGGCCGATCGTATGGCGAATGCCTTCCGCGTGAACTGCAGCAGCTCCCGCTGCAGCGGAGTGAGCCGCCAGTCGATCCAGGTGAGCGGGCTGTCCTGGCAGTAGGCGTTGTTGTTCCCCAACTGGGAGCGACCCAGCTCGTCACCGTGTGACAGCATCGGAACACCCTGGCTGAACGCCAGGGTGGCCAGGAAGTTGCGCTTGATTCGCTCCCGCATCCGCACGATGTGGGCGGCCTCGGTCGGCCCCTCAGCTCCCCAGTTGCGGCTCAGATTGTGGTCGGTCCCATCCCGGTTCTCCTCGCCGTTGGCTTCGTTGTGCTTGGCCTCATAGCTCACCAGGTCCTGGAGGGTGAACCCGTCGTGGCAAGTCACGAAGTTCACGCTGGCCAGCGGAGTGCGGCCGCTGGTCTCATAGAGGTCGCTGCTCCCGGTCACCCGGGAGGCGAGACCACCCACCATCCCTGAGTCACCGCGCCAGAACTGCCGCGTGGTGTCTCGGTACTTCCCGTTCCACTCGGCCCAGCCGGCGGGAAACCGTCCGACCTGATAACCGTCCGGCCCGAGATCCCATGGCTCGGCGATCAGCTTGGTCTGCGACACGATGGGGTCCTGGCGCACGAGGTCGAAGAACTCTGCGAAGGGATCGACGCCTTTATCGCCTCGGGCCAGCACGGGCGCCAGATCGAACCGGAATCCATCCACGTGCATGTCAGTGATCCAGTACCGCAGGCTGTCCATGATCAGCTGCAGCGTTCGTGAATGGCGCACGTCGAGGGTGTTGCCACATCCGGTAAAATCCGCATACAAACGCGGATTCTCCGGGTCGAGCCGATAGTAGGCGGCATTGTCGATACCCCGAAACGAAAGCGTGGGACCCAGATGATTTCCTTCGGCAGTGTGGTTGTAGACCACGTCCAGAATCACCTCGATTCCCGCCGCGTGCAGCCGCTTCACCATGGTTTTGAACTCGGCCACCTGCTGTCCTGCCCTCCCCGTCCGGGAGGCGTAGCGAATGTCCGGAGCGAAGTACCCGATGGAGCTGTATCCCCAATAGTTCGTGAGTTTCTGTTCCGCCAGTCGCCGCTCAGTGACCATGTGGTGCACCGGTAGCAGCTCGAGCGCGGTGATGCCCAGGCTCTGGAGGTGATCGATGATGGGTTCGGTGGCGAGTCCCAGGTACGTGCCTCTGAGCGGCTCGGGCACATCGGGGTGCAGCATCGTCATGCCTTTGACGTGGCACTCGTAGATCACGGTGCGATTCCAGGGAGTGCGCGGGAACTGGTCGTCCCCCCAGGTGAATGCCGACTCGATCACGATGGACTTCGGCATGTGCCCGGCGCTGTCCTGAGTATCCGCCGTGAGGTCGCGGTCCGGATCACCGCTGCGCACGGGGTAACCCGACAACGCGTCGCTCCACTTCACGGTGCCGCTGATTGCCTTGCCGTAGGGATCGACGAGCAGCTTGGCAGGATTAAACCGATGGCCCTGGCCCGGTGCGTACGGTCCTTCAACCCGGTATCCGTACGCCTGCCCCGGCCTCGCGTCCGGCAGGTAGGCGTGCCAGACCTGATCACTCCGCTCCCGCAGCTGAATCCGCTCGGATTCCACCGCGTCATCGGGATGCTCGAAGAGGCAGAGCTCGACCCGGGTTCCGTGCTCCGAGAAGAGCGCGAAATTCGTTCCTTCGCCGTCCCAGCTGGCGCCCAGAGGAGCTGACACGCCAGGCCAGACCCGTATCACCCAAGCCTCAGCAAAGCGGCACTCGAGGGGGGTAGCAGGAGCGCTTCGGAGCTCAGGACCGGCTTCCCTTCTCCCCCGTACGCCCGATCGTCTGTCGAGAGCAACAGGGTACCCCCACCAGCGTCCAGCGAAATCCTGCGCTCTTCCGGCGCGAAGTTGAACCCGGCCAACAGGTGAGACCCTGCAGCTCGAAGGCGCAACCAGACCCACTGGCTACTCTCGTCGTGCGCCACCGCCACAGCGGAACCAGCCGGGCGCAAGGCCGGCTCCTGCCCTCGCAGCCGCAGCAGATCGCTGTACAGCGCTCGAAGTGCCGCGTGCTTCGGCTGGTCCGCTCGCACCCAGTCCAACCGGGAACGGGCGAAACTCAATTCACTCTGGGGGTCTGGCAGCTCTCCCAGCCAGCCGAACCCCGCGAACTCGCGTCGGCGCCCCTCTCGGACCGCCTGCACCAACGCCGGATCTCCGTGACTGACAAAGTAAAGAAAGGGATTCGTCTCGCCGAACTCCTCGCCCATGAACAGCAAGGGGACATACGGTGATAACAACAGCACCGCTGCCCCCAATCTGAGGGCCGCAGGCGAGACCAGGAGGGACAGGCGCTCCCCGCCCGCCCGGTTCCCCACCTGATCATGGTTCTGAATACACACGACGAACCTATCGGCCGGCAGGTCCGTGGCCGGATGGCCGTAGCGGCGCCGGCGGTAGGGCGAGTACCTGCCATCGTTGACGAAGCGATCCGAGAGCGCTTTGGCCACCGGAGCCACGCCGCCGAAATCGGAGAAGTAGGCTTGAGTCTCGCCGGTCAACGCGACATGCACGGCGTGATGGAAGTCGTCGCTCCACTGGGCATCGAGCCCGTAGCCGCCGACCGCCTGCGGACGGATCAAGCGCGGGTCGTTGGCGTCACTCTCGGCGATGAGATTGACCTGTCGGCCCAGCATCCGGGTCTGCTCCCGGGTGGCGCACACGATCTCTTCCAGTATGTGGACGGCGCTCAGGTCCAGGATCTTGTCGGCCGCATCCAGGCGGAGCCCATCAACGTGGAACTCGGTTATCCAATACCGGGCGTTGTCCACGATGTAGCGCCGGACCTCCTCACTCTCCGGACCGTCGAGATTCCAGCCCTGGCCCCAGAGTGTCCGGTGACGATCGGAGAAGTAAGGTCCGAACTCCGACAGGTAATTCCCTTCGGGTCCGAGATGGTTGTAGACCACATCCAGAATGACGGCCAGGCCCTGGCTATGGCAGGCATCCACCAGGCGACAGAAGCCCGCCGGGCCTCCATACGTGCTTTGCGGCGCATAGAGGGATACGCCATCGTAGCCCCAATTGCGCCCGCCCGGAAACTCGGCGATCGGCATGATCTCCAGCGCGGTCACGCCTAACCGGCGCAGAGCCGGAAGCCGCTCGATGACACCGTCGAAGGTTCCTTCCGGGCAGAAGGTGCCCACGTGCAGCTCGTAAATGATGAGGTCCGCCAGGGCACATCCGGTCCAGGCCTGGTCGGTCCAGCTGAAGCTGGAGGGGTCCACAATCCGGCTGGGCCCGTGCACGCCGGCGGGCCGGTGCCGGCTGACCGGATCGGGCCGGAGTGGACCCCCGTCCACCGAGTACCAGTAGTCCACCCCCGGCCCAACGCCCCGAGCGTACCCGCAGAAGACCCCATTGCCCGTGGAAGCCAGCGCGATGGTGTGCCCGGGAGGTTTGGATCCAAGCGCCACCCGCACCTCGCGGGCATACGGCGCCCAGACGCTGAACCGGACGGCACCGTCCGGCAGCAGTGAGGAGCCTCGCGAGAGGGACCAGCCGGGCCCCCGATTTATCAAGGAGTTTGGCGGAACCGAACACTCCGGACCCGGGCCAGTCCACGGATCACTACGGCCAGGGTGACGAGGGTCCATAGAGCGGTGAAGATGATCTTCGTGAGATTCGTGGAGCCATCGATGTGCCCCACCAAGTACACGGCCAGGAAGACGGCATCAACCGCGAGCACTGCCATGATCAGCCAGAGAACCTCGCGTTTTACTCGCTTCACGCTTCTCGTCCAATCGGGCGGGCCGAGCCCAGCTCCGACGGGCGCATCGCACCCACGCCCTCACCCTTCCCGGTCACGATGCGCCGGTGGCAGTCCACCTGGCCCAGGTGGTACGCCAAGTGGGTGGCCAGATGCACCAGATACTCTCCAGTCCCCAGCCTTATGCCGGCGACTGGCTCCGGAAAGTCATCCAGGAGTGTCGATGGAGAAAGTAGGGAGAGGCCTGCTCTGACCGCATGGCCGGCCGCCTCGATTTCCCGGATCAGATCCGCACGTGGCAGGTTCCGGCGGGAGAACTCGGCGTCCCGGTCCCGCACGTACGCGGATCCGCCGAGACGGCGCCCGAAGAAGTGCTGCAGGTTCCCGGCCAGATGGAGCACCAGCGTGCCGGCGGAGTTGGGCAGGCCGGGCACTTCCTGCCAGAGGTCCGCGTCGTTGTCGTAGGCCTCGACTTCCCGGCGTAACGTGGCCAGCTCCCGGCCTACGATAGACCCGACGGCGTCCCTTAGCATCAGGGCAACGTCGCTCACCGGCCGCACGGCCTCATTCGAGATCGATACGCTCCAACTCTCGTTCGGTCGCACCCTCCCGAAGTCGGCGAAACACTGACTCCAGGAGCTCGACCCCTATCAGCAGGCCCACAGTAACAACGGTAAGGACAATGGATGCCACCAGGTGCCCGAGCCCGATCAGAGCACCCAGCGCTGCTAAGACCCAGATGACGGCGGCGGAGGTCACGCCGATCACTGCCCCCTCCCGAGCCAGAATGACGCCACCACCAACGAACCCGATGCCGGTTACCACCTGTCCGAGCACCCGGGTGGGATCGACGCGCTCACCCGCGAAGGAGGACCCCAGAGTGACGAACAGTTGGGTCCCCATGCATATGAGGATACTGGTGCGAATGCCCGCTGCCTTGCCTCGCAGCTGCCGCTCCAAGCCGACGATACCGCCGCAGAGAACGGAGGTGCCCAGGCGGAGCCAGAACTCCGTAGTCTGCGGGTCGAGTGGATCGAAGGGAGGCACGCTGGACTTCAGGACTTCAGGCGCTGCCGCGAGACAGGAACCGGAACCAGGCCGAATACCTGCTCGTCCAGCCATCGGAGCAGAGCGCCATCGAGCTCGACCAGCTCCTGTCCCGGCGTGTGGGGGAGCACCGGACGACGCTTCCCTTCGATCATCAGATACCACATTGGGGGTATTGCCGGCTGGCCCCGCCGCTCGTTGGCGATCTGAGCATCGTAAGAAACGAAGTGAAACTCACGGCCGCGGTGGTAAAGGCGTCGCTGCTCGACTTTATGGCTGCTCAATTTGATACTCGCTGGAATGAGACGCCGCGCAGTGGCGGGTGGCTCCGCGCGCGGAACGGACCACCGGACCAGGCAGGCTGCCCGGCCCGCGAAATGTAATCGGATCGGCGGTCTTACCCTCCGCCGAGCACGATCTGGTCGCGGTCGAGCATGTCGGGGTGATCGTCCAGCCAGGTCAAGACCTTGGTGCGAACCGTGGCTTCGGTGTCGCTTGGTGAGGCCGGGAGCTTGGTCAGGGCCGTTCCCGCAATGGTGACGTACCACATGGGTGGCTCACTCCGCCCCAGTGGTTCACCGGAGAGAGTTTGGCCCCGGTTGAGAGCCGCCGTGATCTGCTTGCCGTGAAGCTCGAACGTGACCTGTTCCATAGCACCTCAACCTGTAGCTCTGGGCTGCGTCGCCGGAGGGCCGGCTCAGTCCGGCCTCCCGCCGGGCGGACTTGCGGGTTGAGCGTCGAACGTGACCGCCAGAGTATAGCCGTCCGGATGAATCAGGGCCGCGAGCATGGCCTGCGCACTTTCTTCGGCGTGACTGGCCAGGCCCAACTCCCCCGCAGACTTGATCAGCTGATCGCGTGCCAGTTGATAGATGGTATCTCGATCTGCCGGACGGAAGGGATTCCATAGCCCGCTGCGCTCGTCGTAGGTGCGGAGCTGCGTGATCTCCACCCCGATCACCTTGGCGTGCGGCAGCACGATGTGGACCCGCCGAGCGGGGTGATCGACATCAACCCGAGTTCCCTCATCCAGATCGATCCCGGCCAGGACCTTGCCGGTCACTACCACCAGCGAGCGCTTGGTAGACCCGAGATGGCGGTTCTGGTACACCACCACATCCCGCAGGGCGGTCTCGCTGGAGACCAGTTTGGCCACCGCCCGGGTCTGCTCCACGACCACGCTCTGGCTCACCGTGGTTTCTCCCTGGGGGAGCAACCTCCGAGCCTGCGGCGCAAACCGCCGGATAGCCGTACCGATGAGGAGGAAGGCCCCGCTCAGGAGAAGGAGGGAGAGAACAACCGCAACGATGGTGGATCGGGACCGGGCCATACCGTCGCTCAGAACTCCCGGCGCTTCATTTCCTTGAATAGGCGCTCGGTTTCCGGTTCTTCCTCGGCCGGCCGTTGACGGAGGGTGGGATCGAACTGAGTGGCGCGGTCGCGCTTCGGTCGTACAACCTTCTCGGCGTTTTTCTTGGCCAGCTTGGCAATTCTCGCGTCCTCACGCTTCGACATCACTCCTCCAATAGTAGAGCCGGGCTCAGGGAATTAACGCGCCTTCCACCACAATCATCTTGGCATCGGCACAGGTCTGCCGTAAAGCTTTGGCCGGCGCATACTCCGGAGAATCCCACCAGGCTCGTCCGGCCTCGGCAGTGGGAAACTCCAGAACGACGAACCGGGAAGGAAGCCACGAACCTTCCAGAATCTGAGCCGCACCACCGCGCACCAGGTATCGGCCCCCGTACGCCGCAACCGCGGGAGCAGCCAACTCCTTGTAGCGCTCATAGGCCTGCTTGTCCCGCACCGTGATATCTACGACCACATAGCCGGGCATTCTAGTCTCCGGGTTTTGCAAAGGTCCCTCGCTGACGCTCTGGTGACCGTCTCCTCATTTCGCTGGACCACCGATGCCCCGGGCCATTGCGGTAGCGGCCAGCACCATCAGCACGACGACCCAGGCCTGAACGAAGCTGATCCTAGCCAGGCGTGGCCCCGCACGCGTATCCACAGGTTCTCCCCCGGCAAAAGACCGACGCCAGCGCATCAGCGTGACCATGGGCCAGACCTCCAACACCAGGATCACGAGCAGCAGCCCCATCTTCGTCAGGAACACGTGATTCTGCATGTAGTACGTCGTCGGTTTCTCGAGGTCGGCGAGCAGGCGCCACACGCCGGTACCGACCCAGAGCGCAGCAGCCGCACCCCACAGTGCATCGGCCCGAAACACCCGCCGAAGCTCGCGGCCGTCCAACTCGCTTCTCAGCGCCCGTCCGCGGGACCAGACCGCACCTAAACCGATGCCGAGAGCCAGCAGGTGAAGCGTGGCCAGCAGCCAGCGTAGGATCATGGCCGGCGCTCCATATAGGTGAGGGCACCGGGTCCCTGGGTGAAGCCCACTGCCGAATACAGGTCCGGGGCGTCCCGGGTGAGCAGGGCCACCCGCCGCAGGTTTTGAAGCTCCGGATGGGAGAGCATGCACTCGGAGAGCCAGCGGCCCAGGCCTTGGCGCCGGTGACTCGCGGCGATGACCACATCGGTCCAGTAAGCAAAGGTGGCCAGGTCGGAGATCACCCGGGCAAAACCCAGCAGGCGCCCCGAGTCGAGCAACGCAAAACACACCGAATTGTCGATTGCCCGGGCCAGAGTTTCCCGCTTCAGGTCCTGGGCCCAGAACGTAGTCCTCAGGAGGGCCAGCGCAGCGTCTACATCGATTCGAGCGCGGTCAGTGGTGATCAGGCGACTGTTCTGTACGAACTCTACCGGTCTGTCATTCAGCACGCCTGTTCCTCCAGGAGCTGAATGGTCGGTCACACCCGGTTACCCGAGAACGGAGCCTCTCCCCGCGATCTGCGCCAAAGCAACAGCAGCATGGCCACCAGGTTGGCACCGGCCAGTCCCGCCCCGATCAGAATCATTCCGCGCGCCGCCGCCCGGAGCAGCCCTAGCTCGCTCACGTCGGCAACCCCCAGCAGGATTCTGGCTGTCAGGAAGGCGGCTGCACCGGAAAAGAGCAGGAGCTGGAGCAGCAGGAGCGGACGATACCCCATGCCGGCATACAGCCAGTACAGGGCGAGAGCCACCAGCATCCAGGCCAGCAACCCGATCCGACTCCCATGGCCCAAAGGAAGCTCTCTCAACAGGGGGACCACCAGGAGTCCCAGGACCACCAGCATGAGCAGCAGCTTCCAGCTGGCACGCCACAGCTCACGGGGCGATGCGTCTTCGGCGGTATGCAGGGGCGGCTCTTGGTCCACTATGCCTCGCTGGTGATGGCGGGTTCATTTTACGCTTCAATGGTCCATTGGGGAACGGCCCGGCTAAGGCTAAGATACCGGTTTGGCGATACTTCAGTCACATGACATCATCTCGACCTCAGCCCGGAGCCGCCCGCGAACGCATCCGTACCGTGATCGTCGACGATCACGACGAGATCGGGCTTCTGGTTGCCCGCCGAATCGCCGAGGTCATCCGGACCTGCCGGCAGGCCGGAAGACCTGCCGTGCTCGGTCTGGCCACGGGCTCAACCCCTATAGGAGTCTACCGCGAGCTGATTCGCTTGCACCAGCAGGAAGGCCTCAGCTTTGCCGATGTCATCACTTTCAATCTCGACGAGTATTACCCCATGGACCCCGGGAGCATCCATTCCTATCACCGGTTCATGTGGGAAAATCTGTTCGCGCATCTCGACATACGCCGGGAAAACGTGCACATCCCGCGGGGGAACCTGCCGCGCGAAGCCGTCGATGCGGAGTGCCGGTGCTATGAGGAGACCATCCGGGCAGCCGGCGGCATCGACCTGCAGATCCTGGGCATCGGACGCACCGGTCATATCGGCTTCAACGAACCAGGCTCCGGAGCCGAGAGCCGCACCCGTGTCGTGATGCTGGACCTGGTAACCCGCCAGGACACTGCGGCCGACTTCTTCGGCGAGGAAAACGTCCCGCGGGAAGCCCTGACGATGGGCGTCCAGACCATCTTTGAGGCCCGTGAGATCCTGATCCTTGCTACCGGCGAGCACAAGGCGCCCATTGTCCGCCGGGCGGTTGAAGGAGAAATCGACCACGAGGTAGCGGCAACATTCCTGCAGCAACACGGAAACACCACGTTCTTCCTCGACCGGGCCGCCGCCGCGGAGCTTACTCGCGTAGCTACGCCGTGGCTGCTGGGTGCGGTGGAATGGACTCAACCCCTGATAGTTCGGGCCGTAGTCTGGCTCTCGCACCAGACCGGGAAGGCGATTCTCAAGCTGACCCAGCGAGACTATGCGGAGCACCATCTGTCCTCGCTGGTAGCGCGCTATGGCACGCCTGGCACGCTCAACGGCGAGGTCTTCAACGCCCTCGGTGCCAAAATCCGGGGACGCTCGAAGCTTCCCCGGCAAACCCGCATCATCTGTTTTTCGCCCCACCCCGACGACGATGTGATCTCCATGGGGGGAATCCTCCACAAGCTGGCGGTCAACGGGAATCAGCTCACCGTGGCGTACATGACCAGCGGAAACCTCGCCG
>Ga0307414_10001946_pt1 | contig 10687 bp, 11 predicted proteins | sample DK1Ometagenome_FD_203804 | JGI IMG/M metagenome (GOLD analysis project Ga0307414, IMG submission 203804) | Maize rhizosphere microbial communities from greenhouse at UC Davis, California, United States - DK15-O-3 | ecosystem: Host-associated > Plants > Roots > Rhizosphere > Soil | place: USA...
CTTCTATAATAAGAAAAATGAAGAAGATGAATTTGATCAACCATTTTCGTTTTTTTATGACTATGCTGGAAATGCACAATTAATCGGCAGTCAGAAAGCCACCGCCATTGATGAAATTTTTGAACGTATTACACAAGATATATTTAATGCCTCTTTGGCTAAATGGTAGCCTTTATTGTTGAGTTGTTTAGTCGTTTGGTGTTGAGTAGTATGAGCAAATATATCTGTATAAAAAGTTAGAAATTTTAATCCTTTGAATAAACAAGAGTTTACATATTTACTATCAAATCCGGGGAAAATTACCGGGCATCAAACTGGTGCTGTAAACGCTATTATTGAAGCATATCCTTATTTTCAATCGGCACGAGCTTTGTATTTAAAAGGATTAAAAAACCAAGAAAGTTTCAAATATAATCAAGAGCTTAAAAAAACGGCAGCCTACACAACAGATAGAAGTATTTTATTCGATTTCATAACTTCCGAAGTGTTCATTCAAAATGAAATATCGCAAGTCATCAAGCAAAATGATGAATATTTGAAGACTATAGATGTGTCTATGGAAGATATTTCTGTGAATAAACGGGTGACCATTGATGATAGATTGAAACAGCAAATCATTGATACCACTGGTGTTTTAGACCCTACATTATTTGAACCCAAAGAAGAACGTATTAAAAAAGTTGTCCCTTTTACTCTAGATACTGCTGATACTATTGAAGAAGTAACAACAGAAAATATTGAGAAAAAAGATATATCTCCAAACGATATTTTGAAGCTTGGTAAACCTTTGGAATTTGATAAACGTGAATCACATTCGTTTACCGAGTGGCTTAAGTTAACGCGCTTCAATCCTATAAAAAGAGGTAGTGAAACTGTTGTAATGCATCAAATAGAAAGTAAAGAACTTGAAATTTCGAATGAAACCATTGTTGATGACAATTATGAAAGAACAAAGAAGTTTCAACTTATAGATAAATTTATTTTACAAAATCCTAAAATAGACCAAAGAACACCTGCCAATCCAAAACTCAATCTGGCAAAATTGCAAAATATCCAACCAGAAGAGTTAATGACGGAGACTTTAGCACGTATTTATGTAGAGCAAAAAAACTATTCAAAAGCAATTCAATCTTATAAAATTTTAAGTTTGAAATATCCAGAAAAAAGTAGTTTCTTTGCAATCCAAATTAAAGCAGTAGAAGAATTACAAGAACAAAATAATAAGTAATAATGAGCACATTTTCAATATTTTTAGCACTAATTGTTATCGTCGCATTTTTATTAATCGTTGTAATAATGGTGCAAAACCCTAAAGGCGGCGGATTATCTTCATCCTTTGGAGGTGGTGGTACGCAACAATTAGGGGGCGTAAAAAAAACAACCGACTTTTTAGATAAAAGCACATGGACTTTAGCAACTATTTTATTGGTATTAATTTTAGTTTCTAATGTTGCCATCAATAGAGGCGTACAAAGTGTTGACTCTAAAGCATTGGATATCGATCCATCTGCACAACCCTTAGAACAAACACCACCTGCCCAACAACCTTTACCAAACCCTACAACTACTGAACCAACAACTGAGCCAGCAAATTAATAAAGGTTCATTAAAATAGACAAAAAATGCCAACTTAACGGTTGGCATTTTTGTTTCTGCAAGTTTGTCAGTTTACAGCTATTGGCACAATTTTAGACTAGTATAACATCATTAAATATTAACTTAATAATTTAAAAAGTATAATCATATGGGATTAAACATTAAACCAATTGCAGGAACTAATAATAGAGTAGTGTTAGAGCCTGCTACCGCTGAAACCAAAACAGCATCAGGAATTATCATTCCAGATAATGCTAAAGAAAAACCACAAAAGGGAACTGTTGTAGCAGTAGGTAATGATTCAAAAGATGAAACTCCTACTGTCAAAGTTGGTGATACTGTGCTTTATGGAAAATACGCTGGTACAGAACTTAAATTAGAAGGTAAAGATTATTTAATCATGCGTGAAAGCGACATATTAGCGATTGTATAAATGGTAATTAGCTAATAGCCATTGGACTTTTAGCAACAACTAAAATTAATATAATTAAACGATGCCAACAGCCAAAAGCTAGAGGCTAAAAACTAAAAATCAAAAAAATTATGGCAAAAGATATTAGATTTGATATTGACGCTCGCGACGGTTTAAAACGTGGCGTAGATGCATTAGCCAATGCAGTAAAAGTAACATTAGGCCCAAAAGGACGTAACGTTATCATTAGTAAAAGTTACGGTGCACCTCAAGTAACCAAAGATGGTGTTACCGTTGCAAAAGAAATTGAATTAAAAGATCCTCTTGAAAACATGGGGGCTCAAATGGTTAAAGAAGTTGCTTCTAAAACCAACGATTTAGCTGGTGATGGTACAACTACTGCTACCGTTTTAGCGCAAGCTATCGTGAAAGAAGGTTTGAAAAACGTTGCTGCGGGTGCCAATCCAATGGATTTAAAACGTGGTATTGACAAAGCTGTTAAAGCCATTATTGAAGATTTAGAAAAGCAAGCTAAAAAAGTTGGCAATTCTTCTGAAATGATTAAACAAGTCGCATCTATTTCTGCAAATAATGATGACACTATTGGCGAATTAATCGCAACGGCTTTCGGTAAAGTTGGTAAAGAAGGTGTTATTACGGTTGAAGAAGCTAAAGGTATGGAAACTTATGTGGATGTTGTTGAAGGTATGCAATTCGATAGAGGTTATTTATCTCCTTACTTTGTAACGGATGCCGATAAAATGATTGCTGATTTAGACAATCCATATATCTTATTATTCGATAAAAAGATTTCTAACTTACAAGAAATCCTTCCTATACTTGAACCAGTGGCTCAATCTGGAAGACCTTTATTAATTATTGCTGAGGATGTTGACGGACAAGCGTTAGCAACCTTAGTAGTAAATAAATTACGTGGAGGCCTTAAAATTGCTGCTGTAAAAGCACCAGGTTTTGGTGATAGACGTAAAGCGATGCTTGAAGATATTGCTACGTTAACTGGTGGAACTGTTATTTCTGAAGAAAGAGGATTTACTCTAGAAAATGCTGATATCTCTATGTTAGGTACGGCTGAAACCGTAACCGTTGACAAAGACAATACGACTATTGTTAATGGTGCTGGAAACGCTGAAGATATTAAAGCTCGTGTAAACCAAATAAAATCCCAAATTGAGACTACAACTAGTGATTACGATAAAGAAAAATTACAAGAGCGTTTGGCTAAATTGGCTGGTGGTGTTGCTGTTCTTTATGTTGGTGCTGCAAGTGAAGTAGAAATGAAGGAGAAAAAAGACCGTGTTGATGATGCGTTGCACGCAACCAGAGCGGCCGTAGAAGAAGGCATTGTTGCTGGTGGTGGTGTTGCTTTAGTGAGAGCTAAATCCGTTTTAGAAAAAATAACTACTTTAAATCTTGATGAAACAACCGGTATTCAAATTGTAGCACGTGCTATTGAAGCGCCATTACGTACCATTGTTGCCAATGCAGGCGGCGAAGGCAGCGTGGTAGTTGCTAAAGTGATGGAGGGCAAAGGTGCTTTTGGTTATGATGCTAAGACAGAAACGTATGTAGATATGCTGAAAGCTGGTATTATTGACCCTAAAAAAGTAACTCGTATTGCTTTGGAAAATGCGGCTTCTGTAGCAGGTATGATCTTAACGACCGAGTGTGCATTAATTGATATTAAAGAAGATGCCCCAGCGATGCCAGGTGGTATGGGTGGCGGTATGCCAGGTATGATGTAGTCAAAAGCTTTGACAAGCTAATATTAAAAAACGCTTCAATTTGGTTTGAAGCGTTTTTTTTGTGATCGTCCCATTAGTTTCATTATCTTAATTATTTGTATTATTTATTGTATATAAATTGTTATTAATGATCCTATTGCTCCTCCTATTATTGCCGCGATAATTGCCATTGTTAATTCGACACTTTTCACTCTCCTTGATTCCAAAAAATTTATCAGTTCAGTTGTTTGCTTTATCGGATAATCTTGTATTTCTTCAATTTCTTTATCTATAAATTTTTTAAAGTAAACGCCTTCATCTATCAAAAAAGTTTGATTATAATTATTTTTATAAAAATTATTGTTAAAAATATTTTCACCTTCAAATGTTATTAATGCAATAAATAATTTTCCTATTAATCCTTGTCTTTGGAAAAATTTTTTATAAATACCAACAATCCCTTTAGTCTTTTCGATCTTTAATAGCCTATTTAACTTGTTTTGTATTTTCTGCCACTCATTTATTTTACTAACTTTTTCTTGTTGGTAAGCATAATAAAATCCGAACTCGTCAATAATTGATTTAGAAAGAAAATCCATTGCTTCATCGATATTTAGAAATTCTTGTTCATTGTAGTAAATAGCCAATTTATTATATCCTTTCTGAATAAATTCATTAGTTTCAAAAAACCAATCTTTACCATCACCTTTTTTTGGTATTAAATAACAATCTAAATGAAATGGACTTGGCCCTAAAAATTCAAAGCGAATATAATCGTATTGGGATTTCTTGAATTCATTTTTTAAATACTCTCTAACAATCTGAACCGCTGATGATGGGTCTGTATTTTTTTTTGGGTTTAGACTTTCAATTATAGCCACAGGAATAAAACTACTCGATATTTTAATACTGAAATCCTCTGTATATGTTCTTAATCGTTTCTTTTTTACATCTTTTAATTTTGCTTGCTTTTCAAATGGAATGTGCAAATTAAAGCTAATATCAAGAATTAATGTATTAGGGAAAGAGCCTATGCCATTTTGAATATTAACAGTCCTTTTAGTTATTTGTTCAGAATAGTTTGGAAATTTTTCATCCGTCTCAATAGATAATTGCGATAAATTCTCAATATTAGATAATTGCTTTTCCAATTCAGATAAATACTCTGAACCTGTAAATTTAAATGGTGGTTCTTTCTTTACACCAAAATTAAAACTGCCTATTGCAAAATATTTCATTTTATTCATTTTTGTATTATTGACAGTTAAAAAAATTACTTAGAAATAAACGAATATAATGAAATTATTTACAAAAAAAAGTGGAATATTTAGCGGAAACTATTTCTTCCCAGCCTCCATCAAAAAGAAATCACTCATCATTTTAAAGGTATTTTCATTAAAAGTAACCGGGCCATGTTGTCCTTGTGGCACTGAAATAAATTCATTTAACAACCTTTTTTCTTTTAAACTTTCAGAGAAAAAGACGCTTTGACAATGCGGCACCACATTATCTACATCACCATGAATCACCAAAAATTGTGGGTCTTGGTTATCAAGAAACGTCATCGGGTTTATGAGCGCCAACATATCCAAATGATCTGCTGGATTACCTTTTATCAAAGCGGCTTCGGGCGATTTATCATCTTTAGTGGTGGTACAATTTTCCATACGTGTGAAATCGATAGGGCCAAACCAATCTACCACCGCATCTACATTGCTGCTGACCTGCGTATAACTTCCTAAATCGCCTTCAATATCAACGGTTTTTTCGCCAACCGTAAATGTTTTAACACCATTGGTTGTTCCCGCCAACGATGCCAAATGTCCTCCTGAAGAAAATCCCGTAATGCCAATAAAAGACGCATCAATATTATAGGTTTCTGCATTAGCCCTAATAAAACGGATGGCTGCTTTCACATCATTAATTTGGGCAGGATACATGGCATCTCCACTCGACCGATGATTGATGGAAATAACCGCAAAACCACTATCCAATAAAGGTTTACCCAAAGCTTGAAAACCCATTTGTTTCATATTATTGGCAAACCAAGCACTACCGTATATCACAATGATGGCTTTGTATTTAGACTTTTCAACGCTAGGTAAATGAATATCAAGCTTATGATAGATTTTATCGTCATTAACATAATTTAAATCCAGCCATTGTTTTCCAGTATTTTGTGCAAAACCGGTATTAAAACAAAGTACTGACATTATAAGAATTAAAATATTATTCTTCATGGTTTTAAAGTTTGTTGGTTTGTTTACTAAAAACGAAGTTAGTTAATTTTATCAATAAAAAAAGTCCAAACTAAATGGTTTGGACTTTCAACATTATTGTTCTTAATGAGCATCTATAACCGCTTGATCTCTATATTGGCAACAGGAATCTATACTTTTATAAATCGCATCATCAGCTTTTAAATTTTTGGTATCATGACCAACGGCAACGATATTTTTTTCAATCGTTTTTACATTGGTTTTACGTTCATCAAAGATCAATTTTAATTCATGTGTTTTTACGTCCCATATAGCACTTTTCACCCCTTTGGTGTTTAAACTTGCTTTTTCAATCCTCGTCTTGCACATTAAGCATACGCCATTGACTTCTAATGACGCTTTAGCGTTTTTGTTTTGGGAAAATGCTGCGGTTTCTATTAAGATTACAGCTATTAATATTAGTTTTTTCATAATTCTTGTTTTTGTTTTTCGTCTTTGCGAGGACGAAGGACGAGGCAATCCTTTTAATATATGTTACTTTTATTATAAGATTACTTCGATCATGCTTCCCTCGTAATGACGGTTTAATTATTATTTTTTTATTCTATTCTAAATCGTAATCCTGCATAATACATACTTCCAAAAACGGGACCATACACAAATGTAGTATCAAAATTTGCACCAAAAGGGTCGTTTGCTGCTACAATAGGATTTGGTTGCCGTACATTTGTTATGTTCTCTCCACCTAAATATACTTCAAAAGTTTTTGAAAATACTTTAGTTATTTGAGCATTTAAAGTGGTAACCGTTGGTGTTTTATCAGGCAATTGATATTGCAAAGGATTTGCCAAAGTTGACGAAAACCGTTGTTCGCCTACCCAATTATAAGTCGCATCAAATTTCCATCGGCCACCATTATCTTGCAAAGGAGTTTCATAACCTACATTCGCAAACAAACGATGTTTTGGCGTTAATGGTTTTTCAAATCTTCCGGAATTGTATTGCGTTTGCACATCATAAAATTTATAGGAAGTACGTAAATCGACGCCTTCAAACACATTATAATTAAATTCTGCTTGAAAACTATTGGCGAAACTTTTTCCATCCAAATTATAAAAATTGACTTCTTGCGGATTTTCAAAATCCACCACAACTTGGTTTGTGAAATCGGTTTTATAATAATCTAGAGTGACATCAGCTTTTCTTCCAAAAAAATTAAATCCTTGCAAAAAGGATACACCATAGTTCCAAGCAATTTCAGGATCCAATCCATAAATATTTCCTGATGTATTTAAAATATTGATGTCGCGGGATGTTGAAAATATATTCTGGTTTTCGGCAAAAATATTGGCACTTCGTTTCCCTCTACCAAATGATGCGCGCAACGCCGATTTTTCCCAAGGCGTGTATCTAGCATGAACGCGAGGTGTTATAAAGGTTCCCATAAGATTATGATGATCAATACGAACGCCTGCCGTTACATTAAACTTATCTAAATCATCATAATTATATTCAAAAAATCCACCAACGGAATTTTCGGTTCTTTCATAATTTGACGCTAGATTTTGAGCATCTAAAAACTCATCATAATGATCGTAAGTATAACTGACACCGGTTTTAATTTTGTGTCTGGAATCACTAATAATGGAATTATAAATCGCATTGGCATACAGACTATTCTGGGTAATATCATATTGTTTTAATCCGAAATAAGATTCTTGAGCATGGCTGCTAAATGCCGTTTGAACGCCCAAACTTTGCCAAGGAATTTCTGGATTTACATAGCCCATTTTTGCAGAAACTTCATAACGTTTTGTATCAATTTCACTGCCCCAAGCATTTGTAGTTAATTTATCGGTTTTCGGATTAAAATACAATTGACCAGTTTGTTTTTCATCATTTAAGAATTTTAAATTTATAAAACTCACAAATCCTTTTTCAGCATTGGTATATTGCCAACGGTTCATGATATTAATTTGATTGAATTTTGGCATATCCAAAAAACCATCATCATTGACATCATGTTCTTGGTTTTGCGTGTTTCCATGTAAATTCAAACCGGTGTGCCACTTCTCGCCCACTTGGGTATTCATATGGGTATTCAACTCAAAACGCTCACTAGATGCGCCATACAGATTGAGAAACAATTTATCGTCTGAAAACGGTTTTACAAGCTCGGCATTAATTTGCCCGGCGATACTTTCGTAACCATTCACTACACTTCCTGCTCCTTTTGTAATTTGAATACTTTCTACCCAAGTACCCGGAATAAAACTCAATCCGAATGCTTGTGAAGCACCACGAACGGATGGAATGTTTTCGGTAGCTATTAAAATATACGGACTGGTGAGTCCGAGCATTTTAATTTGTTTGGTGCCTGTAACAGCATCGGCAAAATTTACATCAATGGACGGATTGGTTTCAAAACTCTCCGAAAGGTTACAACACGCAGCTTTTAACAGTTCATCACTAGTCACCGTAAATGTATTGGCAGCTTGCAAATACGATCTTACAGTTGCTTGTTTTCTTGAAGTTACGGTCACTTCATCTAAATTATCAGTCGGTTGCAGCCAATGATGCACCGTTTTAGGTTCGGTAATCGTTAAGGTATCGGTTTTAAAACCCACATAACTAATCACTAATTTTGTGTACTCTTTTTTGTAATCGAGAGAAAACATGCCGTCAATATTGGTCACTGTACCAATAGTGGTATCGAGCCAAAAGACGTTGGCGCCTGCCAACCCTATGTGCTCATTTTTGTCATTTGCTTCCATAATCATTCCCGTAACTTTTTCTTGGGAAACCATGAATAATGGAAACATTAATATAATATATAATGTAGTTTTCATTTTATTTTAAAATTCGCCACTATTCCACAAGTGAATTATTGAATAATCTTATGATTTTGCAGCAGTTATTTATTAAATAGCATAATAATAGTCATATGACTTACTTCGCTTACTTAAATTAATAAAAAAATCAAATAATGAAAACCTGGTCTAACACCTGAATATCGGCGACCAAATTGGGAGGAGAATAATTTTTATGGGGAATTATTTGTTCAGATAAACCTTCAAAAAGGTTTACAAATGAATAAACATATGAAACAAAAAACAGTTGTTGTTGATATTTTAAATCATCAAAAGTTGTGATTTTTAATTTATCTTGTCCTTTAACAACCTCAACTTCGTTTTTACAACAGTTATTTTTATCACTTTCGGTTGTTTGCAATTTAGACACATCCATACCACAACCTTCAACTTCAGCAAAAATAGCTGTATCAACCAATGTCAAGCCGCAAAAATGCTTTTCAATAGTAAAAGACATCGTAGACACTAAAACCAAAAGTGCTAGTGTAACAGAAAAAGCTTTATGTAACATATCTTTAATCACTTTGCAAAGATACGAAAAAATGAATTTTAAATAAATTTTTATAATTTGATTAACACCTATTGCTTGAGTTTGTAATAATAAAATGCAGGCAATAATAAGAGTAAAAATAAAGGCTGAATTAAAAACCGACGGATATTAAAAAACATATAATAATCTTCTTGTCTCGGGCTAATAACAAAATACAAATAAAGACCTATTAACACAATAAACGTTGCAACATAAACCGTCAGCGAAAACTTAATAATACTTATATCTTTAAAAAATAGATATAAAATACCCAAAGAAATAACCGTATTTATAATATAACGAAACGTTGTAAAAAGTGTGACTTTAAAAACTTCGCGTCTAGGGCTATCAATATATAAATAGTCGTTTTGAAAAAAAGTCAGATAGGGATCATAAAACAAATCGTTTTCAAAAAACCTTACCAACACCAACATTGTGAATAATATAAAAAGTAATATATATGTTATTGGCTTATTCATTCTTTTTATTCAATTTAGAAAATCGATTCACCCAAAACATCCAAAGCAGAAAAACCATCCCATAGATAATGCCTGGAAAAATAACTTGGTGCAGTATTTCGGCACGCCAAGGATAATGATATAATCCTATGGATAAAATAACAATGCGAAGTAAATTAACGACATATATTAAAACACTGCCCGCTAATACAAAAATAATGGTTTCTTTTAAATGTCCCGAAAATGCTATAATAAATGAGATAAACAAAATAATAATACTCACCGAGTTACAGCCTTCAATAATTCGGGCCACATATTTACCATTAACTATAAGTTTCATGGAAGGCTCATCGGGATGTGGCGTTACAGCGCTATTGTAATCCAGCACATTTAGTAAATCTTGGCTTTGTATGGCTACAACATGCGTCATATAATCTGGATAAAATCTAGAACCTTCAGAAAACTTCAAATAGAATTTATAAGCTATCGATAACACAACATAAACTATTAAAAAAGTCAATACAAACCTTGTTACCGATTTATATTTTATGAAGAGTTCTTTCAAAATATATCATTTATATATCGAACCGAATGTAAGGCTTTTTAAATACTTTTACCAAAACTTTTAATGCGATGATGTTCGACCCCTTAAAACCACAAATTGAAGCCATAGTTTCAAACAAAAATAATTCAGTAAACGAACGATTGCTGAACATTTGCCAATTACTTGAAGCAAGCATTCTCCATTACAATTGGGTGGGATTTTATTTTAAGAATGGCAATAAAGAAGAGCTCATTTTGGGGCCTTATGTTGGAGCTCCTACAGACCATACTATTATCCCTTTTGGAAAGGGAATTTGC
>Ga0307414_10001948_pt1 | contig 10682 bp, 10 predicted proteins | sample DK1Ometagenome_FD_203804 | JGI IMG/M metagenome (GOLD analysis project Ga0307414, IMG submission 203804) | Maize rhizosphere microbial communities from greenhouse at UC Davis, California, United States - DK15-O-3 | ecosystem: Host-associated > Plants > Roots > Rhizosphere > Soil | place: USA...
CAATTTTACTTTTATCTCTTCGTCTGATAGTTTATTCATCTTTTAAATTTTAGGTGTTTGTATGCTTACAATTTAATAATTAAAAATCAATTAACCTTTGCTCATTATGAATAAAATTTTTGTCACTTCGAGTGGATTTGCAAAGTGCAACGAAGCAAATTTGTATCGAGAAGCTCGTTAAACTAAGGTTCTCGATACAAATCGCTTGGGCGATCCCGATAGCTATCGGGACGAACTGACATTTTAAGTTTAAAGTAAATAACGTTTTAATTATATTTTAATTCCGAAATAATTTCTTGACTCGATAACTGCAAATGTTTTGGTAGCAAATTATGTTTTGGCAAAACCGCTAAATACCTATCTTCATTGGTGGTAAACACTTTTTTATAAACGGCTTTATTTTGTGAGTCCAACGTATCTATCATTTCTTTGATAAACTCATCATGATGCACCAAATCATTGCTTCCCAAATGGAACACACCAAATTTATTTCTATTGATAATATAATGAATTTGTTGTGTGACTTTAGAATCGTTGGTCACGTTAATGATTAAATTCGGAAAAACTTCCACAGGTTCGTTATTCTTTAAATTCTGGAGCATCTCCAATATTCTGGGCGATTGCGACCCAAAAACCATGGGAAGTCTTAAAATCGTAACATGCTTTTTTGGCAATCGCAAGAGCATGTTTTCGATTTTTATTTTGAAATGACCATAAATACTATTGCTTAAGGTTTTATCATCTTCATAACTCGGGTATTTGCTATAGGCATCAAACACATTGGCAGATGATAAAAAAATCAGCCATGATTTGTGTTCCAAAATATATTCAACAACGTGCTTGTGAGCAATCACTTGGCCAGCAAAATCGCCACGAAGTGCCGAAATAATAATCGTCGGTTTTACAGCATTGAGAATCTCATAAATATCATCTTCTTCAACGGCGTATTGAAAAAAATGTTTATTCTTTTCGTAGTGTTTGTTTTGGGTATGATAGGTTCCAAAGGTTTTAAAATAGGAGCAGAGTTCTTTGTAAATGATGCCACCTAAAAATCCACTAGCGCCTAATATTAAAATTCTATGTTTTTCTTCTTTCTTCATTATAAGTCAATTCGCTTACCAATAGAACGTTTAAAAAATGGATAATTTTGTGGCACTCGTAAATTGTTCCAAAGCCATCATGCCCAATTGCGAATTTCCTTTTTTATTCAATCCAGGTGACCATGTGGTAATCACGAATTTATCAGGTAATAAGGCGACAATGCCACCACCGACACCACTTTTTCCGGGGAGTCCGACTTCAAAAGCGAATTCGCCTGCTTCATCATAAAAACCACAGGTTAGCATGATGGCATTAATACGTTTTATGATGGATTCCGTTAGTTGGGCTTTTTGCAATAAACTTGTTCCTTTATTGGCAAACAAATAAAAAGCTTTGGTTAATTGTTTACACGACATTTCGATGGAACACTGGTGAAAGTAAAAATCCAAAACAGCATCTACACTATTTTCCAGATTATTAAAGGATTTTAAAAGATTGGCCGCAGCATAATTTTTAAATCCTGTTATTTTTTCAGAATGTGCCACTTCCAAATTAAAGTCTATGGAATCGTCACCCACTAAATCCCGCACATACTTTAAAAAATCCTGTTTCGGATTTTTTAAATTTGAAATCAAAATATCCGCAATCACAATCGCTCCAGAATTAATCAAAGGATTTCTAGGAATGCCATTTTCAATTTCCAATAATGCCAAATGATTGAATGGATTTCCCGAAGGTTCTACACCAATACGATTTATAATGTCATTTCCAACCAAAGAAGCGGCTTGCGAAAGTGCCAATACTTTGGAGATACTTTGTATGGAAAACCGTGTTTCGAAATCGCCCACACCATAACTATTGCCATCCAAAGTTCTTAAATGAATGCCGAAGTTATTTCTATCAACGTCCGCCAATTCTGGAATGTATGATGCTACCGTTCCCTTATCCTCAACAGCCGTAACTTGTTGATATATGGTATTTAAAATAGCTTGATAATCTTGGCGCATTAGATGTTATAAAAAGGCAATTTTACGATGGTTGCAGGAATATTATTTTTACGGATTTGAATATAAATGGTACTTTCAATTTCTGAAAAAGCAGTCGGCACATAACCCAAACCGATGCCTTTATTAAAGGTCGGCGACATCGTGCCAGAAGTCACCACACCAATTTTGTTATTATGTCTATCAACAATATCATAACCATGGCGGGGAACGCCACGTTCATCCAATTCGAATGCGACTAATTTACGTTTGGGGCCTTGTTCTTTTTCCGCTTTTAATGCTGCGGCATTGGTAAACTCTTTGTTGAATTTGGTAATCCAACCCAAACCAGCTTCAATCGGCGAGGTGGTGTCGTCAATATCATTACCATAAAGGCAATAACCCATTTCCAAACGCAAGGTATCACGAGCAGCTAAACCGATTGGCTTGATGCCATAATCCGAACCCGCTTCAAAAACCCTATCCCAAATTTGTTTCACTTCGCTGTTTTTGCAATATATCTCAAAACCGCCACTGCCGGTATAACCAGTTGCCGAAATAATCACATACTCAATCCCTGCAAAATCCGCCACCACAAAATTGTAAAAGTCGATGCTGGATAAATCGTAACTAGATAAACTCTGCATGGCTTCCACGGCTTTCGGCCCTTGAATGGCCAATAACGAATAATCCTCACTCACATCGCGCATCGTGGCGCCCACATCATTTTTAGATTGTATCCAATTCCAATCTTTTTCAATATTGCTGGCGTTTACTACCAATAAATAGGTGGTTTCTTTTAATTTATAAACAATTAAATCGTCCACAATACCACCAGTGTCATTGGGCATGCAGCTGTATTGCGCTTTGCCAATGATTAATTTGGATGCATCATTCGTGGTTACTTTTTGTATCAATGCCAACGCGTGTTCGCCCTCAATTAAAAACTCACCCATGTGCGAGACATCAAATACGCCAACGGCATTTCTAACGGTTTCGTGTTCGGTATTCACGCCTTCATATTGTACCGGCATATTAAAGCCCGCAAAAGGTACCATTTTAGCACCAAGGGCTTCGTGAGTTTCTGTTAAAGGGGTATTTTTCATTGAAATTGATATGTTTTTTTAAAAAAACAAAAGTATTGAAATTATATGGAATATATGATTTGGTGATTATATGATTGTTTGATTTGAAGATGATTTGATTTGGAGATTTAAGGACGTTTTAAGGTTCCTAATATTTTTCCGAGGAGTTTCAGGATACTTAGTAACTTTTCACTAAATGCTATATCGTAAGGATAGTTTTTTGCTTCTTTCCATAATTCCAACCAATATTAAATGATTGCTCGATTTTATAATTATTCAATTTGAAGATTATATGATTAAACCAATCCATTTCAAATTGAATAATAATTAACTCATCAGCAAATCTTCAAATCAACAAATCAACGAATTAACGAATCAAAAGACCATCTCCCGCCACCTTTAATAATCAAAAACACACTTCCCAAAAGCATCGCCCAGTCAGTTCGGCTGCCGTGTAAGAGTTCCCAAAAGCCTTCATTGATAAAAACTTCAGATTTGGTAGTCGCTATGGCAACCAACATGATAATAAGTGTTGGAATACTTGCCAATCTGGTGAGCAAACCAAGTAGAATGAGTATGCCACAAATAATCTCGAAAGAGCCGACAAATGCACCAAGAAATTCTGGGGAAGGCAAACCGATTTTCTCAAACCTTCCCGCACCACGAATAGCAGGAAACAGAAATTTTTGAATGCCTTCTGAAAGAAATACAGCACCAACCATCAAACGAATTAAGATGGTGGTTTTTGAATGATCGGTATGTATTATTTTTTTGAACATTTACACCACAGTAATTTTTTTAAACCTACAAAATACAAAATTTTGAATGGTGTTAAATTGTGTTTTGTGGTCTAACGTGATGCATTTTATTTTTTCAAAAACACTTTTTAGTCTTTCGGTCATGGAGTTTTCAGAATATTGCTTTATTTCGATACCGCTACATTTAGTGGGACCTTGTTTCGAAAACGTGCCGATGACCAAAACACCTGTTGGTTTTATATGTTGTTGCGCGGTTTTAATGTAATTTGAAATATCCTGTTCATCTGTCAAGAAATGAAAAGCGGCGCGGTCGTGCCAAAAATCATACTGTTCGTTGGGTTGAAATTTGGCGGCATCTGCAACAATCCACTTTACGTTTTTTGCTCGGTTGCCTAGTCGGGTTTTGGCACGTTCAATAGCGGCTTCCGATATATCAAGCACACTAATATCCGTATAACCTTTATCAAGTAAATGATCTACAAAAAAACTATCGCCACCGCCAATGTCAATAATTTTTGCGGTTGTTGGCAACTCAAATTGTTTGATAAAATCTAGGGACGTTTCGGGTGTTGGCTCGTACCAACTCACTTCACTTAATGCTTTGGTTTGGTAAATGGTTTCCCAATGTTTTTTTCTATCGAAATGTTCCATGATTGATTTATAAGTTGGTTGTTGTCATTTTCGTGTCGCAGTCTTGATTACAAACCTAGCAAAGGTTTCAAATAGCCTAATGAAAAAATAAAAGGATATTATTGTCACACACCAAATAGTTGATTTTAATAATATCAATAAAGTCATCGGATAAGATTTTATAAAAAACATCGGTTCAACTGTCTTTGGTGTAGGAATGAATTTATAAACTAAAATTAATCCGATTGTCGCTATGAAAATGAAAGTTGAAGTTTTAAATAAGTCTATCAAAACGTGTAGTAAAGTTTTCGAATTGTCTTTTTCATATTCTGTCTTATAAAGCTCTTTGGAAAAAGAGGAAGTTGCAATAATTGAAAGAGCTGTTATTGTAAAACCAATAGTAATTGATAAAAAAGTAGCAGCCGTGTCAAACGCATTAGAATTATCAAAATTCCATAATGTTGAAAACAGCACAACTGCCAACAAAAACAGAATTACAGCTATTATTAATTTAATGATTTTCATTTTGGATTTTTGCAATTAGTTTATTAAAAACATCATCTGGTAAAAACATTTCGTTTTCGTCTACGGATGATTTGAATTCTATTTTTCTTGAAAAGCCGTCCGCATTAAATAACATACCTAAATTATTTTCATCTCTGCCTGAAATTACTACTCCGTTAAAATTATTTCTATTTTTAAAAATGCTTTTAATTTTATCAATTAAGCTGTTTCCCACAAGTTTGTCTTGGTAGTGAAAATGTAATTGTGCAGATGTTGCTTCATATCCATTAATTTCTTCGGTAAGTTTTTCTGTAAGGACTCCTGATTGACTAAATAGATTTGGAACAGCTGAAAGTCTTATGTCGTCTAATCTTTTTAATGTTTCAATAAACCTTTGTTCGTTATAAACGTCCTTTGAAACAAGTTTAGAGTTTTTCTCAAGTTTGGTTCTAAAAAAGTCGAGTAGTGAGTTTCTTTTTCTAGAGTTACTAAGCCATAAAAAACCAGTAGTAAAGTCAATTAAACCAAATGTTTCTCTTGGTTCTGCTTGATTTGGCAGTCTTGGATTTGGTAAAGTTTGGTTTGTATCTACATCATATACATTTGGGTTTCTTGGCATTGCAGAGCCATCACCAAATGTGATTTTTAGATAATTATCCTGATAAACATATTTGTAAATATGAATACGTTTATTTTCAGTTATTGAATAGGTATTTTCTGGAATTTGTTTCTTGAAGTCGTCAATATTTATAGAATTGTCATTCACTGAAAGAAAAGTTCCGCTAAATACGATATTCTTAGTGTTGCTTTCCATTAGTTCATTTATCCATTTTTTTTGAAATCATTCTATAATAGCCATAACTTTTAAAGATATGATATTAACGAAGTTAGTTGTTTTTCTGATAAATCAAGTAAAAAACCTTAATCCTTTCTCACAGAAAACCTATAAACCGTTCTAGATTTATAAGGCTTGTTTGGTGTTAATACGGTAGAAGGGAAGCTTGCTTGGTTTGGGCTATCAGGAAAATGTTGGGTTTCTAGCGCAAAGCTTGATCTGGAATTTTCTGGCATCGTACCAGTTTCCTTAAATTGATTCCAAGACCTGCTATTTCCTGAATAAAACTGTAAACCCGGCTCATCGGTAATGACTTCCATCATGCGGCCGCTTTCGGGTGAATATGCTGTGGCTGCGATTTTAGTTTTAGCATCCAAGACATAATTATGGTCGTAACCTCTAAACGCAACCTCTTCAAACATACTGCCAATGCGCTCTCCAATGGCGTGAGGCGTGGTAAAATCAAACGGTGTATTTTTTACTGACTTTATATCGCCCGTTGGGATGCTGGTTTTGTCAACAGGTGTGTAGTTGTTGGCATTAATGGTTAACAAATGGTCTTGTATAAAACCTTTTCCGGTACCATTCAAATTAAAATAGGCGTGGTTGGTAATATTGAAAACTGTTTTTTTATCAGTAGTTGCTAAATAATCGATGATGATTTCGTTATCGTTGGTCCATGTATAGGTAACGGATACATTTACTGTTCCCGGAAAACCAGCTTCCATATCTGGACTCAAATAGCTAAAAGTGACCGCTTGTTGATTCTTTTTGGTGCTTATTTTAGAATCCCACACTTGCGCGAACCAGCCTGCAGGACCACCATGCAAGGTGTTTGGATTGTTATTAATTGGTAGACTGTATTCGGTGCCATCCAAGCTGAATTTACCATTGGCAATGCGGTTGGCAAAGCGCCCTACGGTAGCACCGCCAAAAGCATCACCTTTTACAATGGTTTCTAATGTTTCGCCGCCTGTGGTGATGTTATCAATTTTGCCGTTTTTATCTGGGACATCAATTCTAACAATTCTTGCGCCGTAATTGGTCAGTTTTAATATGTGCCCCGATTTGTTTTTTAGGGTAAACAAGCTAACATCTTTGTCATTATGTTTTCCTAAAACCTCATGGGTGGTTTGTGCTATAAGGATGTTGGAGATTAAAAAAGTGAGGAGAATAAATTTAGTCTTCATATGCTAATTAGTTTGGTACGTTGGTATCTGTTTTTACTTGATGTCAGTTCGAGTGTCCCGATAGCCATCGGGATTAAACCTTTTTAGGTTTGAAATTAGTATCGAGAACCGATTCTAGTTAAGATTGTATTTGTTCTCGATACAAAAATCTGAAAAAGAATTTCACTCGAACTGACAAACTAACTATAAACATGCTTTACAACTAAATGTCACTTCGAGTGTCCCGATAGCTATCGGGATTCGAAGCATGAGAAAATTGTATCGAGAAGCTATATAACTACGGTTCTCGATACAAAATACCTCGTTCCTCGCTATTTCACTCGAACTGACAATAAATAACGTTATAAGTTTGAAAATGCGCAACGAGTTTAACAAATAAGTTAAATATCCGCACTATTGCTTTTAATAACCTCACCAAACCAAATTGCGGATTTTTTAGGCGTACGCTTTAAAGTATTGAAATCTACATAATGCAACCCGAAACGTTTATCATAACCAGATGCCCACTCAAAATTATCCATAAATGACCAAGCAAAATAGCCTTTGAGTTTCACCCCTTCATCAATCGCTTCTTGGCAGGCTTGTAAATAACCTTTATAAAAATCCAATCTTTCTTGATCGTTTACTTGTCCGTTGACAAGTTCATCATTATAAGCACAGCCATTTTCGGTAATATAAATATCTGGTTTGTTGTATCGTGCGTCAATCCATGCCAACAATTTTTTACAGCCCCAAGGCACAACCGCCCAGTTCATTGAGGTGAGTTTCCAGTTGTCGTCTAAGGATAAATCCACATGTTGGTCTTCTGAAATACCGCCATTGCCATACACACTTTGTTCTTTTTTTGTGCCGTCATTATGAGCGGCGTACATAGTGGTGTAATGGTTTAATCCGAAGAAATCGGAAGTTCCTTTAATCATTTCTTTTTCTTCAGAAGAAAATTTTGGAAGTCGGTTGCCCAAACGTTCCCTCATGGTTTTTGGATAATTTCCTTTATAAATAGGGTCCGCAAACCAAGCCAAGAAAAATTCAAGCGCTCTTTCGGCAGCTTCTTTATCTTCTTTACTATCCGTTAACGGCTCTCTCCAATCACAATTATTAGTTATGCCGATTTTCCCTTTTTGATGGCTGTATTTATTTCTGTAAATGTGAACAGCTTTTGCATGCGCCAAAATAAAATGATGCCCTGCTAAATAAGGTTCGGACGTTGAAATCCTTCCCGGAGCAAAAACCCCCTGACCGTAGCCTAAAATGGAAGCGACCCAAGGTTCGTTAAGGGTAATCCAGTTTTTCACACGGTCGCCAAAACGCTCAAAGCACAAATCGGCATACGCCGCGAAATAATCGGGCAGGGAAGTTCCCAACCAACCATCATTTTCGAGTTGCAATGCCAGAGGTAAATCCCAATGGTATAAAGTCACCCAAGGCACAATATCCGCTTTTAATAATTCATCAATTAAATCGGAATAAAATTGAATACCTGCTTCATTAATTTGGTCTTTCCCAGTCGGCATTACTCGTGCCCAAGCTATTGAAAACCGATAGGCTTTTACGCCCATGTTTTTCATGAGTTGGATATCTTCCTTAAATGTATGATAGTGGTCGCAGGCGATCTCACCTGTTTCATTATTATGTACTTTCCCCGGAATACTGGAAAAGGCGTCCCAAATAGACGGACCTTTGCCATGCAATTTGGCGGCACCTTCAATTTGGTAAGACGACGTTGCCGTACCCCATATAAAATCATTTGGAAATGTTTTCATCTGCATCTTTATAAATTATTCTACGGATTGTGCCAATCGTTTGGCATTTAAATCACTTGTAATGATGTCCATTTTTGTTTTATCAAGAGGATATAACAACATGATACCAGCGGCGACAAAAGCAATGATGGCAGGAATCCAACTCATAAGCATGACCATACCTGGAAACGCGCCTTTGATGGCGACGGCATCCTGACCATCATAAAAATAAGCACCCAAAACCAAACCAATGATGGCTCCCGCAATACCTCCGCCAAATTTGGTAGCAAAGGAACCTGCTGAATAAATAAGTCCGGTGGCTCTTCGGCCATTTTTCCATTCTGAAAAATCGGCTGCATCACCTAACATGACGAAGAATAAGGTCGGTAATATAGCGGCGGCAAATTCAGATATAGTTCCAATAATAAATATGGCAGCGACATCATCAGGTTTACAAAAGACCAACAAGGCATTTACGGCACCCGAAAAAATAAGTGCATAAATAAGTAAGTTACGTTTTCCGAATTTTCTACTTAATTGAGCGGTGAAAAAAGCGCCTAAAATCGAGGCTATCATTAAACCGACTAAATAGGAAGCGGATAATAATTGATCATTTAAATAGTGGGTAAAATAGATGACGACAATGCCTTGTTTGATAGAATTATAGACGTTGAATAGAAGGCCTATCAACAATAAAATAATCCAAGGTTTGTTTTTTATTAAATCTTTGAAATCTTGTAGTAAATCTGTTTTTTGGTCTTTAGGAGGTCGCACACGTTCTTTTGTGGAATAAAATGTGACCAGCATTAATAGAGCTAGTATGGCGGACATCACATACATGGATTTGCTATACCCTTGTTTTTGGTTTATGATGGATATATCTTCAGCTTTTAGATTTTTTTCACCCATAACAGTAAAGGAATAGGTGCTGCCTTTTTCCATTTCGAAACTTTTGCCATTCGTGGCTTCAGTATCTTCATTTTGCATGCTCGCATCGTTCCATGCAAATAAAGCAATACCATTTTCTGTCTTTATATTAACGTGTTCAATATTATCAGAAGCCGTTACATTCACGGCATACTTATCGTCATCTAATTTAGAAATATCAATCTTTGGATTGACATTGCCATAATACGCCACCAAAAATAGTAACGCTCCTTGCACCAACATCCCACCAGCAAATGCCCCTACCATTCTAAAGGAGCCAATTGTGGTTCGTTCTTTATCATCACCTGTCATCACAGCCATTAAGGCACCATAAGGAATATTATTGGCTGTATAAATTAATGTGAATAATATATAGGTGACATAGGCATAAACAATTTTTCCGTTAGTGCCTAGCTCCGGACTTGTAAATAGCAGTGAAAGAATCACGCCTAAAGGAATTGCGGTCCATAAAATCCACGGGCGGAATTTACCATATTTAGAATTGGTACGATCTCCAATAATACCCATTACTACATCACTGATGCCATCACTAAATCTAGCCACCAGCATTAAAACGCCTACGGTAACAGGACTTAATCCAAATACATCCGTATAGAAAATAAATAAAAAAGTGGATACACCTCGCCATGCGATGTTTGCTGCGCCATCACCAAGCGCATAGCCAATTTTCTCTTTTAGTGAAATTTTATTAGTTAAATCCATTTGGTAAGTTGGGTTTTAATTTCTGCCGAACGAAGTTAACAGAAATTTTAACATAATCAAGCAATATTGATTTCCGTGGGAAAAATTTTGTTATGGAATTGCTAAAGGAATGTGTTTTCACTCTAACTCACATAACTCTTAATGAAATAACTTATAGGGTCAATTATTTTCTTAAAAGAGCTAATTCAGACTATATACTAAAGTTAAATTTATAATAACAAAAATGTATTAAATCTAAAACAACTAAAACACTAATTTAATTCT
>Ga0307414_10001949_pt1 | contig 10681 bp, 11 predicted proteins | sample DK1Ometagenome_FD_203804 | JGI IMG/M metagenome (GOLD analysis project Ga0307414, IMG submission 203804) | Maize rhizosphere microbial communities from greenhouse at UC Davis, California, United States - DK15-O-3 | ecosystem: Host-associated > Plants > Roots > Rhizosphere > Soil | place: USA...
CTTCCGCGGCCTGCATCTCGGCCGATGCGGGAGCGGAATCGACGGTGTTTGCTGCGGCTGCCGGTTGTTCCGGCGTTGTCGCCCGGGGTGCGGGTTCCGGGTCGGGTTGGCGGCTGCAAGAGCATCCACCCATCAGCAATGCCACCACCATCAGCATCATTCCACGCATTGTCATCCCCGTCCCACGTTCCGTGGCTGCCAGTTTATACCCCGGGATAGCGGCTTTCCGCTCCGCAGTGTAATGCCACCCACGGCCGTGGCGGTTCGCCGTCCATGAAGCGCATCGCGCTGATATGAAGGTATCCAGCACGCAAGGATCGTGGCGCTTACCGGTGATTTCGCACAATCACCGGTACAGGGTGTACGGGTCCTTGCCGGCCAGTTGCGCGGGTCGGGCGATGCCCAGCGCCTTGAAGTCCTCGACCATCGCCGGACCGATGTTGGGGAGTTGGCGCAATTCGATGGCGTCCGCGGCGACAAGCGCTTTCATCACGGCTCCCTTCCGGCGTCAACGGTCCGTATCTCATGGTGGCGGCAAGGATAGTCGAGCCGGGCGTGGCCGGATCAGGCGATGCTGTTGCGCTGCTTCAGTGCCTTGATGAATTCGCCCATGTGCGGGCGCAATGGTGCGAACAGGTCGTCGGCATCCTTGCGGTGCGCAAGCATCAGGCCACCCAGCAGCTTGGTGCCCACGGTCAGTGCGGCGCGTTCGTCGCCGTTGAAACCGCGCTGCCGCTGCATCGCTTCCAGGATCCGCATCCAGTCGTCGTGGCAGGCGTGCTCGAACTCGATGGTGCAGCGGCCCTGGCAGGGCAGGCCGTCGCCTTCTATGGGGGTGACGGTGATGCGGTAGCGGTGGGAGTTGCTGGCCATGGCGACGGACTCGGCAATGCGGGGTCCAGACAAGATAGGTCCGCGTTGGCGGTGCAACGAGCCCTGCGTCCGCGATGGACTGTTCCACCCGATCTTCCTGTGGTCAGGGTAGGTGCGACTTCAACAATGGCAGCGGGTCGCGGGCACCGTCCTTCCCGTAAATGCCGTAATGCAGGTGCGGTGGCGTACCCCGGGCATTGCCGGTGGTACCCACGGAGCCCAATGGACTGCCCGCCAGGACCAGGTCGCCGGTTTCCAGCCCGGGGGCCCAGTCATCCAGGTGCGCGTAGTAATGCCGCTCGCGGCCGGGGCCCAGCACCCACACCTGCCTGCCGCCGAGTCCGCCTTCGCGTATCGACACCACCAGGCCACGCGTGGTGCTGAGCACGGCCGTACCGCGCCTGGCGAAGATGTCCACGCCGGCATGGGTGCGATCGCTGCCACGCGGCGCGCCGAAGGTATCGGCGATGCGCGAAGCGCGCACGCCTTCGACCGGGACCGGCAACGCGGTGGGCGGCGGCATCCGCGACAGTTCCCACAACGCGCGCGGCCGGGCCATGAACGGTTGCTGCCACGACCAGGCCGCTGCCCAGGCCGCGAGCAGCAGCAGGAAGCCCCAGGAGATGAGCTTCCTCGCTGTTCTTGCAAGATCACGGCGGGGTGGGGCGGGCGCAGCCATGATCGCGTTTCAGAGTTGCCTGACCTGCTGTTCCAGCCTCGACTTCAATGCGTCGTCCAGTTTCAACTGGCGCGCCAGCTCATCCAGGTAAGCGCGTTCCATGAAGTTCTGCTCGTCGGCCGCCATCAGGCTGGCCAGGTACATCTCCGAGGCGATTTCAGGAGTACTGGCGGCACTCGCGACTTCGGCCGGGTCAAGCGGTTTTTCCAGTTCCGCATGCAGCCACTGCTGCAGTCCGGCGTCCTGGTTGACGCGGGTGAACTCGCCCTCGATCACCGCGCGTTCGCGCGCATCGATGTGTCCATCCGCCTTGGCGGCGGCGACCAGCGCCTTGAGGATGGCCTGGCTGTGCAGTTCGGCCTGCGGTGGTGGCAGGCGGTCCACGGTCTGCGGTTCCGCCGATGCGTCCGCGCCGCCCTGTTGCTGCCTGTAGTCGCCATAGGCCTTGTAGGCCATCACGCCGATCGCGGCCAGGCCGCCATAGGTGGCCAGCTTGCGCGTGGTCTTGTTCTTGCCCAGCAGCAGGCCCAACGCGCCGCCGGTCAGCGCACCCTTGCCGAAATCGGCATTGAGCAGGCCGCCCAGGCCGCCTTGCGATGATGTGGAATTGGATGCGTTGTCGTTGCCGCCACCCTGCGCGGACTTGAGCAAGTGGTCGAGAAAGCCCTGGATCTGCATGCGGCGTGTCCCTGAGTCGTGGAGTTGACCTCTATACCTGTGGCCTCGTTCGCCTATCGTCAACCATGACCAATGCCACGGACGCCACCGGGAGCCACCGGGATTTCCGGGATCCAGAAACGACTCGGGACGGCATTGCCGTCCCGAGCAGGTATTGCATGACGCGTCGCGATCAGGCGGCGGCGTCCTTCAGCTTCTTCAGCGGACGGACCTTGACCTTCACCGAAGCCGGCTTCGCAGCGAACCACTGCTCTTCCTTGGTGAACGGGTTGATGCCCTTGCGCTTCGGCTTGGCCGGCACGCTGACGGCGCTGATCTTCAGCAGGCCGGGCAGGGTGAAGGAACCAGCGCCCTTCTTGCTGACGGAACCATGCACGGCGCCTTCCAGCGCGGCCAGCACGGCACGGACGTCCTTCGCGGCCACGGCGGTGGCTTCGGCGATGTGGGCGACCAGGCCGGACTTGCTCAGTGCTTCCTTGATGGGCTTGGGTGCTGCCGGTTTGGCGGCGGCGGCTTTCTTCGGGGCGGCCTTCTTGGGCGCGGCTTTCTTCTTGCTCGTTGCCATAAATGTCCTGTTTTACAGTCAATGGTGGGAAATCGGGCCGACCACGTCGGCATGCGCAATGTAGGGCAATTACCCGGCTACGCCAATACCAAATGCAGGGGAAAAGCGGTTTTCCATGTATTTTTCTTCGATCAACTGATAACCGGCCGGACCGGGTGGCGGGTTTCGCTCTGCGAATGATGCGTGTGCGGATGCAGCATGCGCGTCCGGGCGGTGCCGGGGTTTCACCAGCGCACGCGAGTGCAACGCCGCTTCAGCCGCTGGAGCAGTTGGGCAGATAGCGCTTCAGGTCAGGATCGCCGGCGGTCGTGCACTGCCAGCGCACCTGGTAAGTACCGGGGTCGGCCTGGGGAACCAGCTGCAGCAGGGCGCCATCGGCGAAGTTGTTGTCGAAGCTGACGGTGATGGTTCCGTGTTCGCCGACCGTGATGTCGCGTATCGCGCCGCCAGCCTTGTCGTTGTTCTCCGGCAGGCCTGCTTCCGAGGCTTTCGCGGGCCATTTGCCATTGGCCATGAACGACTCCGTCAACGCCACCTTGTACACCAGCATCTGGGAAACCGCTTCGGCGGCCATGCGGCGCTTGTTCTGGTCGGCGGCCTGCGCATCGAAAGCCTGCCGGGCCTTGTCGATGCTCTGCTGGACCGATGCCTCCACGCCGTCGGTGATGTTCCTTGCCTGGTCCGCTGCCCTGGAAAGGTCGAGGGAAGTCGCTTCAGCGCGCCTGGCTTCGCGTGGCTGGACGAGGAAATGGTCGTACAGGAACAGGGCAAGGCCTACACCGAGCAGCGTGCCGAGCAGGGAGATCGCCAACTGCTTCATGCGCGGCCTTCGGAGCGGGACAGGGCTTCACGCTATCAGGAATCGGGTTGCTGGTCGCCGGCTTCGCTGTCGATAAACCGCTGCGCTCCTGCACGGCATTGGTTGCCCATCGGAACGGAATAACGGAATAGTGGTTTCACGGATGGTCAGTCTTCTTCATGCCTGGGCTTGTAAGCCTCCACCAATCGCTGCTGCAGATTGCCGGGTACCGGCTCGTAATGGCTGAAATCCAGTCGATAGCGGCCTTTCCCCGCGGTCACCGACTTCAACTCCGCCGCATAGCCTTCCAGTTCCGACAGCGGTACCTGCGCCTTGACCACGATCTCGCCACCGCGCACCGAATCCGTACCCAGGATCCGCGCCCGCTTGCTTGCCAACCCGCCGCTGATATCGCCCATGTGCTGCTCCGGTGCATTCACCTCCAGGTCCACGATCGGCTCCAGCACCTGCGGCTTGGCCAGGCCGATCGCATCCAGGAATGCCTTCTTGCCCGCCGCCACGAACGCCACTTCCTTGCTGTCCACCGCATGGTGCTTGCCGTCGTACACGGTCACCCGCACGTCCTGGATCGGATAACCGGCGATCGCGCCGCCCTGCAACACCTGGCGCACGCCTTTCTCCACCGCCGGCAGGAATTGCCCCGGGATGGTCCCGCCCTTCACCGCATCGACGAACTCGAAGCCGGTCCCGCGCGGCAATGGCTCGATGCGCAGGAACACCTCGCCGAACTGACCCGCGCCGCCGGTCTGTTTCTTGTGCCGGGCATGGCCTTCGGAACTGGCACTGATGGTTTCCCGATAGGCGATGCGCGGCGGTCGCGAGGTCACCTCCACGCCGTAACGATCCTTCAGCCGGTCCAGGTTCACCCGCAGATGCAGGTCGGACAGGCCGCGGATCACGGTCTCGTTGGTTTCTGATTCGCGTTCCACATGGAAGCAGGGGTCCTCCTCGGCCAGGCGATGCAGCGCGGTCGCCAGTTTCTGCTCCTGGCCCTTGCGCGCGGCGTCGATGGCCAGGCCGAACATCGGCCTGGGGAAGGCGAGCGGGGCCAGGCGGATCTGGTCCTGGTCATGGCTGTCGTGCAGGATCGCGTCGAAGTGCAACTCGTCGATCTTGGCCACGGCGGCGATGTCGCCGGGGATCGCCTGCGCGATCTCGACGTGATCCTTGCCCTTGAGCTTGAACAGGTGCGCGACCTTGAAAGGCTTCTTGCCGTCGTCGACGAACAGCTGCGTGTCCTTCTTCACCGTGCCCTGGTAGACGCGGAAGACGCCGAGCTTGCCGACGAAAGGATCGTTGACGATCTTGAACACGTCGGCGATGACGTGCGCGTCCGGATCGGGTTTCGCCTCGATCGACGTAGCGTCGTCGCCGCTGCCCTTCAAGAACGGCGGCGGATTGGCCTCGCCCGGGTGCGGGAACAGGCGTTCGGCCACGTCCAGCAACTCGCGCACCCCGGCGCCGCTGCGCGCGGAGGCGAAGCACACCGGCACCAGGTGGCCTTCGCGCAGGCATTGCTCGAAGGCGTCGTGCAGTTCCTCGCCCTGCAGGCCGGATTCGCCGAGATCCAGGTAACGGTCCATCACGGTCTCGTTGATCTCGACTACCTGGTCGATGATCTTCTGGTGCCAGTCGGCGACGGGGCCCAGGTCGCTATGGCCCGTGGATTGCCAGAAGCAGTCGGCGACGCGCTTGCCGCCTTCGGCCGGCAGGTTGAGCGGCAGCACTTCGGGGCCGAAAGTGTCGCGCAGGTCGGCGAGCAACGGGCCGAGCTTGGCGCCGGGATGGTCGATCTTGTTGACCACGATCACCCGGCACAGGTTGCGCGCCCTGGCGTGCTCCATCATCCGCCGCGTGCCGTAATTGATTCCGGTGTCGGCATCGACCACGATCGCCAGGGTTTCCACCGCAGCCAGCGCGGACAGGGTGGGGCCGCGGAAATCCGGATAGCCGGGGGTGTCGATCAGGTTGACGTGGATGGGGGCTTGCCCATGGGGGGCGTGGTCGATGCTGGCGATCGCCGCGTCGATGGAATGGCCGCGGTCCTTTTCGATCGAGTCGAAATCGGACACGGTGCTGCCGCGCTCTATCGTGCCTGCCGTCTGCAGGGCGCCGCCGGCATGCAGCAGGGCTTCGAACAAGGTTGTTTTGCCGGCGCCGGGGTGGCCCGCGAGGGCCACGTTGCGAATTTCCTTTGTCGAATAAGGCATGAGGCCGTTCCTCCCATGGTGGGGTCGAAGGGCCGTCATGGCTGTCCGGGCCGTGCATCCCAGACCGATGGCGAGCGTGATGCCCGGCGGGCGGTCATGGCGGGCGGCCAGCATTGCGGCCGCCCGTGCAGCGGTCAAGCCGCACTGCGGTACGGGGCGTGAACAACACCGGGTGTAAGCTGCATTCCCCCCACTCGAGGAAAATGACATGGCCCTGAAACGATTCGCCGATGCGGTATGGAATGGCGACCTGCAGTCCGGCAAGGGCAACATGAGCACGCCGCAGAGCGGCCTGTTCGCGGCACAGAATTTTTCCTTCAAGACCCGCTTCGGCGACGAGAAGGGCACCAATCCCGAAGAACTGCTGGCGGCCGCGCATGCGGGCTGTTTCAGCATGGCGCTCTCCGCGGTGCTGGGCAAGGAAGGCTTCACCCCCGACAGCATCCAGACCCGCGCCGAAGTGTCGATGGAGCCGGGCATGGACCCGGGCCCGACCGTGACCGGGGTGAAGCTGGTCGTGTCGGCCAAGGTGCCGGGCATCGATGCGGCCAAGTTCGACGAGATCGCGCACGCGGCCAAGGCCGGTTGCGTAATTTCGCGCGCGCTCGCCGTGCCGGTGACCCTGGAAGCGACATTGGTCGAGTGACGCTGGTCGGGTAGATCGGGTTGCGCGCCTGCAACGCGCTGCTGGTCCATGGTGCCGGCGGCGGCGCCTGGGAATGGAATCTGTGGCGTGGCGTGCTCGAAGCGCACGCCATCACCGTGCATGCGCTGGAACTGCAGCCGGTAGCGGCGGGACTCGCTGCGACCACGCTGCAGGATTACCGGACCCAGGTGGATGCTGCGTTGCAGGCCTTGCCGCATCCGCGCGTGCTGATCGGCGCCAGTCTCGGCGGCTTGCTTGCGGCAATGTCCGCGGCAATGCCCGGGAACAAGGCAGATGCGCTGGTGCTGGTCAATCCCTTGCCGCCCGCGCCCTGGCACCGGCAATTGCCCCGACGAGATTGGGACGACGCCGTGGTGCCCTGGTGGCGCAATGCGCGCCTGGCATCCACGCGCGATGCCTTGCGCGATGCGGATGATGCAACGGCGGTTTTCGCTTTCCGTCATTGGCGTGATGAGTCCGGCAAGGTGTTGCGCGAGGCGTATGCCGGTATCGAAGTGGACAAGCCTGCCTGTCCCGCGTTGTTGATCGCATCGCTGCGGGACGCCGACGTTCCACCGGAAATAATTTTCGCGATGGCCGGGCAATGGCAGGCCGGTCGACTGGAAACGCTTGCATCCAGCCACGTCGGTCCTTTGCTGGGTGGTACGGCGCCGGAGGTCGCCCGGCAAGCTGTCGCATGGCTAAACCGGCGCCCGTAGCGGCGCTGAGTTCAGACTTGTTTAACCCGGGTGAACCGAGGATGCCCTGCGCCACTCCGGCGCTGGGAGCCACCTCTGATGAAACGCCTTTCCGCCAGCCTGCTCGTCGCCGGCCTCGCCTTCGCCGGTACCGCCGCGGCGCAATCCTCCGGCTACTATTCCGGGCAGCAGGACGGCAATTACGGTTCCAGCCAGGGCACGACCTACGATTACGCGCGCGTGTTGCGGGTCGATCCGGTGATTGGATCGAGTTATGGCGACGACAATCGCCTGACGCGCAATTCGCCGCGGTGCTACTACCGCCAGGCCGATGACGTATATGCCGGCAACGACGGTTACTACAACGACAACGATCGCTACCGCGATGACCGTTACCGGGACCGCGATGGTTATTACGGCAGCAATGACGGTTATCGCGGCAACCGTGGCAATGAAGCCAACCGCACCGTCGCCACGGTCATCGGCGGGATCGCGGGCGCGGTGCTGGGCAGCAAGATCGGCGATGGCAGCGGGCGTTATGTCGGCACGGCGGTCGGCTCGATGGTCGGCGGCATGGCCGGGCGTTCCATCTACGACAATTCGCAGCGCAACCGCCAGTTGGAAAGGCGCGGTACGGTGCGGGTCTGCGACCCGGTCCCGGTGACCAGTCGCGACGGCTATTACGATGATGATCGATACGACGATGAAGAGCAGCTTTCTGGTTACGACGTGACCTACGAATACGCCAACCGCACCTATCACACGCGTACCAACTACCATCCCGGCGATCGGATCCGGGTACGGGTGGATGTGCAGGCGGAATAAGGCGCATCGCGCCGGGGAATGAATCAGGGGCCGGATGACGGCCCCTGATTTTTTGCGGAACCGCGTTGCCACGACCTGGGTGCGCCCGCCACGCCGCCAGCGCCATGCGGGCTCGATTCCGCCAATCCCGCCGTTGAAAGGTTAAAGTCGTTGCCGGCACGAGGGGAGAGAAGGCATGCAGGACAGCGCGCTTATCCAGATCGGCTTGCCGATCGCGATCATGGTCATCATGTGCGGCATCGGCATGTCGCTGACGCCGACCGATTTCCGTCGTATCGGCGAACGGCCAAGGCCGGTGCTGGTCGGCCTGCTGGGCCATTACCTGTGGCTGCCATTGCTGGGGTTCGGCATTGCCTGGTTGTTCAAGCTGCGCCCGGAATACGCGGTCGGCCTGGTCCTGGTCTGTGCCTGCCCAAGCGGTACCTCGTCCAATGCGCTGACCTATCTAGCCCGCGGCAATGTCGCGCTGGCGGTCACCTTGACCCTGCTCAGCGGGCTGATCACTTTCGCCAGCGTCCCGCTGCTGGTGAACCTGGCGCTGCAGATATTCATGGGTGAAACCCGCGCCATCCAGCTGCCGCTTGCGACGACGATGCTGCACCTGGCGGGACTGGTCCTGCTGCCGATCTGCGTGGGCATGGCGCTGCGCCGTTTCATGCCGGGGTTGGCGAAGCGGGCCGAGCCCGTGGTCGGGGCGTTCGCACTGTTGCTGCTTGCCGTGCTGATCGCGGGCATCGTGATGCAGGAACGCGAACGGTTGCCGGCGATGCTGGCCGAACTCGGATTGCCGGTGCTGGTGTTGTGCTGCGCAGCCATCGGTGGGGGCCTGCTGCTGGCGCGCATGAGCGGGCTGGCCATGCGCGAGGCACTGACCATCGGGATGGAGGTCGGCGTGCAGAACGCGACGCTGGCGCTGCTGATCGCGTTCACGCTGCTCAAGTCGTCGCAGATCGCGATTCCCGGCGCGTTGTACGGCCTTCTGATGTATGCGCCGGCGCTGTTGCTGGTGGTCATCGGCAGGCGCGTTCTGCGCAATGTCGCGGTTGAACCACCGCGCGCAGATCAAGGCCTTTCCGGATAGCGGGGTGGACCGGCCCTGGTCGGGCAAGGTGCGAGCGATCTCCCGCGATTCCCGTTTGCCTTTGGGTTGAAGGGCTCGCGGCGGGGACGCAGCTCCCGCGCCGTGCTTGTCCGTGCGGCGGGTGCGGGGCATAGTCGCGTACCACTTTCTTCCGGGGTATCGCGCATGCGTCGTCTGGTCTTGGTTGCAGGACTCTGTTTCAGCACCGTCGCGTTCAGCACCGTCGCGTTCAGCACCGCCGCACTGGCGGAGCCAGTGCAGGTGCTGACCGCAGCGCGGATCCATACGTCCGACCCGCGGCAGCCGCTGGCCGAGGCGCTGGCGTGGGATGAAGGCGGACGGGTGCTGGCGGTGGGAAGCGCACAGGAAGTATTGGCGCGCTATCCGCAGGCCTCGCGCATCGATGCGGCTGGCAAGACCGTGATTCCCGGCCTGATCGACGCGCACGGGCACCTGATGGGATTGGGTTACGCCTTGATGCGCGCCGACCTGGTGGGCGCGCGCGACAAGGCCGAGGTCATCGCCCGCCTGCGCGATTACGAAAAGCAGCTGCCGGCCGGCGCATGGTTGCTGGGTGGGGGCTGGGACCAGAACGACTGGCCGGAGAAGACCTTTCCCACGGCGGCCGACCTGGATGCCGCGTTCCCGGAGCGCCCGGTGTGGTTGGACCGCATCGATGGCCATGCCGGTTGGGCCAACACGGCGGCGTTGCGCGCGGTGTCGGCAGCGACAGCCAAGCCACTGGCGGGCGACTGGCAGCCGGAAGGCGGGCACATCGCGCGCGACAATGGTGAGCCTACCGGCCTCTTCGTCGATGGAGCGATGGGACTGGTCAACGCGGTGGTGCCGGCGGCGGACGAGGCATCCCGCGAACAAGGGATGGCCAAGGCGCTGGCGATGGCGGTGCGCAATGGCCTCACCGGCGTGCACGACATGGGCGAGTCGCGCGAGGACCTGGCATTGCTGAAGCGTTTTGCCGACAGCGGCCGCCTGCCGTTGCGCGTGGATGCCTATGCCGATGGCGACAGCGGCGCATTGGCCGACCTGTGCGCGAACGGGCTGTATCGCCATGCCGGCGGCCGCTTGGAGATGCGCGGGGTCAAGCTGTACATGGATGGCGCACTGGGCAGCCGTGGCGCCGCGTTGCTGGCGGACTACAGCGACGATCATGGCAACCGTGGCTTGCTGATGACCGACCCGGCGGCATTCGAATCCGTCGTGCGCAAGGCGAAGGGTTGCGGGGTGCAGGTGGCCACGCATGCGATCGGCGATCGCGGTAATCGCCTCGTGCTGGACGCCTATGAGCGTGCGCTGGATGGCGAGGATGGCTTGCGTTGGCGCATCGAGCACGCGCAAGTCGTGTCCCTGCAGGACATCCCGCGCTTGCAGCCGATGGGCGTGATCGCCTCGATGCAGCCGACCCATGCGACTTCGGACATGCCGTGGGCCGAGGATCGCGTGGGCAAGCAGCGCATCGCCGGGGCCTATGCCTGGCGGCGCATGCTGGACAGTGGCGCGCGACTGGCATTGGGTTCGGATTTCCCGGTCGAATCGCCGGATCCGCGTCTGGGCCTGTATGCCGCGGTCACCCGCCAGGACCGCGATG
>Ga0307414_10001950_pt1 | contig 10672 bp, 5 predicted proteins | sample DK1Ometagenome_FD_203804 | JGI IMG/M metagenome (GOLD analysis project Ga0307414, IMG submission 203804) | Maize rhizosphere microbial communities from greenhouse at UC Davis, California, United States - DK15-O-3 | ecosystem: Host-associated > Plants > Roots > Rhizosphere > Soil | place: USA...
AAGCCGCGGACGCCGCGCTCGCAGAGGATCACCTGCCCGTTGCCCTCGGCGAGCACGTACTCGGCGCTGAGGAGCAGGTCGTTGATCGTGGCCGACATCCCGCGCTTGAGCAGCACCGGCTTGTTCATCCGCCCGACGGCGCGCAGCAGCGAGTAGTTCTGCATGTTCCGCGCACCGATCTGGATGCAGTCGGCGTACTCGGCGACGAGGTGGGCGCCCTCCTCGTCCATCGCCTCCGTGACGATCGCCAGCCCAGTCTCCCGCTTGGCGAGGGCGAGCAGCTCGAGCCCCTTCTTGCCCAGCCCCTGGAACGAGTACGGCGAGCTGCGCGGCTTGAACGCGCCGCCCCGGAGCGCGGTCGCGCCGCTCGCGCGGACGGCGCGCGCCGCGGTCACGATCTGCTGCTCGCTCTCCACCGAGCAGGGGCCGGCGATGACGACCACGTCCCGCCCGCCGACGACCACGCCGGGCGCGATCGTGACGACGGTGTCCTCCGCCCGCCACTCCCGCGACACCTGCTTGTAGGGCTTCGAGACGTAGAGCACCTGGGCGACGCCGGGCAGCCCCTGGATATGCGAGCCGTCCACCTGGCCGTCGTTGCCGATCAGGCCCACGGCGGTGCGCTGCTGGCCGGGCATCGGCAGCGGCTGGAAACCCATCCGCTCGATCGCCCGGCAGACGCCCTGCACGTCCGCCTCGGTGGCGTCGCGCTCCATCACGACCAGCATCGTGCGTCCTCGATCTCGGTTGACCAGCCGTCGCTCGCCACGACGACCTCGCCGTGGTAGCGCACGGCGACGATCCCGCGCACGTCCACCCGCTCGACCGGCGGGTAGAGGTGCGTGAGGACGAGCGTCCGCGGGCGAGCGATCGCGGCCAGCATCCCGCACTCCTCGGGCGTGAGGTGCACCGGCACCGCCATCGCCGCCGGCAGCGAGCACTCGCACAGCAGGACGTCGCACGCCGACGCCCATTCGGCGAGCGGTGGGTGGTACGCCGTGTCGCCAGTATACACCACGCGGCGCCCGCCGTACTCGACGGAATATGCCACGCTCTCGTCCGTGTGGGGAACCTTGAGCGCCGAGAGGCGCACCTCGGGCGCGAGGTCGACCCCCTCGCCGGGCAGCAGCTCCACGATCTCCACCGGATAGCCGGGCGTCTCGAGCTCCTTCCAGAGGGCGGCCGCCATCCGCGCGACGAGCGCCGCCGTGCCGGGCGGGCCGAGCAGCGTCACCTTGGCGGCGCGGGGCGGCAGCTGCCCGTGCCGCCAGGCGACCATCAGCGTCGCGAGGTCGCTCGTGTGGTCGGCGTGGAAGTGCGTGAGCGCGACGTGCGTGATCTCCGCCCACGGCAGCCCGAGCGCGGCCATGCGGTGCACGACGCCGCTGCCGCAGTCGAGCAGCAGCCGGACCCCCCCCGCCTCGATCAGGTGCCCGGCGTTGACCCGAGCCGCCGACGGGGCGGCGGTTCCGGTGCCGATCGTGGTCAGTCGCATACTACGGAAAAAACGGGAGCGGAGAGCGGGGAGTGGCGATGGTATTCAATCTACTCCCCACTCCCTACTCCCGATTCCCCGCTCTCACCGTCCCCGAAAGACGACCTTTCGCACCTGCGAGGCGCCATCGGCCTGGAGGCGGAGAAGGTAGACGCCGGCGGGGACGACGCGGCCGTCGTCGGCGGTGCCGTCCCACGTCAGCGCTGCAGCGCAGCCGGCATTGGCGCCGCCCGGCGCGCGCCCGTACCGATCGGCCGGGAGCACTCCGGAGAGGGCGGAGGAGGGAAGCAGAACGCGTACGCGGTCGCCGCGCAGCGTGTAGACCTCGAGCCGTACCGGGCTCGGGCGGCCGAGGTCGAACCAGATGCAGGTGGCGGGCGCGCCGGCGGCGAGCGCCGCCGTGGCCGCCGCGGTCCCGGTGCCCGGAAACGGGTTCGGGAAGTTCTGATAGAGCAGCGTCGCGATTGGCGTCTGCGGCGCGGCGCGCCCCGTGGCGGCGAGGAGGGCGACGCCAGCGGCGGCGAGGAGCAGCACAGTGCCGCGCCGCGCCGCCGCGATCGCCAAGGTGCGCGTTCGCAGGCTCAGGCGCCGATGCCGGCCGGCTCGCCGAACGGCTGCGGCGGCGCGGGGGCGGGCCCCGGCGACGGGGCACCGGCGCCCGCCGCGGATGGCTCGACCTGCACCGCCAGGCCGGCGATCGCCTCCTCGACCGCGGCCCCGCGCATCCGCACGCTGACGAGCGACGAGACGCCGGGCTCCTGCATCGTCACGCCGTAGACCGCGTCGGCGGCCTCGGTCGTGGTGCGCGGGTTGTGCGTGATGACGATGAACTGCGTCTGCGTCTTGAACTGGTTGAGCATCCGCACGTAGCGCCCGACGTTCTGGTCGTCCAGCGGCGCGTCCACCTCGTCGAGCAGGCAGAAGGGACTCGGCTTCGTGAGGAAGATGCCGAAGAGCAGCGAGAGCGCGACGAGGTTGCGCTCCCCACTCGACAGCAAGTTGATGCGCTGCGTGCGCTTGCCGCGCGGCGACGCGTGCACCTCGATGTCGCAGTCGAGCGGCGCCTCGACGTTCTCGAGCCGCAGGTCGCACTCGCCGCCGCCGAACAGCGTCATGAAGATCTGGCGGAAGTTCTCGCGCACCTGCGCGAACGTCGCCAGGAAGAGCTCGCGCGCCGTCGTGTCGATCTCGCGGATCGCCTGCTGCAGCGAGAGCTTCGCCTCGGCGAGGTCGGAGCGCTGGGTGGTGAGGAACTCGAGCCGCTTCAGCTCCTCCTCGTGCTCCTCGACGGCGAGGGGGTTCACGGGCCCCATCGCGTCGAGCTCCTTGCGCAGCTGGTCGGCCTCCTCGCGCAGCAGCGCGTCCTCGATCTCGAGCGGCACGAGCTCGGCGAGCAGCTGCTCCAGCGGCCGCCGCCACTCGGTCTCAAGCCGCTCGCGGATCGCCTGGCGCCGTCCCGACAGCTCGGTGTAGCGAAGCTCGGCCTGGTGCAGCTCCTCGCCCAGCGTGCCGGCGCTTCGCCGCGCCTCGCCGAGCGCGTGGTCGGCGGCGGCGAGCGCGTCGCCAGCCGCGTGCAGCGCCTGCTCGGCGTCGGCGAGGCGGCCCTCGGCGTCGGCGAGGGAGCCCTGCCGCGACTCGAGGTCCAACTGCCAGACGTTCATCTGGTCGGCGAGGACGTTGTCGTGCTGCGCGAGGGTGCTCAGCTCCTGGTGGAGCGAGGCGAGGCGCGCCGTGGCCTTCTCGGCCTCCTGCGCAAGCCGCCGCTCGCGGTCGGCGGCGACTTGGAGGCGCGCCTGCGCCTGCGCCTGCTCGACCTGGCAGACCGTGCGGCGCTCGCGCACCGCCTCCTGCGCCTCCTCGGCACCCCGGAGCCGCGCCCGAGCCGCCGACGTCTCTCCGTCGCGCTCGGCGAGCGCGGCGAGCACGCCTTGCACCTGCCCGTCGAGGGCGGCGGCGCGCTGGACGAGCTCCTCGCGCCGCGCGGCGAGCTTCGCGGCCAGCGCCTGCGCCTGTTCCAGCTCGCGCTCGGCGCGCTGGCGCCGGCGCTCCAGCTCCCCGCGGTGCTCCTCGGCGCGCCGCGCGAGGCGCTGCGCCTCCGTGGACGCCTCGGCGACGCTGGACGCGTGCTCCTCGGCGGCGCGCAGGGCGGAGCGCGCCGCGTCCGCCACGGCCGACGCTTCGGCGCGCGCGCTCTCGCTGCGCGCCAGCTCCTTGCGGAGCGCCGAGAGCTCGGCGCGGCGCTGCAGCGGGCCGGGCCCGCCGCCGCTGCCCGGCAGGAAGAGCGCGCCGCGCGCGTCGAGGAACGCCGCGCCGTCGTCCACCGAGCGGGCGTGGCCGAGCAGGACGCGCACCCAGTCGCGGGCCGGCGCGGCCGCCTCGACGCGCGCGAGAATCGCGTCGTCGAGCGGCGGCCCGAGCGGGTCGCCGTCCGGGGTCAGCGCGTCGAGCGGGAGGAGGAGCAGCGGGCCGGCGTTGGCGTGGGCGTGCCAGCGGCGCACCGCGTCGGCGGCCTCAGCGTCGCGCACGAGGATCGCGTGCACGGTGTTGCCGAGGAAGCGCTCGACGGCGAGCGCCGAGGCGGCGTCGGCGGTGATGAAGTCGGAGAGCGGACCGACGATCGCGCCCTCGGGGAAGCGCTCGCGCTCCTTGAGCAGCCGCGCCGCCGCCGGCGCGAGGCCGACGCGCTCGCGCTCGAGCTGCTCGAGGGCGCTCACCTTGCCGCGCAGCGCGGTGTGGGTCTCGTCCACCCGGAACAGGGCGGTGCGCGCCTCGGCTTCGCGACCGCGCGCCGCGCCGGCCGCCGCGCGCGCCTCGTCCAGCGCCGCGGCGCTCTCGGCGACGTGCCGCCGCGCCGCCTGCAGCGCCTCGCCCGCCTCCGCCGCCTCGCGCAGCACGGCGCCATGCCCCTCGGCGATCTGCGCGCGATCCGCTTCGAGCGTCTCGGCGCGCTGCGCGACGTCGGCCAGCTCGCGGCCGGCGGCCTCGCGCTCCAGCTCGAGGCGCCTCAGCTGGTCGTGGAGCTCGCGCCCGCGGCGCTCGGCCTGCTCGACCGCGGCCCGTGCCGCGGCGACGGCCCGCCGCGCCTCCTCCTCGGCGGCAACGCGCTGCGCCAGCTCGTCGGCGGCGCGGCGCAGCTCGGCCTCGAGCTGCGCCCGCTCCTCGGCCGCGGCGGCGCGCTCGCTGCCGACGCGCACGCCGAGTTGCTCTCCCTCCTCCCGTTCCTGCTCGGCGCGTTGACGGCGCGACAGCGCGTTCCGCTGGCGCTCCTGCGCGACCGCCATCTCGCCCTGGAGCTGGAGGACGCTCTGCCGCTGCGAGGCGACGATGCGCGCCAGCTCGGAGCGCTGCGCCTCGGCGGCCGAGCGGCCCGCCATGGCGCCCTCACGCGCTCGCTCGGCGTCGGCCACCGCCTCGTGCGCGCCAGGCGCCTGCTCGCGCAGCTCGGCGACGCGGACCTCGAGGCGAGCGAGCTCGTCGCGCCACGCCTCCATCTCGCGCGCCGCCAGCGTCAGCTCGACGCCGAAGCGGCGCCGCGTCAGCTCGCCGTGCCGCTCGGCACGCTTGCGCTGCCGGGCGAGCGAGCGCACCTGGCTCTGCACCTCGTTGATCAGGTCGTCGAGGCGCGACAGGTCCACGGTCGTCTCCTCGAGCCGCCGCTCGGTGCTCCGCCGCCGGTCGCGGTAGAGCCCCACGCCGGCCGCCTCCTCGAACAGCTCGCGGCGGTCGTCGGGGCGGTCGGAGAGCAGCGCGTCGATCATCCGGCTCTCGATGACGACGCCCGAGTCGGCGCCGAGTCCCGTGCCGCGGACGAGGTCCTGGATGTCGCGCAGCCGGCAGGGTGCGCGGTTGACGAAGTAGTCACTGTCCCCGGAGCGCGAGAGTCGCCGCGTGATGACGACCTCGCGGAACGGCACGGGGAGCGAGCCGTCGTCGTTGTCGAAGTGGAGCGAGACCTCGGCGACGTTCACCGCGCGGCGCGCCGACGATCCCTGGAAGATGACCTCCTCCATCTTCGCGCCGCGCAGGGCGCGCGCGCGCTGCTCGCCGAGCACCCACCGCACGGCGTCGGACACGTTCGACTTCCCGCAGCCATTCGGGCCGACGATCATCGTCGCGCCCGACTCGAAGTGGAGCTGGGTGGCGTCGGCGAACGACTTGAATCCGTGGAGCTCGAGCTTCGTCAGCCGCACTCAGAAACCTCGACCTGTTCGGTACGCGACGACCGCCGGCTCGACGCCCGCCTTCTTGAGCTGCGCGGCGAGGAGCATCGCCTGCTCGGGAGTCTCGAATGCGCCGGCGTAGACGCGCACCGAGCCGTCGTCCTGAAGGAGCGGGTAGGCGGGGATGCCGCGCGCGGCGTAGGCGGCGGCGCGCGCCTTCGCGCTCGCCCGCGTCACCCTCGGCTCCAGCAACAGCGCGAACGGCAGTCGCACGACGTTCTCGGTGTCGAGGTCGAGCTTGCGCCGCTCGCGCACGTCGAGCAGGTAGTTGATCGCCGTCGCGCGATCGGCGAAAGCACCCACGGTGAGCCGATACCAGCGCGTGCTGTCGGCGCCGAGCGACATCGGCGAGATCGTGACCGCCGGCAGGTTGATCGTGACGTCGCGCTGCTTGGCGCGCGCGCCCTCGATCGTGTTCGCGGCGACGATCTGGACCGAGTAGCTGGCCGCGCGGGCCGAGTCCTCGGGGTTGCTGACGACAGCTGCTGGGCCGCGCACGGCGGGCGGCGCGACGGTCACCGCGCCGGCCGACGGCGCGGCCGGCGTTGGCTCGGCGAGCGTGCCGGCGGCGTTCGCGCGCTCGACGGCGGGCCCGGTGGCCACGCTGTCGCCCGCGGCGGCCACGGAACGCGTCGGCGCGGTACGACGGCCGGCCTCGGATCTCGTGTCGTCGTCGCGTGTCAGTGCGACCGTGCCGACGACTGCGAGGACGACGCCGGCGGCGGCCGCGTAGTGCCACCGCGGCCGGCGCGGCGGCATCCACTGCGGCTCGGGCTCCTGTGCCGACGCTGCGCGCGGCGCGAGCACGTTGGCGTGAGCGGAGCCCGGCGCGCCGTCGGCACCGGCCACCACGGGAACGCCGACCAGCGTCGGCGGCGCCTCGGCGATGCGGCGGATCCAACGCGCCGTCGGCGGGTCGTTGGGCGAGGCGGTCCCGGCAGGCGGCGCCGCGGGTGCGGGCGGTGGCGCGGACGGCTGCGCGCGGTCCACGACCGGCCGCGGAGCCGGTACGGGCGCGTCGAGCGGCGGCGGCGCGGCCGCGGCACGCGTCCCCGGCGGCTGCTCGGCGACGGCGATGACCGACGCGCTGGCCGGCACGGAGGTGGAGCGGCCGGCGAGCACGACGCCGTCGAGCTGCGCGAGCAGCGCTTCGATGCCGGGGCGCCGCGCGGGGACGACGAGGAGGAGCAGGGCGCCGACGTCGCGGAAGCCGCTCGCCAGGCGGTGCCACCGCTGGCTGCGGAAGATCTCCTCGGCGACGAGCGGCTCGCTGCCGCTCGGCAGGACGAACAGGTTGCCCGAGGAGTCGGCCGGCCGCGCGATGCGGTTGAGCGACACGCCGTAGAGGAAGCTGTCCACGATGCCGTGAGGATCGTCACCCGTGACGAGCGACTGCAGCGGGCGCACCTCGCCCACGAGGTCGCCAATCGCGACGCGCCGCACGAGGCTCTGCACGCGCCCGATGCCGAGCGCGACACGCGCCGCCGCCTCCGGATCGTCGCCGACGACGGCGACCGCCGACGAGTCGTCGAGGGCGACCGCGATGCGGCTGCCCTCTTCCTCCCAGGCGTCGCGCGTCGCGCGCGGCACCCCCGCGGTCGTCAGGTCGGCGCTCACGGCGCGCCCTCGAAGACCCAGAAGTCGTGTCCCGAGGCGCGGCCGACGCGCTCGGCCTCGGCCTTCGTCGGGTAGGGGCCCATCACGACCCGGAAGATCGTCGCGCCGCCCCGCACGCTGGACACGACGCGGGGCGACTTCCCCTCGACGGTGATCCCCCGCGACTCCTCGCGCGCCTTCTCCTCGGAGAGTAGGCTCGCGAACTGTACCGTGAAGCCGGCGCCGCGCGGCGCGGCGGGCGGTGTCGTCGGCGGCGTGGCGGTCGCGGGAGTGGCGGCGGGCGCGGCGCTGTCGCCGGGCGCCGGCGGCGGCCGCGTACTGTCGGGCGGCGCCGTCACGGCGCCGGCGGCGAACGCCGAGTCCATCGAGTCGGTGAGGTTGCCGCTGTCGGCCTCCGGCGCGCCGGCGAACGTCACCGGCTCGTCGAGCGACGCCGAGCGCGGGCGGAAGCCGTTCCAGAGGATGACGTGCCAGAAGTCCTTCGCCCCGTTCTTCGCGCGGCTGCGCGGGGCGAGCGTCTCGCCGTCCACGAAGACGACGTCGGGACTCTGGGCGAGCGCGATCATGCCATCCGGCGCCACGAACGGCAGGTCGCTCAGCCAGGCCGTGCGCACCGCGCCGACGACGCGTCCGGTGCCGGTGGCGACGACCCACGCCGAGTCGGCCGTCGTCGCCGCGCCGCCGCGGCCGGCCGCACGTACGAGGAGGTAGCGGCCGAGCGGGTCCATGCGGAGGTCGGCGACGGGGCCGGGAAGCTCGATCCGGTTTTCGACCTTGTCGGTGTAGCGGTTGACGACGAGCAGCTGCGCGCTCGAGTCGGTGACGACGTACAGCCGGTCGCCGCTCGGCGTCGGCGCCACGGCGCGAACGGGCGCCTCGAGCCGGATGTTCGGCGCCGGCGAGAGGTCGCGTCCGCGCAGGGCGACGAGCCCGGAGTCCACCGTGAAGTAGACGCGGTCGCCGATCTCGGTGCGGATCGCGGCCTTCGTGCGACCGAGCACCGCGCTGTCGAGCACTGTGGCCTGTGGCGGGCGGAGGTGCCAGACGACCGTCTGCTTGCCGCGCTCGCCGACGACGATCAGCGACCCGTCGGGCTGCGGGACGACCTCGCGCGCCGGCGAGGGTGGCTTGAACGGCCACGGCGCGCCGCTCGGCGTGAGCCGCGTGACCGCGCCGCCGCTCACGCCGTAGATCGCGTAGCCGTCGGCCGAGGAGAGCGAAGCGAGCTTCGCCTTCGACGCGGTGGAGACGCTCCCCGAGCGCAGGTCCACGCGCGTCGGCTGGCCCTTCGCGTCCACGACGGCGAGCGCGCCACGCTCCTCGTCGAAGGCGAGGACGCGGCTCAGCGCCGGCGCCGAGGCGGACGACTGCCAGACGGCCGAGTCGAGTGCCGGGTACGCGAACGCCCGGACCGGCCCGCCGCTTCGCGCGACGCGGAGGACGATCGGGTCGGGACCCTGCTGGGTCGCGGTGACAGACGGGGCGTCGTCGTGTTCTGGCGGGCGGGCGCCGCGGTCGTCGGACCCGCAGGCGGCCAGGGACACGAGCGCCAACGCGAGGAGCGAAGTGCGCACGCGGGAAAGGTAGAAGGGCCGGGGGGTGGGGTCTAGGGCGGGAGTCACAGAAGGCGACGGGACGCCCGCAGTGCGGGCGTCCCGTCTTGAGGCCGCGATCGCCGCCGGCCCGCTATGGCCGGCGGTCGGAGCTCAGAAGTTGGGTCCGAGCGACCACTGCCAGAAGCCCTTCCGGACGCCGTTCGGCGCGTCGAGCGGTACGGCGTAGTCCCACCGCACGATGGCGAAGCCGAACAGGTTGAGGCGGATTCCCGCGCCGTAGCTCGTGAGCAGGTAGCGGTCGGTCGTCTGGTCGAACCCCGGGCCGGCCTCCGAGCCGCGCGGGGGGCGGTTGAAGTGCAGGTTCTGTCCCCCGCGCCACGCCGTGCCGGCGTCGAAGAACACGAGACCCTCGAGCGGCGGCAGCGAGATCGGGAGCAGGCCGACGTCGAGCCGGCGGATGAGCGGGAAGCGCACCTCCGCGCTCGCCACCGCGACGCGGCTGCCGAGCAGGAGCTCGCTGCCGCAGCCGGCGGCGCCGAAGCCGCCGTTGCAGCCCAGGGTGTTGAAGTAGTTCTGGCGGTCGTAGCCGCGGAGCCAGAACTGGCTCGCCGGGTTGCCGATGTACTTCGGCAGCGCCGTCTCGTCGCGGCCGACGGCGACGCTGCTCGAGAGGCGCGTCGCGATCGTCAGGAAGTTGAAGAGGATCGGGTCGTAGCGGCGGTAGTCCAGCAGGTAGTCGGTCCAGTGGAAGGAACCGAGCGTCTGCTGGATCTGCACGCGGAAGCGGCGACCCATGATCGGACCGGTGTAGCCGAAGAGCGTGTTGTCCGACACGTACGCCGCGTACGGCGCCGCGTAGTTCAGCGATGCCGCGTGGTCCGTCTCGCGCGGCTCGTAGTTGCTGAGGAAGCCGAACTGGTCGAAGATGCGCCCGTAGCTGAAGATCGTGCGGTCGATGTTGCTGTACTCGGCGCCGACCTCGAAGCGGGTGAAGCGGTTGAGCGGGTACATGCCGACCGCGAACGCCTGCCGGATCATGTAGCGGAGGAAGGTGATCTGCTGCTCCCCGCACGACCCCTCGTCCTCGCACAGCGTGCCCGGCTCGACGAACGGGACGGTGGTCTCCCCGCCGTAGAAGTAGTAGGGCACCTGGTAAATGCCGGTCGTGTACTGCAGCCGGCGGCTGAGGTTCGTGTACGAGGCGAAGAGCTGCGCCTCGCTCGGCCGGCCGTTGACCTGCCCGGAGAAGGCGAGGCGCTGGTTCCCCAGCAGGTCGCTGAGGACGATCGTGGTGCCGCCGTAGACGCCGCGGCCGAAGTTGTTGCTCCCCACGTAGCCGATCGAGGGGCGCGCCACGTACTCGGGCTGGTAGCCGCCGCGGTAGGCGTAGTCGCGGAACTTCGTCGGGTCGGGGAGCGCGAGCTCGGCGCTGTCGAGCAGCTGCGCGACGCTGATCACCGACGTGTCGGCGACGGCGCCCGCCGGCAGGTCGCTGGACGCGCGGACGTCGTCGGACGTCCCGCGGTAGAACGAGCGCCGCCGCCGCTGGACGGTGTCCGGCGTCGCCACGGCGACCGTGGTCCCCGGCACACCACCCGCGGCTGGCGCGGCCGAGGCGGCGCCGGGGAGGCCGACGTTCGCCGGCCCGAGCGCGGCGCGGCGCGCGCTGTCGGAGAGCACCGGCGCGCCCGGGCCGGCCGCGATCACCGGTACCGTCGGCTGCACCTTCTGCGGCTCGCGGTATGGATCGCGTCGGAGGAGGCGCGGGTTGTCCACGGCCCACA
>Ga0307414_10001951_pt1 | contig 10671 bp, 11 predicted proteins | sample DK1Ometagenome_FD_203804 | JGI IMG/M metagenome (GOLD analysis project Ga0307414, IMG submission 203804) | Maize rhizosphere microbial communities from greenhouse at UC Davis, California, United States - DK15-O-3 | ecosystem: Host-associated > Plants > Roots > Rhizosphere > Soil | place: USA...
GGTCGCGCTGTGACACATCGTTGGCTAGCATATAGCCGAATACGTGCTCCATAGCCTTCTCGGGCTTGATCGAGCACCCTTCGCGGCCGATGACGACCGCCACTTCGCCCTCATAGTCCCACTTTTCGGACAGAGACAAGTCAATGGGGATGTCGTCGTAAGGTCCGGTGAGGGAATTTGGAGCCTTGGTGAAAAAGGTGGGCGCGGTCGGTCGCTCGACTTCTTGACCCTCCCTGCGGCCGATGCCTTCATCGAAATGATCCCAATAGTTCCAACCCGTGCAAAGCACGTCCCGGCGAAAGCGCTGGATGGGCGCCAGGACCTGAGCGTCACCAACGGGAATGCGCTCGAGCGAGGCGGCCTTAAGTGTGTCCAGTTTCGGGATGCTCAGGCCGACCAGCGCCGAGATATCTCCGGCCTGCTGGTCGAGCAGAATGTACTCATCGCCCTCAAGAACAGCGACGTGTTTGAGCGATCTGACGGCGAGGGTAGCTAACTTCATTATCGTGGTCCGATTGGTGCAGGGCGTGCCTCAGCGAAGCGGTGAAAACGCCAGAGGCGAAAGAAATCTGTTTTCCATTTTGAGGATCAGTGGCGTGCACTGGACAAGGTATTCCTGCCAGATCAGCTCAGCCGCCAGCTTTTCACGCCGTTCTTGCCGCTGCGCGAAGTCGGCATAGCCCCATAGGTGAACCAGATTGCTGAGTTCGCCCGATTCAGTGGTGAAATAGCCGATCAAATTGCCCAGAATGGATTGTTGCAGAGCGCGCGGGCCGCTGTCATAGAGCCCCAGATAGGCATTCAATTGCCCTGCCTTTATGCGGTAGGTCCGTTCCTCGACGATCACAGTTTCAATCCTTGTCCCGCTGTAGCAAACCAGCCTCTTCGGATACCCTGCGATAGGCGGCGCCGGCGGTGAAACCACCATCGATGACGAAGTCTTCGCCAGTGATGAAGGATGCTTCCTCGCTCACCAGATAGGCGACGAGGTGAGCGATCTCGTCCACACTTGCGGCCCGCTTTAAGGGGGTCATCTCGATCATCGGTCTAAGATGGGCCGCCTCGGCGTTGAGATCGGTCAGCACAAGTCCGGGACACACCGAATTCACTCGGATTTTCTGGCCGGCGAACTCCATGGCCGCCGCCCGCGTCAGCCCCCGCAGGGCCCATTTGCTTGCCGTGTAGCCGGGATCGTAGTGGGCTGAGAATGCGCTATTGGACGATATGTTCACAACGGCACCGCCCTGAACGGCAAGCAGCGGGGCAAGCTTCTTGATGCCAAGAAACGCACCGGTGACATTGATGTTCATCAGCCTGGACCACGCCTCCAATGAGGTATCGGCAATCGAGCTTCGATTGATGATGCCGGCATTGTTGACGAGGACTTCGAGCGAGCCTGACTGTTCCCGGACAATGTTGGCGACGCGGTCCCAGTCCGTTTCGACAGCGACATCGAGCCGTACGAACCGGACGTCGAGACCAGCTGCCACAAGCTTGTCAGCTGCCTCTCGCCCCTCTGCTTCAAGGACGTCGCAGATAATAACGGACGCCCCTTTTTTCGCCAGCAGCCTGGCTTCTGCCAGCCCCTGCCCGCGTGCCGCGCCGGTGATCAGGGCTGTTTTGTTGTTCAGGCTCATGAATGCTCCTAATAGCTTGCGCGGCCGCCGGAAAGGTCATGCACCGCACCCGTTGTGAAGGTACATCCGGGCGAAATCAGCCACGCAGTCAGTTCTGCAACTTCATCAGGCGTGCCTGCACGGCCCATGGGTATCTTGGCGAGATTCTGTGCCACGATTTCAGGGTTCATCTGGTTCAGGAGCCTGGTGTCGATCAGCGCCGGGGCGATTGCATGCGCGCGCGTTCTGGTGTGTGCCAATTCGCGGCCGATAGACTTTGTCAGCGCGATCAGCCCGGCTTTGGCAGCAGAGTAAGCCGCCATCCGGGGATTGCCGTCCTTGCCCGCAATCGACGCGATCGTGACGACATGGCTGGGCGCCTCGGGATCGAAACACCGGAGGGCGTACTGGATGCAGTTAAATGCGCCATTGAGATTTATGTCGATGAGCCGCTTCCACTCCTCGGCCGCGTAGTCCTGCGTGAGTTTGGTTGGGCCAGTGGCGCCGACTGCATAGACCAAGGCATCGACACCGCCCATTGCCGCGACAGCCGCAACCATGGCAGCGCCGACTGCGGTATCGTCGGTGACGTCGACCTTGCGGGATGCGCCCGCGCATGGCTCAGGAAAAGCCAAATCCCACACCTCGACAGCAGCGCCGTGCTCCTGCAGGCGGGACGCGATGGACTGTCCGATTTGACCGCCCCCGCCCGCGATGACGACCCGTCGTCCACCGAGATCATAGATGTTGCTTTTAGCCACTTGAAATTCCTCCCGCTGCCGATCGACATCTTTTTTTCGAAAGCTAGCCGCGCCCATGCATGTACGTCAAGGAATTATCACCATGTGATTTTTTGTTCGGCGCAGCTTGGAAAAATCTCCTGTCTGCTGGCCCTTTTTCGTACGTTTTGCCCACAATACAAATATCTCGCCGGTTGACTAGTCTCACTATTTGAGACAGATTTCCGACGGGAGTGGCGAGCAAACGCCCCCCGCGAACTGTTAGGGAGTGAGAAGAAATGCTAGGAATCACGACAAAAGCGGCCTGCGCCGCAACCGCCATTCTGGTGGCCGCTGCGCTTCCAGCCGCAGCTCAGACGATCAAGTTCAGCTACCCGGTGTCCAGCGAAAGCACGATGGGCCAGACGGTGGCGCACTTTGCCGACTTGGTGAGCGAGAAGACTAACGGCAGCGTGACCGTACGCGGCTTCCCCGATGCGCAGCTCGGCAATGAAATCCAGTCTATTTCTTCGGCCCAGGGTGGCATCGTCGAAATGTCGGTGACCACCACTGCTGGCCTCGCCGCTCTGGTGCCGGAATTTGATCTCTTCCAGCTGCCTTTCACCTTCTCGAGCTATGAACAGCTCGACGCTGTCTCCCGCGGCCCGGTGGGTTTGTCGGTGCTCGACAAGATGGAAGCCAGCAATCTCAAGGGCCTGTGCTATTGGGACTACGGTTTCCGCAACATCACCAACAACAAGCGGCCTGTTCAGCAGCTGTCCGACGCCGAAGGGCTGCGCATTCGCACAATTCAGAACAAGGTCTATATCGACTCGTTGTCGGCGATGGGGATCAATCCCACGCCGCTGCCTTTCCCGGAAACCTTCACGGCTCTCGAGACCGGCGCGATCGACGGCAACGAGATTGCCAATGACGTTACCCGTGCCAGTTCGTTCTATGAAGTGCAGGACTACATTACCGAGACTAAGCATTTCACCACACTGTCGGTAGTGTTCAGCAGCAAGGCATTCTGGGACGGCCTTAGCGCAGACCAGCAGGCCGCTGTGCAGGAGGCTTGCGACGAGTCGTCTGCCCACAATCGCGAGATCATCAATGCATCGAGCGAAGAAACCCTGACCTACCTGCAGGAGCAGGGGATGGAGCTCAGCGTCATCTCGGAAGAGGCATTGCAGGAATTCCGCGATGCGGTGAAGCCGGTCGTAGACCAGGTGACCTCGGGGCTCGATGCGCAGCTCGTCGAGGACTTCAATGCTGAAGTCGCCAAGGGCGCAACTGCTCAGTGATGCAAAGGGCTTTCCCTGACGATCAGGGAAAGCCCGACCTTTGCTCCTTCGAGCGAAGCCCTGCTCTCATTATTTATTAGGAAGCAAGCATGTTACTCAACGGCAAAACGGCCGTCGTCACCGGTGCGGGCAACCCCGAAGGCATCGGTTTCGCCGCTGCCAAAGCCTTCATCACCGAGGGCGCGCGTGTTCTGCTCGTCGACATCAACGAAGAGCAACTGGTGGATGCTTCAGCATCGCTGGGCGAGATGGCATCCCACATTTGTGCCGACGTTCGCTCCGAAGACAGCGTCCGGAACGTGTTCAGTCATGCCAGTCAGCATTTTGGTAGACTCGATATCCTGCTTAACAATGCCGGCATCACGCAGCCCAGAAAAACCGTCGACATCACCCGCGAGGACTATGATGCCATCATGGACGTCAATCTGCGCGGCACCTTAATTGTCACGCAACAGGCGCTTGCGCTGATGACTTCTGGCGCCTCGATCATCTGTATCGCCTCGATTGCCGCGCAGCGAGGCGGCGGCCTAATGGGCGGGCCCCATTATGCAGCGTCAAAGGGCGGTGTCTCCAGCCTGGTCAAAGCTATAGCGCGAGACGTATCCCCTTCTGGCATCAGGATTAATTCGATCAATCCGGGTGTTATCATGTCCCGGATGACGAAAAACTTCTACACCCAGGAAATTACTGACAGGGTGTTGCCGACTATTCCCCTTGGCCGGTTCGGCCAGCCTTCCGATGTCGCATCCGCCTGCGTCTTTCTCGCCTCCGACATGTCTTCGTACATTACCGGCTCGTCGATCGACGTGAACGGCGGAATGCACATGAACTAACTCAATAATCAGCTAGGATATCGCCATGGCCGACAAAGTCGTTCCGGTTGTTACACGCGCAAATGCTCTGGACACAAATACCGAGCAGTCTGGGGACGCTGTGCGCAGATCGGGTGTCAGCCCGCAACACACACCCGCAACCCGTCTGTGGTTCGGCCAGGTGTCCAACGAGCCGGGCTTTCGCTCCCCGCCGCACCACCATGGCGAAGCGGAAACGGGCGGCTATGTGCTCAAGGGTCATGGCCGGATCTATTTCGGCGAGAACTTCGATGAATTCGTCGATATGACAGACGGCGACTTCGTCTTTGTTCCCCCCAACATGCCCCATGTCGAGGCCAATATGAGCATCACGGAGCCGCTGGTCTGGCTGACCTGCAGGACGCCTGACAATATCGTCGTCAATTTGCCGGACGTTCAGGATAGCGCGCTGCCAGGTTATAAGCGTGCGTAACAGAATTCCGGCAAGTACCGCCTGAGGAGGGGCACATGTCCAGATTGATCGAGCTCTACTTTACGCTATTGAAGTGGTTCGTAGTGCTGTGCCTCGCCGGCATGGTGGTGCTTGTCTTCGGCAATGTCATTCTGCGCTACTTCTTCAACTCCGGGATCACGGAGTCCGAAGAGTTTTCGAGATGGCTGTTTGTTTGGACCGTGTTCGTTGGTGCAATCATCGTGCTGCGCGAAAACGGTCACCTGGGCATCGACTTCATCGTCAATAGCTTTCCGCGCCCCTTGCGCATAGCTGCGCTGACCCTTTCCCACCTGCTGATGATCTATGCAACCTGGCTGATCATTGCCGGCAGCTGGGTTCAGGTGCAGGTCAACATGAACACCTTCGCTCCAGCCACTGGCCTGTCACAGGCGCTGTTCTTCGGTGTCGGGCTGATCTTTGGCGTGTCATCGGGTGCCATTCTCATCTCGCGGCTCGTCTTGATCCTGACGGGAAAAATGGATCGCCTGTCCTCGATTGATGAAGAGCAGGTTGCCTTGCAGCGTGTAGGGGTCAAATAAATGGCAGTTCTGATTTTCGTCGGCTCCCTGCTGGGGAGCATGGCCATCGGTATGCCGATTGCCTACGCCTTGATCATGACCGGCATCGCCTTCATGGTTTACCTCAACATGTTCGACGCGCAGATTATTGCGCAGAACATGTTGAACGGTGCTGACAGTTTCCCGCTGATGGCAGTGCCCTTCTTCATGCTCGCAGGCGAAGTCATGAATGCCGGGGGCCTGTCGAAGCGCATCGTCAATCTGGCGGTTGCAGCGGTCGGCCACATTCGCGGCGGCTTGGGATATGTGGCGATTCTTGCTGCGCTTATTCTGGCGAGCCTTTCGGGGTCGGCGGCTGCCGATGCCGCTGCGCTGTCGGCAATCCTTATCCCCATGATGGTCAAGGCTGGTCACGACGGGGGGCGCTCTGCCGGTCTCATCGCCTCAGCCGGCATTTCAGCGCTAATCATTCCGCCCTCGATCGGTTTCATTCTCATCGGCGTCGTCGGTCGTATATCCATAACGGACATCTTCGTCGCGGGGATCGCACCCGGCCTCATCATGGGCATTGCGCTCACAGTGGTGTGGTTTCTGGTTTCGAGGACAGAGCACACGATCTCTCCGCCAAAAGTCCCCTTCAAGACCGTGCTCAAGGAAGCATGGGCAGGTATCTGGGCGCTGATGTTGCCGCTGATAATTCTAGTCGGGCTGCGTTTCGGTGTTTTCACGCCCACTGAAGCCGGTGTCGTGGCAGCGGTTTATGCGCTCTTTGTGTCTATGGTCGTTTATCGGGAACTCAAGATTTCCGAACTCTTTGACGTCTTCCTGGGTGCGGCCAAGACCACCGCCATGGTTATGTTCCTGGTCGCCGCGGCGCTGGTGTCGAGCTGGATGATAACGGTTGCAGGACTCACAGATCAGGTGGCTGGTCTGATTGCACATTTTGCTTCGGATCGAAGATTGCTGATGGCGGCTATTGTGGTACTGGTGCTGGTGATAGGTTGCGCCATGGACATGGTGCCGATCATCCTGATCCTGGTTCCGGTTCTGTTGCCCAGCGTGAGAGCTGCAGGCATCGACCCTGTGTATTTCGCTGTGGTATTTATGATGGCGACCGCGGTCGGACTTCTCACGCCACCTGTTGGCGCAGTGCTCAATGTGGTAGCGGGGGTGTCCAGGATCTCGCTTCCAAGAGTCATCATGGGAGTTTGGCCCTTCCTGCTGGCTCAGCTAGCTGTATTGGTCTTGATGGTTATCTTTCCTGAATTGATCACCTTCCCTGCAGCTCTCTTGCTCGGCGAGTGATGGCGAATTTGCTCCGATACCGGCGGTGCGATTGAACAGCTTGGATAAGATGCTCGCGATCTTGGATGAGTTCGACGAGAACACGATCACCATCGACATTGCACGAGCCGCAGAGCGTTGCGGCTCGTCTCGGGCGAGCACGTACCGCTATATGCAGGCTCTGACCCGAGCAGGACTGCTGACACCGGCAAGTGGCGGCACGTATACAGTTGGATCTCGGGTCATCGAGCTTGAGATGCTCAAACGCGAGAATGACCCTCTTCTTCGAGCTGGGCGGCATCTGATCCGGTTCAGCTCCGAGGAGCTTGGGCTCAACCTGATGCTTTGCAGTTACTATGGAGACAAGGTTCTTTGTGCGGATCTTGCGTGGACTGACCACACTATCCCTGAAATTTACAAACCTGGCCGTCCCATGCCCATATTCAAAGGAGCAATGGCTAAGGTTATTTTGGCCAGTTTGTCAGTTTCACAACTCAAGAGCATCTATGCTCATAACGCCTCTCTCATAGAGGAAAGCGCGCTTGGAAGCGATCTCGCCGAATTCCTTAGCAGAATGGCCGAGATCAGGGATGCTGAATACTGCATCACACATGCAGAGGTTTTTTCCGGCCTCGTTGGCATTGCGGCGCCTGTCAGCGACGCAGAAGGGCGCGTGCTCGGCAGCGTAGTCTTCGTCGTTTCCACCCATCGCTTCGAAGCGAACGATTCAAACTACTTCATCGATAATATCAGAAATATTGCGTCAGAGATTGAGCGGCGCATAAGCGGCAGCGCCAAGCAGTCAGGTGCTGGCGTTGTTGTCGCGGCTCGCCCTGGTCGCAGCCCTAAATATAAGGCATGATTTCGGAATCTCTAGCGCAACACTTTGGGCGGCGTCTCTTCTGACTGAGAGCGTCGTCGACGACGACAGGTAACCACTTCGATCCATCGGCATCCACCCCAAATTGCTCGGTCAGACATGTCCGCTTTTGGGCGACCGTCGCGACCATCGGAACGGCCGAAGTGGGGCGCTTGTTTGCCACGCTACGCTCCCTTCGGCGCTAAGAATCAGGCCGCATCCCATAATAGGCGGCCTTGCTTCATCCCGATCGGCGCGTTCTGATAGCGGAGCGGTGTGACGGGAACGTCGGTCGACGGGGTAGCCATGGGGAGTTCCTCTGGTTGAAGGGAACTCCATGGTCAGATCAGGTGCCGCTCGACCAAAAGCCTATAATGATGCTGCGACCGCGCCGCCCGCACCCCTCCCGCGAAGCGGGTTCGTGCATGGGCCGCGAAGCGGTCGCTGAATTCGCATAATATCAGGTATGGAAATGCCAGGTCTGGGGGGCGTTAGCGGGCTGTCAGCTTTTGGCGTCAGCGGTGTAAAGACGGACCTTCGAAGGTCCTGCTTCTTCAACAAGGCTCTTTGACAGCCATCCCCCGCACCAACCCAGAAACTGCGATAAGCAACCGAACGCGGGTGCATACTTGGCCAGAGGCCACCTGCTGCAAAAGCTGCTGCGTATTAGTTTCGCGGCCAGATTCGCTGATGTTTGGTGGATTGCAGATACGCTGGTGCAATCACAATGCTTTCTTATAGTGCTGTCGCGCGATGGCGGCGGCACTCCGGGCGGTGTCTTCGTCGCTAACTAGGACAGACACCAAATTCGATCTTAGGGCAGCGGCAAGGGCAGCAATTTTGTGCGATCCGCCTGCCGCAAAGACCCGCATGGGGATCTTGCGCAGTGCGTTCAGCGAAACCGCAATGGCGCGCCGGTTGAGCTGGTGGTCGATCTCTCGACCGTTTGCGTCCAGAAAATGCCCACAAACGTCCGATATGGCGCCGGCTTCGCGCAACTCTTCCATGCTGGCGTCGGAGGGCAGGCCCCGGCTGATCAGCAGGGATTTTTCGGTCGCGTCCCCGAGACTGACCACTGTGAGGTCGGCCTTCTCGATTTCTTCGAAGGCATGCCGGAACACGTCCTGCTGAAGGATGATGTTTCGTGACTCTTCCGAGCTCGCATAGATCGGTGCGGCCAGATACTCACATCGCGCACCAAGCCGTTTGGCAATGTCGCTAACGATATTGAAGGTATTGAACTCGGCGCCGTGGGTCAGCCCTCCCATCATCGAAAGGACCGTCAGACCCGAATAATTGCCGACCGGCAGTTGGTTAACCATTTCGCTGAGCGTACCGCCCCAGCCAATGCCGAAACGTTTGACGTCGTTTTGCGCGAGATATTGCGATACAAATTGGGCTGACGCCTTACCCAGCAGATTCTGTGTCTGTTCGCCATCCGTGGGGGTCGGAATAATGACCGCGTCAGTCAGATTGAAGTCGCGGATCAACTCGCGCTCCAGCGCCACGGCGCTGACAAGGGGCGAGTTGATCGTGATATTGACCAGCCCGTTTGTGCGCGCCTCCGACAAAATCCGATTAATCTTCAGACGCGTCGTACCCATCATGCCGGCGATATCTGCCTGCGTCCGACCTTCCATGTAGTAAAGCCAGGCCGCCCTGATATGCATCTGACGCTCGGTTTCTTCCAGATTCATCGTTCCCCGCGGGCAGCAAATGGTCTCGGTTTGTTTGCTGTTTAGCACAGGCTCGTGACAGCCCAAATGTTCCGTTCACTTGTATCGCTATATTCACAGGTGTTGCGGTCTTTCCTCGGTACTTTGGCGCAAAGCGAGGTAGGCGACGCTGGCCAGCAGGGAATTGATTGTCTTGAGTGCGCGGACGGTTTCAAGATGGATATTGCTTGTGGCGATCGACAGCGGTCCTCCATCGCGCAGGCGGCCCAGATGTTCGGCGGCGCTGGCACGCCCCGCTAGCCCGAGCGACACCTTGTGTTCGAGCAGCAGCTCTGCCGAGGCGCGGTCTTCCGACATCAGTACATTGAGCGCCAGATGCAGGTTTTCGACTACCCGGCGGTGCAGATTGTTCAGTTCACGCCAGCCCGCTGCCGAAAATTTTACTTTCTGGTCGCTGCGCGTTTCGGCGAGCTTGACCAGCGTCTTGACGATGGCGTCGCCTACATATTCCAGATTGATGGCGAACTGCGCCAGTTCCCGTCCGCGCAGGGATTCTGGGCTATCGGCGCTGGGATAGTGAATGCGCGACAGGTAGAGCTTGATATCGGATTGTGCAGCGTCCACGGCCTGCTCAAGCTGCTTGATATCGCGAATTTTGTCCGGATTCGCGGTTTGATAAAGCTCCATGATTGGTTCGAGCATGCGCTCGACAATATCGGCCATGCGCAGCAATTCGCGCTTCGCGCTGGCCAGCGCCAACGTTGGCTGGGTGATCAGCCGGTCGTCGAGCCGTATGGGTGACACCAAGAGATTAGTGGTGTCACGGGCGGTGGGGACCAGCCGTTCGGTCAGCCGGGCCATAGCCGTGGTCAAGGGCAGGGCCAAGACGAGGAGGATGGCGTTGAAGGCGAGGTGGAAATTGATCACCTGCCGCGCCGCGTCGGGGCCGAGATATTGGGCAGGAATATGCCGCAGCCACAGTGCAAACAGCATCGTCAGCGCTAGCGTGGCACGAAAGATGAGATTGCCGAGCGTGATCCGCTTGGCGGCGGTTGCTCCAGCCCGGGTCAACATGGAGGCGATAAGTCCGCTGCCAAGATTGGAACCCAGGATCAAAGGGGCTCCCAGTTCGAACGGCACTAGCCCCTGCATGGCAAAGGTCGCGACCAGCAGGATGAAAGCGACGCTGGAATGGATGATCCAGGTAAACGCAGCAGCGATCAGGAAAGTGGTGACAGGGTCGCCCGAGAGGTAGCGCACAAGGTCTGCCAGCGCTGGCGCCTCGCGAAGTGGCATGGTGGCATCGCCGATAAGCTTGAGCGAGATCAGGATCAGCGCGACCCCCATGATGATGCGGCCAGCCTGGCGATAGGTTCGCGAGCGTGCCTTG
>Ga0307414_10001954_pt1 | contig 10657 bp, 6 predicted proteins | sample DK1Ometagenome_FD_203804 | JGI IMG/M metagenome (GOLD analysis project Ga0307414, IMG submission 203804) | Maize rhizosphere microbial communities from greenhouse at UC Davis, California, United States - DK15-O-3 | ecosystem: Host-associated > Plants > Roots > Rhizosphere > Soil | place: USA...
CTACATTTTCTATTCCCGGATATTGTCTCAATACGGCTTCTATTTCACCCAATTCTATCCGATATCCCCGAACCTTCACTTGCTCATCGATTCTTCCCAGGTATTCCAATTCAAAATTTTCCAGCACTCTGACCTGATCGCCGGAATAATACAAACGCCCGCCGGTCATGAATGGGTCGGTGATGAATCTTTCCTTTGTCAGTTCTTCCCGGTTCAGGTATCCTCTTCCTACTCCCGGGCCTCCTACATATAAAACGCCCGGAACGCCGATGGGTACAAAATTCATGTCTGCGTCCAGTACATAACAACTGGTTACGGGAAGTGGCAGCCCAATATTGCTGATCCCTGATTCCATTTCCGCGGTACCTATTTCCTTGTACGTGACGTGAACCGTTGTTTCTGTGATGCCGTACATGTTGATCAGCCGGGTATCAGAGTAACGGTCGTTAAACTTCTTCAGTCTGCCTGGAGCCAATGCCTCTCCGCCAAATATGACATACCGGAGCTTCAATTCACAATCAGTACGTGATGCAACCTCCTCTATAATGTTATAAAAAGAGGACGGCGTTTGATTCAATACACTTACCCCCTCTTTTACCAGCAGGTCCACATAAGCAGCAGGACTTTTGGTGACCAGAGCAGGTACCATGATCAACTTCCCGCCAAGCAGCAATGCCCCATAGATTTCCCATACAGAGAAATCAAAACAAGCAGAATGGAACATGGTCCAGACATCCTGCTCATCAAAATCGAAAAGACTGGCATCATTCTTCAACAGGCAAACCACGTTTCTATGTTCGATCAGCACCCCTTTCGGCGTACCCGTTGTGCCTGAGGTATAGATCACATAACAAAGATCTTCAGGTTTATTTACAGGAGATGGATTCTCAATGCGGTACTGATCTGCTACAGCTGCAAACGCTGAGAACACCTTTTTATCGATTACAACACGACAGGCACTATCTTCAGCAATAAAATCAATACGTTCCTGTGGATATTCCGGATCGATTGGCACATAAGCCCCTCCACTTTTCAGAATTGCCAGCATGGCAATGATCATTTCTACAGAACGTTCCAGCATCACCGCAACCAGGTCATCAGGCCGGATCTTATAATTTACCCTCAGGTAATCAGCCAGCTGATTGGATCTTTGGTTCAATTCCCTATAGCTCAGTTGCTCCTCCCCAAATACCAGTGCAATATGATCTGCTCTCAGCTGCAGCTGTTCTTCGAACAGGTTAACCAGGGTTTTGCTTGTTGGATAGACCACTTCTGTATTGTCCAGCTGTGCGATCAATTGCCTCCGGTCATCATCAGTGAGCAGGCTATGTTCTTTTAACTTTAGCCCAGGAAAGGTCATCACCTGACGGAACAAAGTACGCAAATCGACCGCAACTCTTTCCAGGGTCTTCTCAGAAAACAGCCCGGGACTATCATCGATTTGATAACTTAAAATATCATTTGAAATATCACCGAATGACCAGATAAAATCCCCCTGAGGAGCTGTACGATGGGCACCGGTATCGAAAGACAAAACAAAGTTGATCTTATCCTTTTTTGCTGCATCAAGCAAGGCAAAAGCAGCATCCGGATCGTTGACAATGTGAATGAACAATCCAGACAATCTGGTAAATAGCTGTCCGAAAGTTTCATGCCCGGCGCTGTCGATTCGAACCGGTAAGACCATTTTATGACCCAGCTGCAACCCCAGCACATAGTCCTCCTGTTCCGTATAACGGTCTAAGAGTACGGCTACCATTGCGGTGATGGCAATGATACCTGAGGCTTTAGATGAACCATACCGGCTTCTGAACAGACCATAATATTCCGCATCAATCTCTCCGCTAACAGGTTTCTTGTTCGCCTGTCCATTGGCAGCATAAGACTGTCCCTGAAAGGAATGTATTTTTGTAAAAGGCTGGGAAATAGAGTAAAACCAACGCGCCTGGCTGCTCAACATCTGGTATTGCAATGAGGCAGCAAACAAATCTATATCTTCTATTTTATTTCCGGGATCGCTCAGGAGCTCACCCAGAATATATACATAACTATCCAGCAAGAATTGACAGGCATCAACAAAAACACCATCGCAAGCCAGCGTTAATTTAATGCGGACCTCCTCTATGGAGTCAACAACCATCAATTTAAGATCAAACTGCATCTCCTGATGTTGCGTTTCCCCATCGAACTCCAGTGGCAGGGATTTCATCCCATCCAGGGAATCACCTTTGTCCACAACTTTCATGAAATTAAAGAGGATTCTGATCAGCGATTCCGAATAACTTTTATCATTGAATTTCAGCGCTCTGACTAACTCATCATAAGGCAACTCATGATCTGCCTTTAAATTGACCATCAAATCATTATTCACCTGATCCAGGAAAGCCGCAAGCGCTTCTGTTTCATTCACATACTGATGATGGATGATCCGGTTGGCAAAGGTACCGATTACCTCTTCGTCTCTTCTTCTTTCCCTTCCGCTCGTTACATTTCCAATAGAAAGCTGTTGCTGACCGCTATACTTATGAAGCAAAATAAAATAGGCAGTCAGGAATAGTGAAGAAAATATCTTTTTATTTTTCATGGCGTAGAGCCTGGCTGCACCAGCCAGTTCTGCAGGAAGCGCCACTTCTATTTCTTTTGACAGTGCTTTTGATCTTGTACGATAATGTAATGCCTGAAGCTCATTAAAATTCAAACGCATTTCATTCATCCAGACCTGTTTTGTCTTTTTGAACTTATCCGACGACAAATAAGCTGCCTGATCTGTCGAAAATTCGTGATATTGTCTCCGTTCTTTTTCTCCGGCCGCATCCATTGTATCTGAAGATTTGATCAGGTTATAATACTTTATCAGATCTTTCCAGAAAATATTGATGGCAGTAGCGTCCACAATCAAATGATTAAAGACCCCAATCAGGTAATACTCATCTTTTGAAATCAATACCCTCAGCCTGAACAGCAGATCCTGCTCCGGATCGAAGGCTGTGCTCAGTAAATCCTGAGCTTTTTCGGCAAAACGTCCATGCAAAAGGGCGCGGTCTACATGCTCAACATTAAACAAATCTTGGTCAACCTCAATATTGTCGTTAATTACCTGGAACAATTCCCCATCATTGCTGATAAAGGTGGTCCTGAGTGAACCGTGTAATTTCAGCACCTGATCCAATGCAGCCTTCAAAACAGCCAGGTTTATCTCCCCGGAAAATCTTTTGGCACTCATGAAATTCCAGTAACTTACGGAATGAAACATCGAATGGAACCAGATGTTTCTTTGCTGAGGGCTTGCCGGTACGCTATACAATATCGTTCTCATATTTTAGGTATGATTCAATTTCAATTCTTTATCCAAATAGGTAGTGATCAGTTTAATGGCATTATCGGTCACTTGCATAGCAGATATTTCATCTGAGCGCGCAGTGATGTTTTCCTTATACGACGGGTCATTCATCAGCTGTAAAATACATTCAGATAAATTGAGCATTGTAAGTGCTGATCTATCGAGATGAATTCCTAGCCCAAGAGCTGCGATTCTTTCGGCCGTAATTTTTTGCTCCGTAGTTTGGGGTATCACGATCATCGGTGTTTTCGCTGCAACAGCTTCACTGACGCTGGCCATTCCGCCACTGGTCACAAACACAGCAGCATCCAATAGTGTCGCATTCTGATCAACAGATTCCGCCAGCGTAATCTCATTTCCTACAGGATCCAGACTTTCTTTTTTCAGCGATTTCCCCAGGGATATGACGCCTTCCAGATGAAGGGAGCTTAATGCCTGGATACAGATATTATAAAATGCGGTATCCACGTTCAAAATTGTGCCTAATGATACATACACCAGCTTTCTTTCCGAAGTTTTGGCCGGGAGAACTGTAGGAAATCCAATAAATTTATAACTATCATCCAGCAAGTTAATATCTGGCTGAAATTCCTCAGGTATGAGTACCAGGTTGAGATTTCCGCTATTTATATAGGCATCCCAGATGTCAACCCGGTCTGTGATATTCAATCTCTTATAAAGTTGTTTTGCCTTAGACAGGAAATTAAAAGCCTGATCAACTTTCTCCCTCCGGGTATCTGTTGCAGTTCTGAATTTCCGGAAATAAGGGATCATGATCCGTTGATCCATCACGAAGGTAGTAGAACACATAATTGCCGGTAATTTAAAATACCGGGCAATCAGCTTGGCCCAAATTGACAGGTGCGGATAAATGATAAAGTCCGGTTGCTCCCGTTCTACCTCCGCAATCAGGAAATCCATTAAATGAATGGCAGTATCCATCAAAACTTCCGTCAAGCGATAATAGGAAGAATCGCTATGGATCCAAGGACTGTCGTAACCGGAATCAAATGCCGGATAGGTTTTAAACTTAAAAGAATTATTCCCTTTAAGTGCATGGTTATTATACCAGATGATCTCATAGCCATTGTTTGCCAATCCGTTCATCACAGGCACTAATGAGCTATTGATACTTTCGGACGGGAGACTCAAAAATAAACCCTTCACCATGGTCAGTCTTTTCTCGCGCTGATATATTCGGCCAGGCTTTTAAGATTGGAAAATACGGAGGTATTGATATCATCCCCATCAAAGCTGAGCGCAAATTTTTCTTCAACTGCAACGATAAAAGAAACTACGTTTATCGAATCCAAACCAATTCCATCCTCATATAATGATGCGTTTTCATCTATATCATCAACCGAAATTTCCGTTTCAAGATTTTCTACTGCAATTATTTTCAAGGTTAACATCACCTCGTCAGTTTTCTTTTCTACTACTGTTTTGTCTATCATATGAAATTCTTTTTAATGATAACCGATCGGGCTTGCCATTCCCTAAGAGCGGAAGTTGTTCCAGCAGGAAGAATCGCTCAGGCACGAGATGTCTCTCCATGGATTGCAGGCAAGTCCGCTTAATGCGATCAGCGTCAATACGATGCTGATCTGTTACTTTACAAAATACAGTCAGGGCCTTCCCCAACACATTTTCATCCTCATCAATTACGACTATCGCTTGCTCCACCTCTTCAATCAGTCCCTCAATAGCCGACTCAACTTCCTTCACAGAAGTAAGAAATCCGGACCTATTGACAAATTGATCTACCCTATCCAATACACTAAATTTATTTTGTGGATGTATTTGTCCCATATCCTTGGTACGATACCATGAATCTCGCTGATATGTTGAAATATTTCTCCCAGAGTTATCTATATAACCATCGAAACCAGCATCCTGCATACATAGGATCTCTCCTTTAGTCCCATTCTCCACCTTAATTTCAACGTTTTCTATTGCTTGCATAGATCCGTCCATTCGCTCTTCTATTGTTCCGTTCACCGGACTTGTTGCAATGGTGCCCAGTTCAGTACAACCATATAAATTGATCAGCTTCGCAACATTTGTTTCAAATTCTATGTACAGATCCTGGCTTAATTTGTCGCCGGCACATATAAACAGCGGTTTAAAAGGGAAATTCTTGTTCAACTTGATCAGCATTTTCCCTATCGTTGGAACGATCAGTGCCAAATTGGGTTTGAAAGACTTTATGGCCTCGTTTATGTTAATCACATTGCTATTTCCAAGCAGATATATCGGGGATCCCGCTATTATTGCCGGTAAAAACCCTACACCTAGTCCGAACATATGGTTGATCGGCACGGGAACCAAAATGCTGGTTTCCTGCCCCATGGAGAATCTATTTACAACTTTACGGGCATTCAGCATCATTGCCGATAGCTGATATTTAACAAACTTTGGGCTGCCTGTTGTACCGGAAGACTTAAGTATTACGATTCCATAATTAGGAATCAGAAGTTGAGCATTTACCTCATCATGGTGATCGGATACCTCGATAGCGTCCGGAATTCCATCCTGAAAAGTTGGACCTGGAAAGCGTATGATCTTATCGCAGAACCCCGGTACCTCCTTTTCAGTCTCCTTCCCAATGAAAAAATTAACATTCCTGGAAATGAAGTATAAGAAAACTACAGCACTATTAATGCTATTACTCACAGGAAAAAAATAGCATTGGGCCTTTTCCGAAAAAACCTTGTCCAATGACTCAAAAATGGTTAGGATTTGCTCAGCTGAGACCATATTTTTAGAGTCTCTACATAACCAGTCTTTTCCCAGATGGTCAATTATTTCTTTAGCTGAATGGCTCATAAGCGTGCTAATGACTCTTCATTAAAAAACTCTGTAATTACACCAATTTTTCTGTTCGCCACTATTAAATCGTATTTTTTTTCAAAAACAATCGAAGAGTTTATATTCAAACGACTTGAGGCAATTTCGTGTTCGCCCATTACGATATCAATATTACTCTTATTCAAATAAGTTTCTGATTTCACGTCATTAAATATCCTCCCAATGGGTAAATCAGAATTCATCAACAAGTGATATTCGATGTCTGTGAGGCATGACCTGTCCAGGATACTAACTGACCAAATCACAGGATTATCATAGTTTTTGAAAAAAAGAAAGGTATCCCGCTCAATGGCTAAGTCTTTCTCGAATTGATGGTTTATCTTAACTTTTAAAATATCATTCGCTATGGACTCAAGAAATTTTGTCGTCGATAACTTCAAGTCGAGCATCTTTGTGATTGTGGTATCTATTACCATAATATTAAAACATCATAATTGACAGTAATACGCAATTTATCTAAACAGCAACAATGCAATTGATTTCTAAGCAATAATACCCTGAAACCGGTTTACCAATTTAGCATTTTTTCGTCTTATAATACATTTTATTTTTATTTAATAACAAATATTAAATTTAGTGACTATAAAACGTAAGCTTGGCCCTATGGCTCTGGCTACCTCTATATCATGGGTGATATACAAACTGGAAGAGGAAGCTACCAATCTGATCTGCGGGAGATCAGAGTCTGTACTTTTGCGAGGTTCATTAGTGTTTTAAGAGGAGGATTTATTGCGAACACATTTATTAAACCGTACTCAGCTTTTCATTTATTGCAAAGATTTAAGGTGCTCCGTGGGCGTAAATCCGGTGATGTCTTTAAAATACCGGTTAAATGAAGATTTGGCGCGAAAACCGGCATCATAAGCCAGCGACAGGACATTTACAGGGATTTCCTTACGGTGTAAAATCTGCATCTGGTTGATGGCATATTGAATCCTGTATTCGTTGATGTATTGATAAAAAGATTTTTTAGCATAAGTATTCAGCGTTTCCGAAATATGGTACTTATTGATTCCGGTTGCCTGAGCAAGTTTATCGAGGTTAAGCTCACTATCTGCGAATAATTTATGGTCCCTCAAATGATTCTCGAGGCTTTCCCAGATTTCCTGTTGCTTCTGAGCGGTTAAAGGAGACTTTCGCTGCAGGGTATGGTCTTTTGCGACCAGCACTTTATCTGTTGAAAAGTCCTTCATTACAAAGCTGTTCAGATCCTGATGATTACTGATAAACAGTCTGTAATATCCAATCATAATACATAAAAAGGTAAGTATCGCATAGACCACACTTCTTACGAATAAAGGATGTACCAAATCATTGGTGTAAGGACTCACAAAAAAAGGAACGCTGAATATGGCAATAAACAAAAAGCAGGCCGCAATGCGCTCCACCATCTTTCTTTCATTTACTTTTTCCACCAAATGCTTACGGGCAACACGCAATGCCAGAAAGGCAAAACAAAGTTCAGAAGCCAATAGCGCAAAGGTACTGATGTTATTATACCAGGTTAATAAGCGGTAATCTGATGATTTTGAAAGAAACAAGACTCCCCCGACGGTAAAATAAGCGATCGCCCCCAATATAAAGGGTAGAAAAAAGTACCACCTGGAAGCAGGCACAAATTCGTTGTTACTTGTTTTCAGCGCGTATAAATAGAGTAAAGGACCGTAACAAAAACCGATAAAAGTATTCATCTGCTGGCGGACATGTACATCATCAACAGAACTGAAAATGAAAAATTTTATGGCAAGATGTGAAGCGATACAGGCCAGCAGCAGGATCAGCAAACCATCACCATTACTGTGTAATTTGCTCTTCAGCAACAACGCGATCACGATCATCGCCTGAAATATGCCAATGGCTATAATGTACTGCATTTATACGTTCCCTATTGATATACGAAGCTAGTCATCAAATATTAAGAGAATATTAAGTTAAGCCTCGTTTCTCGTAGAAATGGTAAGTAAACATATTGATAACAATTAGATAATACGACATAAAGTACTGTATATCAACGTAAAATAGTCTCACCACAACGCCTGATACCTGAGACCGGTACCTGCTGTTGGGTTAAGTCGAACCCTTGCCCATCTTAGTAGAGTTTTGCAGAAAATAAAAAACATGATGCATACTTTTACAAATGTTAAAAAGCTGACAGGCATGATATTGCTGATCCTGTTCAGTTCTACAAGTTTACTTGCCCAGGTAATCAAAGGAACGATCACCAGCAAGGATGGGACACTTCCCGGAGCCAGTATTCATGGGCTGACTTTCAAACTAAGTACTTCTTCCGATCTCAATGGTGAATTTACGCTAAATGCGCAGGTAACCGGTAAAGCTAAAATCACGATCTCCTATATTGGTTATGCCACTAAAATAGTCGACCTGGAGTTGAAAAGCGGCGTAAATGCCCTGGGAAATATTGAATTGATGGCTGAGCGTAAAAACTCCCTGAGCGAAGTGACGATCTCAGGCAGTATGGCGCCATCTCAGGCAAAGGCTTACAGCATTAAGAAGAACTCCAATGCGATTATGGATGTGATGGCTGCAGATGCGATCGGAAAACTGCCAGACCGTAATGCTGCCGAAGCGGTACAGAGAATGCAAGGCGTTGCGGTTGCGAGATACCATGGTGAAGCCGATCAGGCCACCGTACGGGGAACTCCTTTTGCCTGGACATCTACCCTATTTAACGGGAACCGTTTACCCAGCTCAAACGTAATGGGCAACCGTTCATCGGTATTGGATGCAGTACCTTCAGAGATGATCCAGTACGTACAGGTAGCCAAAGCCATTACCCCCGACATGGAAGGAGATGCCATTGGTGGTTCCATTAACTTTATCACCAGAACCGCCCCTACTGTCAGACAACTTAATGTAAGTGCTGCCGGCGGATATAATACCTTCTCACAGAATGGCACCTACAATGCCTCGTTGGCCTATGGCGACAGGTTTCTTAAGGATAAACTCGGCGTCATGTTATCAGCTGCAATCTGGGACAGACAATGGGGTGCAGACTCTTTTGATGCCTCCTATAATACCGGCCTCGCTGATCCTCAGCAGAAAAAATCAATTAACACCATTATGTTCAAGCGCTACATGGGTAGCCGTCAAACCATGGGTGTTAACCTCGGTACAGAATATAAGTTTGATGCTTCAAATAAAGTGTTTTTCAGAGGAATGCTGAATAAATTTAATGACATCAGACCTGTTTATGAGTCGTACGTAGATTATACCAATAGCCGCTACCAATACAATTATCGCTACTCACATTACCAGACGTCTTTAAAAGGAGCGGAACTTGGCGGAGAACATCAACTGAGCAGCAGGCTAAGGTTAGACTGGACAGTAAGCGATTACAAAAGCAAGTATTACCTGGAAACCCCACCTACCTATGGCACAAAAGGCCTGCCGATAGCTACCTTCAGACAAAAAATTACAGGTGGTTTCAATAACCTTTCATCTGATGGGAAACGTTACTGGGGTTTTGATTCACCAAATGGTGTTGGAGGAGATCCCATGCATTTCGATGCCGGCTTGAAGAACCCTGAAGAAACCATGAGCGCCGATAAATTACTGCTCCAACAACTCGTTATTGCCCAACTTGACAATAGTGAACATGACCGCAATGCACAGCTGAATGCAAAAATACATGTCAGCAATAAGATCAACCTGAAAATGGGTGGTAAATACAGACATAAATACAGGGAAAGCACTTATGGATCCAGCATGGTATTTATGCCGGGAGCAGCCCTTGGTGTACCTTCTTCTCCCCCATTGGTTGGCCTCTCTCAACTCGAGACTAAAGATTTCCCTTCGGGATCAAAATTCTTCGGCACAATGGAGGGCAATCATAACGAATACATCATGAACCCTTTAACTAAAAATCAGCTGTTTAACTTATATAGCAACGATTTTTTAACTAAGAATGGTTTTACAAACGTTACTCCGAAAACAAACCCTACAGCGTTATATAATGGAAAAGAAGAAGTCGTTGCTGCTTATGCCATGGCCGAGATCGATGCCACAGATCAGCTTAAAATAATTGCCGGTGTCAGAAACGAATATACCAGCATGGAATTAAAAGGATCCAAAGCCGTTACCGCCGGAACTCCTGCAATAACGACGATATCGGAATCTACCGTAACCAACAACTACAACGCGTTATTGCCGATGCTTCACCTGAAGTATGCGCTGAATGAAAAATCTAACTTAAGGGCAGCTTATACCCGTAGCTTTATCAGGCCAAGTTTCGGAGATATGACACCCGGAACGTCGGTTGACAATACCAAAAACCCAATGGCAATCAGTCAGGGAAATCCTGATCTGAAACCTACTTTCTCCAATAATTTTGACCTGATGGCCGAATATTATTTCGACAATATCGGGATCATCTCCGGTGGGGCTTTCTATAAAAAGATCAATGATATCGTATTTACCACCGCCAGCATG
>Ga0307414_10001956_pt1 | contig 10654 bp, 4 predicted proteins | sample DK1Ometagenome_FD_203804 | JGI IMG/M metagenome (GOLD analysis project Ga0307414, IMG submission 203804) | Maize rhizosphere microbial communities from greenhouse at UC Davis, California, United States - DK15-O-3 | ecosystem: Host-associated > Plants > Roots > Rhizosphere > Soil | place: USA...
GGTGACCTGCGTGACCGTCGTCGTCGGGATGGACAGCGTGGACCCGTTGTAGCGCCGGGCGTAGGGGATCGGCAGCGTCGCATCCGTCGTCGCCTCGCCCTGGTCGTCCCACGCCAGCGGACCAACACGCCCGTCGCCGGACCCCTTGAGGAGGATGGTCGGCGACCCGTCGGTCTCGGCGTTCGAGAAGATCCGGCCCGGTGCAGAGTCGGCGGTCTCGAAGCCGTTGGTCGACGGCGGGGCACCGGCGCCTTCGGCGATCTCGTCGAACTGCTTGGTGTAGGTGCCCACCGGGAGGTAGATCTGGTGGGAGAACGTCGAGGCCGTGGTCGTCAGGTAGAGCCCGATCCGGTTGGCCTTGTCGACGAGGTTGGGGTCCGTCTCGGCAGAGTCGGGCGGCGTCTGAGCGGTCGCTCGGATCCACGACCGAGCGTACGCCGTGATGGTCGACTCGGGGGAGGCGTCCGTCTCGTGCGTGCCGGACGGGGTGCCAGCCAGCGGGTGCCCGGCCGGGTAGTTCGAGTTGTCGCCGTCGTAGAAGGTCGACTTGGCCCGCACGGTCGCGCTGGTCGTCGAGAGCTTGCTGTACTTGTGGAAGAAGCCGAGCTCGTCGTAGTGGAAGAAGCGCCCCTCGCCGGAGTCGTACTCCATGCCGAGGACGCGCTTGGAGTTGGCCCGCTCGAAGTCGTGGCTGGCGTCGCGGGTCCAGGTCGACAGGGCGCCGGTGGCGTTCCAGCACATCACCTTGCCCGAGTTGCGGAAGGCGACGAACATCTTCGAGGAGCCGAGGTCGGCGCTGCCGAAGGAGGCGTCACCGATGTCCTGCAGGTACGGCGACGGCGAGATCATCGCGCGCTGCTCGACGTAGTCCATCGTGGAGCCGTCGTGCCGACGGAACATCAGGTTGTCGCTGGTCGAGACGAACACGATCCAGAGGTCCGTGCCGTCGTTCGTGATCTTCGGCGCGTAGGGGAAGTTGCCGAGGCTGGTGATGTACTGCTCGTCGACCTTGTCGTAGGAGGAGTCGATCTTGTAGATGTACCAGGAGCCGCTACGGGACCCGTCGGAGCCGATCAGGTAGTAGTGCGACCCCATGGTCGTGATCGCCGACGGGTAGAACTCGTCGACCCACGCCTTGCCGCTGCTGGGGTCCGGGAAGACTGCGGCCGGGGTGGTGCCCACGGAGGTCGGGTCGGAGGTGTCGTTCCAGGAGGACTTCTTGATCGGGCGCATGGCGGCCCCGAAGAAGTTGACCGCCACGACCCACTCGTCGGCGTTCGAGATGTGCGGCGTGAGGCCGACCTGGATGTTGCCGTTGTCGGTGTAGTTCCCGCTGTCCTCGTTGAGGATGGACAGGCCGTCCGAGGGGGCGCTCGGCCAGAAGCGGGCCAGCACTGGCTCGGTGTTCGGGGCGGTGACGCCGTTGGCCAGCGAGACCTCGCCCTCGATCTTGCCGGTGCCGCCGATCGTTAGACGGTCCTCGACGTTGAGGCTCTTCGCCACCAGCTTCGCGGTGATCTCGGCGTCGGTGCCGTCGGCCGGGAAGCTGATCGTGCCGCCATCGAGGAGGCTGATCACGATGCCGTCGTTGGGGTCGATCGTGATGCCACCCACGGTGATCCGGCCGGACAGCACGTAGCCAGCGATGACCGTCGCCATGACGGCCTCGGTGACGGCGCTCGGGTCGGCCTTGCCCTCGACCTGCGGGGAGGGGGCTGCCGCGCCGAGGATGTTGGTCGCGATGGCCCGGAAGAAGTAGGTCTTCGAGAGATCGATCGGGTCGCCGTTGGGCTGCGAGGTCACGAAGTTCACGGCCGAGCGCGTCGGGATGCCCAGGAGTGTGGTCGGGTCCCCGGCGGTCGGGGTGAAGCCGTCGGTCTCGCTCATGTGGTACTCGATGAGCGTGGTGGCGTCGACCGTCTCGGACTTGAGCACGACGCCGTCGGCCACGCCGTACGCCGTCAGGATGGGCGAGGAGGCCGGGGGGTCGGTCACGGTGGTGCTCGGGTCCGGCAGGGCCTCCGGAGTCGCGGAGACGGCCGTCGAGGGCTCGGAGAACTTCCCAGCCTCGGTCCAGGTGACGAGGAGGACGCTGTGCTCGACGTCGGCGGGCAGGTTGAGGTAGCGCCGACCACCGGTGGCGGTGAAGGTGCTGACGGCGTACGTCGGCAGGACGGGGTCGAAGAGCGCGATGTCGGCCGTCGGGATGGCGTAGACCGTGACACGGGTGAAGTCCATGGGAGCCACGGCGCCATCGACGAAGAGGCCGTCCCAGTCGACCTGGATGCCGTTGAGTCCGGCGGTCAGGGTCGGGGTGCTCGGCGTCGGCGGGGTCGGTCCGGTGACCACGCTCGAGGTACTCGTGCCGTCGAACTGCTTGCCGATGACCATCGTGAGGTTCTGGTCGGCGTCGACCGCAGTGATCGCACCGTCGTCGATGGTGGAGAAGCCCAGGGTCGGCTGCTTCTGTCGCAGCCTGGCCTTCTCGAGTCGATCGAGTCGACGCGCGAGGGAGCGAAGCTGGTAGTCAGACATGGCTCTAGTGTAGCGGACCGCTCAGGAGACGAGTTTGTCGGTCCGGGCGACGCCGTACTCGGCGACCCGGCTGTTGGCGGGCATGTAGGAGATGCTGAGGATGCGCACCCACATGCCGACGTTGACCCAGTCGCCCCGGCCGCCGATGTAGATCTCGTCGCCCACCTTCGCCGCGCCCATCGGGGCGTCCGGGTGGTCCTGGACGATGATCGAGTCGATGTCGTCCATCTGGGCCCGCCACTGGTTCTCGGCGTCCGCGCGCTGGTCGGCCTTCTTGCGGCTCTTGATCGTGTCGTCGACCACGACCGCCACGCGGCGCAGGCGGCCACCGGGGCGGATGATGGGCTCCTTGACTGAGCGGATCATGCCCGCGCCCTCACCGGCGCCGAGCACCATCGTGCCCGAGGCGTAGATGGATCCGTCGCGGTCGACGGAGACCGGCTCGAAGATGTTGACCCCGAAGGTGAAGCGCAGGTCGTTGCGGCGGCGCCCGATCTTCGGATAGCCCACCTCGACGAAGTGCCGGATCGTCCCATCGGCGTTCCAGGAGTGCTTCTCGAAGTAGTCGAAGGGGGTCTCGGATGCGAGGTCGTCGATGTCCCCCGCGAGGTCGTGGTTGGTGTACCAGTTGAGCTTGTAGGGGCCGGACTCGAAGGAGACCGGGCCGCTCTTCGAGTCGAACTCGACCTGCTTGAGTTCGGTACCGATGGAGACCTTCCCGCCGGTCGTCGTGTTGTCGATCTCGAGGCCGATGTCGCCGCCGGGCTGGGCCTGGATGTGGTTCCAGATGACGCGCATGACGTCGATCGGGTCGACCTTGATGCCCTTGTAGCCGCTTCCGGTGTAGGGCATGTCGACGCCGTAGCCGGTGAAGCCGGTGGCCTCCAGGCTCCATGTGGGGCCGTCGAAGCCGGAACTGGTCAGGATGCCGCCGCCACGAATGTCGCCGTCGCTCTCGGCGTAGATGGCCGTGCTCCACTCACGCAGGAGGGGCTTGCCGTCGGGGCCGAGGAGGCGCGCATAGGTTGGCTCGATCTTCGCGCTGATAGAGTTGTGGCCGGACAGCACGTCCTCGACGCTGACGTCCTCGAGAGGGAGCTCCATGTCGAGGACGGTCTCGGTGCCATCGCCGTTCAGGCGGGTGGCGAAGTAGCGCCACCCGCGTCGCCGGGCGACCATCACTCCTCGAAGAAGCGGATGTCGAAGATGACCTGCGAGCCGCCCTGCAGCGTCAGGCGCTGGGCCAGCGTCGGCGAGCCGGGCACGTTCTCGTAGCCCTCGACGAGCAGGTCAGCGTCGGTCCCCTGCAGGCTGGTGACGTCGAACTCGCCGCCGCACATCAGGTTGTCGCGGATCGCGCCGCCGCCGGTCGAGTAGTCGAAGGAGGTGACCGGGCCGACCACGGAGCCGAGTTGGGGGCGGACGGCGCCGGAGACGTTCGCCGACGTGTCGGAGAGCCTGACGCCGTTTACATGCGCCACCATGATCGCCCGGGTCGCCCACTCGGGAACGCTCACGCTCGGCTGGTAGCTGGACCACGTCCAGTTGCCGTACGTCGACCCCGAGGGGATTCGGACGGGCGAGGCGTTGGTCCAGGTGCCGGAGGGGCTGACCCGGATGTCCTGCGACTGGCGAGGACGGGCCAGCGTCGTGAGGTCGTGGATCATGTCGCCCGTGATCGTGGTGGTGATCGCCGGGATGTCGATGCGGGCCAGCGGCAGCGCCGGGTAGGCGCCGGAGAGCTCGGTGGCGCCAGCGGAGACCTCGATCAGCCTGACCCGGACGTACTCGAAGGTCTGCTCCTCGCCCTCGGGCGGGTCGGTGACCAGCATGAACGGGTGGCCGGTCTGGGTGAAGTCCGGGTCTCCGACGATCACGGCGACGATGTAGGACTTGGGCGAGGCGTTGCTCGCGGGCATCTCGACCGACGGGATGATGTGGACGCCCGGGTTGGAGACGACGTAGGTCTCATTGACGACGGTCTGGTAGTTGTTGAGCACCAGGCCGACGCCGGGGGCGATCTGGACGCCGACGCCCGGGGTGTCGAGGGGGGTAACCTTGAGGTCGCCAGCCTTCACCACGCCCTGACGGGGCTGGTCGGCGTACTGGGCCCGACGGATCAGCGCGCCGGAGAGCAGGGCTCCGTCGATCGCCGAGGGCGCGTTGTTGAAGGTCATAGTCGTAGTCTACCAGCCTCTCTCAGTACGACGTCCAGGTGTTGCGCCAGCGAATGAGCGCGGATGCGCTACCGCCGAGCGCGATGCCGCCCAGGGAGATCTGAGGGCGGGTCTGCGGGGCGAACCAGCAGTCCTCGAGGTAGGTCCGGCGGTCGAGGCCCTCGGCGCGCGAGGCCCCCGACTGGTCGAGGACGGTCAGGGCCCATGGGCGGCAGTCGATCTCGACCCAGCCGCCAGCGAGGATGGAGCCGGTCCACTTCAGGGACCAGTTGTCGGTGATGATGATGGGGTCGGTCCAAGGGCCGTTGAAGCGGATGATCGGGTAGGCCTCAGCCCGGCCGCCGATGTCGATCTGGTCGCTGCCGATGCCCTCGGACGGCAGGGAGGACGCGGGAAGCACGGCGGGCAGGACGATGCCGCCACCGGTGGAGCCCGAGACGTAGGGGATCAGCGCCTGTGACTCGATGTCGTCGTAGGCGTAGGAGTCGACGAGCTGGAAGTCGTGGGTGATCGGCACATAGCCGCTCAGGATGAGGTTCGTCGGGGGCGCCGAGAAGCGACGCGGGCGGCCAAAGATCCGCCGGTCCCGACCAGCGAGGCGGTACCGGATGGCGGTCTGGGCTCCGGGCTGGCGCATCAGGGCCGCCGGGGCCCACGCGGCCGAGAAGTCGTCGAGCACGGCGACGGCGGTCTCGACGTCCTCCTGGTCGGTGTGGGTAGACCAGGTCCAGGTCTTCGCGCCGGGCACGTCGCGACCGAAGGCGTTCAGGCCGCGCCGGGTGTTCTGGGAGTCCTGGGTCAGCCACTCGGCGTCGCCCGGGTCGAATCCACCGTCGTCCAGCGAGACATCCGCACCGATCCCGAAGACGAAGCCGTCCATGGCGTCGGCGTCAGGAAGGATCTCGAACTGGTGGTCATTCAGAACGGTCATCAGTCACCGACTCCTGCGTACTTGCCGCCGCGCCGGATCTTGCGGAAGGTGAAGTTGAGGTCACCCGCAACGTCGGCGGCGGTGAGGTCCGAGCCCTCGAAGTGGGGCTCGTAGTGAATGGTACCAGCCGCGCCACGGCCCTCCATGTTCGACCACTGGTCGTTGGTGAAGACGGGCTCCGGCTTGCCGGTCAGGTTCACCACGGAGGTCAGGCCCGGGGGCAGGTAGCCGCCCGAGTCGTACTTCATGGTGCCATTGTAGGGCAGGATGCCGCCGTTGGCGTAGCCGAGGAAGTCGCCCACGGCGCCAGCGCCATCCGAGACCGCCCCGCCGACGCTACCGAGCGCGTCACCAGCAGCCTTCCCAGCGTTCTTGACCCCGCCGACGACCCACTCAGCGCCGTCGCCAGCCCAGCCAGCGGCGGTCTTCGCCCAACCCGGGACGATGTCCCAGACCTTGTCGGCGGTCTTCTTCGCGAGCATCAGCGGGACCTTGCTGGCGACGTCGAAGAAGCGGCTGTCGGTGATCGACTTCGAGGCGTTCTTAATCGGCTCGGTGATCCAGTTCTTCACGGCACCGAGCGGGTCCTTGATCACGCTCATCAGCCACTTCGGGATGGCGCGGTGCTTCTTCTCGCCCTGGATCTGCGAGCCGAGGGTGCCGCGCTGGCCCGGGTCGCCGATCGGAATGCCGGTCAGCAGGCCGAGGGCAGCCTCGTACGAGCCGCCCGGGAAGCCGAAGTGGAGGTGGGGAGCCGTCGAGTTGCCGGTGTTGCCGACGCGGGCCAGCGGGGTGCCGGGGGCGACCGCCTGTCCGGGGTGGACGCGGATCGAGCCGTCGAGGGAGTGACCGTAGACGAGCTCGCCGAAGGGGCTCCGAACGAAGACCGCGTTGCCGTAGCCGCGACCGTAGCCGGTGCTGCTGACCCGGCCGGAGGTGGCCGAGTAGAAGGTCATGCCGAGGTCGGCCGAGCCGGAGCCGACGTTGAGGTCGACGCCGTCGTGGCCCGGGTAGGTGCCCATGCGGGCGCCGGGGAGCGGGAAGAAGATGCCGCCCCGAGCGAACTGCTGGCCGTACATGGCCCGACGGATCGCCTCGGTGCCACCCTGGCGAGCCAGAGCGTTCATCTGGTTGACATAGCCCGTGCCCATGGCGGCGGTCCACTCGGGGCGCATGATGGCCTCGCCGCCGGATAGGTCGAGGCGCCCGGCCGTCGGAGAGACGAACGAGTGGACGTCGCGGCCCGGGGTGTAGCCGGGCAGGATACCGCCGGTGGCGAACGCGGAGTGCTTCTGGATGTACTTCGGGATCTCGATGTGGTCGAACTTCTTGGCATGGACCCAGCCAGCGACGGTGTTGTAGCCGTCGATGATGCCGTTGTTGATCACGCCGTCGAGCAGGAAGTCGATCGGGGTCGCGAACATCGCCTGCAGGCCGGACCAGATGCCGCCGATCGAGTCCACGGTGTTCCGGAAGGCGCGCTTGAGCGCGGGCAGGGCGTTCTTCCTGATGTAGTCCCAGGCGGGCTTGAGGACGTGCTCCCAGGCCCACTCCATCCCGGTCATCATGTCATGCCAGGCGTCCTTCATGTCATCCCAGACAGGCTTGAGCGCCTTCTCCCAGAGCCACTTCGCGCCGATCTGCATGTACTTCCAGGTCGGCTTGAGCACCTTCTCCCAGACCCACTTGAACGCCTTGCCGATGAGTCGCACGGAGGGCACCAGGACGTACTTGATCAGGAACGCCATGTTGTTGATCCAGAAGGCGAGCACCCGCGCCACGAGCGGGATGAGCTTCTTGATCAGCCACACCAGAACGGGGCCGATGGCCTTGAGGAAGGGGACCAGGGCGTCCTTCCAGAGGGACTGGAGGGCGTCCCAGAGGTCCATGAGCTGGGGCTTGATGATGTCCCATGCGTCGACGAAGGCGGCCGAGATCGCCTTCCAGGCCTTGTTGACGAAGTCGCGGAACTCCTCGTTGTTCTTGTAGAGGTAGACGAGGGCCAGCGCGATGCCGATGATCGCGAGCACGATGAGACCGATGGGGTTGGTGAGCAGCGCGATCCCGGAGTTGATCGCGTTCATCGCGGCGTAGGCGTGCTGGGACGCCGCGACGACGATGAGGATGCCGGTCGCGAGCAGCGCGAGGGTCTTGGGGTCCATCCCGGCGATGATGTCGAGCAGCCCGTCGAGCGCCTTGAGGACGACGTCGCCCCAGGGTGCGAGGGCGACGATGAGGGCCGCCGCAGCCTTGGCCAGCGAGCCGACGAAGTGGATCACGTCGGGGGTGATCTTGACGATCCAGTCCATGAACTTCTGGATCTGGTCCTGACCCTTCTTCGAGGCGGCCCAGTTGGCGAAGCGCTCCATCAGGTTGGCGAAGCCCTTGGCCATCATCTCGGTGTACGGCGCGACGACGGTCATGATGGAGGCCATGGCCTCGAGGAACGAGATGAAGGCCGCCCCGAAGGCGTCCTGGATGCCGGGGCCGAGGTCGCGGAGCGTCCGGAAGAACCCGAGCCAGGCCTCGCCCTGGAACGAGGCGCTCAGTGCGACGACGAAGCGGCCGAACGAGTCGGCCAGGCCGATCAGAGCCTCCCGGAGAACCTTCCCGGAGTCGGACCCGAAGAAGGACAGGATGGCGCTCTGGATCTGCGGCAGCATGACCGTCTGGATGTCGTCGCGGAAGCCGTAGAACTCCTTCTTCATGCCCTGGATGAAGCGCGCGAACTTCTGCCCGGCCGGACCGAGCTTGTTCATCGCCGCGTCGACATTGGCCTGCTGGGTGTTGACCGCCGCCATGGCCTCGGCGGCGGACCGGCCAGCCTGCTCCTGGGCGCGCATGGCGTCGGCGACCGAGCGCGCACCATCGGCGCGGGCCTCGTCGACAGCGCGGGCCGCGTCGCCGAGGTCGCGGTACGCATCGCGCTGGGCCTCGAGGGCGCTGTTCAGGTTGTCCTGCGCGGACTTGACCTCGTCGGTCCCGTTTACACCCTCTCGGTCCCACTTCTTCTTCTCGGCGGCGAGTTCCTTCGCCTCGCGCCGGAGGTCGCTCAGGGCGTCCTTGGCCTGCTCCATCTGGATGCGGGCCTGCTCCTGCTCGGCGTTGGTGGCCGAGCCGTCGGCCATGACCGAGTTGTAGTTGACCGTTGCATTGAAGACGTCAAGGAGGCCCTGGTCCTGAGCGAGCTTGTTGTCCGACATCCGCTCCTTGATGTCGGCGCCGGTGCCACGCGCGTTCTTGCGAGCCTCGGCCAGGGCGCGCTCAGCGTCCTGCACGTCCTCGATCGAGTCGCGGTAGGCGCGCTGGGCGTCGGCCTGGCTCTCCAGGGCGCTCTTGACGGCGCGAGCGGCGGCGCGGCGGGCGTCGACGACGCGCCGTGCGGCGTCCTGCTGGGCTCGAGCGCCGTCGGCGGCAGTCTTCCCCGCCTGCTGCGCGGTCTTCGCTCCCTGGTCCTCCTGCGCCTGCAGGGCGGTGAGGGCGTCACCGATGCCCGAGAAGCCGATCAGCACGGCGCCGATGGAGGCTGCAGCCACCGCTGCTGCGGGGCCGAGAGCGAACAGTCCGGCCGCGAGCGCACCAAGGGTCGGGATCAAGGCAGGGCCGAGCGTCGAGGTGGCGAAGAGGACCAGGTTGAACGACCGGAAGGAGTTGGCGGCGTTGTCGCCACCGGCTACGAGCCCGAGGAGGCCTCGCTCGGTCGCCTTCGTGTTGACCTTGACCGTCTTCCCGTCGAGGCGCTTGAGGGCGACGTCGAAGGCGGCGAGTTCGGACCAGGCGCGACCGGCGTCGACCTTGACGTCGACCGTCGGGCTCTTCTTGCTGAGGCGGTCGAGTTCGGTCATGATCTCGCGGACCTCGCGGTGGAGCTGGTTCGCGCCGATGTCGATGCCGACGCGGAGCTTCGAGAGGTAGTCGAGTTCGTCCTTGAGGCGCTGGAGATCCTTGTTGACCGACCCGTCGATGTGGGCCGAGGCCTTCTCCATCGTCTTCTTGATCGACTTCTCGAAGGCGCCCATCTTGCGCTCGATCGGCTTGGTGTCGATGTCGGTCTTGATCTCGATGACGCGGCGCTTGTCGACGGCGGCGTCCACGAACTTGAGGGCGCCATCGATCTCGCTGACGACCTTGCGGATGTTCGAGTCGATGTTGAGGTCGTGGTCGCCCTTGGTCAGGCCGTCGACGGCACCCTTGACGAGGGCGAGGTCGGCGATGACTTGCTTCGAGTTGAAGTCGACGTTGAAGTCCTGGTCGTTGAGCTCCCGGAGCTTCTTCTTCGCCTGGTCGAGATCCTTGAGCATCTTCTCCGAGGCGGTGGAGAGGTCGAGCCGGTCGATCTCCTTCTGGGCGTTGCGGACGAAGCCCTTGATCGAGGTCTCGAAGTGCCCGGCGTAGTCGTCGGCGGCCTTCTTGCCGGACTTGTTGATCTCGTCGCCCATCGCCTTACCGGCGCGCTCACCAGCCTTCTGGCCCGACTTCTCCATGGAGTCGCCCAGGGCGCGGTCGATCTTCTTCGCCTCGCGCTCGATCTGGTTCTGGACGTTGGCGAAGACGGGCACGACCTGTAGGAAGATCGCGCCCGCACTGTACTTCTTCGCACCCATGGGCTCTAGTGTACCGGACTCCGGGGCTACCCCTTCTTCGGCAGGACCCGGGCGACCAGCGCCTCGTGCGCAGCCTTCCGCCGCTCGTACTCAGCGCGCTTGATCGCCGACTCGAGCGGGGTGACCGGACGAGGTGCGGGCGGCGGGGGCTCGATCGCCTTCTCGGAGTTGACGGCCGCGACGGTGTGCGAGACATGGCGTACGGCGTCGAGCACGCTGGTGAGCACGGCAACCTCGGGAGTCCAGGTCGTCAGCGGCGGACCAGAGGGGGTCTCGTCGCCGGACTCGCGGCGCGCGGCGAGGGACTCGGCCATCATCCGAGCGTGCTCCTCATCCATGGAGACCGTGCTGGCGTACTGGGAGTGCGCGGGAAGGCGGTCCAGGATGTCGAGGAGCAGGGTCCAGCG
>Ga0307414_10001960_pt1 | contig 10650 bp, 5 predicted proteins | sample DK1Ometagenome_FD_203804 | JGI IMG/M metagenome (GOLD analysis project Ga0307414, IMG submission 203804) | Maize rhizosphere microbial communities from greenhouse at UC Davis, California, United States - DK15-O-3 | ecosystem: Host-associated > Plants > Roots > Rhizosphere > Soil | place: USA...
GGCGAGGCCGCCGGCATAATTTCCACCTGCAGCACGATGCGCGCATCCTGGCTGCAACCGTTGCTCGCGAGTTCGGCGGCGCCGACCATGATCGATTCCGATGTGCTTTGGCGGTACTCCCGGCTCGCCAGCGTCTTGCCATTGCAGTTGATGCGCAGGGTGCGGGGTACGGTCGCGGTCGCCAGCACGTCGTAATCCAGCCGCAGCGAGCGCCCGGCCCTGGAGGGCGGCGCCAGGATGATGTACGCAGATGGTTTGGACCAGATCCCCCAGTCTTCCTTGCCATACCAGCCCGATCCGAGCCCTTTCGGCGCCTGCTTGTTCAACGTGCCAACCGACAACCCGCCTTCGGGTATCTCAAGGGGTGGCTGCTGGCGGAGCCAGTCCTGCAGCGCCGCGCGCTTGATCCACAGCTTCTGGTCCGACCCAAACTCCTGTCCGATCAACACCGCATCAGGCGCAGCGGCGCTCAGGTCGGTGGCACTGGAGATCAGCAACACGCCGCATTCGAACAGGTTCTTGCCAGCCACCGAATCGAGGCGCATCGGCAAGAGGTAGAACTGATAATTGTTGCGCTCCCAGGGCGACATGCTCCCCATGTCGTAGTTGACGCATTCTGCGTTGGGGAAGTCGCGCTCGATCAATCTCACCAGCGAGTGCTGCTTGCCACGAAAGCGCGAACCGGGATCCAGATAGTCCCTGCCGAACACCAGCGCGTTGGCCACGAACAGCACCAATATGACCACCATCGCGGCGGTGCGGTTGCGCACCATGCCGATGGCCAGAATGAACGCAGCGCCCACTATCGCCAGCCCCACTACGTTCAACACCCCCGGGAAGAACTTGCGAACTGCATCGACTGCGGTAATGTTCATGACCACGATCGAGCCGCTGATCGGGTTGCCTTGCAACAGCAATACCAGGGTGGCAAGCACGGCCGCCACGATGGCGGCCCATTTGAGTTCGCGCCTGGCCGGAAGACAAAGTGCGCCGAGCAGCAGCAATGGTCCGATCACGCTCTCCGAATAGCGCCCGTACATGATGTGATCGGCACGTATGCCTTCTTTCATGAAAAACACCGAAAACGCGTACACCCCCAGCAGCGAGAACAGGGAGAACACCGCCAGTGTGCGTTCGCCGGGCTCGCCGGCGCGGTCCAGGATCCTGCGGACGCACCATGCGCCACCCACGAACACCAATCCCAGCGAGGCAATGATCAGGTATAGCCCCTGCCCCGACATCACACCGAAGAAACGGGCCATGCCGGCAGCGGTGAAAATTCTGGCTGCGTCCTCGAGGATTTCCTTCATGCCCGGGTAATGGTCGTACGCGGTCAGGTCTTTCGCATTGAGCATGTCTCGCAGGTAGGAGTCCAGCCAGCCTCGCAATGATAGATACAGGGCCGCCGCCGTGAGCACCGTTACGGCAAGGCGCGAAAGCACCGGCACCGGGCGCATGCGTACGTCCAACACCATTGCCATCGCCGCAGCCACGCCCACCAGCGCGCCCTTCGGATGGGCCAGGGTCAGCATCGCCACCAGCGCGCCAACCAGCACCGCTCCCGACCACGACGGCCGTTCGCCCTGTCGGTACAGCACGAATGCCAGCAACAGCATGCCGGGCACGAACAGGTTTTCCGACAGGGCCAGCGATGCGAATACAGGGTAAGCCGGATAGAGCAGCGTGACTGCCACCACCAACGCTCGCTGCCGGAGTGGAGATTGCGGACGCAGGCTTACCAGCAGCGCGTAGGCCAGGCAGGCCGCCGCACCCCAGAACGCAGCGTTGATAGCCTGGATGATGTCATAGGCTTGGTCGGGCGTGGTGCCACCCCAGAATGCCAGACTGATGGGCACCGAATATGCGGGGTAGTAGGAGGAGAACGCATCGGTGCGGTACCCGGCGAACGCGGCCGCATTGAGCAGATAGCCCGACTCGTCGCCATGGATGATAGGAACCTTGGTGAAGTGCGAGTAAAGCCAGAAAACGATCATCGCGATCGCAAAGCAGGTGCACAACTCCAGATAATATCGTTGCTTGGTATTCATCATCGCATTGCCCTTGCTATGTCGCTGATCATTTCATCGGTGGCGGAATCGGAAAAAATCCAGCCTTTGCATCGCAATCGAACATATCCGAAGCCGCGATCCATCGCCACCTGCCCGTCCTTCAATTCGCCGGCTCGAAAGTCATGTCGATCAGGCCAACACCCAGTGCCCGTATGTCCTCGCCCGTACCGGCGCGCTTCGGGCTTATAGGGTCCGACACCACGAAGGCAACCGTATTCCCTTCGCCATAGGCCGGCTTCAGCACTGAAAGCGGGATGCGCACTGCATATCCCTCGACCTTACCGGTCATCGGGATGTGTGCGACCGGCTGCCCGTTGACTTCGATAGTCACCGGATCCATCGCCTTGCCGACATCGTTCCTCAACGCATGGAAGGCAAGGATCATGTCGCGGTCCACCTCATCGAAGCCTACCTTGATCGATGCCCGTTGGCCCACCGACCAAACGCCCCAATTTTCAAACGACCATCCACCAGCCAGGTAGGCGCGGGCCTCGGAGCTCGAGAATTTCAGCTTATGGCCGCTATCGAGCTGCAGGACGCCGGCGACGAGCTCAGAATATGCGCGCTGCAGTTGCCGCTGGCTGGAATTACACCTCTCATCGTCTGATTTTGTTTCGACGTAAAACCTCCAATAGCTCTGTTTCCATACGTTCGCATGGAAAGAGACCTCACCTCGCGGATCGATCAGGTTCTCCAGCGCCTCATCCGACTGCGGGACTTCCCCGGGCAGGCAAGCGAGGATATCCGCCCGCTCCCATGCCGATGAGATCGAATCCATGTGCCCGGCACGTCGCCAGTTGTTGGCGTATGTGGCCATGGACACCACACCGAAGAACAGACTGCAGGCTGCAATGAAATACCTGGCAGACCTGTCGGTGCCAATCCGGTTGAAGGCCAGCGCCAGGACGCCGAGCACGGCGGCACCGATCCAGAAATAGGAAACCCTGCTGTCGACGAAGCCGCAGTCGGGGCTTTCCAGGCACCAGGACTGCTGCTTGCTGGTCATCGCCACTGGCAAGGTCACGAAGATCGCCGAGCACACGGAAATGGCCAGCAGCCGGCCTCCCTTTTTAATTTCTGCCGCTTGGGGAAGCAGGAACCAGGCGCAAATGGCGGCCAGCGCCCCGACCGCCAGCGTAGCCGGCAGGCTATCCATTTCCACGGAGGAAGGAGTCGTGTCGATCTGCCCGAAGATGGTTCCCGATGCGATATGGCCGGCCGTGGTGATCCCCATCCGTACGAAGTGGAAAATTCCGTCCGGGCTGTTCCCGTCGGATTGGGAAGGATTGAACCAGCGGAACAGGCCGTAGGCGCCAACGACCACCGCCACCGCCAAACCGTCCGCCCTGAACGACTTGTCCTGGATGATTCGCGCGATGGCGTCACCGGCACCCGCGTTGCCATCGCGCACCATCAGCATCGCGTATTGGGCGAATAGAAGCGCCGTCCCGAACACGATCGCATATTCGGAAGTGAGCATGCTGATCGCGAACAACAGCAAGCATCCCGCAATCCAGGACAGATGCCGGCGCCCTGTCCCGGATTCCCGCAGGCGCATGATCAGGATCCTGCTCGTCAGGATCAGGAAGAAGGGAAGCGTGTTCTGCAGCGGATAGGAGTTGGGCGGCATGTGTTCGAAGGCCAGCGGATGCATAACCACCAAGACCACGAACAGGAGCAGGGCCACGTTCGCACGCAGCACTTTTGAAATGAGCAAGGAGAACAGCAGGAAGTTGGCGTAGTAGAGCGCCACGAAACCCAGACGGGCCACGTAATCGCCCGAAAGGTAGGCGGCGACGTCGTTCAACGGGATCAACAGGAACATGCCGATGCGTCCCTGCTGGTGCGCAGCCGCCGATCCCGATTCCCAGATCGCGGCGTTGCCGCGCATGAAGATCTCGGTGAACGATGCATCGTCCGCGGTCAACCGGTACCCATGGGTGAACAGGAGCATGTGCAGGCAAGCAAGGATCAGCGCCGCCGCCCAAGGCAATGCAAGCCGGAGAGATGCGTTGCCGCCCGCGTGTTTCCCTGTTCGAAGAAGCATCCCCTCCTCGCTCATCGTTCGCGGCTCCTCATTCCCGCACCGTGCCCCTCATGATCCCAAGGTCCGCCCTCCAGCAACTCCAACAACCTTCCCGCGCTTTCCTGCCAGGTAATCGCCAGCCGAGGGCTCGAAGGCCTCGGTCGCGGTGCGCCGATGGAAATCCAGGACCTGAGCGCGTCCATGTCCCCGGGAGTGAAATAGTCCGCTTCGCCACCTGCGATTTCCCGGAATACGGGTATCCCGCTGAGCAGCAGCGGGGTAGCGTAGTGGGCCGCTTCCACTATGGGAAGCCCGAAACCTTCGGCGTCGGAGGCCTGCAGCAAGCGCAAGGCATGCGCATAGGCATAGCTGAGGTCTTGATCGGTGGGCCCCTCGATCCAGAAGAGCCGGCGACCGAACCACGGGCTCCGCCTGATGCGGGCGACCAGATCCTCGACATTCCAACCCCGCTTCCCGGCGATTACCAGCCGCAGGTCGGAGCCCTCCGCCCACGCGCCTTCGAACGCGGCCAATGCCAGATCGTGCCGCTTGCGTGGTTCGACGGTGCCGACCATCAGCACCGCCCTGCCGCCGTCCATCGCCTCGCGCATCGCTGCGGAGGCCTCGTCCGAAGCGGGCGCTTCCTCGATGTCCGAACCGAGGTATACATGGCCGATGCGCAAGCCTTCGCGCACCACGGGGTCGCACTGGTCGATCCATCCATCCAGGTCATCGGCCACCGCGCGCGAAATGCATACCAGGAAATCGCAGTGCGCGACCACGAACCTGAGCCAGCGCTCGAAGATGGGCGGCATGAAATCCACGCAATATTGCGGGAACCTGAGCGGGATCAAGTCGTAGACGAACGCGCCGGCCAACCCACCCGCGGCTCGGGTCCTTTCGATGCTGGAGAGGAAGCGCTGCGGGTTTTCCCAGGCCGAATCGAGCAGCAGCAGCACATCCCCCCTTTGGGCCGGCGAGTCGGAAAACTCGGTCATGCTTGGCACGCCGAGGCGGTCGACGGCGTATGGATGGGCCGAATGCATCGATCCATCGGCATCGTGCGCGACCGGCACGCAAGTCCAGGTTCTGGCGTCCGGATTGCACAGCAGGGCGCGGGTCAGGTTGCGGACCACGCGGTGGATGCCGGTGCCGTAATCGACGGTCACGACCTCGCTGAGGTCGATCAACAGGCGTCTCGGACCACCGGCCCCTGGAATGCGCGGTGCGTCGATGCCCGCAATGCCTGGTTGCGTCATCGCGCAGATCCGGAACGGCTGTTGCCCGCGCACCCGGAACGATTGATCACTTCCGCATAACGTTCCGCCACCAGATAGGCCAGATGCGTATCGGTCATGTACTGCTTGGCCGACATGCCCAGCACCGCTCGCTTGAGCGGGTCGTGCCTGAGTGTATGGATCGCCTCGGCCAGGTCGCCCGGCGCTGCCGCGGCGCCGATCCTGCATACCGTCGCGGCAGGCAGCTCGTGGAATGCGCCATAGTCGTTGACCACGGTGGCAAGCGCATGCGACATGCAGTCGTGCACCGCCTTCGAGGTTTCGCCACGGCTGCGGGTACGCAGCTGCACGGCGCAATCGGCGGCGGCCAGATAGTCAGCGTAGGTAGCGGCGTCGACGAAGCCGGTGATCCCGATTCGCGATGCATTCGGCATGTCCGCGATCTTCTGCTTCAACGCCTCGCCGTACTCCAGCGGGTCGTTCTCGCCCACGAAAACCATGCGCAGCGATGGATCATTGGCCAACCGGGGGTCGGACAGCGCTTCCAGCAACTCCAGGTTGAGCTTGGTGTCGGCCAGGAAACCCAGCGATACCAGGAGGAAATCCGTCGCGTCGATACCGCGGCGGGTACGGATGGATTGGCGGTGTTCGCCGGAGATCGACGCCGATGGCGTTTGCGGCATCGGTACCGTGTACCAGGCAGTATCGGGAAAGTCGGGGAAGAACTGCGCGCGCAGTTCGCCGGAATGTTCGGAGTGCACCAGCACTGCAGTGGCACGCTCGATGATCCTGCGCGAGGCAGGATAACGTTTCAAGGCCTCGGCCGGGCCTTGGCTGGACAACAGCGCGACCGCGCCGGGGCCATGCGACCTTTCCAACTCCTGCTTGAACAAGCCGGGCCGTGCCTGGTATCGGTCCATGTAGTCGAACATGGAACTGAGGTAGAAATCATGCAGGACCACCACACCAGGTACCTTGTCCAGCAATTCGACCATATGGCTGTGGAAGGGCGAATTGCCGAACTGGTAGACGACTTGCTCGTAGCGGTTCCGGTTGGATTCCAACGCTTGCCATGGATGAACTTCGAATCGCTTGCCGATTCCGCCGATCGTGGCCAAGTCGGCCGATGTATAGAGATCGATGTCGAAATGCTGGGCCAGCGAGGGAAGCAGGACCGCGACATAATCCGCAATGCCGGTCCGCTCGGGCGGCAAGGGCGTGACCATGGCGATTTTCCCACGCCCGCTCATCCCAGCAGCAGCCGCGCCAACTCGGCGCTTACCTCGTTCCAGGTCTTGGTGCGTATCGCATCCCTTCCTGCGGACCGGAATCCATGCCGGACTCCCCGGTCGATCAGCGCGGACAGGCGCGAGGCATCGCCTGCCGGGAAATAGTCGGCGGCATCACCGGCGATTTCCCGGAATACCGCGATATCGCTCAGCAGGAGCGCCGATCCCTGCGAGCCCGCCTCGACGATGGGCAACCCGAATCCTTCGGACAACGAGGCCTGGACGAGGGCGGCCGTGCGCGCCAGCAGGAAGGCAAGGTCGCCATCCTCGATGCCTTCCAGCCAGAACAGGCGGCGTCCCGCCTCCGGATGGCTGCGGATCTTTTTTGCCAGACTGTCCACGTTCCAGCCCTGCTTGCCGACGATGACCAGGGCGCAGTCGGTGCCTGCGGCGCGCGAGCGCTCGAACGCCGCTAGCATGGTCGCGTAATCCTTGCGCGGTTCGAGCGTGCCGATTGCCAGGAGGAATGGAACCTCGTTCAACGTGTCCATCATGGCGAGCGTTGCGGCGCCCGGCGCCGTGGCGACTTGGCGGTCCAGGTCGCTCCCCAGGTGCACGCTGCGCGTCCACGGCCGCCGCGCATAGCCTTGCACCTGGTCCATGAATCGCTCCAGGTCCTCGCGCGTGGCTTCGGAAATGCACACGAAACCATCGGTGGTGGCGACCGCGTGGCGCAGCCAATGGCCGAAGGTTTCAGCCATGCCGGTATCGCAGGTTTCAGGCATGAGGATCGGGATGAGGTCGTAGACCATCCATACGACCTCGCCTCCCAGTGCCCGGACATCGGCCTGCAGGCCGTCAAAGCGTTCCGGCATCCACCAGGAAGAATCCAGCATCATCAACAGGTCATTGGCCTGCACCTGCAGCGGGACATCGCCGCCTTCGCGCCGCATGCCGAGGCGATCGCAGGCAAATTGGTTTGCCTGGAACACGCCCTGCTCGGTCCACCAGATCGGCAGCAGCTCGAAACCGCCGCCAAGCCCTGCGAGCGCATCCAGGCCGGCGCAGAAATTTCGCACCACGCGTTGTATGCCGCTGCGTGCATCCATGCGCACTACTTCGGTGATGTCCAGCAGGATGCGCCGCCTGCCCTTCCCGGCCGCAACGCGCAACCCATGCTCCAGGCCCTGCAAGTCGGCGGGCGCCATGCGCACGAACTCCGACCAAGTGGCGATGTCCGACCCGGTGACGCGCAACTCGCCGAAATCCGGCTTTGCCATGCCCACCGATTCAGCGGACCCGGCGAGTTCCGAGACGACTTCCAGCGCGGCCTCGGCACAACGGTCCCAGGTGAAGCCATGGGCGTGTTCGACCGCGCCGTTCTTCAACACCTCACGGAAATCGCGGTCATCCAGCGCACGCCCCAGGATCGCCACCGTTGCATCTTCGTCGCGCGGATCGAAAAGGCAGCGATCGTCGTGGACGACCTCCGGCAGGCTGCCGAGGCCGGATGACAACACTGGCGCGCCGAAGGCCATCGCCTCCAGCACCGGCAGTCCGAAGCCTTCGTAGAATGAAGGGAAAAAGAATACCGCGCAGTGGTGGTACAGGGTAGCCAGCGTGTCGTCGTCGACCTTGCCCAGAACCCGGACCCGACCGGCGATGTGGCGGAGCGCGCCGGCAAGCGCCTGCTTGACGTCGTCTCCCACCTGGGTCAGCACCAGCAGGTGGTGATCCGTGATCGCCTTGGGCAGTCGCGCGAACGCCTCGATCGTGCCGAGCGTGTTCTTGCGCCAGTCTCCATTTCCGACCATGAGCACGAAAGGCTGCCGGATGCCGAGTTGCCCGAGTATCTCTTCGTGGAATCGCGAACCGGTCCTGGCCGCCGCCAACAACGCTGGATCGAGCCCCGCGCCGATTACCCGGATGCGCTCCCGGGGAATGTCGAGGTATTGCATCAGGTCCGCCCGCGTGGCCTCTGAAATGGCCAGGAAGCGGTCATAGTCGCGGAACGAAAGGCATTTCTTCGGATAGATGTCGGAAATGAAGTGCCCTGGCGGCAAATAGCGCTCGGGGAAAACCAACGGGATCAAATCGTAGGCAATGACCGCGGAAGGCACCGTGCCATCGTTCCACTTGATGCCCGTGGTGTAATTCGTCCCGGTCTCGAAATGGCTGGTATGCAGCATCACGTCCGGAGCCAGCGCCTCGAAGAAGCGTCCGCGCAGGGCCGCCGCCGCGTCGGCGCGCCAGGGCTCGATATCGGTTACCGCCGAAGGGGGGTAGGCGTAGACCGCCGTCTGCGCCGGGAGTTTCTCGCGACGCAGTTGATGGCGGGTCTCCTGCAGCCGTGCCGGGTCGGTGCCGTCCAGCGCAAGCACCGATTCGACATCACCGCGGTAATGGCCGATCCGCACCATCTCGCTGACCAGGTTGTGCGCATAGCGCCCGATCCCGCGGTCACGCGAATCGGTCAGGCACGCCTGGAGATCGTAGGCAATACGCATCCTTTCATTCCTTTGCTTGGATTGACGCCACATCGATTCAGCGCTGGAGGCGCCGCATGTCCGCATCGACCATCATCGTGATCAATTGCTCCAGCGAAGTCCTGGGTTTCCAACCGAGCTTCTGCATGGCCTTGGCGGGATTCCCAAGCAGCACATCCACTTCCGCCGGGCGGAAGAACTTCGGATCGATCACCAGGTGATCCTGGGTTTTCAGGTCGACATGGCCGAAGGCGATCTCAACCATGTCGCGCACGGTAGTCGTCAGGCCGGTCGCCACCACGTAGTCGTCGCCTTCGGGCTGCTGGGTCATCAGCCACATCGCCTCCACGTAGTCCCCGGCGAAACCCCAGTCGCGCTTGGCATCGATGTTGCCCAGGCGCAGTTCCTTCTGCAGCCCCAGCTTGATGCGCGCGACCGCGTCGGTGACCTTGCGTGTCACGAATTCGATGCCGCGCAACGGCGACTCATGGTTGAACAGAATGCCGCTGGAGGCATGCAGGTTGAAACTCTCGCGGTAGTTGACCGTCGCCCAGTGGCCCATCAGCTTGGCCACGCCATACGGACTACGCGGGTAGAACGGCGTCTTCTCGTCCTGCATCTCGGCCTGGATCAGGCCGAACATCTCGCTGGTCGAGGCTTGGTAGAAATGCGCCTTCGGATTGACGATGCGCACGGCCTCCAGGACATTGATCACGCCAACTCCGTCGACCTGCGCGGTCAGCAGCGGCTGCTGCCAGGAGGTGCCGACGAAGCTCTGCGCGCCAAGGTTGTAGACCTCATCCGCCTTGGACGACTCCAGCCCACGGATCATCGAGGACAGGTCGGTCAGGTCGCCATCGATCAGGCGGACTTCGTTCTCGATGCCCAGTTCACGCAGGCGCCAGAGGGTGTCGCTGCTGCGGCGCGCCAGTATGCCGTGGACGGCATAGCCTTTCTCCAGCAGCAGCTTCGAAAGATAAGCACCGTCCTGGCCGGTGATGCCGGTGATCAATGCGCTCTTGTTGTGTGTCATAGGCTTTTCCTTGCGGTTTCCAGGATATCGGTGAGGGTGGTTTCGATAGGGATGCGCGGTTGCCAGCCGGTGTCGGCGGACAACAGTGCAGCGTTGGCGACCATGCGCCTTTGTTCGGCGGGACGCAGCTTGGTGGGATCCTGGTGGATCGCGGCGGCAATGCCCGCCAAGCGGCACATGTCCTGCAACAGATCCCGCACGCGCCGCTCACGACCGGAGGCGACCAGATAGGTTCTGCCCGGCACGCCCTCGCGGAACATCGCTGCATAGGCCGCGACCACGTCGCGCACGTCGGTGAAATCGCGGGTGGTATCTATGTCCCCCGCCTCGATCACTGGTGCTTGCGTTCCGGCCGCGATGGCCATGACCTGCCGCGCCAGCGCGGGCAGCACGAAACGTGCGTCCTGGCCCGGGCCCACGTGGTTGAAGGGACGGGCGATGAGGGCATCCATCTTTTCCGTGCGGCCCCATTGCAGGCACAACTGCTCGGCTGCGATCTTGCTGGCCGCATAGGGACTGCGCGGCTCGGGCAGGCGGTGTTCGTCGACAGGAAGTTGCGCCTCGGGCAC
>Ga0307414_10001961_pt1 | contig 10648 bp, 6 predicted proteins | sample DK1Ometagenome_FD_203804 | JGI IMG/M metagenome (GOLD analysis project Ga0307414, IMG submission 203804) | Maize rhizosphere microbial communities from greenhouse at UC Davis, California, United States - DK15-O-3 | ecosystem: Host-associated > Plants > Roots > Rhizosphere > Soil | place: USA...
CGCCCCAGATCGGGCGCGACACCTGGAATTCGAAGCCCTGGTTGCGCCCGCCGTCGCCATTGCTGCGGCGGTTGATCTGATAGGGGCAGTTGAACAGGTTGGGATTGGCGCCGCCCGCCGCGACGCAGCCCGCGGGCTCCGACCCCGGAACGAAGACGCTCGGCAAAATCTCGGTCGAGGTCGTGTTGACGATGTACGACTGGATATCCTTGTAGAAGGCGGCGAGCGCGACGATCGTCTCGCGGTCGGGATACCATTCGATCGACAAATCATATTGGTTGGCGCGATAGGGGTCGAGGTTCGGATCGCCGCCGCGGCCGGTGAGCAAGGTGCCGTTGAGGTCGACGCCCGGCGTGATGTCGACGAAGTCGGGGCGCGTCACCGTCTTGCCCGCGGCGAAGCGCAGCACGACCTGATCCGACAGGTCGACCGACAGATTCGCGCTCGGCAATATGTCGGTGTAGGAGCGTTTGGCGCGCGACGGGGTGAAGCCGCCGAACGGGTTGGTGAACTCGGGATCGGTGCCGCCGATGATGAAGCCGTCCGACGTCTGTTTGGTCTCGATCACGCGCACGCCGACATTACCGCGCCAGCCGTCGCCGCCGAATTTGGCGAGGCCGTAGCCGCCCCACGCTTTCTCGTTGATCGAATAGGCGTTGCCGGGAACGAGGAAGCGGTCGTTTCCGGGCGATGTCGATGCGCCATAGATCGCGCGGAGCTTGGCGGGATCGACGCGCCAGTAATCGCGGAGCGTTCCGGGCGCGGCGATATTGTCGAGGAAATCGCCGGGCATACCGCCGCCGGTCGCGAAATCGGCGGAGGTGCAGGGCGCGCCATCGCAGCGGAGGCCGGGGGTGAAGACGCCGCCGTTGGTCGCGAAGCGTTCGGCGACGCGGTCGTGGTCGGTATATTTGACCCCGAATTTGAGCGCGGTCATCGGACCCCATTCGACCTGCTTTTCGACGTCGAGGTAGAAATATTTCTCCTCATCGTCGTTGGTGACCGACTGGATGCGCCCGAAATCGGGGCGGATGCCCGCGGGATTGAGCGGGTCGGGGTTCGCGAAGCTGACCTCCGGCCGGCCGCTGGTGAGGTCATAGCTGAAGGCGCCGGGGCCGGCGAATTCGATGAAATTCTCGTTGCTCGTGTCGCCGTTCGCCTTGGTCCAGCCGGCCTTGAAATGGACCGAGAGACTGTCGGTCGGGCGATAGGTCAGATCGAAATCGGCCGACACGGTCTTGGCGACCGCCTGCCGGTCGATCGCGTCGTAAACGACGCCGAAGCCCGTCGTGCCGCCGTTCGCCGAGGCGATGTCGCCCGACACCGCGACGCCGTCCTGCACTACCGCATTGCTGATCGTGCCGCCGCCGCCGAGCGCCTGTTCGCCCCAGGCGATATAATTCTGGTTGAAATTGTCGGCGTTGAAGCGCGAGTAGAGCCCGGTGACGTTGATTTCGAGTTCGTCCGACGGGCGGAACTGGATACCGATATTGGCGCCGTAGCGTTCGCGATTCTGTTCGAACAATGTCGAGCCGATCAAGGTCGGGACCAGCGCGTCGCCGCCGCCGACGGGGAAGGAGCGGTAGCCGAAGATTTCGAGCCCGTCGCGGCGGGTGCGGCGTTTCTGGTAGATCGCGCCGACAAGGACGCCGAAGGTTTCGTCGGCGTTCTTCCAGCTGACAAGCCCCGAGACCTGCGGGTCGAGCTTGCCCGAGAGGTCCGAATAGGCGGCCTGCACCGATGCCGAGAGGGTCAGCGGGTCGAGGTCGAGCGGGTTGCGGGTGATGACGTTGATCGTGCCGCCGACGCCGCCTTCCTCGACGTCGGCCTGCGGGCTTTTGTAGACTTCGAGGCGCCCGATGATCTCGGCGGGTAGGGTCAGATAGTTGAAGCTGCGCGTCGAGGCGACCTGGTCGAGGATGAACCAGTCGGCGGTCGCGACGCTGTGGCCGTTGAGCAGCGTCTTGGTGAGGTTGGGCGCGGTGCCGCGCAGCGAGACGCGCTCGCCCTCGCCGAACTCGCGGTTGACGACGATGCCGGGGACGCGCTGGAGCGCCTCGGCGACATTCTTGTCGGGGAATTTGCCGACATCCTCGGCGGTGACGACGTCGGCGATCACCGACAGGTCGCGCTTCGCCTCGATCGCTTCGCGCAGCGACCCGCGGATGCCGGTGACGACGATTTCGCTTTCGGCCGCAGCGTCGGCGGGCGCGGCGGTCTGGGCCTGCGCCGTGGAAGCCGCGAAAAGCATCGTACCAATGCTCGCCGAAGCCAGCCAATATCGAATATTGGTCATGTCAAATCCCTCCTGATGGATGCCAATCAGCTATGACTGCCGATTTACATAGGATTTTATACAGACCAATTTTGCGGTCAATCTCGCTTCATCGCAAAAAAAGCTCCACTCAAGGCTCTGTGTGAAGGTTTTTGGTAGCTAATTGGTATTATTAGATATCTAACCAGTTCCGCAGGGATGGTTGCGGCGCTTAGAAATCGGGGAGCGGCTGGCTCGCGAAACCCCAGCCTTTGAGCTCTGGGCTCGCGGCGCGTTCGAGCAGCGCGGCGGCGTCCTTGATCGTCCACTGGCCGGCGCTCTTCACGTCGGCAAGCTCCTCCCAGCCGATCGGCACCGCGACGGGCGCGTTTTCGCGCGCGCGCGCCGAATAGGGCATGATCGCGGTGCTGCCGCGCTGGTTGCGGAGGTAATCAATGAAGATCTTGCCCTTGCGCTTCGCCTTGCTCATCGTCGCGACATAGCGGTCGGGCTCGGCGAGGCTCAGCGCCTCGGCGAAGCGTTTCGAGAAATCCTTGTGCGCGTCCCAGTCGTGGCCGGGATCGACGGGCACGACGACATGCACACCCTTGCCGCCCGACAGCATCGCGAAGCTGACGAGCCCGATGTCGGCGAGCTGGCGGCGGATGTCGAGCGCGGACTTTTTGACGTCGGCGAAATCGAGCCCCTCGTCGGGGTCGAGGTCGAAGACCATGCGGTCGGGCTTTTCGAGGGCTTCGACATGGCTGTCCCAGCCGTGGAATTCGATCGTTCCCATCTGGACGCAGGCGAGGATGCCATCGGCGTCCTCGACATAGAGATAGTCCTCGTGCCCCCCGTCCTTCTCCTTGATCGGGACGTGATGGACATGATCGCCGAACGAGCCCGAGTCATGCTTCTGGAAAAAGCATTTCTTCGCGCGCCCCTGCGGACAGCGGACGAGGCTGATCGGGCGGCGCGCCATATGCGCGAGCATGAGCGGCGCGATCGCGGCGTAATAGTCGGCGAGGTCGCCCTTGGTCGCTTTCGCTTCGGGGAAGATGACGCGGTCGCGGCTGCTGATCTTCACGTCGCTTTCCGCTTCGGGCGCGGGCTGTTTCACTTCGGGGGTCACGTCCTTCGCCTCCTTGTCCTGCCGCAGCCCAAGGAAACTCGCGTGGCGCACCGATCCGCTCGCGGTGAATTCGGCGAAGGCGATTTCGGCGACGAGTTCGGGTTTCAGCCAATGGACCTTGCGTGCGGCGACCTTGTCGACCTCGAGCGGCGCGGTCTTGCGTTCGAGCTTCGCGAATTTCTTCGCGAGGTCGGCGAGGCTGCCGGAGTTGAAGCCGGTGCCGACATTGCCCTTGTAGGCGAGCGTATCGCCTTCGCGCTGCGCGAGGAGGAGCGAGGAGAAGGGGCGCGCCTTCGTCGATGAGGGTTTCCAGCCGACGATGATGAATTCCTGGCGGCGGGTGCATTTGACCTTCAACCAGCTTTTGGTGCGGCGGCCCAGATAACCGGCGTCGGCGCGTTTCGAGATGATGCCTTCCTGCGCCGCGCCGCACATCGCGGCGTAGAGTTTCTCGCCCGCGCCGATGACATGGTCGGCGACCGCGATCGGGGGCTTGGCATCGCGGAGCAGGGCTTCGAGGCGCTCCTTGCGTTCGAGATTGCCGAGCTTGGCGAGCGATTTGCCGCCTTCTTCGAGCAGGTCGAAGGCGAAAAAGAGCAGCTCGGTCTTCTCGTCCTGTGCGCCATGGCCGCGCTTGAGGACGGCCTGCAGCGACGAGAAATCCGGGTTGCCGTCCTTGCCATAGGCGACGATCTCGCCGTCGATCAGGCAGGGCGGCAGGTCGAGCGCGGCGATGTGGCGGACGAGCGGCGCGAACTTGTCGGTCCAGTCGAGGCCATTGCGGGTGTAGACGCGCACGTCGCCGCCCGCCGCGGCGATCTGGGCGCGATAGCCGTCATATTTGATCTCGTGGAACCAGCCGTTGCCCGTCGGCACGGCATCGACGAGCGTCGCGAGCTGGAGCGGGCGGAATTTGGGCGGCTTGCCTTTCGCCTTGGGCTTTGCGACCTTTTTATTGTGCGCGGCGGCGGCCTGCATTTTCTTCGTGAAGGCCGCACCCTTCGCGCCCTTCAGCGATTGCTCGCCGCCCTCGTCGCCCGCGATCTCGGCCATGGTGCGGCCCGTGAGGACGCTCGTGAGCTGGCGCCCGACGAGGTCGTCGGTGCCGCCCGCAAAACCATCGTTCACTTTTCGCAACAGCCAATTTTCGCGCTTCTCGTTCCCGCGCGGCTTCATGCGGACGAGCAGCCATTCGCCCTTCATCCGCTCGCCGTCGAGGATGAAATGGAGATGGCCCTTTTCGATATCTTTCGCGCTCTTGCCTTCGATCGGCGCCCAGGTGCCGCGGTCCCACAGCATCACGCTGCCGCCGCCATATTCGCCCTTGGGGATCACGCCTTCGAAGTCGGCGTAGGACATCGGATGGTCTTCGGTGCGCACCGCGAGGCGTTTGTCGGCGGGGTCGGCGCTCGGCCCCTTGGTCACCGCCCAGCTTTTGAGCACGCCATCGACTTCGAGGCGGAAGTCGTAATGGAGCCGCGTCGCGTCATGCTTCTGGACGATGAAGCGATTGCGCGCTTGACGTTTTTGGCCCTTTGCGATCTTGCCCGCGGGCTCGGGGGTCAGCTTGAAATCGCGCTTGGCATTATATTGGGCGAGGGGGTCAGCGCGGGACATTGCTGTCCTCCTTGGCCCCGTCCTCGACCTCGGGCAGGCGGCGCTCGACGAAGCGGAGCAGGATGAGCAGCACGAGCGCGAGCCCCGCGGCGATGATCACGACCGCGAAATAGCCGGCGCCGCTGGTGATGCCGATCGCCGCGGTCAGCCAGATATGCGCCGCGGTGGTGAGGTTGCGCACCTCGCCGCCTTTGACGATGATCAGCCCCGCGGCGATGATGCCGATCGCCGCCGCCATGCCCTCGATCACGCGGAGCGGATCGATCGACGATTCGGCGCCGCCGAGCTGGTGATAGAGCGCGATCGACACGACGGTCATCAACGACGAGCTGAGCGCGACCATGCCATGCGTGCGCAGCCCGGCGTCATAGCCCTTGAGCTCGCGGTCGAGCCCGAGCAGCAGCCCGACGAGCGTCGCGACGCCGAGGCGCAGCAGCACCTCGGTGTCGATCGTTTCCCACCAGAGCGCGTCGTTGAGCTCCATCAGGCGCGCTTTCGCTCGGCGGTTTTTTTGGCCGGCGCCTTTTTGGCCGGCGATTTCTTCGCGGGCGCCTTCTTCGTGTCGCTCGCAGCCGTTTTTTTCTTGCCCTCGACCGAGGCTTTCAAGGCGGCCATCAGGTCGATGACGTTCGATCCGCCGCTGACCGGGCCGGGTTCCTCGACATCCTCGAGCACGCGCTTGCCCTTGGCTTTCGCCTTTTTGGCGATCACGCGCTTGATCGCGTCGACATAATGATTCTGATAGTCGCTCGCATCGAATTTGCCCGATTTCTTGCCGATCAGCGTCTCGGCGAGGTCGAGCAGGTCGGCGTCGGGTTTGCTGTTCCCGACGTCGCGGAAATAATTCGCCGCCTTGTTCACTTCATCGGCGTAGCGCAGCACTTCGAGGACGAGGCCCTTTCCGCATGGGCGCAGCCCGACGAGCTGTTCCTGCCCGCGCACCGACAATTGGCCGAGCCCGACCTTCTTCGTGCGTTTCAACGCCTCGCGCAGGACGATATAGGCTTCCTCGGCGAGCTCGTCGGCGGGGACGACATAATAGGGCTTGGCATAATAGAGGATGTCGATGTCGCCGGCGTCGACGAACTGGAGCAGCTCCAGCGTGCGCGTGCTCTCGAGCTTGACCGCCTCGATCTCCTCCTCGTCGAGCAGGACATAATTGCCCTTCGACATTTCGTAGCCCTTGACGATGTCGTCGGTGTCGATCGGGCCGATGCCGGGCACGACCTTTTCATATTTGACGGGCTTGCCGCTCGGTTCGTGGATCTGGCGGAAGCTGATCGCGGCGCCCGATTTGGTCGCGGCATAGATTTCGACGGGGATCGACACCAGCGCGAGCCGGATCTGTCCCTTCCAATAGGCGCGTGCGGCCATAGCACTCCCTTTCGCTGCCCCGACTCCAAATGATCGGAGGGCGCGAGGGGTTCCCGGCATCGGTCGAAGAGCGCGATAGGCTCGGACTGGAGCGAGCTCCCACCTATTTCGTCATCCCGGCGCAGGCCGGGATCTCACCCTCGCCTTCTAACGCAACGGCGAGATCCCGGCCTTCGCCGGGATGACGACTGTATGGCCGAACACAGCTAGTAGAGATTATCCTTATAATCCTTGTCGAGCCCGCGCTGCATCAGCCCGGGGACCGAGACGAAGGCGCCGGCGATGCGCGCGCCGAGGCCCTTGTCCTTGTTGAGCTTCACATGGTCGGCGAACATCTTCGCGGGCTTGATGTCGGCGGGCGCGGCGGCGGCGGGCCAGAGGCGCGCGCGCTCGAGCGCGGCGCTCGCACGCAGTCCGATTTCGACGTCGTCGACGCGCGTTGCGAGCAGCGGCACTTTACCCTGCACTTCGAAGCTGGCGCGCGCGGTGGCGTCGTCGGTCAGCATCGCGGTGCCGCGAAGGATCGCGACGCGCGGCGAACCGGGGATGAGCAGCGCGGCGGCGATGCGGGGCTGCGCGATGATGTTGCGGAAACTGTCGGCGCGGCGGTTGCCCGGACGGTCGGCGAACCAGAGCTGGTCGCCCGCGATATGCGCCATCGCCCCGGCGGGGTCGCCCTTGGGGCTGAGGTCGGCGCGGCCGGCGGCGTCGATCGTCGCGAGCGCCATGAAGCGCGCGGCGGCGGTAAATGCGCCGGGTGTCGCCGATGCGGCGCCCGACGGATCGGCCGACCAGAAGCCCGAGCGGATCAGCGCCTTGGCGCAGTGAATATAGCATTCGGCGACCGCGATCCGCGCCACGCCATCCGCGACCGCGGCGACGCGGCCGTTGATGCGCAGCGTCTCGCCGATGCCGGGGACGAGGAACAGCGAGCCGAAGCTGGCGCCCGGCACCGCGAGCGCCGGAGCGTCGAGCATCGCGAGCGGCAGCGAGAGCGCCCCGGGCTCGGCACTGGCGAAGCCGGGCGCTCCGCCGCCGAGCGTGACCGCGATGCCCGCCTCACCATCACCCAGCCCCGCGAACATCAGCGGCGCGGCGGCGAGCCAGCGCATCGCGCCGTCATCGACATGGTCGATCACCTTGAGGTTCACCGCGGGAGGGGTTTTCCCGAGAATGGCTTCAAGGCCCGCGATGCTGTCGATGTCGCTCATGCCATGCTCCGTCAGAAGTCGATCGATGCCGACGCCTTGAAAGTGCGCGGGCCGCCCTGCAGCAGCCTCGAACCGCTGAATGCGTTGTAAGCCGAGGCCCAGTAACGCTTGTTGGCGACGTTATCGACGTTGAAGCGCAGCGTCAGCGGCGTGCCCCCCACCAGCGCGACATAACGCGCGCCGAGGTCGAAACGGGTCCAGCTGTCGAGTTCGAGCGTGTTCGCCGCGTCGACGGCCTGCTTGCCCGTATAAACGACGCGGCCGGTCAGGGTGAGCGCGGGCGCGAAGGGCAGATCCCATTCGACATTGGCGTTGGCGAGCATTTCGGGGACGCCGACCGCGTCATTGCCTTCGTTGATGCCGCCCTCGGTCCGGCGCAGCTTGGCGTCGTTGAAGGTCAGGCCGGAGATGATCCGAAGCCCGTCGACCGGCTCGCCGTCCAGCGTGATCTCGATGCCGCGATTCCGCTGGGTTCCGTAATTGCCATAGATGATCGTGACCGGATCGACGAAGCTGTTGGGCTTGTCGATCTGGAACAAGGCGAGGCCGGCATTGAAGCGGCCGAAGCCGAGCTTGCCGCCGACCTCATATTGCTTCGACTTGACCGGCGGCAGCGCCGCGCCGCCGTTGACGACGAGCAGGGGCGGCGTAGCGGGCAGACCGTCGTCGTCATAGGTAGGGGGCGCCATCGAGCCTGCCACCAACCCTTCGATCCGGTTGGCGTAGAGCGACAGGCCGGGCACCGGCTTGACGACGATGCCGAGGACCGGAGTTGCGGCCGATTCCTTGTAACCGCCGGCGCGCGCGCCATCGCTATAGGAATAGGAGGTCGTCTTGATCTCCTGCAGGCGCAGGCCGCCGGTGATCAGGATGCGGTCGTCCCACAGCCCGAGCGTGTCCGAGAAGAAGACGCTCGACAGGCGGCTGCGGCTGATCGGAAACACATTGTCGAGGTCGCCGCCGACGAGTTGGCCCGGGGCGGGCCGCGGCGCGACAACCGGATCGTAGAGATTGGTGGCATAGCCGACCAGATCAAAATCATAGGCGTTGCGGTTGAGCTGCCAGCTCACTGCCGCGCCGGCGTTGATCTCATGGCTCATACCGCCGCCTTCCAGCTTGATGCGGATGCCGGCGGTGGCCGATTCATTATTGTCCTCGCGCGGGACATAGGAACCGCTGCCGGTGGCGGTGCCGGTCACCGGATCGCTGACGGTAATGCTCGCGGTCGTCTGATCCTCACGCCCATCGCGGGCGCCGACTTTGGCATAGAGCATCGCGGCCTCGGACAGGTCATATTCGAGACTGAAAGCCCCGAAGAAGTCCTTGGTCAGAATCTGGCTCCAAGGCTGCGAATAATTGGTGTCGGCGTCCGGCACGCGCGGCACGGCCGCGCCGATTCTGACCTGACCGCGCCAATATTTCTGGTTGAGGCGCTGGTAGTTGAGATTCAGGGCGGCGCGCAGCGGCCCGTTGTCGTAATCGAGCGTGGCGCCGAGGACATAGCTTGAGTGGAACTCGTCATCGATCGCGATATCGCCGCGGCGGGCCGATCCGTTGATACGCAATCCCCATTCGCCGTTCGCGCCGAAGCGGCGGGCCACATCGGCCGCGCCGGAAATATGGGCGTCGGACGTATAGCCCAGCGTCGCGCGGGTCATTTCGCGCTCGGCCGTTTTGGGAATCAGGTTTACGCTGCCGCCGATACCGCTGCCACCCGGCGCCGCGCCGTTCAGGAACGCGCTCGCGCCATTGATGACCTGCACCGAGGAAAAGAGTTCGGGCGCCACCAGCTGGCGCGGGGTAATGCCATAGAGGCCGTCGAAGCCGACGTCGTCCGACGACAGGTTGAAGCCGCGGATGACGAAAACTTCGCCGGCGATACCGAAGCCGATCGCAGTGCGAACCGTCGGATCATTCTCGAGCACTTCGCCGAGCGTATCGGGCTGCTGGTTGAGGATCAGCGCCTCGTTATAGCTGCGAATGTTGAACGGCACGTCCTCGGCCGCCTTGGTGCCGAAGATGCCGACATTTCCGCCCGCGGTGACTTCGGTCCGGTTATTGCGCTGCGCGGTGACGAGGATTTCGTCGGTCGCGCTGGTTTCCTGCGCCATCGCGGGCGCCGATATCGCAAGCACCGCCATCGCGGCGGACAGGCCGAGCGCGCTGCGGAAGGTCGATTTGGTCACGGATATTCCCCTTAAAAGCGCGGCCCTACCCCGCGCGTCCTGTGTTTCAGGTGCGGCGGGCGCGCATCGCCCAGCCGACGGCCAATATCGGCAGGGCGAGCAGCACCCATGAGATCGCATCGCGCCAGCCGTCGCCGGTCAGCGCCACGACGAGACCGACGATGCTGACGAGTGCGAGCAGCAGCGGGACGGCGAAGATGGCGCGGAGCGCATTGGAGCGGCCCTTCTTCATTTGGCGGGGACCCCGGAATCGCTCAGAACAAGCGTGCCGCCGCTCTCGACCTCGCGCACCAGCGCGTCGGTGCCGAAGCGGCGCTTGCCGAGCCAGAGATAGAGGCCCGAGCCGAGGATGATCATCGTGAACAGGGTGAGGATCGCCCAGAGCAGCTTGAGCGGCAGCGCGCCATAGTCGCCGAAGTGGAGCGGCTGCGACAGCGCGAGCGCCTTGGCGTACCAGGGCATCGGGCGCGCGTCGGTGAAGGCGCCTGTCTCGGCATCGATCAGCGCCGCGGTGAGCAAATGTTCGGTGAGCGGCGTGTCGCCCTGAAAGAAGACGGCATAATGATGCTTGCTGCTGAACGCGCCGCCGGGGAAGCCGATGAACTGCGGATTGTTGCCCGGGATTTCCCGGCGCGCCGCCGCCATCGCCTTGTCGATCGAGCCGTAACGCTCGGGCGGCAGCGCGCCCTTGCCGTCATAGGCGCGCGTCATCTCGGCCAGCTCGGTCCGCTGCCAATATTCGAAGATCGGGGTCGCGAGCGCGTTGATCACGCCCGTCGCGCCGACGATGGTCATCCACGCCAGCGCGACGATGCCGAGCAGATTGTGATAGTCGAGCCATTTGACGCGGCGGCTGCGCGCGGTCCGCAAGGTG
>Ga0307414_10001962_pt1 | contig 10647 bp, 8 predicted proteins | sample DK1Ometagenome_FD_203804 | JGI IMG/M metagenome (GOLD analysis project Ga0307414, IMG submission 203804) | Maize rhizosphere microbial communities from greenhouse at UC Davis, California, United States - DK15-O-3 | ecosystem: Host-associated > Plants > Roots > Rhizosphere > Soil | place: USA...
ACCGACGCCTACATCGTCGGCATCAGTTACCCGCCGACGATCAACAAGTATCCGGGACTGGCCCAGGTGGTTTCCGCCTATGCCGATGCCGCCCGCGTGGAATTGATGCAGGCCGTCGCCGGCTTCGGAAACGACAAGCCTTCCGCGCCGTACGAGTTGTCGCTGAATTTCGAGCAGGTGGTGGAGACGCCGGAACTGGTCGCGGTCGCCGCCGACGGCAGCCGCTATACCGGCGGCGCCCATGGCGAACCGCTGGTGGCGCGCTTCGTCTGGCTGCCTGCGCAGCAGAAGCTGCTGACCGCCGGGGAACTGATTCCCAAGGTGGAAGGCTGGATCGCCGTCGGCGCTTACATCCGCGAGCAGTTGCGTACCAGCGTGTCGGTGCGCGCGGATGCCGATGAAATGCCGCCCGAAGAACGCCTCGAGTTCGTGCGCACAGCCGACAAGATGATCGACGAAGGCACCGAGCCCGACGTGGACAACTTCGATGCCTTCCAGCCGATCGTGGATGCGCAGGGCAGGATCACTGCCTTGCGCTTCGTGTTCCCGCCCTACCAGGTGGGGCCTTACGCCGACGGTACCCAGACCGTCGACGTGCCTGCCGCGGTCCTGCTGCCGCACCTCGCGCCCGAATATTCCGGGCTGTTCGCGAAGTCCTGACCGCCGGCGGTCGCAGGCCATGCCGCAGCAACGGTTCCAGAAACGGGTCGGCGATCTGCTGGCGGAAGCGGACATCCGCATCGGCGGCGAACGTCCCTGGGACCTGCAGGTCCACGACCCGCATTTTTATGCGCGGGTGCTGGGGCAGGGTTCGCTGGGTCTGGGCGAAAGCTACATGGACGGGTGGTGGGATGCGGGATCTCTGGACGGATTCCTGTTCCACCTGCTCGTGGCCCGGCTTGATCAACGCGTGCATGGCGCTGGCGAAATCTGGGATGCCCTGCGTGCGCGCCTGCTCAACCTGCAGAGCCGTGGCCGCAGCCGCGAGGTCGGCGAGCGCCATTACGACCTGGGCAACGATCTTTACGCCGCCATGCTGGGCAAGCGCCTGGTCTACAGCTGCGGTTACTGGACCCAAGTCGATGGCCACGTGCTCGATGGCCTGGATGCGGCGCAGGAAGCCAAGCTCGACCTGGTCTGCCGCAAGCTTCGACTGCGGCCGGGCATGCGTGTGCTGGACGTCGGTTGCGGCTGGGGCGAGGCGCTGAAATTCGCTGCCGAGCGCTATGGCATCAGTGGGGTGGGGATCACCATATCGAAGGAGCAGGCCGAGTACGCGGGCGACCTGTGCAGCGGCCTGCCCATCGAGATCCGGTTGCAGGACTATCGCGAACTCGACGAGCCTTTCGATGCGGCGTTCTCCATCGGCATGTTCGAGCATGTCGGGGTGAAGAACTACCGCGGCTACATGGAAGTAACGCGACGCTGCCTGGCGCAGGGCGGGTTGTTCCTGCTCCACAGCATCGGTACCAATCGTTCGGTCAACCATACCGATCCGTGGATCGGGCGCTATATCTTCCCCAATTCGATGCTGCCGTCCGCCGCGCAGATCGCGGAAGCGGTGGAAGGCCTGTTCGTGATCGAGGACTGGCACAACTTCGGTACCGACTACGATCGCACCTTGCAGGCCTGGCGCGACAACATGGAACGCGCCTGGCCGTCGCTGCCAGCGCGCTACGACCAGCGCTTCCGGCGCATGTGGCGATATTACCTGGCAGCCTCGATGGCGACGTTCCGTATCCGCAATTCGCAGTTGTGGCAGGTGGTGCTTTCGGTGGGCGGTGTGAAGGACGGTTATCTGGCGCCGCGCTGAAGCGGCTTCTTCATGGTCTGTGAATCCGCAGTCGATTAGCTTCGGGCCGTTCCCCAACCATGGAGTCACGCCATGAAACGCATTCTTCTCGGCCTGGCCACTCTGCTGTGCGCGGTCACCACCTTGCCCGCGATTTCGCAGCAACTGCAGCAACCCCCCGTTCCGGCCAACAAGCCGGTGCCCAAGCAAACGGGCACCGGGCCGCAGCTCAAGCAGGCGCAACCCGCACAGGTTCCCAAGGTGGCTACGGACCCCGACCAGCGTCCGCAATCGTCCAGCCCCATTCCCAGCGCGGGACCGGCGAAACAGGTGCCTGCGGAACAAGCCGCGCCCGTAACGCGGAAAAGTCCCGCAAGCGTGCTCGATTCAGCGGGCAAGCCAGTCAACGGCATGATCCAGATCGCCCCCAATCGCGTGTACGACCCGAGTACGGGTCTTTATCACTGGACACGGGTCGAAGGGCAGCAACAGAAGTTGATTGACTAGCGGAACCGCCCGCCCGCGAGGCGCGAGCATGGCTTCGAAGGCGTTGATAGCGAACCGGACATCACGCAAACAACGACGCCACCCGCAGGTGGCGTCGTCGCGGCAATAACCGGGCCGGCATCGGCCGGAGCCGGGCTTACTCCTTGCCGGTTTCGGGCGCAGGTGCCGGTACGGCGCCGTCGCTGACTTCCGCCACCAACCCACGCTTCTTCAGCAGCGGTTCGATCTTCGGCGCGTGGCCGGCGAAGTCCTGGAACAACTGCAACGCGTCCTTGCTGCCACCCTGCGACAGCAGGGTCTTGCGGAAGTGGTCGCCGTTGGCGCGGGTCAGGCCGCCATGCTGCTCGAACCATTCCACGCTGTTGGCGTCCAGTACTTCCGACCAGATATAGGCGTAATAGCCTGCGGAGTAGCCGCCCATGATGTGGCTGAAGTACGGCGTGCGGTAGCGCGGCGGCACCGGCGGATAATTCAGGCCGTCGGCGGCCAGCGCGTCGGCTTCGAACTTCATCACCCCGGCCGCATCGGGCACCTGGTCGGAACCGATCTGGTGCCAGCGCTGGTCGAGCATGGCCGCGCCCAGGTATTCGGTGGTGGCGAAGCCCTGGTTGAACTTGGAGGCGGCGATCACCTTGTCCAGCAATTCCTGCGGCATCGGCGCACCGGTTTCGTAATGCTTGGCATAGTTCTTCAGGATCGCCGGCCAGTCCGCCCACATCTCGTTGACCTGCGACGGATACTCGACGAAATCGCGCGGCACGCTGGTGCCGGTGAAGTAGGGATATTCCACGTTCGAGAACATGCCGTGCAGGGCGTGGCCGAACTCGTGGAACGCGGTGGTCACCTCATCCCAGGTCAGCAGTGTCGGCTTGCCGGCCGGCGGCTTGGGGATATTGAGGTGGTTGGCGACGACGGGCTTGTAACCGGTCAGGCCGGACTGCGAAACATAGGAATTCATCCACGCACCGCCGCGCTTGGACGGACGCGCGTACATGTCGGCGATGAAGATGGCCAACTGCTTGCCGTCGGCGTCGAACACGTCGTAGGTGGCGATGTCCGGGTGGTAGAGCGGCAGGTCGGTACGCTTCTTGAAGGTCAGGCCGTACAGTTGGTTGGCGGCGTAGAACACGCCGTTCTCCAGCACGTTGTTCAGCTCGAAATACGGCTTGAGCTGGGATTCGTCGAAGTTGAATTTGTCCTTGCGCACCTTCTCGGTATAGAAGGACCAGTCCCACGGCGCCAGTTCGAAATCGCCGCCTTCCTTCTTGATCATCGCCTGCAGGTCGGCGGCCTCGCGCTTGGCGTTGGCCACCGCGGCCGGGGCCAGCTTGCCGAGCATGTCGTTGACCGCCTGCGGGGTCTTTGCGGTTTCGTCTTCCAGAACGTACGCGGCGTGGTTGGGATAGCCGAGCAGGTTGGCGCGTTCGGCGCGCAGTTTCATGATCCTGGAGATGATCGCGCGGTTGTCGAACTCTCCGCCGTGACTGCCGCGGGCGATCGAGGCCTCGTGGATCTTCTGGCGCGTGGCTCGGTCGGTCAGTTCGGATTCGGGCGGTTGGCCGGTGGTGTTGAGCAGGGTGATGACGTACTTGCCTTCCAGCTTGCGGGTCTTGGCCACTTCGGCGGCGGCGGCGATCTGTTCGGGGGTGAAGCCGGCGAGTTGCTTGACGTCGTCGATGACCACGGCCGAAGCGTTGACGTCCTTCAGCACGTTGTCGCTGAACTTGCTGCCCAGTTCGGCCAGCTCGGAGTTCATCGCCTTGAGCTTGGCCTTGTCGGCATCGGAAAGCTTGGCCCCGGAGCGCACGAAATCGGTGTGGTAGCGCTCGACCAGGCGCACGCCTTCGGCATCAAGGCCCAGCGTGTCGCGCTTGTCGTACAGGGCCTGGATGCGCGCGAACAGCTTGCCGTTGAGGCCGATGGCGTCGCCATGGGCGGCGAACCTGGCCGCGTAATCGGCGCGCAGCTTGTTGCGGGCATCGTTGGTGTCGGCACCGACCAGGCTGAAGAACACGGTCTGCGCGCGATTCAGCTGCTGGCCGCTTTTTTCCATGGCCAGGATGGTGTTGTCGAAGCTCGGGGCTTCGGGGTTGTCGGCGATCGCGTCGATCTCCTTCAGTTGCTGGGCCATGCCGGCGTCGAAGGCGGGGGCGAAGTCGCTGTCCTTGATCTTGTCGAACTGCGGGTAGTGCAGCGGCAGCGGGCTTTCCGCTGCGAAAGGATTGGAGGTTTCGGCGGCCGTGGTGGTGGCGGGGGCGGCCTGTGCATAGGCGGGCATGGCGAGTCCAAGGGAGGCGGCGAGCGCCAGGGCGAGGCGGGTGGTCATACTGCGGATTCCTTGCAAGGTCTGACTCTGCAGGCTAACCGATGCCCGGCCGCCGGACCCGTGACGAAAGGCAGGGGTAGCCGAAAGTCGGGGGTGGGATATGCTCGCGGCCTCGGCCTGCGACCAACCGGCGCAAGGCCTGGATTTCCTGGAGATGCCCATGAAACGCACCCTTTGCCTGTGTCTTGCGATGATGCTTGCCGGTCCGGCCATGGCGGCCGAGACCCTCCGCTATGTCGCATTGGTCGATGGCGGCACCAAGGCCGGCGAACAGGTCGTGCGCAAGGACGACGACGGCACCGTCCATGTCGACTTCATCTTCAAGGACAACGGCCGTGGCCCCGAGCTGAAAGAGGAATACAAGCTCGCGGCCGACGGCACCTACAGCGCATACAAGGTCACTGGCACTTCCACCTTCGGCGCCAAGGTCGATGAGACCTTCTCGCGCCAGGGCGACGAGGCGGAGTGGAAATCGACTTCCGACCAGGGCAAGCAGGCGATCGCCGGCACCGCGTTGTATTCGGCGCTCGGCGGCACTCCGGAGGGTTTCTCGGTAGCGCTTTCAGCCCTGGCCAAACGCGGCGACGGCAAACTGCCGCTGATACCCAGCGGTACGCTCAGCGTGCGCAAGGTCGCCGATGCCGAGGTGGTGCACGGCAGCGACAAGCGCAAGGTGCAACTGGTCGCCATGACCGGTGTCGGCCTGACTCCGACTTTCGCCTGGTCGACGACCGGCGACAATCCGCGCCTGTTCGCCTTCATCTATCCCGGGTTCCTGCAGCTCATCGAAGAAGGTTGGGAAGGCAACGCCGATGCGCTGGAAAAGCAGCAGAAGCAGGCCGAGGGCGAAGTGCTGCTGGGCATGCAGCAACGTCTCGCCCATCCTTTGCCCGGCACCACCCTGATCCGCAATGCGCGCGTGTTCGACAGCGAGAACGGGGCCCTGGGGCCGGCTGCCGACCTGTTGATCGAGGATGGCAGGATCGTTTCCATCGCCAATGGCGGCGGTGAGCTCGCCAAGGCCGACAACATCGTCGATGCCGGAGGCAAGGTGTTGTTGCCGGGCCTGTTCGACATGCATGCGCATTTCGGACCGTGGGACGGCGGCCTGCACCTGGCGTCGGGCATCACCACCATCCGCGACATGGGCAACGACAACGCCACCCTGCAGCAGTTGATGGTGCAATTGAGCGAAGGAAAGTTGCTGGGCCCCGACATCGTGCCGGCCGGTTTCCTCGAAGGCGAAAGCAAGATGTCGGCGCGCAACGGCTTCGTCATCAAGGACCTGGCCGGGGCGAAGAAGGCCATCGACTGGTATGCCGACCATGGCTACCCGCAGGTCAAGATCTACAACTCGTTCCCGAAGGCGATCCTGCCGGAAACCACCACCTACGCGCATCACCGCGGCTTGCGCGTCAGCGGCCACATTCCGGCGTTCCTCACCGCCCACGAAGCGGTGGAGCAGGGTTACGACGAGATCCAGCACATCAACCAGGTGCTGCTGAACTTCTTCGTCACTCCCGAAACCGACACGCGCACGCTGGAACGTTTCTACCTGGTGGCGAAGAAGACCGCCGGACTGGATTTCGACTCGAAGCCGGTACGGGACTTCATCGCGATGCTGGCGCAGAAGCAGATCGTGATCGATCCGACCCTGGCGACGTTCGAATTCCTGCACCAGCGCGATGGCGAGTTGTCGCCGATCGTGGCCGACGTGGCCGACCACCTGCCGCCGGACATCCAACGCAGCCGCCGCGCGGCCGAAATGGATATCCCCGACGACGCCACGGCGGCGTTGTACACCAAGTCGTTCGACAAGCTGGTCGAGTTCGTCGGCCGCATGTACAAGGCGGGCGTGCCGATCGTGGCCGGTACCGACGAATTATCGGGCTTCACCCTGCAGCGCGAGCTCGAGCTTTACGCGAAAGCCGGGCTGACCCCGGCGCAGGTGCTGCAGGTGGCGACCTGGAATGGAGCCAGGTACACCGGCACCCTGCAGGACCGCGGCTCGATCGCCGTCGGCAAGCTCGCCGACCTGGTGCTGGTCGATGGCGATCCCACCACCGATATCTCCGATATCCGCAAGGTCGCGCTGGTCATCAAGCAGGACAAGGCCTACTACCCTAGCGAGATCGACGAAGCCCTGGGGATCAAGCCGTTTGCGGAACCGGTGCGGGTGCAGGCCAAAAAATAGTTGGCGTTGCCAACTCCACCCGCTTTGCGGAGCAGCTTGAAAGCCCCTCTCCCATCGGGAGCGTTGGGTGAGGGTACGGCGGAACTGAGGTGATTCAGATGGTCATGGTTCCACCGTGCCTTCATCGCCTCCGCATCGAGTAGGGGACAGGCTCTTCACCCGCAGGAAGAAGGAATGAATCCTGCCGATCCGCCGGTATTGCCAGCGCCTCCAATGCGGTGTCTCATGTCCAATTCCCCCAAGGAGCACACGGCCATGACCACCGCATACGACTTCGATGCCATCGACATCGACGGGAAAACCGTTTCCCTGGCCGACTATCGCGGCAAGGCCCTGCTGGTCGTCAACGTGGCTTCCAAATGCGGCTTCACCCCGCAATACACCGGGCTGGAAAAGCTCTGGCAGGACTACCGCGAACGCGGCCTGGTGGTACTGGGCTTCCCCTGCGACCAGTTCGGCAACCAGGAGCCGGGCAATGAGGAGGAAATCAAGAATTTCTGCTCGCTGACCTACGAAGTGGACTTTCCGATGTTCGCCAAGGTCGAGGTCAACGGCACCAATACCCACCCGCTGTGGAAGTGGCTGAAGAAGGAGAAGGGCGGGTTGCTGGGGATCGACGCGATCAAATGGAATTTCACCAAGTTCCTGGTCGGCCGCGACGGCAAGGCGATCAAGCGTTATGCGCCGACCGACAAGCCCGAATCCATCGCTGGAGACATCGAAGCCGCATTGGGCTAGGCCATCGCCATGTCAGGTTCGCCGGCCGGCCTCTTCGAAATCGCCTTCACCCCGGTCGACTGCGGCTTGCGGGCCTGTGTCACCGGCATCAACGGCACCCTGGAAACCACGCTCTCGTACTGGCGCCGGATCGCAGCCGAAGCGCGCCGCACCGATCCGGTGGCATTGCTGGTGGTTGATGCGATCTATGGCGAACCACCACCGCCGGAGCACTTGCACGAAGTGGTGCTGGCGATGAGGGACGAAGGTATTTCCCACTTGCGCGTCGCCTATGTCGCAGAGGACGTCGCCCAGATTCCGCAGATTGAGTTGGCCGTGCTGATGGCCAATGAAAACGGCTTCAAAGTGCGCATTTTCAGCGAAGAGCGTGAAGCCTTGCTGTGGTTGCGCTATGGCGAGCAGTAGGGCCCGGTAGCCGGCAGGACGGGCAGGGCCGGCTCAACCGCCGGCGGGCCGTTTCAACACGTCTTCCGGCAGCAGGGCCATGATTTCCTCGATGAACCCCTCGAGCATTTCCGGCGAGTAGCCGCGATGGACATGGGCGATTTTCCCGCCGCGGTCGATCACGAACATGTTGGGTAGCGATTGCACGCCGTATTCGTCGCTGGCGATGCCCTTGGCATCGTGTACGTAGGACAGGTCGAATTTGCGATTGGCGCGGAGCATGGCGAGGAAGTCCTGGCGCGGCTCCTTGAAGTTCACCGCGATGACTTCCAGCGCGTCGTGCCCGACCACTTTCTGGAAATGCGCCAGCACTGGAAGCTCCCTGCGACAGGGGCCGCACCACGAGGCCCAGAAAGTCACGATCACGACCTTGCCGCGATAGGTTTCCAGGTTGACCTCGGTGTTGCCGCCATGCAGCTTGCCCAGGATCGGAGGCGGTATGTCGCCTTCCCCGGGCTGCGGTTTCAATTCGCCAGCGCTGGCGCCCAAGGCGCAGCCGGCAAGCAGCAGGCCCCACAGGATTCTCTTCGACATCGGACTCCCCTCCGTAGCGCAAGAGGCTAGCACGCGGCAGGTGGCGATTACTTCTCGACGAAGGCGCGTTCGAAGACGTATTGGCCGGCGGTGCCGATGCGCGGCGCGGGAGTAAAGCCGCGCGCATCGAGGATCCCGCGCAGGTCGGCGAGCATCTGCGGGCTGCCGCAGATCATGGCGCGATCGTGCTGCGGATCCAGTGGCTGCAAGCCCAGCGACTCGCTCATCCGGCCGCTATCCAGCAGTTCGGTCAGGCGCCCGTGGTTGGCGAAATCCTCGCGGGTGACCGCCGGGTAATAGAGCAGTTTTTCGCGGATCTGCTCGCCCAGGAATTCGTGCTGCGGCAATTCCTTCTCGAAGTAATCCCGATAGGCGAGGTCATGCGCATGACGCACGCCGTGGGTCAGGACCACGCGATCGAAACGTTCGTAGGTTTCCGGATCCTTGATGATCGACAGCCACGGCGCCAGGCCGGTGCCGGTGCCGAGCAGATAGAGGTTGCGCCCGGCATGCAGGTCGCTGATCAGCAGGGTGCCGGTGGGCTTCTTGCCGACCAGGATCGTGTCGCCGGGCTCGATGTGCTGCAGGCGCGAGGTCAGCGGGCCGTGGGGCACCTTGATGCTGAAGAATTCCAGCTGTTCTTCCCAGTTGGCGCTGGCGATGGAATAGGCGCGCATGAGGGGCTTCGGAGTGCCGTCCGCCAGCTGGCCGTGCAAGCCGATCATCACGAATTGGCCGTTGTCGAAACGGAAGCCGTCGTCGCGGGTGGTGGTGAAGCTGAAGTAGTCGTCGGTCCAGTGACGGACGTCGAGCACCGTTTCGGTGCCAAAGGCGGAGGACATGGGGAGTATCGGATGCAACAAGTCAGGCGTGCATTGTAGCCGACGCGCGAAAACGAGCCTTGTAGGAGCGACGCAAGTCGCGAAATCCGCATGGTTTGAGGTTACGGATTTCGCGACTTGCGTCGCTCCTACATACGCAAGGGCTTCATGGAAAGGGCGCCGAAGCGCCCCTTTCGATCAACCGTGGCCGCCACCGCGTGGACCACGCGGCCCGCGATTGCCGCCGCTGGGCGGACGGCCGGCGCCGCGTGGGCCGGCAGGGCGAGGACCGGCATTGTTGCCGGGACGGTTGCCAGCAGGACGCGCGCCCTGCGGACGCGGCGGACGTGGCTGCTGGCCGTACGGGTTGTAGGCACCCGGATTGGCGTGGTCGGAAGGAAAGTTCGGCGCATTGCCCGGGTGGCCATAGGGACGCGGTGCGCGTTGCTGGCCTTCGCCTTGGCTACCACGTTGGCCTTGCCCGCCACCGGGGCCGCGCGGGGGCCGTGCATCGGCGTTGAAGCCGCCTTCGCCGCGGGCACCGTAGGGCTTGGGGCCCGGACGGCCAGCGCCTGCAGGACGCGGGCCAGCGGGCCTGCCGCCATAAGGCTTCTTGGCCGGTCCGGCATTGCGATGTCCGGTCGGCCCGGTATCCACGCCTTCCGGCACATACCAGCTGCGGAACGCGGCCGGATTGCCGTCGGGCAGCGGCTTGGGTCCCTTGGTGGGACGCGACTTGAACGGCTTCTGCGATTGCTTGGCCGCGGCTTCGCCGCTGACCGTCAACCCGCCATGCGGTTTCTTGCTGCCGAAACGGCCGCGGCCGCGGTCTTCGCGCACATTGTCGAAACGGCGCAGTTCGCGGCCTTCGTCGGCGGTATTGTGGCCGTTGACATAGGCCTGTCCGGTGCCGCGGCCGGCACCGATGTGCACGGTGGCCTTGGCCGCCTTGCGCTGGCCGATCACCGGCTGCAGGGTCAGTGCGGGCGGGGCGCCGGTTTCCAGGCCCAGTTCGCTGCGCAGCTTTTCGACCTGCGCATCGGGCAGCTCCTGCGACTGGCCGCGCAGCAAGGGCTGCGGCAGCGAGATCTTGCCGTAGCGCGTGCGCTTGAGGCGGCTGACCTGGCAGCCCTGCGATTCCCACAGGCGGCGGACTTCGCGGTTGCGGCCCTCCTTGACCACCACGCGGAACCAGTCGTGGGAATCGGTGCCGCCGATGCGTTCGATCACATCGAACTTGGCCGGACCATCTTCCAGCGCCACGCCGCGGGCGAGGCGATCGACCAGGTTG
>Ga0307414_10001963_pt1 | contig 10646 bp, 9 predicted proteins | sample DK1Ometagenome_FD_203804 | JGI IMG/M metagenome (GOLD analysis project Ga0307414, IMG submission 203804) | Maize rhizosphere microbial communities from greenhouse at UC Davis, California, United States - DK15-O-3 | ecosystem: Host-associated > Plants > Roots > Rhizosphere > Soil | place: USA...
GCCGCGGTTCGCCCCCTGCTGCATCGAGTACTTGAAGAAGCCCGAGCCGACGAGCACCGTGTAGAAGCCCGAGTTGCTCTCGATCTGCCCGACGGCCGGGTCCGACCAGCTCTCGCCGACCGACTTTTCGACGGCGGGCGCAGTGGCGGCAATGTCGCCCCAGCACGTGTACTGGGCCGTGGCCGGACCGCACTTGGTGATCGTCCAGTCGAAGTTCTTGTAGAGCGGGAACGCCCACTTGAGCGGCACCGCGTCGGTCCTGGCAAAGTAGCCGAGGACCGACGAGATGTCGTCGGTGTCGGGCGCGACGCTGTCGGCCATCTTGTCGAGCGTGACGTCGAACGTCTGGTAGAACGTGCCGCCCGCGCCTTGTCCCATGATGAGATACGTCCGCCACTTGCCGGCGATCTTCACGTCGGCCACTTTGGGCGAGCCGTCGACGAAGTAGCGGAAGTCGCCGACCGGCTGCCCCTTCCGAAGTTCCTTCAGCTTGGGCAGCAGGTTGAACGGAATGAACGCCCACACCTCGACACCCGTGCGCGCGTCGATTCCGTGGAGCATGCCGTCGTTGGCGCCCACCCAGATCGTCGTCCGGCGGTTCTTGTTCTCGTCCCTGAAGCCCGGATAATCCGCATCCGGCGGCGGGTCGAGCGACGGTGGATCCATCATCGCCGGCGTGGAGCTCACGATGCCCCCGAGCGGCTTGCTGCGGATGAAGTCGATGAGCGTGTCCGGATGTGCGTCGTTCAGGTACGGCTTCAAGTCGCCGACGTGTGAGGTGTCGAACGGCACGACGGTGCCGTCCGGCAAGGAGGTGAAGACGTTGCGACTCGACGCGGCCGGCACGGTCGCAACCCAGAGCGGCGTGCCAGCGGACTTGAACGTCCACCCGGTCGGCTTCTTGTCGTCTTTCACCGGCTCGTAGACACGGAACGCACGGATCCTGCCGCGGAAGCCCGCGTCTCCATCCGTGGCGGCGTCCACGCCGGGAAGGGCGAAACCGGTCGTGATGAGCATGTTCGAGCGCTGCGGGATGAAGATCTTGGTGACCGGATGCTCGATCCGCGAGTTCACGAGCGGCACGCCCTTGATGTCGAGCGCGTTCTCGAGGTTCACCGTGCCGATGATCGGGCTCGTCACCTGGAATTCGGTCTGCGGCCCATAGGGCAGCGACGCCGTCGGCGCCGTGTCGAAGTCGCTCTGCGACGCGAACGCATGCTGCACGGCGAGGTTGATGGTGCGCACCACTTCCGGCACCGGCTGATCGGCGGCCGGCGAGGCGGCGTCCACCATGTCCTTCGTGATCTCTTTGTAGTAACCGCCGCTATTGGCGGCGATGTTCTGGAGCTCGGTGCGCTGCGCGGCGGTCAGGACGGGCCAGAGCGCAATCACGTAGATCGGCACGCGGCGGTTCGCGCCCGGTCCAAGCTTCAGGAATTCCTTGGCACGCGCCGACGCACTCATCGCCGGCGAGGACGTCGTCCCTTCAGGACCGCCGACGATCAGCACGACGGCGGTATTGGCGCACGTCGTGTCGTTGGCGATGAGGTCACCAGCGTGCTTCTTCGCGTCCTCGAGCATGTACTCGACGGGCGCATCGGTGATGTTGATCGCATCGGTGCCGCCGGGGATGAGCCCCTTCAACGTCCCGGACGTCTTGCCGACGCCAAGCGCCAGCGTGTCGAGGATGGTCTGATTCGACGTGGCGCTCGCACCCACGAGCAGTCCGGCACCAAGCGTCGTGATGGATCCGTTCGGGGCCGTCACGCTGGGACGCGTGATGTTCCACTTCCCGGTATTCGTCGTATCGGTCGGCGTCTGAAGGATCGCGCTGTTGGTGATCTTCACCGGGCCTTCTTTGCCTTCGATTCCGGCGGCCGGGCTGCTCTGCCGCATCTTGATCAGGCCGAAGCGGGCCACGCTCTGGTTCGCCGTAATTGCGGCGATCATCGCGCGGCGGGCCACCGCCAGCCGGGTGTACTCGTCGAAGTTCGTGTAATCGGTCCCGGCACTCAGGTCACTGAACACCTTGATGTCATCGGCGGCGAACTTGTCGCCGTTGATGCTCTGGTCGGTGTTCTGCAGGTTCACGTACTTCCGGCGGTACGCCTTGCTGAGGGGTGGCACTCCCAGCGTCGTCTCGTACGTGGCGCCCTTGACCGCGTAGACGTTCGCGTCGCGATAGTCGTTGTTCTGGTCCCGCTGCATGCGGTTGGCCGTGTCGACGACCAGCAGCACGTTGGGCGGGGTGCGTTTGATGAACAACAACGGATCGAGCTGCGCGGACGCCTCGCGGGCGCCACCCACCCAGATTGCCGCCACCAACAACAGGAGAGCCGTAGGTTTGAGCCTCATGATCATTCTCACTTGGTGGACCACTCGGTGGAGTCCAGCTTGCCGCGCGGCGTCTGCACGGCGGCCTTGCGGGCGCGCCGGTTCTGTTCGTCCTGGCCGCGCTGCCCGGTGTATCCACGCTCGATTTCCGTCGTGTCGGTGCGCGCGACGGTGACCTCGATCACCCGCCGCGTGCCATGGGGTCCATACGCATACGCGAGCAGGGACATGACGCCCGTACCCGGGTTTGCCGGGAAGTTGGGATCGACGTTCGCGGCGCCGTCCACCTGCGGGTTGTCGTCGGTCTCGGACGGATCGTCGCCGGCCCAGACCACCACGTAGACCGGCGAGTTGACCGTCGCGGTTTCGATCATGTCGTTGATCGGGCCGTAGGCGATCGGCCGCCACCGCGGATTGTTCTGGCCCCACGGCCGCTCGTCGGTCGGCAGGACGTAGTCATCCGGATCGCTGCACGTCGTCTTGCCGCAGTTGACGTAGGCGGTTGCCTTCGTGAGATCCAGCTTCTCGCCGTTGGGCATGTTGCGGATGCCGCCCGGCGGACCGTCCACGAACGACGAGCGCTCGGTGCCGTCGAGAATCCGGTTCCAGTCGGGCACGGTGAGCAGGTCCTGCATCACGCGCTCGACGGCGGCGTCGGCGGCATAGAGCGTCTCGGCGCCGGACGCGTAGTTGTTGGCGATCTTGCCTTCCGTCATGGTGGTCAGCGTGAGTGCCATGCCGAGCGCGGTCAGCAGCAGCATCGCGAGCAGCGCGACCACCAGCGTCACGCCGCGCTCGTCGGCGAGACGGGCGCCAAGCGTCGGGCGAATAGAGTGTCGGTGCATGTCAGCGCCCCAGGTTCATGTTGCGCGGCGTTACGTCGAAGTGGATTTCCTGGTCGGGGATCATGTGGTAGCCGCTCTGCGAGGTGCCGCCGTTCGACCACAGCAGCCCGGCAGGGCCGCGCAGCGTCGGCAGGCCAACCTGCAGGCGCAGGTTGACGCGGACACGGCGGATCCGCAGCAGGTCGGCATCGAACCGGGACGCCCGCGACTCGTCCGGGCACCACGGGCCATCCTGGAAAATCTCGGGCGGGAGCGGCACCTGGCCCACCCCGCCCGCGGACAGCGATTCCAGCCGCGGGACCTGGACGCCGTCGACGACCTGGAACGTGCAGTTCGCCCCGTCGCCGTACGATGTGTTGCTCGGCTTGCCGAGCACCGGCGGCCTCGGACCATACGTCGTCCACGGGCCAACCGGACTCGAGAGCACCGCCGTCGGCAGCAGCCTCGGCGGCTCCGGCTCGCCGAAGTACTCGAACTGCACCTTGACGACGTTGTCGATGACCGGCAGGTCGGTGTTGGCGCCGTCGTAATGCATCAACTGCAGGTCGGTGCTGTTGTAGTAGTAGGTGTGCATCGCGATCTGGGTGATGTTCGCGCCCACGTCGTACTGGGTCGACAGCCGGTCGCGGTTGTGCTGAAGGTGGGGCGGTGTGGCTTCCGGCTGGACCTCGGTGATTTCCATCGTGTCCCACGAGCCGCTCGGATCGAAGACGATCACCTGCATGCCCTGGCTGAACCCGCACAGTTTGTCTTTCTTGCTCTCGTCGCAATTGATCTGCGGGGTGACCTTCAGTTCCGCGGAGGTCTGCGGCATCGTGTCGGCAATCGTCGTCTGCGCCGGCGTCGGCGGCACGTAGAGAACGCTGATGGCGTCGGGACGATAGAACACGTCCTTCGCCTGATCCGGGTCGACGTCGCCGCTGCGATACGGCAGGATCGGCGCGAAGAAGTTGTAGAGCGCGCCCGCCCCGCTGCCGACGTACGAGCCCGCCCCGGCCATCAGCAGGTCTTTCTGGATCGCATCGACGCCGACACGCAGCCGCTGCTGCATGTCCGACATCTCGGGCTGCGCCTTGAAGGCGCCCTGCGCCGGGTTCATGAACGAGAACACCGCGCCGGTCACCGCCATCATGATCGCGGTAGCCACCATCAACTCCAGGACGGTGAAGCCCGCGTCCGACCGGATCGCCCGCCGAACGAACGACTGATGCAGCGTCATTGCGCTTTCCTCGTTTTCACCGTCATGATCCGCGCCTCGTCGCGCGCACGCATCGTGATGCTCTGATCCGCTTCACCGCGATCCCTGATGCGCCCGACCACCACCTGGATGATCAGTGTGTTGTTCGGGTTGGTTGGCAGCGGTTCGATCGACCACCGGCGGAAGTACAGCGCGCCATCCTGCGGCGACTCGCCCGTGCCGAGGATGTTGCCCCACTGATCGACGTAGTCGACGTAGCCGAGAGAGTTCGTCTTCAGTGCGTCGGCCGGCGACGGCGTCAGCCCCTTGCCGCCCGTCGGCTCCTCGGGCTGGACGGCGGTGTTCGTCGTCGTGTCGCTCAGCGGCAGGCCCACCGAATCGAAGCCCCACGTCAACGCACGGAGCTGCTCGATCTTCTGCTCGGCAAGCATCGCGGCGTAGGTGGTGTCGCGCGCCGAGGTGTTGCTCTCCGTCGCCAGCGCGAAGAGCTGCGCGAGCGAGATGAGCGCGGTCGCCAGGATGCCGGTCGCGACCACCGTCTCGATGAGCGAGAATCCCGAGTCGTTACTGAATCTGGATTTTGCCAATGCCGTTCACCGTGATGGATTTGGTTGCCGACCCCTTGATCAGCGTGATGGACGTGCCGGTGCCGGTGAGCACCGGCCAGCCGCCCGCGGCGCCGTTGTCCTGGTGCACGCTGCCATCGGGCCAGAACTCGAGCGCTTTGGTCGCGCTGCCGAACGACAGCGCGGCGTCGAGGCGGCGAATCGGGCCGTCGTTGTTGGGCAGCGTCACCGGTTCGCGGTCGGCCGCCGGATACGGGTACAAGGTTTCCTTGCACCGGTTCCCGTCGGAATCGGCCGCGGCGGGCGTGGACGGCGTTCCCACCAGCTCCACCATCCGGTACTGGCCAGCGACGGGACAGTTGAAGCGGACGCGCATCGGCCGGTTGCTGCTCACCGCCTTGAGGCGTGCCGTCTGGAGCTCGCGCTCGACCTGGCGCGCACCATTACCGAGCTTCATCCCGTCGAGAACGTCGCGGATGAGCGGCACGGCCATCGCCGAGAGAATCGAGAGGACGGCGGCCGCGGTCACCACGTCGATGAGCGTGAAGCCGTTCACCGCTCCGAATCGATGCCGAAGGTTTCTGTCCACGGCGGACAGTTGAGCAAGCACAAGGCCAGCACGGCCATTCATGGCCGATCAGAACGTTAGAGGCCTTGCGAGTCAGCGACTTACGTGGGTGAGCCGGTCGGCGATGAGCCGCGGCCCAAACGGCTAAATCACCTGTTTTGTTACGATCGGTAGCAGTTTAGGAAGCGTGACCGCGTAAGGGCAGCGCGACCTGCACGCTGGCGCCGCCGGCCGGCGAGCGGCCCAGGGTCACGCGGCCGTTGTGCGTGACGATGATCTTCTGCACGATGGCCAGCCCGAGGCCGGTGCCTTGCGGTTTCGTGGTGAAGAAGGGGCGGAAGACCCGCTCGGAGGCATCGGCGGGGATGCCGGGCCCGTTGTCGTTCACCGAGACGCGGACGAGGCGTTGCTGCTGATCCACTTCCCCTGCTATCGCCATCGTCGGCCGCACGCCGGCGCCTTCGCACGCCTCGATCGCGTTGCGCAGGAGGTTGCTGAACACCTGCCGCAACAGCACCTCGTCGCCGTCGATTTCGCCGAACTCGCCCTCGACCCGCACGTCCACGCGTGCGCCGCGCTCGTTTGCCAGGTCGTCGACCGCACGCTGCACGACATCGCCCACTTCGACAGGGTTCAGCATGACGTGCTCGGGGCGAGCGAAATTGAGGAAGTTGGTGACGACCTTGCCGAGCGCCTCCGTCTCCTGCCGGATCCCTTCGATGTAGGGGCCGTAGGCCGCCGGCACGGACTGTGGGTCGATCAGCCGGCTGTATCCGTGGATGGTGGCCAGACCGTTGCGGAACTCGTGCGCGATGCCGGCGGTCAGCTCCCCGAGCCGCGCGAGCGTGTCCTTCAGCCGCAGCTGCTCCTCCAGATCCATCACTGCGGTCAGATCGGAGAAGAGACAGATCGCGCCGTGGTGGGTGCCGGTGTCACCCGTGAGCGGTGACACGGTTACACCGAAGTGGGTGGCGCGGTTCGACGGCGGCATCCGCAGCGCGCGCCGGACGATGGCGCGGCCGGTCGAGAGACATTCGTCGATCGCGTTGGCGAGCGGCGCGGCGCCGGTCAGCAGCTCGCGGAAGGTCGTGGGGAGCGTGCTGTCATCGAGATTGAGCAGCCGGCGGCCGGCGGGATTGAGGATCTGGACCTGCCCGTCCATCGCCACGACCAGCAGCCCCGCCGTGAGGCTCGAGACGATCTGACCGCTCAACTGCTCGGACGCGACCGCGCGCGCGCTCATCGCGCGCTCCTGCGCCTTGACGCGATCGAGCGCCTCCTGCAGCGCCCCCGCCACGAACACGCGCTCGCTCGTCGAATCGCGCAGATGTCGCCGCGCGTCGCGCGCGGCGGCGGAAAAGCGCAGCACCGCGAACGTCAGGACGGCGACGAGGACCGCCAGGATCGCGGTGAGGCCGATGAACGCGTAGGCTGTCGGGTTCATTCGTGATTCGTGATTCTAATTTCTAGATTTTGGCCATCGGTCCGCGCCCGTAACCACACCATTTCGAGTTGCCACTCACCAATCGCAATCAAGAATCAAGATTCAAGAATCAAGAATAGAAAGAGAGGTACCAGTCGAGAATCGGCCTGCCGACGAACATCGCCGCGGCCGCGCCGAGCGCCAGGAAGGTTCCGAACGGCAGCGCGTACTTGGCGCCCTTCCCTGCGGCAATGAACCCGACGCCCACGATCGATCCGACGAACGAGGCGAGCACGAGCGTGAGCAGCATCGGCTGCCAGCCGAGGAACGCGCCGATCATCGCCAGCATCTTCACGTCGCCCATGCCGAGCCCTTCGTGGCCGCGCAGCTTTTCGTAGCTCCACGCGATGGCCAGCGGGATGCCGCCGCCGACGACGATCCCGATGAGCGACGACCGCCAGCCCGGCTCCGTCACCAGGCTGAAGGCGAAACCGACGACGATCCCGGGCAGCGTGATGACGTTCGGCAGGATCTTGTGGTCGAGATCGATCACGAAGAGCACGATGAGCGCGCAGCCGAGGAGCAACCGGCTGACGAGCAGCACGCCCGGCGGGTACAGAAAGGCGAGCCCCGCGAAGAGCGCGCCGGTCGTGAGCTCGACGATCAGGTAGCGCACGGGGATCCGCACGCGGCACTGGCGGCAGCGGCCGCGCAGCCAGAGGTAGCTGATCGCCGGAAGGTTGTCGTGCCACGCAATCGGGTGCTGGCAGCGCGGGCAGTGCGACCCGGGCCACGCGAGCGACTCGCCGCGCGGCAGGCGGTGGATACAGACGTTCAGGAAGCTGCCGACGGCGAGCCCGAGCAGCGCCAGCAGGCCGATGAGCAGCGGATCGGTCACCGCGCCGCTTCCAGTTGATCCGGCATCGGAAAAATGCCCGATTCCTGTGACACGGTGACGCGCCCCGTGAACGGATCGAGGACGTACTCGGTACCCGAGGGATCGTGCGGCACACCGCGAATCCAGCCGTGCGCGATCAGATCACGCCACGACGCGGGCCGCACGCCGGTCGCCAGCGTGACGCGCGCAATGAGCGAGTGGATCGCGTCGATTTGGTCCATCGCATCGAGCTGCTCGAGGCGGATTCGTGCAATGTCCTGCATCCCGCGCTCGTCGGAGCGCAACATCTCGGTCCAGAGAAGACGGGCCGTCGACCGCTCGCCGCCCCGCGCCAGCATCCCCGCCATGACCGGCTTGATCCATTGCGGCGAGCCCGGCACGCGCGCGGCGCGATCGAGCCACTCCGCCGCCTTGACGTAGTCGCGGTAGGTCCAGAAGTACACGAAGCCAATGTCGTGCAGCAGTTCCCACCGGTTCGGATTCAGTCGCACGCCTTTCTCGAGAAGCGCGATCGCGAGATCGGGACGCCCCGCGCCGCCCGGGTACGCCTCGCTCAGGAAGATCGCGCCCATGCGGTAGGCGAGCAGGAAACGCGGATCGAGGCTCGTCGTGAGGTCGAGCAGCGGATGGAGCAGATCGTAGTTCTTGAGGGGATCCTCGGAACGACGGACGCCGCCGTAATACACGACCGCGCGGATCCAGTAGACATCGGAAGCGACCGCGTCGAACTCGAGCGCGAGGCGATCCATGACTGCCGGCGATCGCATCCAGAGCGTCGGCAGCACGGCGGGCGGCTCCGACACGACGCGCTCGCGTGTCAGTTCGATCGCCACCGACACCATGAGCAGGGCGGCCGCGAGCCCGACTGCCGCCGAGATGCCGGGCCGCGCCCGCAGCGCCGGGACGCTCATCGTGCTACTTGAAATCACGGCGTCTGAAGATCGCAACGGCTGCCGAGAGCAACGCGCCCACGTATACGGCCGCGTACGCAAGCATGAGGACGACGTGCGCGGCGCTGACGCCTTCGCCATGCACCACCTGCGCCTTCACGTCGAAGGGCGCAAAGTTCGGCAGAAGGTAATAAAGCGTGCGCGCCACGTACACGGCGACGGGCGAATCGAGCACGTTCTCGAAGTTCCGCAAGTCGGCGTTGAAGTGGCCTGCCGTCCAGACGCCGAGCGTGAACAGCGCCGACAGGAGCGGGCTCGAGAAGGTCGAGAAGAACAGCGCAATGGCGGTGACCATCGTGAGCTGCGCGAGGCTCAATGCGATGGGAATCGTCAGGCGCACGTCCATCGCCGGCGCCTCCCATGCCGCGCGCAGGGCCGGTTCCGCCATCCAGTTCATGTAGGCGAGCACCGCGTAAAACGCCACCGTCATCGCACCGACGTTGACCACGAGGGTCATCACCAGGCCGGCGAACTTGCCAAGGATGAACGCCGTTCGCGAAATCGGTTTCGAGAGCAGGCTGTAGATGCTCCGGCGCTCGACTTCTTTCGAGACCAGGCCGATGCCGATGAAGATCGCGATGAGCAGTCCGATGACTGAAATCGACGCCAGCCCCAGGTCCTTGATGATCTTGAGGTCCTGTCCCGCTGTGAGCTGGCTGATCAGATACGAAGCAGCCATCAGCAGCACGGCGAAGAGGACGAGGCTGTAGGGTACGCGGTCGCGGACCGACTCCTTGAACACGCCGCGGGCAATGTTCCAGATCTGACCCACGCCTCAGACCTCCGAGTGACGGCGCGGCGCCGACGCGACGTGCCGGACGAAGAAGTCTTCGAGCGTGTCGCGAATCGGATTGAGAGACACGATCGTGGCGCCCGCCTCGGTCAGCGCCGCAATCGTGGGCTCCGGCGACACGGGCGGAAGTTCGAGCGTGAAGCGTCCGGGCGCCAGTTCGACAACGCCGGTGGCGCGCTCCTTCAACCTGCCGAGCCATGCCGGCGTCACGTTCGCCACGACCAGTTCCCATCCGCGGAGCTCGAACGCGAGGATGTCCGTCAGTTTGCCGTCGGCCACCTTTTTCCCGCCGGCGAGAATGGCGACGCGGCTGCAGAGGGCTTCGGCATCGGCGAGGATGTGCGAGCTGAAGAACACGGTGCAGCCGCGATCGCGCAGCCGCAGCATCAGGTGCCGCATCTCGCGGCGGCCGAGCGGATCGAGGCCCGACATCGGCTCGTCGAAGAACACCAGCTCCGGCTCGTTGAGGATCGCCTGCGCGATGCCGACGCGCTGCACCATCCCTTTCGAGTACTGACGCAGCTGCATCCGCCGCTCGGCGCCGATGCCGACTTCGTCGAGCACGGCCGCAACGCGGGCGCGTCGCGCGCCGCCCTGGATGCCGAACAGGCTCGCGAAGTAGGTGAGCAACTCCTCGGCTGTGAGGTAGTCGTAGAAGTATGGGTGCTCAGGCAGGTACCCAATGCGGCACTTGACGCCAAGATCGCCGGCCGGCTTGCCGAGGATCCACGCCCCGCCCGACGTGGGATAAATCAGCTGCATCAGCAGCTTCAGGGTGGTCGTCTTGCCGGCGCCATTCGGCCCGAGAAAACCGAACACCTCGCCCTGTTCCACTTCCATCGTGAGGTGGTCGAGAGCGACGTAGGGGCGCTTGCGCCAGAACCCTATCGAATACTCTTTGGTGAGACCTTCGGTCCGGAGTGCGAGCATTCCATCAAGGTTTCTCGGCACCAGACGTCGCGCGCTTCAGTTCCCGCGCGATGGCCGCGTCGAAGAACTGCGGGCGGAGGCCGCCAACGATCTTCACGCCGTTAACGAAGAACGTCGGGGTGCTGCCCACACCAAGCTGGC
>Ga0307414_10001964_pt1 | contig 10645 bp, 9 predicted proteins | sample DK1Ometagenome_FD_203804 | JGI IMG/M metagenome (GOLD analysis project Ga0307414, IMG submission 203804) | Maize rhizosphere microbial communities from greenhouse at UC Davis, California, United States - DK15-O-3 | ecosystem: Host-associated > Plants > Roots > Rhizosphere > Soil | place: USA...
TGGTGAGTGGAAGATTGCCGAGCGGTGGGCAGTGCTGGACTTCACTCAGACGGTCGAGCGCACCGCGGCGCCTTCCGAAAACAACCCGGGCACTCCGCGCGGGACTGCTGACAGGAACGACATTTCCTACACCCGCTGGTGGTGATCCACGGGCCGTGATCGAGGGCGGCCACAGTCATCACGCAGCCGCCAAAAAAATCAAAACAAGGCGTTGAACTTCAAGGAGAGCGTTATGGTTGGTTTACAGCGCGCCGTGCGTGGCGTCAGCTTGTTCGCACTCGGGGTGAGCCTCGCGGGCACCGCCTGGGCACAGGCACCCGAAACGCAGTCATCCACGCAACCCGCCGGGGCCGAGGACCAGGCGGCGGCCGAAGCCGGGGACGCAAATAGCCCTGGTCCCGGCAACAGTCCTGTCGCGGCCACGCAAGATGGCGTCGAGGAAATCGTCGTAACGGCCCAGTTCCGCGAGCAGAACCTGCAAGATACGCCGCTCGCGATCACCGCTATCTCGGGAGCGATGCTGGAGGCCAGGAGCCAGACCAATATCGCGCAGGTCGCCAACCAGGCTCCTTCCGTGACACTCAAGGGACAGGGCGCGACCTACGGCTCCTCACTCGTCGGCAATATCCGCGGCGTGGGCCAGCACGATTTCAGCGCCGCCGTCGAGCCAGGCGTGGGCCTCTATGTAGACGATGTCTATTACGCCACCCTCACCGGCTCCATCCTCGACCTTCTCGATCTTAACCGAGTGGAGATCCTGCGTGGCCCCCAGGGTACGCTCGCGGGCAAGAATTCAATCGGCGGTGCGGTAAAGCTCTACTCGCGGAAGCCCACAGGATCCAATTCGGGATACATTGCCGGCACCTATGGTAGCCGCGATCGGGTAGACCTGCGTGGATCCGCCGATTTCAGCCTCACCGATTCCATCAGTGCTCGGTTCGCCGGCGTGGCCAAGCGACAGGACGGCCACGTCAAGCGGCTCGATTTCGGGTGCGTTTACCCTGCAGGCGGCCCGGCCACTTACGTCAACAACAGTGGTGTTGTATCGCAGGTGAACCCCGCCAACGGTATCCCGCGCCTGACCTCGCGGGACGACTGTGTCCTGGGTGAAGAGGGTGGTGTCGGCTATGTTGCCGGTAGGACCCAGTTGCGTCTCCGGCCGACCGACAGCCTCGATATCAATCTGGCGGCCGACTACACGGTCGAAGATCGCCCCAATGCGGGCAACGTCTTGCTCGACCGCAGCATTAACGGCGTGCGACGCAGCCCGAACTGGGTCGACCGAGCACCGGGTAACCCGCGCGGAGCGACGGACACTAATCCTTTCGGTGCGCCAATCCCCTACGACGTCAAATTCGTTTGCGGGCCCTATTGCAACTACGCGACCTACATTGCGGGTGCAGACACTTCGACCGGTCCGCAGGGTGCGTTCGCCAACACCGGCGGGGTGCGGCCCGCGACGATCTATGACGGACGGTTGCACTACAAGGGGTGGGGAGTGTCAGGCACACTCGAGTATGACCTGACGCCAAATCTGCAGCTTGTCTCGATCAGTGCCTATCGCGCCTACACGTCGGACTGGGATTCCGATGACGATCTGTCGCCGATGGCGATGCAAAACAACACTACCAACCTCAGCTACTGGCAGCTTACCCAAGAACTGCGACTCAATGGCTCGGCGCTGAACGACGCGCTCGAATACACGCTCGGCGGGTTCTACCTGAAGCAGTTCACCCACATCCTCGCGGGCTCGGACGTGCGCACGGCGACCGAGACAGCGTTCTTCAACAACGACTACACCCGCGCGCACACCAAATCGGTCTTCGCCCACGTGGCGTGGAAGCCGATTGATCCGCTGACTCTGTCCGCGGGGTTGAGGTACAACGACGACTACAAGCAGTATGTCTTCGGTCGGCGGGCCTTGGGCGGAGGCCCCCTCCCGTCCGGCTCCCAGGTCGCCGCCCTCGATGGCGTGGTCGGCCTCTACGACGGCGAGATCAGCGAGAACTGGGATTACCGGTTCAACGTCCAGTACGAGATCACACCATCGATCTCGGCTTACGCGCAGGTGTCGACGGGCATAAAGGGCGGCGGCATCAATCCGCGGCCGTTCAACGCGGCGCAGGCGCTGCCGTTTGGTCCCGAAAAGCTCCTTACCTACGAGCTGGGATGGAAGAGCGATCTGCTCGACCGTCGGGTGCGGCTGAATATTGCGGCGTTCTATTCCAAGTACTCGGATATCCAGCTGAGCCTCTCTCCGAATTGTATCGCCCTGATCGGCGCTACGCTGGGATCGACCTGCAATCTGATCACCAATTCGGGTGATGCGGACGTGAAGGGTTTCGAGGTCGAGACGTCCATCCGGCCGATCCCCGGCCTGATGATCGACGGAGCGATGAGCTACCTCGACTTTGAATATACAAGCTTCAAGGCGTTTGGGAACGCTACCGTAGGTGGTCCCGGTAATCTCGCGGGCCCGCAATTCGGCCACTACCCATTCTACTCCCCGAAATGGAAGTGGAGCGTTGGCGCACAGTACACGGTTGATCTCGGCGACAGTGGCTCGCTTACCCCGCGGTTCGACGCGGCGTACCAAGGGGCGATCTACTACGGCGTGAATCTGCCCACGAGCCGGATCGAGGATTACGTTGTGGCCAACGCCCGGCTTACATGGGCCAACGCGGCCGAGGACCTGGAGATTTCGGCGGAGGTGACGAACGTCTTCGACAAGTATTACCTGCTGACCGGGTTCGATCGCGCGTCGGGCCCGGGGTTTACGGTTGCCCAGGCGGCGCGCCCGCGGGAATGGGCGGTTACGGTCAAGAAGAAGTTCTAGTGGATCCGTCTGCGAACGAGCCCGAACAGATGTCCAGCCTTCCCGGCCGCAAATCGAACTTCCAGCCCCTGATGATCCCCGCGACGGATCCGAAGCAGGCGAAGTTCAAGCCGCCGCACCCCGGCTCGCAGCATGAAGTGCTGCGATCTGACGGGCTGCGAATCGAACGCAACATCGCGGTGCCAATGCGTGACGGCGTGGAGATCCTGATTGATCTTTACTTGCCTGATCGCCCCGAGGGCGCAGCCGAAGTGCCGGTGATCATCGGCTGGTCTCCGTACGGGAAACACAACCTGTCCGATGCCCTGTGGCCGGTGGCCGGTGTAAAGAGTGGCTGGATCTCCCGGCATACGGCCTTCGAAGCCCCGGACCCCGCATACTGGTGCCCGCACGGCTATGCCGTCGTGTTCCCCGATCCGCGGGGGAGCTGGTACTCGCAGGGCGATTTCCACCATGGGGGGGAGCAGGAAGGTGAGGACGTCTATGACCTCATCGAATGGCTTGCCGCTCAGCCGTGGTGCACCGGCAAGGTAGGAATGAGCGGCGTTTCATACCTCGCGGCAACCCAGTACCAGGTCGCGCCGCTGAAGCCCCCGCATCTGGCCGCGATCAATCCGTGGGAGGGCTTTTCCGACTGGTACCGCGAGTTCGGTTACCATGGTGGCATTCGCGACACCGGATTCGTACCTCGCGCCGGCCTGGGTCTGCGCTATGGGACGAACCGGGTCGAGGACACGATCCAGAGCATGATCGACCACCCGCTGTGGGACGACTATTGGGCGAGCAAGTCGCAGGACCTTGAGGGCATCGCTTGCCCGGCGTTCTTCGTGGCCAGCTGGTCGGACCAGGGGCTCCACACCCGGGGCACGCTCGAGGCGTACAAGGCGGCGCAATCGAGTGAGAAATTCCTGCTCGTCCACGGCCAGAAGAAGTGGGCGCACTACTACGATCCCGCCAACGTCGCGCTGCTGCGGCAGTTTTTCGACCAGTACCTTCGCGGCGAGGATAGCGGGACCCGCGGCTGGCCGAGGGTGCGCCTCGAGGTGCGCGAAAGAGCGCATGTCGGTCACTGGCGCGATGAAGAGGAATGGCCGCTCGCGCGCACCGTTTACACGCCCTACTTTCTCGATGCGGGCAGCCTGTCGGCGGGGGACCAGCCCGGCGCCAGCGAAGCCGAGATACGCTACGACCCGCGGCGCGAGGACGGGAGCGTCTGCTTTGACATGTACTTCGACGCTGACACCGAGCTGACAGGCCACATGAAGCTGAAGCTGTGGGTCGAGATCGACGCCGGCAATGACATGGATCTGTTCGTCGCCATCCAGAAGCTCGATGCAGAGGGCAAGGTGGTGCCGTTCGTCTTCTACGCTGTCAGCGATGAAGGTCCGGCGGCGCTCGGATGGCTGCGCGCCAGCCACCGGGCGCTCGATCCGGCGCGATCGACGCCGTGGCAGCCGGTTAACCTGCACACGCGCGAAGAACCACTCACACCCGGAGTACCGGTGGCGGTGGAGATCGAGATCTGGCCATCGAGCACACTGTTCCGCGCTGGTGAGGGCTTGCGTGTCCAGATCCAGGGGCAGGACATTGTGCGCGAGATTCCTCAGGGTCCGTCGTCGATGCGCCACGAGGATCTTCGCAACCAGGGCACCCACGTCATCCGGACCGGCGGGCGCTTCGACTCCCACCTGCTGGCGCCCGTCATCCCCGGCCGGGGGCACGGCTGACACCAACTGCGCTGCGCGGCTTCAGCCGTGCCAGCCCCACCATTCAAGGCGTTCGTTCTCCCATGACTATCGACACCACCGCGCTGTTCACACCATTTCGCGTTGCCGGGCTCGAGCTCAAGAACCGCATCGTGATGTCGCCGATGACGCGCACGCGTAGTCCCGGCGGGGTACCGACACCGGAAGTCGCCGCCTATTATCGTCGCCGTGCAGAGGGCGGCACGGGGCTGTTGATTACCGAGGGCACGGTCATCGATCGGCCGCACTCGCGCAACAATCCACAAATTCCCGATATCCATGGTCAGGGCCTGCAAGGCTGGCGTCAGGTGGTGGACGAGGTGCACGCGGCCGGGGGCCGCATCTGGAGCCAGCTGTGGCACGTTGGCGCGCTGCCTGATCCGCGGGCGCCCGAAGCGTGGACCCCGAGCTTCGAGAGCCCGTCGGGTCTTTCCGCACCCGACCAGCCGATCGGCGCTGAGATGAGTGATGCCGATATTGCCGATACGATAGCCTCGTTCGCCCGCGCCGCCGCCGACGCCTGCCGGACCGGGTTCGACGGCATCGAGATCCATGGCGCTCACGGTTATCTGCTGGACCAGTTCTTCTGGTCGGGCACGAATCGCCGGCGCGATCGCTGGGGCGGCCCCACCCTGCGCGAACGCTCGCGCTTCGCGGTCGAGATCGTGCGCGCTGTGCGCGCGGTAATCCCGGCGGAGATGCCGCTGTGCATCAGGGTCTCACAGTACAAGATCCAGGACTACGACTGCCATCTGGCTTCCGGCGAGGCGGAGTTGGCCGAGTGGCTGGTCCCGGTCGCAGATGCCGGGATCGACATATTCCATTGCTCGCAGCGGGAGTTCACCGGCCCCGCGTTCCCTGGCGCAGCGATGAACCTCGCCGGATGCGTCAAACGGGTCACCGGCAAGCCCACCATCACCGTCGGTTCGGTGGGGCTGGAGAAGGAGTTCTACAGCCCCGACCCGATCCCCGGCACGCCGTCGTTGAAAGAACTGACCGCGCGGCTGGAGCGGGGAGAGTTCGACCTCGTCGCGGTTGGCCGCGCGATCCTGAGCGAGCCGAACTTTGTCCAGAAGCTGCGCGATGGACGCTATGACGAAATGAAACCGTTTGCGCGGGAGCTGATCTCGGCCGAACTGGTCTAGCTGCTGCGCCGGTCTACTCGACTCCCTTGATCGCGGCCGTCAGCGCCTGCAGCTCGGTCAGCAGACGGTCGAGCCGGTCCGCTCCAAAACGCTCGGCATACTCGTTCATCACGCGGCGCACGTCGCGCGCGACCAGCCTGAAGAGTTCCCGCCCCCGGGGCGTGAGCTCGGCCAGGGCGCGCCTTTTGTCATCGGGGTCATCCTCCCGCGCGACGATGCCGCGGGTTTCCAGCTCCTTCAGGATGCGGGTGACGCTGGGGGCATGAAGCAATGCCACTTCGGCAAGCGCGGTGGCGTCGGTTTTGCCCCGGTCGTTCAGCACGCGCATGACGCGCCACTGGGGTTCGGTGATGGCGTTCTCGCGCAACCGCGGGCGGAGGGGCGAGAGGACCGCCTCCTTGGCCAGGATCAGGCCGGCCGAAATCGTCTGCTCGTATCTCTGCAATTTACGGATCATCGCCTCCCACTCGCCAGATTTACTTCATACGATAAGCATCCAAGTGGCGCCAGCGCTATTCGCCATTGATCGTAGCGCGCAGCAGAATTTGGGTCCGCCTGCGGGTTCGCGCGTTTTCGGCCTGTTGACAGCACGGCCTAGTTGCTTATCATGTTATCTAATTGAACTTGGCTGTGGACGACTTTGATGGGCAGTGCTGAAGGCCAGATCCCGGCGCGGTTGCGGCTGGACCAGCTGATCGACGATCGCCCCGCGGAGGGCATCTTCCGCGTCAGCCGCGCGATCTACCGCGATGCTGCCCTCTTCGAGCTGGAGTTGAAGCACGTCTTCGAGGGCGGCTGGGTCTTCGTGGGACTGTCCACTCAGGCGGAGAATGCGAACGATTACTTCACAGCGACTGTCGGCCGGGTGCCGATCCTGATTAGCAGGAATTCGCAGGGGGAATTGGTCTGCCTCGTAAACGTCTGCCCCCACAAGGGCGTCCGGCTGGTGCGGTCTATGGCGGGCAACGCGTCACGCTTCGTCTGTCCCTATCACAGCTGGACGTTCGACAGCACCGGCCACAATCGGAGCATCAAGTGGAAATCCAGTGGCTGCTACAGCGCCGCGTTCGAGGGAGAGGACCACAATCTGGGGCGGGTGGCCCGGTTCGGCGAGTACCGGGGATTCCTGTTCGCCAGTCTTAGTCCCGACGTTCCTCCGCTCGAGGAGTTTCTGGGTGAGTCGCGCAAGCTGATCGATCTTGCTGTGGACAGGAGTCCGGACGGCCTCGAACTGGTTCCGGGACGGGTCCGGTACACCTACGCCGCGAACTGGAAGATGCAGCTGGAGAACTGCGCCGATGCCTATCACTTCACCTCGACGCATCCGAGCTACATCAAGATACTCAATCAGCGAGCTGCCGAACACGCTGCAGAAGTAGTGACGGCAACCTTGGGGGCTGCCGACTTCTGGCAGGAGGGCGCGAGCGGTGCTTCCGGCGGATCGATGAGCTTCGAGCATGGCCACGTACTCAACTGGGGTGTCATGCCGGTGACATCCGCCAATCCCGATTTTGAAAGGGCAGAGGAGCTGGCCGCGAGGTTCGGGGTTGCGAGGCGCAATTGGATGTTCAACATGCGCAATCTCACGATCTTCCCCAACATGCAGTTGGCCGAAAACGCTTCGAGCCAGCTCCGGGTGATCAGGCCTCTGGCTGCAAACCTCACCGAGATGCAGACCTGGTGCATCGCGCCACGCGGAGAGACCCCTGCGGCGCGCACTCTGCGGATCAGGCAGTACGAGGACTTTTTCAACCCGACGGGCATGGCGACGCCGGACGATACGGTCTGCTATGAGGAGGCGCAGGTCGGGATGGCCGAACAGGAGCGGCCATGGCTGCAGGGCCATTCCCGCGGTCATGCCGCATCGGCGGCCGGCGGAAATGCGTTCTCGGAGCTGATCGATGTCGCGCCGAGCTACAGCGTGCTGGCAGATTCGCAACTCGGCGACGAGAGCCTGTTTCGAACCTACTACCGCGCGTGGGCCGGGCGGATGGCGGGGGCGCTCGATGGATAGTCCGAGCCCGGCCGACGCGGCACGGTTTCTGTACCGCGAGGCGGCCCTCCTCGATGGCGGTGATTTCGAGAGCTGGGTGGACCTCTACACGCCCGATTGCGTCTTCTGGATGCCGGCGTGGCGCGACGACGGCACGCAGACCAGCGATCCCGACAGCGAGCTTTCGCTCATCTACTACCGTGGACGGCGCAATCTCGAGGACCGGGTCCGACGCATTCGCTCCGGTCTGTCAGTCGCCTCGGCCGTTCTCCCTCGGGTCTGCCACCTGATCGGCAACGTCATCGCGGAGCCGCCCGTGGGCCCGACACAGAAAGTGCATTCGGTGTTCAACGTTCATGTCCAGGATGTGCGCACTTGCCGGACGCACGTCTACTTTGGCTCCTACGAGCACGTGCTGGAAGTGGAGGAAGGCCGATGGCGCATTGCGCGCAAGGTCATCCACCTCCTGAACGACATAGTCCCGACCGCGCTTGATGTCTACGCGATCTGAGGTGACTGGCATGGACAGCAAGAAGATACCGTTCCCGCGCGTGGCGGTCGTCGGCGCCGGGGCGATGGGCAGCCTGTTCGCGGTAAGGCTTGCCTCCACCGGCGTTGCCGTGACCGTTGTCGATGTGGACTGCCGCCGCCTGGCGCTGATCGAACGCGAGGGCCTGACCCTCGTCGATGACGCGGGCGTTCACTCCGCACGCGTGGCTGCGGTGACCGGGGCGGAGGCGCCGGCTGTCGACCTTGTGATCCTGTTCACAAAAGGGATACACAGCGCTGCTGCGATCGCTTCGGTTGCGCATCTTGCCGCGCACAGACCGGCGGCGCTCACGCTCCAGAACGGTCTGGGCAACGCCGAGCTTCTCGCGCGGACCTTCGGGAGGCACCGTGTAGTGCTCGGCACTTCGCACGTGCCGGCTGACCTCAGCGGACCTGCTCGCGTCGAGTCCCACGGACCCGCGGAAATTGAGATCGGCGATCTCTCCAGCGCCTCGCACAATCTCGCCCGGGCTGTCGCCGCACAGCTTCGCGCCGCGAGGTTCGCCGTCAAGATCGCCGAGGACATTGCAGTTTCGGTCTGGGAGAAAGTCGCGTTCAACGCGGCGCTGAATGCCCCCGCCATGATATGCAGGGCGACCAACGCCGGCCTTGATAACGAACCGGGCCGACGCCTCGCGTTGAGGGTGGTCGACGAGGCGGTGGCGGTCGCCGGCGCAGCCGGGATTGCGCTCGACCGGCCCCGCATCGCGGGTAAGGTTGCGGCCGCCCTGCGCGAACACCCCCTGCACAAGGCATCGATGCTTCAGGACCGCGACTGCGGGCGGAGCACGGAGATCGATACCATCAACGGCGCGATTTCACGCGAGGGTGCCCGCTTCGGGGTGCCGACCGCGGCGTGCGATACACTGTGTGATCTCGTACGAATAATCGAGCTGGGTGCGAACGTGCAAAGCTCGCCCGGGCAAGCCCTGCGCCTGGCTTCAGACCATGTCGCAGAGTCAATCTGAGCACCCCCAACAAAGGAATCACGAAAATGGCGGAGCACCCGACAGTAACTGCAGGCCTCGAGTTCGTGTTCGAGACCCGCGTCGAGTTCAGGCCCGAGCGGTGCTCATTCGGCCCTCTGCCCGGCGGCGGCATGCAGGGATATACGCCCTGCGCTCGTGGCACGGTCTACGGGCCGCGCCTGTCGGGCAGGGTTGTTCCCGACAGTGGTGCGGATTTCGCCAGCGTGCGCGCTGACGGTGTCATAGTTATCAATTCGCACTATCTGCTGGAGGCAGACGACGGCACGAAAATCTATCTCAACAATCGCGGCTATCTGGTTCCTGACAAGAGCGGGAACCCGGCTCTGGTAGAGGGCACTCCGCAGCCGAAGTACTTCAGATTTACTCCCTCATTCGTGGTTCCCGAAGGCAGGCACGACTGGCTCGGCCGCTCGTTGATCATCGGAGCCGGACATCGCCGATCCGATCCTGACCATTCAATCTTCTCTTATTACATTGTCACCTGAACAGGTTTTCACCGAGCTGGCATCGTACCCGCTGCGCGTGCAGGGTCACCAGTCCGATCGCGTGCCGCCAACTCCGGGCGGGAATAACTTCCGGGAATCATCGCTTCATGCTTGGGCTCGGGGCGAGCTGATGGCACAAGTGAATTCGCGCAGGACCGGAGTGCCAGCAATCGGCTTCGCGAGACAGGGGCAGTCGGGGCATCCAGATGGCAAGAACGAACGGCACCAGGACAGTCCGAAAGCTGCCAAAGTATGAGCAGACCATCTCGGCCGCGCTGATCAGCGCCAGGGAAGCAACGATCGCACCCATGCGGCCCAAGATGAGAGAACTGGACGTGACGGAGCCGCAGTGCCGCGTCATGCGCGTTCTCAACGACCGTGGCGCTGTTGATGCCAGTGGACTGTCCGAAGTCGGCATGCTGCATGCGCCGAGCGTCACGCGGATATTGAAGGAGCTCGAAGCCCGTAACCTTGTTGTACGGGAAACCGACTGTGAGGACCGGCGCCGAACGCTTGTCGCGCTCACTCCGGCCGGCCGGGAACTGGCCAAATCGATCAGCCGGGATGTGAAGCGGATGACGACCGAATTTTCCGCTCGCTTCGGCGTCGACCGGATGGATCGGCTCCTGAACGAGCTGCAGGCGTTCACGGCGGCAATAAAGGGGGTCGAATAGCGCGATGTGGGGCTCTGTCAGAGCAAATGCACCGTCTGGTAAGGAGATGAGGGCAGGGCGGGGCAATGCCTCGCCCTCGCAAACCAGCTAGCCCGTTCCGCTACTTCAACTCCTCGCCGGAGGTGATCCGCCTCGTGGTGATGATGTACGTCCGCTTCCCGCTAAGCTTGCGGAACGTCGAGGACCTGCTGTTCGAGCGCGGCATCGACATATGTCATGAAACGGTGCG
>Ga0307414_10001965_pt1 | contig 10643 bp, 8 predicted proteins | sample DK1Ometagenome_FD_203804 | JGI IMG/M metagenome (GOLD analysis project Ga0307414, IMG submission 203804) | Maize rhizosphere microbial communities from greenhouse at UC Davis, California, United States - DK15-O-3 | ecosystem: Host-associated > Plants > Roots > Rhizosphere > Soil | place: USA...
TCGAGCTGTCGGGCAACCTGATCTACAACAACGGCTGGCGCGGCGCCGACCGCGGGCACGGGCACAACGTCTACCTGCAGAACGACGGGCCCACCAAGAACGTGCTCGACAACGTCATCTTCGGCTCCTTCGCCGCCGGGCTGCACATCTACGGCTCGGAGCAGGCCGTGCTCCGGAACTTCCGGGTCGAGGGGAACACGATCTTCGAGAGCGGCGAGCCGCTGTACGACTTCCCGGGCAGCCCACGCTGGAACGTGGTCCAGTACGGGGGCACCAGCTTCGGGGCGACCGTCTACCGCGGGAACAGCATCTACCACCGGGATCCGCTGATCGAGACGGTGAAGATCGGCACCGCGGGAAGCCCGCCGGGCTCGGACATCGAGTTCCGCGACAACGTCATCCACGGCTTCTCGACGTTCAACGAGGTGAGGCGCTACACCATCACGAACAACCGCTTCACCACCGGGAGCACGCCGGTGACGGGCCAGAGCGCGCTGGTCGCCTTCCGTCCGGTGCCCGGCGAGCCGATCTCGTCGAACAGCTGGAACGACAACCGGTACGCGGTGCCGAGCGGCAGCACCCAGCTGCCGTTCTACGTCGCCGGGCAGGGGGGCTACCTGCTGCCGGGATGGAAGAGCGCCACCGGCTACGACGGCGCGTCCACGATGACCGACCGCTTCTTCGGCACCACGGTCATCGTGCGACCGAGCCCGTACGAGCGCGGGCGGGCCTTCGTCACCGTCTGGAACTGGGACCGCGCCGGCGCCGTCAACGTGGACCTGAGCGGCGTCCTGTCGGCGGGCGACGCCTACCAGATCCACCACGTGTACGACGTGTTTGGCGCGCCGATCGCGACCGGCACCTACGGCGGCGGCAGCATCTCCGTGCCCCAGCCGGCCATCGCCCCGCCGGTGCCCACCGGCTACCGCCCGTATGGGCAGCCGACGCCGGACTTCGGCGTCTTCCTCGTCCGCAAGCGGTGACCTGAGCCCGGTAGGCCGCGGGCCACGGCCCGGTCGCCGCGCGCGACGACCGGTCGCGGAGACGCAGGGCGCTCTCATCGGGCGCCCTGCGTCGTTTCGCGTCACGGTGGGCGGCCCGCGACGGGCACGCGCAGCACGGCGAGCCAGTGCGTGCGGAGGAACGGCACGGCCTCGAGGAGCGTGGCGAGCAGCCAGGACCTGGGTCCGACGAGGCGAGAGAGCGGCGGCGCCAGCGTCACGCGCCGCCAGCGTGCGGGACAGTCGGGAAAGAGCGCCCGCAGCTGGCCGCGCGTCAACGGCTGCACGTCGGGGTTGGCCGGATTCGGCACGCGCAGGTCGTACGAGAGGATCAGCCCACCCGGACGCGCGACCCGTCGCATCTCCGCGGCGACGCGGCGCCGCATCGCCGCGTCGGGCACGGAGCTGAGGACGACGCTCTGCAGCACGACGTCGAAGCTGCCGTCGGCGAAGGGGAGCGCCGCGGCGTTGGCGACCTCGATCGTCATCTCGGACGGGCAGCACGCGCGCGCCCGCTCGACGCGATCCTGCAGGACGTCGACGCCGGCGACGTTGCGGGGATCGGCTCCCCACTGGACGAACTGGCGCAGCCAACGGCCGCTGCCGCACCCGATCTCCAGCACGCGCAGCGGCGCGAGGCGCGCGACACCCTGCTCGCGGAGCGCCCGCAGCACGGCGCGCTCCTGCCCCTGGAGCATGAAGAGCTGTCCGGCGTCGAGATAGGTCTCCCGGGCCGGCGACCCACGGCGTCCGTAGACGGCGCGCAGCCGGGCCTCCTCGGCGGCCAGCGCGTCGTGCCCCCGCGTCCGCTCACCGTCCAGCGCGCCCGGCATCCGCCCCCCGACGTGAAGTGAACCGCGCCTGCGCCAGGCCGAAGACGAGGCCGAAGGCGGCCAGCCGCATCCCGGCGTGCGCCATCGACGCGAGGCTCCACACGAGCAGCCCGGCAGCGATCGCCCCGTCCGGCGACCGCAGCCCGCGCCGTACGACGTCGACGCTCATCAGCCCGAGCACGACGAGCGCCGCGACGCCGAGTGCGCCGTGCTCGGCGAGGAGGCGGCTGTACTCCGTGTGCGCCACCGTGGACTCGGTGCGCCGCTCGTCGGCGGCCGCTCCCGGTCCCACGCCGAGCACCGGGTGCTCCCGCCAGATCCGCACGTCCTCGGCGAGGATGTCGGCCCGTCCCGACGACTCGCGATCGGCGAACCGCTCGCTGAGCGCGCCGCCGGTGAAGGCATCGATGCGCGGCACGATCAGGGCGGTCGCGAGCAGCAGCGCCGGCACGCCGACGCCGAGCGCCCGGCGCTGCACCCGGTGGTCGCGCAGCATGCAAAGGGCGGCGGCGACCGTCGCCAGGCCCGCCGCGTACAGCCCACCCCGCGACAGCGTCAGCGCGGCCTGCAGGGCCAGGAAGAGCGCGATGCCGGGGACGAGCCAGGCCAGGCGCAGGGGCGCGCGGCTGCGCAGCGTGAGCAGCACGGCGAGGAAGGCCCCGAGCCCCAGGATGCTGGAGACCTGGTTCGGCCCGAAGCCGCCGCTCGTCGCGAAGTTCGATTCGGCGACGAACTGCAGGTCGGTGGCCGTGAGCGTGCGCAGGAGCGTGATGCCGCCGGTGGTGAGGATCGGCCCGATGATGGCGAACATCACCCGCCGCGCCTGCTCCTCGTCGATCTCGATGTGCGAGAGATACCAGGCGGCGACGGCGAGGGAGAGCGGGCCGGACAGGTTGAAGCTCACCATGTCGCGGATCCGTGCGATCGTCAGGGACGGCCTGGCGAGCAGTACGCCGATGGACGGCAGCTGGGCGACCATGTAGAGCATCGGGAGCGCGCGCCAGCGCGCCCGCGGCCGCAGGCGGAGGAGCGCGATCGAGAGGAGCAGCGTGGAGGCGTACTTCCCGACCTCCCACGGCACCTGAGCGCCCGTCATGCGCCACGCGACCTCGCAAGCCACGATGTACGCGGCGCCCGCCACCGCCCACCGCCGCGGCGCCGTGAGCGTGAGATGCAGCGCCACGAGGAAGGCGAGGACCGCGTGCACCGTGGCGAGCGGTGCCGAGCCGCCCGGCGCGAGTGCCACCGCGAGGATCGCGTGACCGCCGAGGAAGAGCAGCGGCAGCGACTCGCGCCGCGGCCGCGCCACCGCGCGCGCCGAGATCGGCGAGGGCGCGATCGCCCGTGGCGCCGTCACATCGCCTCCCGGCGCGCCGGGCCGACGCGGGCGAGGGCTGCAGCCGCGTAGAGATGCCGCAGCTCGCCGCCGAGGAGGTCCACGGCGTGGTGCTGCTCGACGAAGGCGCGGGCGCGGCTGCCGTACGCCCGCCGCGCGTCGACGTCGGTGCCGAGCGTGGTGATCGCCGCCGCCAGGCCTTCCTCGTCCGCGGCGTCCAGGAGCAGGCCCGCCGACCCGTTCGTCACGATGTCCGCCATGCCCCCGACACGCGTCGCGACCACCGGCAGGCCGCTGGCCATGGCCTCGAGCACCACGTTGGGCGTGCCCTCCCAGTCGGAGGTGAGGACGAGCAGGTCGGCAGCCTGATAGTGCGCGGCCATGTCGGTGGCGGCGCCGGCGAAGGTGAGACAGTCCGCGCCCAGCCCGAGCGTCGCGGCGAGCGCCTCCAGCTCAGGCCGCAGCGGCCCGTCGCCGACGATCGTCGCCCGCAGCGCGGCGCGCTCGCGCACGCGCCCCAGCACGCGCAGGAGCCGGTCGAACCGCTTCTCCGGTCCGAGGCGGCCGACGGCGAGGAGGTGCACCACGGGATCGTGCGACGCCGCCCGCGCCGCGAAGCGCCGAGTGTCCACCACGTTCGGCAGGAAGCGCAGGCGCTCGGCCGACATCCCCGAGGCCACGGCGTTGGCGATGCCCGCCCGCGAGTTCGCCGCGACGAGTCGCGGGAGCCGCAGGCTGAGCGTGCCGAGGACGCGGCCGATGCTCACGACGTCGTGGATGCCGTCGCTGCGGAGCGCGCCGACCTCGGGAATGCCGAGCATGCGCGCCGCGGCGACGACGTAGAGGTTCGTGTGCAGGTGCTGGCTCTGCAGCATGTCCGGCGGATCACTCCGGAGTTCGCCGACGATGCCCCACAGGCGCTGCAGCCGCGACGCCGATCGGCCCACCCACGCGACCGGCACCCCGAGCTCGCGGATGCGCGCCTCCCAGTACTCGCCCCGGGACAGGCAGAGCACGCGCGGCCTGGCGCCCTGCGCCACCAGCTCCCGCAGCATGTAGTAGAGCTGGCGCTCGGCGCCGCCCTGCCCGAGCGTGCCGGCGACGAAGCACACCTTCAGGCCCGCGAGGTCGCACCCGCCGAAGTCACGCATGGCGGCGCAGCGGCCCCCACCGCTCCGACAGGTGACCGCCGATGGTGTCGCGCCAGGCCTCGAGCGAGTAGCTGCCCGCGGTCGCCACGGCCGCCGCCGAGAGTCGCGCGTACGCCGCATCGGTCGCCAGGCAGGTGCGCACCGCGTCGGCCACCTCGGCGGGAGCGGCGCGCTGGATGAGGATCCCGCCGCCGCCCGCGAGCAGCTGCGGCAGCACCGAGACCGGTGTCGTCACCACCGGGAGCCCGCACGCCATCGCCTCCAGCACGACCTTCGGGAAGCCCTCCGATGCCGCCGTCGGGAAGCAGAAGACGTCGGCCCGTCGCAGCAGCGCGACGACGCCGACATGATCGACGCGGCCGTGGAAGGAGACGCGGTCGGCGACGCCGAGCTCCGCGGCCAACCGCCGGAAGCGCTCCAGGTCGACCCCATCGCCGACGACGTCGAGCCGGATGCCGGGGAACCGCTCCCGGAGGAGCGGCAGCGCGCGGACGACGACGCCGGTGCCCTTCTTCTCCTCCTGCCGGCAGGTGATGACGAGTCGCGGGCCGTCGGCGTGCGGAGCCGTGCGCGGGGTGCCGTAGCGCTGCAGCTCGGCGCTCGTCACGCTGGTCGAGAAGATCCAGCGCAGCTCCGGATTGCGTGACGACGGCGGCTCGGGCGCGCCGCCCGTGGTGAGCACGACCGTGCGCCCCCCCGCCGCGCGCTCGAGCAGCCACCCCCAGAAGCGCTCGGCCGCCGTGACACGCACCGACCAGTTGCCGCAGTGTCGAACGAAGAGCGGCTTGCGCATCGCGAGGGCGAGGAGCAGGCCGACCGTCCCGACGTCGCCCGGGATCGGCGCGTGCACGGCGTCGGCACGGCGCAGCTCGCGGGCCAGCACGGGGAGCGCGCGGACGATCCAGAGCGGCAGCAGCAGCTTGCGGCGCAGGCCGCGCCCCGCCGGCGGGCGCAGCGGCACCACGGTCAGGTGGTGCCCCGTCAGCGGCATCTCGCCGGCGCGCGCGCCGGCGTCGTCGCACGGCACCACCACGGTGGTGGCGTCCACCAGCTCCGAGAGGGCGCGCATCTGCATGGGGAAGCCGCCGTCCGTGGCGTAGCCGGACGGGGAGGCCGCGCTGCGCCAGCACGGCTTGTGGGAGACGACGACGAGTCGCATGCGCTCAGGGGGGCGCGACGTCGCCGGGCCGCACGCGCGTGGCGGCGAGCATGCCCTCCATCTTGCCGAGCACCGCCGACCAGTCGTCGCGGCCGCCGACGCGCAGCGCGTACGCCGCCTGGCGCACCAGGTCCACGAACTGGACGCGCCAGAAGCGGAGCTCCTGGACGGCCGTGCGCTCCGGCACGATGTCGACGAACAGGAAGCGGTAGTTGACCGCGGTCTTCCGCGCCACGCGGCGCTGGCTCGCCCGACCGCGCGGCGAGTGCAGGTGCACGCAGCGGGCGCGGCCCAGCTCCACGATGCGCCATCCCTGCCGCCGCGCCGTCAGCGCGAGGTGGGCGTCCTCGGCGACGCCGTAGTCGGTGAAGAAGGGCGACAGGCGCAGGCCGCGGTCGAAGGGCGCGCGGCGCCAGACGGCGCAGTTGGTGCCCATGAAGTCGATCTCCCGCACGCCGTCGTGCGGCGGCTGCAGATAGCGGTTGATCGGGTAGCCCGTGCCGTAGTCGAAGCGCCCCGGCTCGTAGACGGTGAAGAGGCGGAGGCGTCGATACCAGCGCCACCGCGGCGAGGTCGCCGGGTCGAGATGCTGATTCGTGATGTAGCCGGCCACGGCGGCGACCGTCCCGCCGGCGTCCGCGGCGAACACGCCGAGGATCTCCTCGAGGAAGGACGGCTCCAGCCGCACGTCGTCGTCGATGAAGGCGATGAAGTCGCCCTCCGCGGCGTCGATGCCGACGTTGCGCTGCACCGCCGTGCCGCCGCCGTGCCGGATGTAGGTCACGCGAAACGGCAGCCGCTCACGGCGCTCGGCGACGACGGCCTCGGTGGCATCGTCCCCGGGCGGCGCGGCGTCCACGAGCACCAGCTCGTGCGGCAGGTGTCGCTGTCCGGCGAGGTTGTCGAGCAGCGCTCGGACCTCGTCGGGGCGGTCGAGCGTCGGGGTGACGACGGAGACGCGGGTGCCGCCGGCGGCGCGTGCGTCAGGCATCGCCGCGTCCCCGCGCCAGCCGGAGCAGCACGGCGGCCACCCGCTCGCCGGAGCGCCCGTCCAGCGTGTCGCCGAACATGCGGTCGAGAAAGCGTCGCCGACGGTCGCGGCCCTCGTGCGGCGCCGTGAGCGCCGCGCGCAGGAGCGTGCGCATCGCGGCGGGCGACCGCGCGAGCGTCACCGCGCCCTCCTCGACGAGCGGCCGGTAGTGGTCGAACTCGTAGTAGCGGGCGTACGGGACGCGCACCACCTCGGGGCCGGGCGGGTCGTAGGCGACGTTGATCACCGGCTTGTCGAACATGCACAGCTCGAGCGAGACGGTGGAGGCGACGTTGATCCCCGCGTCCACGTGCCGCAGGGTGTTCGTGAGCAGGCGGTTGTCCTCCTCCGTCGGCGTGAGCCAGGCGTCCACCCAGCGCGCCTCGGGGAAGAGGATGTCCGGGCGCCGTGCGCGCAGCTCGTCGAAGCGCCCGGTGCGGTCCTTCGGGTAGACGCGCACGAGGAGCTGCGGCGCTCCGAGGTCGGGCATGTCCCGCAGCAGGTCGGCGACCTGCTCCACGACGCGCGGCTCGCCGGGCATGTGCTGCGCCATGCCGGTCGAGTAGAGGACGATGGGGCGCGCCGGGTCCGCGCCGACGTGCGCGCAGAACCGGTCCCGGCTCCAGTGCGCGTCGGCGCGGAAGTGGAGGTCGAACTGCGGCGTGCCCGTCACGTGCACCCGGTCGGCGCGCACCCCCGGATAGATGGCGAGCAGCTGCCGGCGGATCTCCTCGTTCCACACCAGGTAGTGGTCGCACGCCGGCAGCACCCGTCCCTGCGACGTGAGGTTGTCCCAGGAGAAGACGAAGGCCGCCGTCGGGATGCCGAGCCACCGCGCCGCCTGCACGGCCTGGATGGCGTTGTGGCTGTGCACGTGCGAGCCGTTGAACACCAGCGCGGGCCGGAGCCGGCGGTAGAGCCGCTCGTGGTGGTCCGACGGCCGGAGCAGCCGGCTCGCGCCGCGCTCCAGCCGCTCGAGCGTGCGGACCCCGCCGCGGCTGGCGAACGGGGTGGCCGCCGCCTTCCGTCCCCACCGCTTCACGCGCTGCAGCGGCGTGCGCGCCTCCACGTCGCGCAGCCGCCAGCGCTCCTGCGCGGCGGCCGACCAGAGGTGCCGTCCGTGCGCCATGTCGAGCAGCTCGCGCAGGATGCGCACGGGATAGCGCTCCGGCTCCGACTCCAGCGGCAGCACGCGCGGGTAGCGCTCGGCGAGCTGCGCCAGCACGCCGGGACCGGGGATGACGGAGAGCAGCGTCAGGTCGGCCGCGTCGCGCACCGCCTCGAGGGCGCCCGTCTGCACGAAGTTGCGGATCGCCTCGCCGCGGGGCAGGATGGCGACGATGCCGGGGCGAGGGCGCTCGGCGCTCGGCCCTCGGCTCTCGGCTGAACCCGGAGCTGTAGCCGAGGGCCGAGGGTCGAGGGCCGAGAGCGGCTCGTGCCGGAGGCTATCGCTGCGCACCGTCGCCGCCCCCGCCCACGAAGTCCAGCACCGCCTCGGCCATCCGCTCGCCGCAGCGCCCGTCGGCGTACTGGCAGACGTGCTCGACGATCCAGCGGCGCTGCTCGCGGTGCAGCTCCGGCCGCGCGAGATAGGTGCGCACCGCGTGCACCATCTCGTCGACGCTGCCGACGAGCCAGACGCCGCCGGACTGCGCGACGGGACCGAAGTGCGTCCAGATGCGATTGATCTCCCGGACGAGGTCGGTGTCGGCGCCGTCCGGTGCCGGGTCGAAGTCGAGGTTCACGATCGGACGGTCGCAGAGCGCGGCGTCGACCACGACGGTCGAGGAGAGGTTCACCACGACGTCGGCATGCCGGAAGGTGCTCACCCAGTCGGCAATCGCGTCGTGGTCCTGCGACCGCGCGGTGAGCGGCGTGCCCGCCTCCGCGGTGCGCTGGAGCTGCACCGCTGGCCCGAACTCGGCGAACGCCCGCTCCATCTCGGCGTTGTCGTGGATCGGGTGCGGGCGCACGAGGAGCTGCACGTCGCCGAGCGCACCGGCGGCCACGGCGCGCGCCATGGCGATCGCGCCGTGGCGCTCGCCCCGCAGGAAGTTCGGCGACCCGACGGCGTAGAGCACGATCGGCCGGTCCGGGCGCAGGCCGTGCTTCCGACAGAAGTCGGCGCGGGACTGGTGAAAGCGCGGCTGGAAGAACGCGTCGAACTGGGGCGCGCCGACGACGTGGATCGGCACCGTGCGGGTGTGCGGATAGCGCGCCCGCAGCTCCCCGGCGACCTTCTCCGACCAGACGATGTAGCCGTCGTAGCGGAAGATCATCCGCTTCTTCGTCGAGACGTTGTCCCACGACGGAATGAGGGCGAGCGTGCGGACGCCGCTGCGCTGGGCGGACGCGACCACGGCCGGCTGCTCGAACTGGAAGGGGCCGGTCGCCAGCACGACGTCGGGCGGCGCGGCACGGAAGGTGGCCGTGGCCTCGTGACACCGCTCGTAGGCAAGGAGGTGGCGCTCCAGCAGGCGCTCGAGGCGCCGCTCCTGACGCAGCCGGGCGATCAGTCGGGCCGAGAGGTCGATGGCGCGGAGGAGCCGGTCGCGGTGAGCCTCCGGCCGGTGGCGCATCAGGCTCAACCGGCTCGGCTCGCGCTGCCGGTAGTCCCACACCGCCTCGACGAGGCGGCGCGGGTAGTTGTGCCAGAGCTGCCGGAAGGCATCCACCGGCGGCATCGGCCGCACCTCGGCCGGTACGTCCCGCCAGACGTTCGCGGCGCGGGGGTTGCCGGCGGACGTCGCCCATACGTCCACCGCCGCACCGGCGGAGAGGGTCCGCAGGAACCCGGTGTGCGCGAGCATCCGGTCCACGAGCAGCGACGACGACAGCACCAGCACCCGCCGGTCCGTGCGGCCCAGGGCCGGCCGGTCGGCGAGCGGTGCGGCGGCGCGTCGGTCGCCGGGCGCGCCGTGCGCGGCCGGCGGCCACGCGGGCGCGGCGGTCGTGGAGCGGCCCATGATGGGGGGCGTCACGGGGTGGTGCGACGCCCGCTCAGCGGTGGAGCGCGAAGGCGCGCGGATCGCCCGAGCGCGGCGGCGGCGAGGCCGGGCGGACGAAGAACTCCTCGGACTGGGAGGCCTGCGACGTGTACATGCAGGTGTACATGACCCGGTCGTGCTCGCGCGCCAGCCCGCCGCGGTGATAGCCGTTGGTGTCGGCGAGGACGATCGTGCCTCGCGCGCCGGTGGCGGTGACCCACCGATCACGCGGCACCACGGCGGCCATCTGGTCGTCCACGGTGCGCTTGACGCGCCCCTCGAGGTGGAACGCCGGCTCCGTGCGGAGGCGGCCCTTGCGGTGCGTGCCCGGCGCGTACGTGAACGGGCCGGCGCCGAGGTCCACGTCATTCAGGTAGAGGAACACCTTCACGATGTAGAGGTCCTCGCGGTCCCGATGCCAGAGCTGCGACTCGCGCGCCTTCGCCGTGCTGGCGAAGGTGTGCCAGACGTTGTAGTAGCGCAGCCGCGAGTACATGCCGAGGTACGCGTTGGCGAGGTCGAGCAGTGGCGTCTGCAGGGCGAGGCGCGCGTGGATGCTGTCCGCGTCGAGCGCCGGGTTGCGGCCCAGGTACTCGAGGAGGAAGGTCTTCTTGCCGATGGCCGGGTCGTTCGCGCCGGCACGCGCCGCCTCGATCTCGGCGGCGCGCTCGCGCTGGATGCCGTCGACCGTCTCCACCAGCTCGGGGAAGAGCGGGCTCCCCCCGAGGAGGGCGTCCACCGTCGTCACCGCGATGCCGTCGCGGTTCAGGTCGCGCAGCACGCGCTCGCCCTCCGTCCCGAGCGTCGGCCGGCGGACGCGGTGATGGAGCGACGGGCCCAGGTTGAAGCCGTAGCGCCAGGTGAGCTCGAACTTGCGGCTGGCGCGGGCGAGCCGACGGATGGGCGTGGGGATCATCGGACGCTCCCTGGGAGGTGGTCGGCGGTGCGCCGGCGGGACACGGACGGCGGGCGCGGCGGCGGCGTGCGGCTCATGCGGTGGCCGCGCGCGACGGGGCCTGGGGCGCGCGCACCGTCCACGCGGCGTCCGGCGCGAGCAGGGCCTTGCCCAGCGCCGCCACGGTGCCGCCGACATCGAGGAGCGCACGCTCCGAGAGGAGCCGCACGTCCGAGCCGTCGGCGTGGCGG
>Ga0307414_10001966_pt1 | contig 10641 bp, 16 predicted proteins | sample DK1Ometagenome_FD_203804 | JGI IMG/M metagenome (GOLD analysis project Ga0307414, IMG submission 203804) | Maize rhizosphere microbial communities from greenhouse at UC Davis, California, United States - DK15-O-3 | ecosystem: Host-associated > Plants > Roots > Rhizosphere > Soil | place: USA...
TCCTCGACCCCGACACGGCGGAGCAATATCACGACCAGACGCTGCCGGCCGAAGGCGCCAAAACCGCCCACTTCTGCTCCATGTGCGGGCCGAAATTCTGCAGCATGAAGATCACTCAAGAAGTGAGAGAATTCGCGCGCCTAAATCCCGTTCCCCTCGCGGGAGAGGGTGACTCTGCGAAGCAGAGCGGCGTGAAGGGGAATGCCGATGAAGCCGAAGCCGGAATGGCCGAAATGTCCAAGCGCTTCCACGACGAGGGCGGAGAGCTTTACCTGCCGGCCGCGGAGTAGCCAAAACTTGCGTTCTGAAACAAGAGCCGAGCGGTTGCCGCCCGGCCAATGCCCCATTGACAGAAGCGGAGAAAAAGTCCGTCCACGACAGCCAAACGCCGCTCCCCGGCAGTTCGGTATGTGGACGCTCGCCTGCAATAGAGTCAGCCGTCAGACCGCGCGGCACTGCCTCAACGCCATCTGTCGGTCCTTATAGGTGATCTCATTGCCACTGCCGCGGAGCGAGTGGGTCGCCGATTCATACCAGAAGCCCGAGGCAGCAGGGCGCTGCTCCAGCGTGACCGTGCCATCCGCGCTTTCGATGCGGGCCGTGGAGCGCGAATAGACGACCGTAAGGTTGGAGCCGTAGTTGCAGGCATAGACCACTCGCCGCTCGCCGCCGTGGCCGGCAATGGTGGAACATCCAGCCAGGACGACCGACGCGGCAATCAGAATTGCTGCTTTCATCTCCCGATCCTTCGTTGGCGACACTTCCACCCGACGCTCAACCGACAAACTGCTTCTTCAAATCCGCCCTGATCGATGCGCCGCTTAGATGCGCGTCGACGCTGGAATAGCCCTCGCGCCGGAGGGTCTTGCGGATCTTCTCGACATCCGCGATGCCGCGAGCCAGCTCGAAGGCGCGCTCGATGATGTTCTGGGTTTGCATGATGCATCCTAAAAAGTTTCGGTCGCGTCATGAACGCCCCGGCGCGGGCTTCCGTTCCCCGGCGTCTCACCTTGCCAGCCGCACCAGTGCCTCATCGAGCGCTTGCAGGAACCGCGAACGGTCCGCCCTTGCGAACGGCTTCGGTCCGCCGGTGATGCCGTCTGCCGCGACCCGCAGATCGGCCATGATCGCGCGCGTGGCGATTGCGCCGCCGATGCTGGCGGTGGTGAAGGGCTTGCCGTTGTGGCCGATCACGGTCGCGCCTTTCTTCAGGCAGCGGTCGGCGAGGAGGATGTCGCCGGTGATGACCACCGTCTTCGCATCCGCCTGTTCCACGATCCAGTCGTCGGCCGCGTCGAACTTGTCGCTGACCACCACCCGATCGATCAGCGGATGTTCCGGCACGCGCATCCGCATGTTGCTGACCACTGCCACGGGTGCCTCGCGCCGCCAGGCGACCTTGTAGACTTCCTCCTTCACGGGGCATGCATCGGCGTCGACGAGGATGCGCACTGCTCCTGCCAACGGGCTAAAATCGGGGCTTCGGGTTGGCCTGCTCCTTTGGCGGGCCGTCGACCGCGTCCCAATGCTCGACGATCTTGCAATCCTTCAGACGGAAGAAGTCGCCGATGGCATAGGCCGGGGCGCCCGGCGCCGGCGTGAAGCGGACGTGGAGCGCGACGAGGTCGCCTTCGGCGATGGTCCGCAGCACTTCCCATTTGGGGTCGGGCATCGCCTTGATCAGCTCACCGAGGAAGGCGGCCGTCGCCTCTCGCGTGCCGTCTGGAACGTCGGGCTTATGCTCGACGAAGTCGGGCGCCATGTAGCGGGCGAAGGCGGGGCCCGGCTGCCTGTCGATCAACGCCTGGCGATAGAAGTCGGAGACGATCCGCCGGTTCGTCGCCGCGCTCGGCACGCACGCAGGCTGCGCCGAAGCGGCCGCGCCCAAAGCAAGCATTGTCAAAAGGCCCATGATCGTTCCCCTTTCCGCCAGCGCCCATCCGCCGCGCGCGTCGAAACCCAGTCAACGACCAATGGTTATAGGGGATGAACGCCAAATACGAAGGGTCAGCATCGATGGAAGAAAAAGCCTTGATGGAACTGCAACGCGGGCGGCTGGTCGACCATATTCAGCTGGTCGTTGCCGACCTCGCCGCCAGCCGCGGCTTCTACGAGGCTTTATTCGAGGTGCTGGAGATCCCGGTCGGCGGGAGCGCGGACTCGCATTTCTGGTACGACGAATTGTTCGTATCTACGCCCGACGGGCCCGAGGCCGCGGGGAAGCTGACGGGCCGCCATCACCTTGCCTTCCAGGCCAGGGACCGCGCCACCGTCGACGCCTTTTACAAAGCCGGGCTGGCGGCCGGGGGGCGTGACAATGGAGCGCCTGGCATTCGCGCCAAATATCATCCCGGCTATTACGCCGCCTTCCTGCTGGATCCCGACGGCAATAATATCGAAGCGGTATTCCACGGCGAGGCCGAACGCAGCGCGCCGTCGGTCAAAATCCGCTTCGCGGCACCGCCCGACTCGAACTTCTAAAGCGAGGAATCGCTGGGCTAAAGCGCGGGGCGACTTTCGGCGCCGGCCTCATCGTCGGGCGGCAGGTCGAAGCCTTCCTCGACTCCGGCCTCGGGAAGCCCCGCCTCCGGGTCGACCGGCTCGGCCTCGCCGGCCTCGACCTCCCGCTCGCGCTTGTCGAAGAAGGCGGCGCGCTTGAGCCGGGTCTTCAGCGACAAGGAGGGGTTGTCGGACGTCGGGCCGCGCATCGCGCGATCGACATGGCTCTCTTCCAAGCCGCTCTCTGCATCAAGCATTTCTGTCGTCATGGAAGGACAACCAACCAGCTCGCGTTTCGGGTGCAATGGCGGAGCTGAGCCAGAACGCCATCGGTGACGATCTGCGACCAGGCCGCCGCCATCCGACGAATCGTTCCTCCACCGCTCCGAAGCCCGCAACGCCATCCATGCCGGTTCGTTGACCGATCGAACGCGGCTTTCAGTGACGCCGCTGAGCCGCCTCACCCAGAAGGAGGCATGCAATGAATACCAACACAACCACCCGCGACCCGGCGACCGGCCGCGACAGCGAAGTTCAAGCCCGCTGGCATCCGCTGATCGCGTCCGACCGGGTCGAAGGCACCGCCGTCTATGATCGCGAGGGCGAGAAGATCGGCACGGTCCGCAAACTGATGCTGGGCAAGATCGACGGCCAGGTCCGCTATGTCGTGATCGGCAGCGGCGGAATGTTCGGGTTCGGCGAGGATGATGTGCCCCTGCCCTGGGACTCGCTCGACTTCGACAAGGATTTGGGCGGCTACAAGCTGCGCAACCTGTCCAAGGCCGACTTCGAGAAGGAGAAAGCGCCGAGCTTCGAGCGCGGCCAGGAACCCGACTGGTCCGAGGATTACGACCGGACCGTGAGGCTCTATTATTTCCGTACCATATGAAGCTCTGAAGCCGGAAAACACGAAGGGCGGCCATTACGGGCCGCCCTTCCTAATTCAACTTGTCAGCACGCACAGTTCTTGCAGGTGCAGGGCTTGCAGGCACAGCCGCGCTTCGGGTCGCGCTTGGCGCTCCTGTCCTCGATCAGGGTCACGGAAATCATGTTCATTCTCCATCTTGCCCGGAAGTGGGCAAAGGGCGTATGCATTCCGTACCATGGTACGGAATCAAGCGAATAATCGCGATACCATCGGAGCCCTTGCCAAAGCGGCCGGCGTCGGCGTGGAGACCGTGCGCTACTACCAGCGGCGCGGCCTATTGCCCGAGCCGGCGCGGCCGCCGGGCGAGGTGCGGCGTTATGGCGAGGCCGATGTGAAGCGGCTGCGCTTCATCCGCTCTGCCCAGGCGGCGGGCTTCACATTGAACGAGATCGACGAGCTGATCGCGCTCGACGCGTCGGACGACCGGGCGCGTGCGCGCGAGCTGGCCCAGGCGCGCGTTGCATCGATCGACGAGAAGATCGCCGAGCTCAAGGAAGCGCGCGACGCGCTCTCGGGGCTGGCCAACGCCTGTGCATCGGGCAAGCGGGGACCCTGTCCCATCCTGAAGGCTTTCGACCGATCATGAGCAAGGAACCGAAGCTCCTGTCCGGTGGAAACCCGCAAATTCCGAAAGGCGAGGGCGACGCGGTGGTGCAGGCCTATATCGCCGCGATGCCCGGCTGGAAGCGAGCGGTGGGGAAGCGAATCGACGAGATTGTCACGCTCGCCGTCCCGGCCGTGCGCAAAGCGGTGAAGTGGAATTCGCCCTTCTATGGCGCGCCGGACAGCGACGGCTGGTTCCTGAGCTTCCATGTCTTCACGCGCTACGTTAAGGTCACCTTCTTTCGCGGCACGTCGCTCAACCCGGTGCCGCCCGGAACCTCGAAGCATCCCGAAGTGCGCTATCTCGACGTCTGCGAGGGCGAATTCGACGAAGCGCAATTCACCGACTGGGTTCAACAGGCCAGCACACTGCCAGGAGAGAAAATGTGAGCGACAGCGCGGAGATCGATGCGAAGCTGGCGACGATGGGCGACTGGCGCGGGGCCGCCCTGGCGCGCGTCCGTCGCCTGATCCACGAGGAGGACCCCGAAGTCGTCGAGGAGGTGAAGTGGCGCAAGCCGAGCAACCCCGGCGGGGTGCCGACCTGGAGCCATGCCGGTCTCATCTGCACCGGCGAAACTTATAGGCACAAGGTGAAGCTGACCTTCGCCCAGGGTGCGGCGCTGGACGATCCGGCTGGCCTGTTCAATGCGAGCCTTGATGCCGGCACGCGCCGGGCGATCGACATGAGGGAGGGCGAGGAAATGGACGCCGGCGCGTTCAAGGCGCTGGTGCGCGAGGCGGTGGCGGTGAACCTGGCGAAGAAGAAATGAGAGGGGCTTAGTCGAACAGGCTCGAGACGCTCGATTCGTCGGCGATGCGGTGGATCGCCTCGCCGAACAGCGGCGCGATGGTCAGGCGGCGGATCCTGTCGCCTTCGCTCAGGCCCTCGCGATAGATGGTGTCGGTCACCACCAGCTCGGTCAGCACGCTCGCCCCGACCCGCGACTCCGCCGCGCCCGACAGGACGCCGTGGCTGCAATAGGCGATGACCTCGGTCGCGCCCTGCTCCTTCAGCGCGGCGGCGGCGTTGCACAGCGTCCCGGCCGAATCGACGATATCGTCGACCAGGATGCAGCAATGGCCCTCGACGTCGCCGATGATGTTCATCACCTCCGACTCGCCCGCCCGCTCGCGGCGCTTGTCGACGATCGCCAGCGGGGCGTTGTCGAGCCGCTTGGCGAGGCTTCGCGCGCGGACCACCCCGCCGACGTCGGGAGATACGACCATTAGCTTCTTGGACGAATGATGCGCCTGGATATCGGCCGCCATGACCGGCGCGGCCCAGAGGTTGTCGGTCGGTATGTCGAAGAAACCCTGGATCTGGCCTGCGTGCAAATCCATCGTCAGGACCCGGTCGGCACCGGCGGTCGTGATCAGGTTGGCGACCAGCTTGGCCGAAATCGGCGTGCGCGGGCCGGGTTTCCGGTCCTGCCGGGCATAGCCGAAATAGGGGATGACAGCGGTGATCCGCTTCGCCGAGGCGCGCTTCAGCGCATCGATGCAGATCAAGAGCTCCATGAGGTTGTCGTTGGTCGGAAAGCTGGTCGACTGGACGACGAACACATCCTCGCCGCGGACATTCTCGTGGATTTCGACGAACACTTCCTCGTCGGCAAAGCGCCGCACGCTGGCCTGGGTCAGCGGAAGCTCCAGATAATCGCCGATCGCTTTCGCCAGCGGCAAGTTCGAATTCCCGGCGAGAAGCTTCATTTGGAGTCCCTGTCCCTTTGGCCCGCGACGAAGAGCCTCGCGCCCCTTAGAAAGACGAGCGGGCAAGGGCAAGGTTGCGGTGGCAGGCCGAGGCGCTACATCGGGCCATGTGACCGACCGCCTGTCCATCGCCATGGCCCAGCTCAACCAGCGCGTCGGCGACCTCGCCAGCAACGCCCAGGCGATGCTGGAGTGGCGAAAAAAGGCGGCGGGCGTCGACCTCATTCTCTTTCCCGAGCTGCAGCTCACCGGCTATCCGCCCGAGGATCTGGTGCTGAAGCCCGAGTTCGTTCGGCGGACGATGGAAGCGGCCGAACGGCTGGTCGATGCGACCGCCGACGGCGGGCCCGCCATGTTGTTCGGCTCGATCCATGCCGAGGGCGGTGCAAGCTTCAATGCTTTCATTCTGGCTGAAGGCGGCAGGCTGCTGAGCCGAACGCTCAAGCATGAACTGCCCAACTATGGCGTGTTCGACGAGAAACGCGTGTTCGCCCCCGGACCGTTACCGCAGCCGCTGGAATTTCGAGGGATAAAGCTCGGCGTTCCGATCTGCGAGGATATCTGGCTGGAACCGGTCACCGCGCAATTGGCGCGGCAGGGTGCGGAGTTGTTCCTGGTCCCCAACGCCAGCCCCTACGAAATCGACAAAGACAGCATGCGCCAGCAGCTGGTTCGCGACCGGGTGATCGAGACCGGCCTCCCCATGGCCTATCTCAACCGTGTTGGAGGGCAGGACGAGCTGGCGTTCGACGGTTCCAGCTTCGTGGTCAACGACGATGGCGAAATCGCCGTGCAGATGTCCGATTGGGAGCAAAAGCTGACCATCACCGACTGGGTCCGGTCCGAAAACGGGTGGCGCTGCGAACCCGGCGAACAGGCAGCGCTGTCAGCCTACCCGGAGGACATCTATCTCGCGATGATGACCGGGCTTCACGATTATGTCGCGGACAATGGCTTTCCCGGCGTGATCCTCGGCCTGTCGGGCGGCATCGACAGCGCCCTTTCGGCGGCGGTCGCGGTCGATGCGCTGGGCGCCGACAAGGTCCGCTGCGTGATGATGCCGTCGAAATATACGTCCGACGAAAGCCTCGAAGATGCGGCCGAATGCGCTCGCCTGCTGGGCGTGCGTCATGACGTCATCCCGATCGTGCCGGGCGTCGACGCGCTCGGCGAGATGCTTCCGGGAATCGATGGGCTTGCCGCCGAGAACATCCAGGCGCGGCTTCGGATGGTGACGTTGATGGCGCTCAGCAATCAGGGCGGGCAGATGCTGCTGACCACCGGCAACAAGAGCGAGATGAGCGTTGGCTATGCCACGCTCTACGGCGACATGGCCGGCGGCTATTCGGTGCTGAAGGACGCCTACAAGACGACCTGCTTCGCGCTTTCCCGCTGGCGCAACGAGAACCGGCCGAGGGGCGGGCTCGGCCCTACCGGCCAGGTGATGCCGCAGCGGGTTATCGAAAAGGCGCCGACCGCCGAGCTTCGGCCGAACCAGAAGGACGAAGATAGCCTGCCGCCCTATTCGCTGCTCGACCGGATCCTCGACGGGCTCGTGGAAAAGGAATGGTCGGTGAAGGAAACCGCCGCAGCGACCGGAGCCGATCTCGCCATCGTCGCCGACATCGAGAAGAAGCTGCTGCGCGCCGAATATAAACGCCGCCAGGCACCCCCGGGGGTGAAGCTCGGCAGTCGCAATTTTGGCCGCGATCGCCGTTATCCGATCAGCAACGCCTTCCATACTTCGTAGCCGCGTGGGAACGCTCTGCCTGGCGGCTGCGTAGTGCTTTGATGCTGCGAACCGCCTGTCTCGCCCTGCTCGCCGCCGCATGCGGTCCAACCGCGCCCGGCGGCAACCAGGTCGAACGCCCCGTAGCACAGTCACCGGAGGTCGCGCCCGCCCCGCCCATCCTTCCCGCCGGCGCGATCGTCGTGGATGACCTCGCCTCCATCGAGGGCGAATGGCGGGTCGCGGGCGTCGCCGGGCAGCCGCTCAGCCAGCCTTTCGGCATATCCGCATCGATCCAGGACGGCCGCGTGCGATTCGTCTCGCAATGCATTGCCCGGCAATATGGTCTCGATATCGAAGGCGGGTTGCTGATCGCCCGGCTGGTCCGCAACGACGTACCGGATTGCGCTCGGCCACTGACATTGGACGAGCGGGGGCTCGAGCAGGCCATGGGTCAGGTCAAGACCGCCTACCGGCTTCCCAGCAACGCGCTGCTATTCGACGGGCCGGCGGGAGCGGTGACCCTATTCACCCAGTGAGCGCCGGCGGCTAGAGCGCTCCGTCCAGTCTTCAGGAAAGCGTCCCATGATCCGTAACGCTCCGATTGCCGCCCTTCTGCTTCTCGCTGCCTGCGGGCAGCAGGAACCGCCTGTTCCAGCCCAGGAGAACCAAGCCGCCGAGCCCAAGGAGGCGCGGACCGAAGTTCCAGGCCTCGAGGGCAATTGGACGGTGACCCGGATCGGCGGCGTGGCCGATGCCGCTCCCCTGGGGATGACGGCGGCGATTACGAAGGACGCGGTTACCTTGTCGACCGGCTGCCTGCGCCGCGCCTGGACCTATACGCAGAACCGCAACGTCGTCGCCTTCACCGCATCGCCCGACGGAAGCTCGAATTGCGGCGGAGGATCGCCGGGCGCGGGCGCCGAAATGGCTTATGCCGCCCTTTCGGAAGCCAATATCGCGATCTTCTCCAGGGACGGGAAGGAAGCCAGCCTGTCGGGCACGGGCGGGGCGTTGACACTGGAGCGCCGCTAGCCATTGCGCCCGCGGCGGTGTTAGGGCCGCGCGATGACCGTCGTCACCCGCTTCGCTCCTTCGCCGACCGGCCGGCTCCATGTCGGCAATATCCGGACCGCGCTCCACAATGCGCTGTTCGCGCTGAAGAATGGTGGGCGCTTCCTGCTGCGCATCGACGATACCGACCTGGAGCGCAGCCGCGAGGAGCATGTCGAAGCGATCCGCGCCGATCTGGCCTGGCTCGGGCTGAATCCCGACGCCGAGGTCCGCCAGTCGGAGCGGTTCGCCCTGTACGAACGCGAGTTCGAGCGGCTGCGCGAGGCGGGGCGGGTCTATGCCTGCTACGAAACGCCCGAGGAGTTGGACCTTCGCCGCAAGGTGCTGCTCGGGCGCGGCCTGCCGCCAGTCTACGAGCGCAAGCCGGAAGACTCGCCGGTTCCCGAGGGCGTGGCGCCCCACTGGCGCTTCAAGCTCGAACATGCTGCGCCGATCGAATGGGACGACCTCGTTCGCGGCCACCAGAAGTTCGATGCCGCGCTGATCAGCGACCCCGTCATCCGCCGTGCGGACGGAAGCTGGCTCTACCTGCTCCCAAGTGTGATCGACGACATCGATCTGGGCATCACCCACGTCGTTCGCGGCGAGGACCATGTCTCGAACAGCGCGGTCCAGCTGCAGATGTTTTTCGCGCTCGGCGCCGAGCCGCCGCGATTGGCCCATGAAGCGTTGCTGGTCGCTGCGGAGGGAAAACTGTCCAAGCGCCTCGGCTCGACCGGAGTAGACGTCCTTCGGGACGCCGGGATCGAGCCGCTCGCGCTTCTGTCGCTGCTGGCCCGCCTGGGCACGTCGCAGCCGGTCGAACCCAAGGCGAACCTAACCGATCTGGCCGAAGGTTTCGATTTTTCGACGTTCGGCCGGGCGCCTGCCCATTTCGACCTGGCCGAAGTCGAGCAGCTGAATTCGAAGCTGCTCCACCATCTGGACTATGCCGATGTCGCCGGCCGGCTGCCCGACGGCATCGGCGAAGCGGAATGGCTCGCGCTTCGCGGCAACCTGGCCCATCTGGCCGAGGCCGCGGACTGGCTTCCCGTGCTCCGCGGCGCGATCGAGGCGGCGGAAGTCGTGCCAGACGACAAGGCCCTGGTCGGGGAAGCCGCCGAGGTGGCGACCGGTCTCGACTGGTCCGCCGATCCCTGGCGTGCGCTGACGGGCGCGCTCAAGGAATCCACCGGCCGCAAGGGCAGGTCGTTATTTCATCCGCTCCGGCTGGCGCTGACCGGCCGCGACTCCGGGCCGGAAATGGCGCCGCTCCTCTCGCTGATCGGCAAGGACCGCGCGGTAGAGCGGTTGCGGGCTGCTTCCGCTTAGTTCCCACGAAAACTGCCGCAAATTCCCGCTTGCGTGTCAAATGTAATGATGTAACATTCACTGTCTCTTGAAGAGGAGGCTTGTGATGCTTGCATATGCCGCCAACGCTCCCCGACCCGCCGGCCACGCCAATTCCCCTCGCGCCCTCATCCTGATCCTCGCCGGCCATGCGCTGCTGATCGGCGCGGTGATGAGCGCGAAGATGGGCGTGATTCACGTCGACTCCTACACGCCGACCAAGATCTTCAACGTGCCGATCAAGCCGCCTCCACCGGAGCCGCAGCCGCCCCAGCCCAAGCCAAATCCACAGCAATCGTTCATCGAACGTCCAATAAAGGCGATCGATGTGCCGGTAACGACGCCTCAGCTGCCGATCGACCGGGGGCCAATCGTCCCCTGGAACCCGCCGGTCATCGGTGACGGACCGCCGCTTCCTCCAGCCAAGCCCCTCAAGCTGGTGCCTGTCCGCGTCGCCGCCGTCTTCTCCACGCCCGACAATGTCGTGAGGCCACCCTATCCGACGTCGAAGCTGCGCCTTCAGGAAGAAGCCGCGCTCCGCCTGCGCCTGTCGATCGATCCGCGCGGGCGGGTGATCGCGGTCGACCCGGTAGGCGCCGCCGATCCGGAGTTCCTGGCGGCGGCACGACGTCATATCCTGCGCAGCTGGCGCTACAAGCCCGCGACCGAGGACGGGGTCGCAATCGCGTCGAGCACCGTCATCACTCTCAGCTTCCGACTGGAGGATGCGTGAGCATCGCCATCGCGCGGGGCTGGCACGTCGCGG